>Ga0209595_100150_pt1 | contig 23708 bp, 12 predicted proteins | sample Porto_4metaG_FD_187427 | JGI IMG/M metagenome (GOLD analysis project Ga0209595, IMG submission 187427) | Marine algal microbial communities from Porto, Portugal - Porto_4 metaG (SPAdes) (version 2) | ecosystem: Host-associated > Algae > Red algae > Unclassified | place: Portugal: Porto...
ACACTAGGTAGAGCTACACTAGATGAACGTCGGCATAAAGTATCGCCGTCGCCCTCTTTCCGGTAGCGTAAAAATAATTATTTTTTTGGCAATTTACTTGCTTTTTAAGACAGTACCTTTGGACATTAGGTAATCGGGAAATTAGATAATTAGGCTAACATAGAGCATCAGTTAAAAAAGTAGTACCGTTCATTTTGTAAATTCTTAATAATCAGCTATTTGCAATGTGCAATTTACTACTTTTTATGCTGACGCTCTACAAAAGCATAATTCGCTATTTATCAGCATAATAAAAATTGTAATAAAATTAATTTGAAATAAAATGCAAATTAACGTAAATTATTGATAATGAGTAATTTACCTAACTACCCAGTTCCCTAATTACCCAATGTCCAATGTCCAGTAAGTTCACGAAGGATACAAAAGTCGAATTAACGCAGAGAACACTAAATGGTTTTATAAAAAGTTGACTGCAAGGCACTTAGACCCTTTGTTTCCTCTCGCGTCTGTTCGATTTTCGTGTCCTTAGTGCGCTTAGTGGTTCAAAATATTGTTCGTTTAGTTTCGTCTCCCTACTCACTTAGAATTTCTAAGCCGCTGCCAATTTTCCTTGTACGACCTTTTCTTTGGGCAGATACGTTTCGGTAGCTTGCGGATAGTTGAGGTCATTGACATCGCTCACGAAATGATTCACGCTTGCGGTGATCAGGTCTGCGCCGTTGATGTATTGGCGTACAAATTTGGGTTTGAAATCAGTGGTTAAGCCCAGCATGTCTTGGAAAACCAAGCCGTGTCCATCAACATCAGGACCTGCACCGATTCCGATGACGGGAATGGTTAATTTTTCTGATAAGCGCAGACCTACATTCGGCGGCACTGCTTCCAATACCACACAAGTACAGCCAATCTCCTGAAGCATAATGGCTTCTACCAGAAGCATATCGGCGTCTTTTTGTTTTTTGCCTTGTACTTTGAAGCCCCGAAGCATGTGTATATGTGTAGGTTTGAGTCCAATATGACCAACTACGGGTATCCCCATGCTCACGATTTGTTTGATAAACGCTTCGTTGGTAAATCCGCCTTCTATCTTGACTGCGTGTGCGCCGGCTTTGATAAACATTTCTACGGTTTCGAGCCCTTCTTCAAGGCCTTTTTTGCCTGCCATAAAAGGTAATGCCGTGATGATAAATTTGTCGGGCGCACCTTTCGCCACCGCGCAAGTGTGTGTCGCCAACATTTCAGGGTCAGCGCACAAAGTGTTTTTGTGACCGTGCATCACCATTGCAGCACAATCACCAACAAGTAAAGCATCAACATTCGTGTTGTTTAAAATACTGGCACTCCAATAGTCATAGCTTGTGACAACGGTCCATTTCTTTCCGTCAGCTTTCAATTTGACGAATTTTTCGGTTAAATTCATAATGGTACTATTTATATGTTTAGTAAAAAAATAGTTTGGGCAATAGAAGCCCCTTAGGAACGACGCAAAAATAAATTCAGATTTTGACTTGTTCTTTTCTCCTTTTTCTTCGTTATGAAAATCCTTGCGTAGCTTGGCTATGCGCGGTTTTCATGCCTCGAAAAAGAAAAAAATAACGGCGTCAAAAAACTTAATTTATTTATGCCTCGTTCCTTAGTATGAAAATCGCTTTTCATACTTCATTTGTGGAAACCGGAAATGTTAAATAGACACTCTAATTCGGGTGAGTGGATATGAAGGATGTAGAATGTCTCTACACCTGTGCCTTAAATTGAATTAGATTGTAAAATGTTGGATTTTGCCTTTTTGTGTAGTCACAATTTACATAATTTCTGCCTATCAACCAAATTTATAGCGACTTTTTTACATACTATTCGATTTGATGCGTTTCTTATCACAAGTTATTTGATACAATATTCGGGTTAATATTTGAGTATCCCAACTACAAAAAACCACATTTTCCGATAAAACTGTATAAAAAATATGTATAATTTTAGTTTAAATAATTATTTAATGTTTTTGTAGTGAATTATTTACATATATTTTGTGTCAAAAAATCAAAAAAGAATGGGTTCTTTGACAATTTTTGCATTTTCCTCCAATGTGGCTTTAGCCTATTGCAATAAATAGCTGAACGACAATGGGTTAAAACCACATTGGAGAAAGGAAGGGGCTTTTTTGCAAAAATTGTCAAAGAACCAAAGAAAGTATAACAAATGATGGCTTTTGATTTTGGGAATTTGTTCTTTAGATTTTGGAGTTTGAATTTGAAAAATCCTTATCTTTGCCAAATGAAAAATACTGACCTATTCGCCGAATTTGAACCCATTAGCACCGAAACATGGCTTGCGAAAATCGAAAAAGACCTCAAAGGTAAGCCTATTGAGGAACTGGATTGGAAAGTGGAGGACGGACTGACGATGAAGCCTTTTTATCGCAAAGAAGACCTCGATGCGCTGCCCGATTTGGCGCGAAAAACTTCTGATAACGATTGGCACATTCAAGAAGAAATAGAAGTAGAAGACGGTATCGCCGCCATCAAACGTGCCAATAAACAAGCCCTTCAAGCCTTGACACAAGGCGCGACCTCCTTGTTGTTTGTATTGGATAATGTCTTATCAGAAAAAGACTTCTCTGCATTGATGAAAGGTATTCTTCCGCAGATGATTTCGGTCAATTTTGGCGGCTTATTTACCGAGAGCGAACCGGGTACGGTGTTGGAATATTTCAAGGCATTTTTAAAGAAAAATAAAACAAAAAAAACGGATACGCAAGGTGGTGTGTGGGTCGATCCGGTCGGATTTTTTGTTGATACAGGCGAGTATTACGAAACCTACGATGAGGATATGATGGAAGTCGAAGGTGCACTACTCGGCGTGATGACTGCACTACCCAATTTTACGGTCATCAATGTCGATACGACTACTTTTCATAATCAAGGTACAGAGGCAGCGCAGGAATTGGCGATTGCCTTAGCGATTGGTAGTGAGTACCTCATACGTCTTACGGAGTTTGACCTCGAAGCGGCTACGGTGGCACGACATACGCAATTTACTTTCTGTGTAGCGAGTAGTTATTTTCTTGAAATTGCCAAATTACGTGCCTTCCGTCTGCTGTGGCGCGAGGTGCAAAAGGCTTACGAAATCGAGACACCCACGCACACACGTATACATGCAAAGACCTCTCTACGCACCCAAACGGAGAACCAACATACCAACATGATTCACGGTACTACGGAGGCAATGTCTGCCATACTCGGCGGCGCAGATAGCCTGACGGTAATCGCCTCCGACCTCGTACATGGCACACCCGATGAGTTTACCCGACGCATCGCCCGCAATGTACAACACATCCTCAAACACGAAAGCTATCTCGACCGCGTGTCCGACCCCGCCGCCGGCAGCTATTATATCGAAACGCTAACCCAACAACTCGCCAACCTCGCGTGGGAAAAATTTCAGAAGATTGAAAAGCAAGGGGGGATTTTGGGCTTTATGGGCGAGGAGAAATAAGAGGATAAGGTGGGCTTCGTAGCCATCCGTCATGTCGTAGCCCGTATCGCCCCCGTTGACGTAGAGAAAATTCATGAATTTTCTCTACGTCACGAAAGAACGATGCACAGAAATTTTCAACACGTCACGAAATTTTCACTGCGGTACGATAGGCGACAAACGACCATGTTTTTTTAATTTAATTTCAAAAATAATAAAAATAAATTGGTACAGAACGTAATGATGCACCGTATCGTAGAGAAAATTCATGAATTTTCTCTATGTCACGAAAGGACGATGCACCAGAATATCCCTACGCATCGCCATCAAAAAACATATCATCCGCCCATTTCCCCGGATTATTAATAATATATTGTTTGATGCGTTCATAGGATGCTGCATTGCGGATAACGTGGTCGTGATAATTCGGTTGCCAATTTTTGATGCCCGGTGTTTCACCCAATAGATTTATCAGTCGTGATGTCAACATTTGAAATTTGCCCATAATTTTCGGGATAATCATGTTGCGGCGGCGTTTGCGATATTGTTTTATAGCTTCTGTACGTTGGCGTTCATATTCCGGTTCGCGTTCCCGTTCTGGTAGAGAAAATTCATGAATTTTCTCTACCAGAACGTGGGTGTTAAGGTCAATGTCTGTATTGGCGACAACCGTTGAAATGCCATTATGAAAATCATAATCGCCCAACGTAATGATACAATGTACATGATTTGGCATCACCACCCACACATCCAACGATGCACGTGGACGATATTCCGGTATTTTCGGAAATTCATTTTTGATAATTTCGCCGTATCTGGATAATTTTATTTTACCGCCAACAATATCGCCTAATATACAGGCTCGTCCAAAAATACAAACGGTGAGGAAATAACTGCCCGGCGCAGAATAATCCCAGAATTGCCAACGGTTGGAGTCGATTCGGTATTTGTTTTTGAATTTTTCGGACATCGGTTTGGTATTTTATTTTGTCAATTGGTATCTCCCGTGACGCAAAGAAAATCCCGTATCGTAGAGAAAATTCATGAATTTTCTCTACGTCACGAAAGAACGATGCACAGAAATTTTCAACACGTCACGAAATTTTCCCTGCGGTACGATGGGCAAAAAACGACCATATTTTTTTAATTTAATTTCAAAAATAATAAAAATAAATTGGTACAGAACGTAACGATGCACCGTATCGTAGAGGAAATTCATGAATTTTCTCTACGATACGAAAGGACGATGCACAGAAATTTTCAACATGTCACGAAATTTCCCCTGCGGTACGATGGGGCGACAAACGACCATGTTTTTTTAATTTAATTTCAAAAATAATAAAAATAAATTGGTACAGAACGTAATGATGCACCGTATCCTAGAGAAAATTCATGAATTTTCTCTACGATACGAAAGGACGATGCACAGAAATTTTCAACACGTCACGAAATTTTCCCCTGCGGTACGATGGGCAAAAAACGACCATGTTTTTTAATTTAATTTCAAAAATAATAAAAATAAATTGGTACAGAACGTAATGATGCACCGTATCGTAGAGAAAATTCATGAATTTTCTCTACGATACGAAAGGACGATGCACAGAAATTTTCAACACGTCACGAAATTTTCCCTGCGGTACGATGGGCAAAAAACGACCATGTTTTTTAATTTAATTTCAAAAATAATAAAAATAAATTGGTACAGAACGTAATGATGCACCGTATCGTAGAGAAAATTCATGAATTTTCTCTACGATACGAAAGGACGATGCACAGAAATTTTCAACACGTCACGAAATTTTCCCCTGCGTTACGACAAGGCAAACGATACCCAAAAACAAAAAAAACACCCATTCATTTCCATTTCCCAACCGTCTGTCGTATTTTTGAAAATATAATACTATTTTCACAAAACATAGAACCACGAACGAAGTACACACTAAACCAAATGCTCAATACGAATGACATATCCAATCTCTTTACCACCTCACCGAGTCTGAAATTGTTGGCTTCGCGTAATCGCAATCTCATCATTACTTTTTTCTTGTCCATTTTTGATACTGAAAGTCCGACTGCCGTACCGGAGGATGTTTTATTGGTGCGCTTGGCTGATTTTTTTAGCGAAGTGGATTTTGAAGAAGATAGCGATGATGACGTTCCGCAGAATTTTGAAGAACGCGCCAAACGTACCGTCAAAATATGGATTGGCGATGAATATTTGACCAATTATCAAAACGAAATGGGCGAGGTACTTTACGAACTTTCTGCCCATTCTTACAAAGTCATCAATTGGCTCGGTACGCTCAAAAAACGCGATTACGTGGGTACAGATTCAAAATTTGAACATATATTTGCCCGTATCAAAACCCTCGTCGAATTTACGAACGAAGACAAAGAAAAACGCATCAAAAGCCTCGAAAAACGCAGAGCCGAAATCGCCCAAGAAATCAAAAACCTCAAAAAAGGCAAAGACATGAAAGTCTATGACACCCACCGCATCCGTTCTGAAATCCGCGACATCAGCCAGTCGGCAAAGGAATTGCTCACCGATTTTACAGAAGTAGAAGACAATTTCAGAGAAATCACCAAAGGCATTTATCTCCAACACGCCATTCCCAACAAGCGAAAAGGCGACATCCTGCAATACACTTTTGATGCCCTCGACGAGTTGAAAGAGAAGCCACAAGGCAAGAGTTTTTATGCCTTTTGGAACTATATATTGGACCGCACCCAACAAAATGAGTTCCGCGAAATCATCATCGAACTCTATGAAGTTCTCCAACTCCGCGACATCAATTTTACCGACCCATTTTTGCGGCGCATGAAAAACCACCTCCACGCCGCTGGCAGTCGCGTATATGAAGCCAACGATAAAATGACCGAAAAACTTACCCGCATCATCGGCGAAAAACAAAACACCGAACGTGCAAAAATCAAGACGCTTTTTCAAGAAATCAAAAACAACCTCACCAAACTCGCCTCCGCAAACATCAGCCCCAATATCCAACTCGAACTCGAAGGCAGACCCGAAATTCACCTGCCTTTGGAGCGGAAAGTCACCTACTCACAAACCGAAATTCCGGTGTACGACCAACACCACGCATCAAGCGACATCGTTGATGTAGATTTTGAACAAATGCAAAAAGTATTCAGTCATTTTGCTATTGATAAAAAGCGTTTGAAAGAAAATATTAGATCACAATTAATAGATAATCAGCAAGTTACGCTTGTAGAGGTCATCGAAAATACGGGTGGCATCCGAGATGGTTTGGCAGAAGTATTTGCTTATTTCAACATTCTCAAACACTTCAAATACACATACAGCGAAGCCGGAACGAGCGATATTATGTTCGACAACGAGAGACATAAAATTATTCGTACACCGGAAATTATTATTGTTAAATCGTAGCGCGGTACTTCCAGTCCGCGTCGCGTATATATGTGAAAACGCGGACTGGAAGTCGTGCTACATTTACTCATTTCGTTTATGAGACAATTACAAAGTAATATAGAACCCTACTCCAAAACCATTGCGCGATTGCTGCGAAAAGAAATCGAAAGCAACGACAAAGAATGGGACAATTTGCTCACCTATCAAACACCGATTCAAGATTATTTGAGCGTGATAGGCTTGGAATTAATTGTGAAAAAACACGACGGTTACGCTTTCGTCCGCCAATTTGAAATCGACGAAGACGGGCATACTATCGGACTTACTTTGCGCTATCCTTTGGGTTTTGAAGTATCTGTCATCGGCGTGGTCTTGGCTGAAATGTTGTTTGAATTTAAGGAAAGTCTGACCGAAATATACGCTACCGAAAGATTTGTCCGGCATCGCGAAATAAAGGAACGCGCCGAGTTTTTCTTTCCCGATAAAACCGATAAAGTCAGCTTTTCCAAAAGTATTGACCGCAGCATTAATAAGGCAATCGACTTGGGATTTCTGAAAATTCACCAGAAAAAAACCGATAATATTGACGACCAACAATACATCATCAAAAAAATCATTCAAGAGAAATTTACAACAGAAGTATTGTCGGTATTTAATGAGAAATTGAAGGCAGAATTAAAACCGTAACGTAATGCCTCTGGCTTGCGTCCACGTACTACATGCAACCGTAGCGTAATGCCTCCAGCTTGCGCCGCGTACTATATGCACAAGCAGTGCGTAACGTAGAGAAAATTCATGAATTTTCTCTACGTTACGTGGACGCAAGCCGGAGGCATTACGCTACGGTTTGTAAAAATAAAAACACATGTTGAACATACACCGCCCCGACCCGAAAAAAGCCGGTTTTCGGCTGCAATACATGGAGTTGCTGAATTGGGGGACATTCGATAAAAAAATATATAACATACAACCACAAGGCGAAAATTCTCTCTTGACGGGTGCGAATGGTTCGGGCAAAACGACCTGTGTGGACGCGCTCCTCACGCTTTTGGTGGCGGAAAAACGCAAGCGATTTTACAACCAATCTTCGGGTGTGGAAAAGAAGGGCGACCGCACCGAAAACAGCTACGTATATGGCGCATACGGCGATGTGGCGATTGAGGGCAAAGGCACGACGACCCAAAAACTCCGAAAAAATAATGCCTACTCTATCATTTTGGCGAATTTTGAATCGTCTAATGGGAAAACCCTGACGCTGTTTCAGGCGCGGTGGTTTGTGGGGAATGACTTGCGACGCGAATACGGTATCGCGCATGTGCCGTTGCGGATTGCAGAGGATTTTCCGCAATTTGACCATGAACGCAACTGGAAAAAACGGCTAAAAAACGGCTACAATCAAGGCGCGAAAAAACAGGTCGAATTTTTTGACGGTCCGGGCAAATATTCTGAGCGATTGATTGGTATTTTTGGGATGCGCTCGGCGAAGGCATTGGGGATTTTCAATAAAGCGGTGGGCATCAAGGTGTTGGGTAATTTGGATGAATTTATCCGTAATAATATGCTCGAAAACCGCGATGCGGAAACCCAATTTCAAAAACTCGAAAAGAGCTTCCGCGACCTCACCGACGCACAGACAAATATTCAGAAAATAAAAACACAAATCAATCAGCTTCAACCGATTAACCAACATGCGCTTGACCTCAAAAAACATAAATCAGATCTTGTAGATTTATTGGAACATGAGGAAACTTCTCGTTTTTGGTTTGCCGAAAAGGGGCAGACACTCACACAGGAAGCTATCGAAAATACAGAGCAATCGAAGGTAGAAAAAGAGACCGAAAAAACCGAAAATGAGCAATTGAAAAAGGAATTGGAACGCGAAGAACGGCGGGTCAGTATGGCGATTGAAAACGATGAAGTCGGGCAGCAAATCAGCGCACTCGAAGCCGAAATTCAGCGTTTAGAAAGAGATAAAACATACCGCGAAAGAACGTTGGAATCGTATAATGAGTTGGCAACGAAATTGAAGTTTCCGCTCAATCCCAATGAAAAGATTTTCACGAAATCCAACGAAAGCGCGAAAGAAAATTACGAAATATGCCAAACACGAATCGACCAAACAGGCAATGAATTATTTGAATTAAAAAACAGAAAAATCGAACTCGAAAACGACATCAACGAAAAAGTTGAGACGATAAAATATTTGCAACAAAACGATAATAACATCACCGGACGCATCGCTGAAATCCGCGATGAAATCTTGCAAGCCGTAGGCGCACGGAAGCGCGATATTCCCTTTGTGGGCGAACTTATCAAGGTGCGCGAAACAGAAAAAACGTGGGAAGCATCCATAGAAAAAGTCTTGCATGGCTTTGCGTTGCGCTTAGTCGTGCCGCCTCAATTTTACGATAAAGTCAACAAGTACGTCAACGCCACCAACCTACGCGGACGTATTGTGTATCAACGTTTTCAGTCGGAAACTTCGTTGCGAGAGATGCAAAATTTTTCCGATAAGTCACTTTGCAATAAACTTGAGTTTAATACCAAAAGTCCTTATGCAGAATGGGTGGAGGCAAATATCGTCAGTCGATACAATTACCTCTGTGTAGAGACTTTAAAGGCATTTCAAACGGCAGATAAAGCGATTACCGCACAAGGTTTGGTGAAGTCAAAAAACAGGCATGAAAAAGATGATCGTGCGGCTAAAAACAATCCAAAAAATTATGTATTGGGTTGGGATAATCAGGAAAAAATAAGGTTATTGAAGCGCGAAGCAAGGCAATTGCAAGCGGCGCACGATGAAAACGAAAAAGCCCTGAAAGAAAAGCAAATCGAAAAACAAAGCCTCGAAACTCAACAGCGAAATTTATATGATTTTTTCAAATTATACACCAAATTTGACGAAATTCATTGGGAAAAATACGCCCGCGACATCCAAGAAAAAACCCAACAGAAAAAAGCCCTCGAAGCCGATAATGAAACCCTCCGAACTTTGCAAAAGCAATTGGAAAAGGTCTTGCAGAAATTGGAAAAGGCGGGAAGGAAACACGATAAAATTGTCGGAAAAATCAAGGAATTAGAAATTAAAATCGACCAATTAAATGAGGAATTGGAACGCCATAAAGAAACCCTGCAAACGATGCCGCAAGATTTTGAAAGTGAAGAACGCTACGCCATTCTAATGAAGCGTTTTAAGGAATTAAGAGATATTATTCAAGATAATTTTGCGAAACAATTACGAGATTTTTACAAAAAAATACAAGAAAATAAAAAAGTGTTAGAAGCTGATATTCAGTTGGCTACCAACGACCTCAACCGAATGATGTACCGCTTCGTGCATCCCGAAGAATCTATTACGACACGCTTTCGTGATTGGGGCGCAGATGTATCGCAATTGAGTGAAAACATCGAATTTGTCAGCGAATTTCAGGATATGCTGCAACGTCTCGAATACGATGATTTGATTAAATATGAAGATAAATTTAATGATTTATTGAATGAAAAAATCACACATCAAGTCGGCAGTTTCAAACAGTTTTTTGACCAATGGGAAGACCAAATCCGCGAGGACATCGGCGCACTCAACGAGTCGCTGATTGAGATTGATTTTGATAGTAGTCCGCAGGCAACTTACATCCAATTAATTGCGAGAAAACGCTTGTCAGATAATAGCAAAAAATTTAGAAAAATGCTCCAAGATGCCATCCCAAATCTCGCGCTCAACACGGATTTGGAACATAAAAAACAGCATTTCGAGCGACACATCAAACCCCTCATCGACCAACTCAGCACCGACGAAAAATGGCGTAAGGAAGTGACCAATGTTCGCAATTGGTTTGAATACTATGCCGAAAAGTTTTACCGCGAAAACGACGAAAAAATGCGCTCGTACAAGGGCATGGGCAGCTTATCCGGCGGCGAAAAAGCCCAACTGACCTATACGATTTTGGGTGCGGCGATTGCCTACCAATTTGGCATGAGTACACGCGGTTTGGAGGGCAAATCTTTCCGCTTTATCGCTATCGACGAGTCGTTTAGCAATCAAGATGAAGACAAAGCAAACTTCCTAATGAAACTCTGTGAACAGCTTCATTTACAATTACTCGTGGTGACACCAAGCGATAAAATACACATCGTAGAACCACACATTTCGCGCGTACATTTCGTGACCCGCCCACAAGCCCGCGAGTCGATTTTGTACGACATGCCGATACTCGAATTTAAGGAAGAACGCGAGCGATTTTTGACGGCGCAGACGGTGAATTAGTAATTGGGATTTGTAGAGAAAATTCATGAATTTTCTCTACAAATAACGGATACGATAACACATTTACACAACAACACGATAACACATGATAAGCGTCCGAGACTTGAGGGCAAAAGCCGAGCGCAAGTACAAATCGTACTTGGAGTCGGTGGCGGCGGGGAGTGATTTTTTTCCGTTGGAGATGTCGGTCAATAAAAAACCAAGCGGTGATTTGGCAGATTTTCAGCGAGAAATAGAGGCATTAATCGCCAAGTCGAAGCCGAAAATCGGTTATGGTTATCAGTTGGAATTTAAGCGGGTACAGACCAAAAGATTCGGTACGCAAGACCTGCCTTCGCGTATTTTTTTTGATGAAGAATATGATTTTTTAAAATTTATAACAAAACAAAGTGAAGTTCGTTTGTTTAAGAAAAATTTGGCGCGTATTATCGGCGAATTTCCCGAATTAATTGATTGGACAATACGCTATCCGCAGAAAATTACGAAGCATAATGACCTCTGGGATGACTTGCTGAAAGTGTGCCGACATTTCAAAGAAAGACCTGATTTACATCTGTATATCAGAGAATTACCTATAAAAATTCACACTAAATTTATCGAAAGAAATAAGGGTATTCTCCGCGAATTGCTCGACCTTATCATTCCCGAACACCTCAATACCGACACGACGAATTTTGAGCAAAGATTTCACCTCAAATCAAAGGAGAACCTCGTCCGCTTCCGAATTTTAGACCCGAAAATCAGCACACAATATTTTTCCGGTGCAAATGATTTGTCGATGCCCGTTTCGCAATTCGCCACGCTCGAAATACCTGTCAAAAAGGTCATCATTTCGGAAAATCTGATTACGTTTCTCACCCTTCCGCCGATGTCTGATACCTTGGCTGTTTTCGGAAAAGGTTTTGACATTGGCAGTCTGAAAAATGTGGATTTGCTCCACGCCGCCGACATCTTTTATTGGAGCGATATTGATGTACACGGCTTTCAAATGCTCTCCCAAATCCGAAAATATTACCCACACACCCGCAGTTTCCTGATGGACCGCACGACCTTCGATACTTTCTACGAAGGCGGCAAAGGCACACCAAGCACTCAAACGCACCTTGACCGACTCACGCCCGACGAACACGCCTTGTATGACTTGCTGCAACGTGAAAATCTGCGACTGGAACAGGAGCATATTTCGCATGGGTATGTGGTGGGGAGGTTGGGGGAAATAGGACTTAGCGAGCAATAACTTAAAAATCCAAACTTGGTAGAAGGTGCTCAGGTGTTAAGTCAGTTTTTATATTATTATCCCAATTAACACTTCATAGTGTACTATAAATATGCCTAATATTATTTAGTTCTCACAGTATTTATGTACTTTTGATTTATATTTTTACTAAAAATGATTTCCAACCAAGTCTAAAATGAATCCACCACCAACATTTTCTGAATTAGATTTAAAGACATTATTTCTCGCACTTTACAGAGCGGGAACAGAACAAGAAGTAGAAGTTGTAATAAAAAATCATCCTGATATTTTTAATAACAGCGATAATTGGTATCCCTTGGGAGGAAATGAAAATACTTTTGGAGTTATTGAGAATCAGCAAAGCTCACCAATAGCCTCACTAATTGAGAAAATAACAAACTCAATTGATGCTATCTTAATGAAAAAATGTCTTGAAGCGGGTATCGACCCAAAATCATCTACTGCTCCCCAGTCAATCTCTGCTGCAATCAATAAGTTTTATCCCAAGCATTTAAATGAGTGGAGTTTGAACACTTTTAGAAAACAACAAGCTGAAGAGATTCAGATAATTGCTGACGGTACACGAAAAGATACCTCTGTGATTATTTATGATAATGGTGAGGGACAAGAACCCGATAAATTTGAATCTACATTTTTGTCTTTATTGAGAGGAAATAAAAACGAAATTCACTTTGTACAAGGCAAGTATAATATGGGAGGTAGTGGTGCGATTGTTTTTTGTGGAAAAAAAAGATACCAATTAATTGCCTCCAAGAGGTTTGATGGAAATGGAAAAATGGGATTTACCCTCATTCGACAACATCCTCTTTCTGCGTCGGAACAACAAACTAAAAAGAATACTTGGTATGAATACCTAAAAATACATGGTAACATTCCTGCATTTGATATTGATTACCTTGATTTAGAATTACACAACAGAAAATTCAATACAGGCACAGTAATTAAGCTGTACTCATATCAATTTCCATCTGGTTACAGTGGGTTTGCACAAGATTTAAACCAAAGTATAAACGAGTTTTTGTTTGAGCCTGCTTTGCCAATACTTACCGTAGAAAAGAAAGAACGCTATCCTAATAATAAAGTTCTTGAGCTAGATTTATATGGTTTGAAGAGAAGGCTTGAAAAGGAGAAACCCTACATTGAAGATAGCTTTTCGCATGAATTTGAAGATGACCTTTTTGATAAGATGAAAGTTACCTGTTATATTTTTAAGTCAAGAATTAAGGGCAGAAATGTAAAGGAATCTAAGCAAAATATCAAAAAACGCTTTTTTAAAAACAATATGTCCGTTCTCTTTTCAATGAATGGTCAAGTACATGGGCATTACACTTCTGAATTTATAACCCGAAGATTAAAGAAGAATATTTTAAAGGATTATCTACTTATTCATGTAGATTGTACAAACATGAGATATGATTTTCGTAAGGAGCTTTTCATGGCATCAAGAGACAGGTTAAAAGATGGTGAAGCAACACGAGCACTCCGAAAATTTCTCGGAGATAAACTTGGAGCTAGAAACAGTCGTCTTTCAGAAATAGAAAAATTACGTAAAGATTCAATATCTGTTAGTGGTGAAAATACTAAAGAATTACTTAAAAACTTCACGACTAATTTACCATTAAATAGTGATTTGAGAAAGCTTTTGGGTAACGCCTTTAAATTAGATGCTTTTCCCGACAAGCAAAAGCCTGACAAAAAGAAAACAGGTAAATCCAAGAAGAAAATTAGGGCACCGTTCAACCCTAAACGCTTCCCATCATATTTAAAACTTAAAGCGAAAAATAACGGCGAGACACCTGTGGCGAAAGTTCCGATAGGTGGAGAAAAGACCATAACTTTTGAGACTGATGTTGAAGATAATTATTTTGACAGAGTTGAGGACGCAGGTGAACTTCAAATAGCTTTACTTGATTTTAAACATAATGATACAACAGGGGGAACTGAAAAGGGAGAACCTAAAGGTATCAGTGAAATAATGAATGTCACTAAATCAAGCCCTAAAGAAGGACTTATAAAAATTATTTTTTCTCCTAAAAATGAAGTTCAGGTTGGTGATTTCATTCAAACAAAAGTAACTCTAACAGATCAAAATGACTCACATGACCAGATTTTCTGGGTAAAAATTGTTGAATCAAACAAACCACAAGAAGATACAAACGATAAAAAAGAAAGTGATGAGCCTCTTGGTCTTCCAGAACCCATTTTGGTTTATAAAGAAGAAAAAGAGGGTGCGCTCACTTGGGATAAATTAGAAGAAAGTAGTATTGAAATGGGCTATGATAAAGTAATGTATCCGATGATAACAGGTGAGGATTTAGAAAAGGTTTATATCAATATGGATAGCACCATTCTTAAAAGCTTTAAGAGTAAATTTAAAACAGAAGAGGCTTTGGACGTCGCTGACAAAAAATATATTTCATCCGTTTATTTCCACACACTATTTTTATATACTATTACCAAAAAGAAGAATTATCAATTCTCTCAAATACGTGACGGAAACGATGAAACGGTTGATATAGGGAGCTATCTGCAAGATTTATTTGACAGCTTTTATTCGGAATTTATTTTGAGTTTTGGCTCAGTTGATTTGATTGCAAGTTTATGATATTTTTTTGCTGTAAAAGCTTCACTGTGGAAATGGTTTTTCCATGTTTTTTGTGTTTTAGAAATGAGACATAAATTAAACATCAAACAACCATGGCGAGATTTCATCCCACGCAAGTTCAGCTATATTTGTCGATCTGCTTTCTATTATTTCTTTGCTCCAATCATCAATTGTACTGATAGATTCTGCTAAAGGTAAGTGAAGTCCTTTTTCTTTTAGGATTTCGAGTGTTTTTTTGTGAAAATTAAATCCCACAGATTTTGCTTCTTCAATTATAGCGTCAACTTCGCTCTGTGTTTTTGCTGCGAAAGCCTTATATAATTTTTTCTTATTACTCCATTTTTTATTTCCGACAGCGGAATTTTCTTCAGCGGGAAGCAACGTTAAATTACCTAAACAATGGACGAGATAAGGCTGAGAGTATATATCTGGATCCCAGTCCGTATTTTTTCTAGATTGTGGTGCAATATGTTCTACTGTTGAGACATCTTGTCTTGACCATATATCAAATTTGAGGTAGTCTGTCTCCATGCTAGGTTTACTTTTTATTAGTTTGTCAGCACTTGCGTCCGCATCTACTCTAGAGTGGTGAACTGCGGCTAATATCAAAAACTTGCATAGTGAAGCTGAATAAGTATAGAGAGGTTGAGATACAACCTTTTTCACCCAAGATTCTTTATTTGTAATACCTTTTTTCGACAACCAATCTTTAAGGTGTTCTTTAAGTGTTAGAGTATTTACCGCAGAATTAAGGGGGCTTCCTGAACTACCTAGTCCTATACAAACAGGCTCAATATTTGAATTGTCATTTTTCTTTTTTTTCTTTCCTGTAAGCATTATCCCTCTCAAATCACTATCTATTCCGCCAGTATTTCCAGTAAAACTGCGTCTGATAGCCACAAAAGCCGTTACACATTTGACCGCATCGGTAAACAATCTTTTATCATTTTTTTCAATTGAGAGATAGTAGTACCGACATAATATCGGAATCGTTAAAGAATTTTTTAACTCTCGGAGAAAATTCAAGCACAATAAAACCTGCTCTCTGTTTGGATAGCTTGATATTTGTGCCTCTAATTCAGTTTTATCTTTCCAAAATAGCTTTCGATATAGAGCTACCTCTTTTAGATTTTTTACAAATAAATTCTTATTGTATGCACTGTCTATTTCGTCATATTTATTGCGAAGATACCTACGTTGCTCATCTAAATTCATAGAAACTCTATCTCCGGTTTTATACAGAAAGAATGATACTATCAACTCCTTTGCGGCTTTTTGCCTACTGTTACTTTCAAACACATTCAAGTATTCTTCTATTATCTTGAAATGTTCCTCAGATTCTGAGCCGACAAAGGTCTTACGAGTATTTTCATACCTTATCACTTGTGGTTTGAATGTTTGCACAGCTGTAAGGGGTTCGCCCGTTGTATTTAAAGAGTCAAATATATCAAATCCATACTTTTCATTCCTTACTTCTACCAGAGTAATGACAACCCTGCTCATAAAGAAACTTGAAAACACCATGAGTCGCATTAGACCAATGACTTTATCTTCCTCTTTTTTTAATTCTGAAAAGATTTTGTTGGTATCCGTTTGATCCTTTGGCAGCTTTTCAAATAATAATCTAAACCCATTTTTCTGTAGTTCTTTCATTGTAGGTAAATTAGCTGAAATTGAGGCTTCGTTTGTCGAGCTAACTTCTTCTATCAATTCATCAATTACTTTTTTGTTTTTTTCTATTGCTTTTCCCATAGGATTATCAGGAAATTCGAATACCTCGCCAAAGGTATCTTTGCCATCTTTTACATAATTAGAAAAAGTGAATAAAAAATCAGCTATGACTGAATTATACTCCGAATATCTTGGATTATTAGCTCTGTTATCTCTTACTTCTTCTCGAACTATTCGTGGGAAAGGAAAGTTGGTAGCTCCATCTACGGGTAACTGCCCATACGCAAAGTTTAAAAGCCGAGTTTTGATATAATTCATTTCATTTCTTACCCAATCTCTTGTATTTTCTGTAAGACCTATTTCACTGACTGTATTCTCCAATTCTTTTATTCTAGCAAATAGGGCGCAGGCAACAATTGAAATTGTCGTAAGTCGTTGTTGTCCGTCAATAACAGAGAATGATACACCATCAAAGTGAGGTTCTCTGTTCACTTCTTCTAGTACGATTACTGTTCCAAGAAAAGTCAATGACTTTGGGTCTTCCGAACACCAAAATAAACCAGATAACACATCCTCGAATAGTCTTTTTATGTTCTTTTTCCCCCAATCGTAAGGGCGTTGGTAAGTTGGAATTCTAAACCCTGCGATACTTCCTCGCATCGTGAACAATTCATTCAATGATCTAGCTTTTGCTTTGAAAACAGAGTCAGAGTTTTGTTGTGCCATTTTGATTGAAATTTAGTGATTTTTGTTTGTGTTTATTTTCAAATAAAACAAGCCGCACACCCATCCGCTTCTGCATCATCCAAAATATCCGTCAAATAAGGAGATTTCGTATTCGCTTCATTCCGCTCCATGCGTAATAAATGTTCACGTTTAATATTTCTGATGCGCTGTGGTTGTGCTAACTCTGCGAGGGTTTCATTTTGCATCCAAGTGTAGCCATCTTTCTCGTATTTCATAGCTTTCTCGAACCTTTCTCGGTGATTTTCGTAGAGCCAGACCCATTCAATTTTTTGTTGAAAAAAGCAAAAATAACAACCGGAGCGACTACGCGAATAATGCCCGGTACGCATTTCTCCGTCGATTTCTACGTGATACTCGCGTTTAGTGTAGTAATCGGGTACACCCACACTTTCCTCTAAAATTTTGAAAATATCAGCCCTAACCAACACCTCTTCGTTCTCCACAAGCGGAAAACTATCAACCTTAGCAAGCGGATAATCGGTAGTTTTCAAGAACGCAAAAACGACACGATTAAATTCTTTTGTGCCAAGTTCGAGTAGCGTATTGAGTTTTTGAGATTGATTAAAATAAAGAGAAAGTTCCTGATTGACCACCTCTAAAATGCGGTCAATTTTATCTGTATTCCCGTACTCTTGGTATAGCCCTGTGATGAAGTTGATGTTTTTATTTGCCAATACTTTTTGAATGACATCCTCGCTCCATATATTTTTACGAAAAGGAAAAATAGATTGAATATTTGGCTTTTTGGAGATGTAGCCCTCACGCTCCTCGTCTCCGCGTATGCCCACGTAAGAGACAATCGGACCGTCTCCGGCTATGTATTTTTCAAAAGGGTCAAGTTTCATTTTTTTGGTACACCAACGCGAAGTGGAAGAGGGCAGATAGCCTCCGTAAAGGCTCAAAAAGTGGTCAAAAGGATTATTTTCGGGAGAGTTTTCAGCGGCAGTCAAAACCTCAATCTTTTGTCCTAAGTGGGCTTCAAGTTTTTCTATCAGTTCGTAGGTTTCTTCGAGTTCCTTGCCGGTATCACACGAGTAATATTCAATATCCAAATCGGGGTAAGTATCACGCATGTATATAGCGAGTGCCGCACTATCTTTTCCGCCTGAAATGCCGAGTACGTGTTTTATTTTAGTCATTTGTAAGATATTTTTCAAGGAGTTTAATTAAAACTGCCTGATTAAGTTTGTCATCTTTGGGCAGCAATTTGCTTATTTTTTGCTCTAATTTAGCAACTTCTTTTTGTTGTTCAATAGAAATAATGACATTTTTGTTAATTGGTTCTTTGCTATAAGAGATGAGTTGTATTTTGACAGCCTCGTTTTCGGATTCATCGAAACCCTGATTGCTGAGTTCCAACAAGTCATCAAGGTTGCGGAAGGCAGTGATGAGTTTATCACAAATCGTAACTTCTTCCGCATCACTAATGTCCTTCAACCATTTTCCTGCTACGGAATGAACGATATTATTGAGCCAATCTTCTCTATTGTCAATCAAAGCATTGAGGCGCGTATGAAAATTGCGTTGTTTGGGAAGTAATAAATGTATTTTGAGTGTACGGTATCGTTGTTGAATTTTTTTGACGTAAGTTTCAAAAGTAAGCCCTTCCAAGCCCAATTCTGAAAGCATCGCATTTTCCACTCTGTCAATTAGTCCTGAAAATGTCGCCCTGAGTTCTCGGATGCTATGTTGGATGTTTCGCACAAAATCATTCAATTTTTCAGGCGACTCAATAAGTTCGCTAATACTTGTACCGAATGCTGTAGGCAATTGCTCAAAAAACGTTTTTTCCAGTTCTTTTGCTTCTTTTATGACCTTCCGTAATGCTTTGGTAGAAGGTTCTAAACGCCCTGTTTTTTGGGTGTACGTAGGGAGTTGTTTGTAAAAAACGATAAATGGCTTGGCAGTTTCTTTGAACGATGTATTGGTCGCTTTTTTTGTACGACTAACTTGTATGAGGTCTCTATATTTATTAAAAAGCTCTAATCTGACACCCTCTACATTGAAGGTTTTTATTTGATATTTTTTGAAATCTTTTGGAAAAAGGTCAGTAAATTCCTTTGTGAAATTAGGGATAAAAATACCGTTTTGATAGAGTTCAAACTCCTCTCTGTGAATGAATAAAAATGTAGGTATCCAAAACTCAATAAAGCCTTTTTTGAGTTTGAACGGCTTTTGACTCAAGGTATCAACAAATTCTGAAATATTGCGCTTGCCAATCTTCGCGCTTTCCAGAAAATTCAAACTTTCTTCCCACAAAAAACTAAATGTCGCCTCTGTTGGAGTTGCAAATTTCACTGTCGTACCCGCTACCTGATGAATCCCCGTTTTTTCAAGCAATGTTTTAAATATCGTTTTTTCGGGTGGCATTTTTTCTTTCGGAAAACCAATATTTGGTATATCCCAATTTTGAATAAGTTGCTGAAAATAGAGTTTTCGGGCAGTATGAATTGATGACGATACTTTGTTTTTATTCATCAATTCATTCCTAAATTTCGGTGTTTTATAGTACAAGTTCTCACATATATACGAGAGGGCTTTATTGAAATCTCTTTGTGAATTTAAGTTAAGTTTTTGCCCTTGAAAATACCATTTTATTTTTTCTGTATTGCCGAATAACTCATGATTTATCGCTTCATTGAGTGCGCTGACATTATAGATGTGTCGCTCCCGAAGTTCTTGCTTGGCTATCTCGTCATACTCAATGTCTTTAATGACTTTGTTGATAACTTCAATTTCGTGGAGCAATTCTTTTACCTGTTTTACATTTCTATAAACACCATATAAAATGGGTTCGTTTTCTATTTCTTTGATTGATTTAACTGGTGTAGTTTCACTAAAAATAATATTAACAAAACCGTCAACTGCACCATCCACATCGTCAAATTTTTTAATTGGTGTAATGCCTATTTTGAATTTAAAAAATCGGGGAGTACCTAATTTGTAAGTAACGGCTTTGGCAGGAACTACATTTAAATTAAAAACATCCTTCAGGCTCGAAATAATATCTTCAACAGGGTCTATTTTCCTTTTCTTGTCCTCAATTAATCTGTCAATATCAATGTCCGTTCCTTGAAATAATTTGTAACGTTCATTATATTTTTGGTAACGGATAATACCAACTTTCGTTAATTCAGATAATAGTTTTTTCGCGTTTTTTACATTCAAACAAACCTCTGCATATTGAGTGATTAGCTTTTCATCAATCTTCGCGGCTTTGGGAGCGAATAGATTCAATAAACCAATTGTCTTGACTATTTTTTGTGCATCAACAACGTGTTCTCCCAACCTGACTCCTACACTATCCAATGAATTACGCATCAAACTCCATTGGAAATAATCCGGATTGTAACGCGAAGTCAGTACCGTATAATAGTTGTAGGACAAGTAATCATACACACAATTCAGGTTAAAGAAAGGATTGGTTTTGTTATCGTAATCGTATAAGCCGTTATACTCATCCGTAGATAAAAAATGAAAGAGTGAGCGTTCATTTTGCCCATAACGCTGCAATGCCTTTGCAAGCGACATCGCCGAAAGCACATCAAAAGGATAAAGTGCCTTACTGAAATCTTGATTGAGGTCGGTCAGTAGATTAAATGTGCCTGTTTTTTTGATATGTTGCAGAAAAGACTTGTTGAGTTGTGGAGGTTTTGCCGGAGATAGCTTTTTCTCGCGGAGATAAACCGAGAGGATATTTAATAATTGCTCTACGGGTTCGTTAAAAGCAAGTTCTTTCAGTCGCCCTTTTACTTTTTCCCATTCTTTGCGTTGACTGTCAGAAAGCCCTACGGCATAGGCATCAAAATTTTGATGTAAAGAAGTCAAAAAGAGGATATTTCGCTTGGGATTATTAGCTAATTCGGCGATTTGTTGTACAAAATAGAGTTCTTTATCAGGGTTTTTCTTTGCGGCGTATTCCAAAAATTTTCCAAATTCATCTACAATAATAACTAAACAAATTCCTTTTTTCTCTACGGCTTTATGCTCTTTTTTTATCGCTGTAATAATTGCCTTTGGCTCGGCTTCGACATCAAATTGTTTAGCAAAAGCATCCACCAAAGAATCTGCCTCGCCAATGATATTTATAAATTTGAATTTTTTGCAAGCATTAAATTGACCATTAACAGGCGTAAAAAAATCTTTTTCTCCATTAAGGTGTTTGGCAAAAGCCCATAAAAAAGCCGATTTTCCTGTGCCATAACTCCCGATGATACTAAAGGAATGTACACCCGATTTAAATTGTGCAGCGATACGGTCATATACTTCTTTTGCATTTGCCGTAGGCAAATAGTACATGTCCTGTTCGGCATCCCGAATGATATTTACGGAAGGAGAAGAATTAAGCTGCATAATATTTTTCTAAGACAGACCAATGATTTAGTTTTTTCTTAATTTGAAGCGTTTGAATACCTCCGGCATCAGACCAAACAAAATGATTCGGATATTGTCCCAATAAAGTTTGTATTTTATTCATCAAGCCATTAGCACTCAATGCGAATATCCTACCCACACTATCGTCTTTTTCCAATAAATCTTTGAACGAAAAAGTAGTTTCCTCATCGCTTACATTTTTTAAAATGCAAAATAACACTATTTCGGCAGGAAGTGAAGGACGCTCACGATTTTCTATTTTATAGCAAGTACCTGATTTCTCTAATTTAGACAATAAATTCAACTCATACAATAAACCCGAAAAAGAATCTTCTATTTCTTTTTTGCTTTCAGGCAACATATAATTATTAAAAAACACATCAATATCTCGCTTCAGCGAACTTGGATTTAAGTTAACCCCGTATTGTTCACATTTTCGGTTGATAAATCGTGTCAGGTGGTCTTTCGTAAATTCAACTTTCTGCCGTCTAAATTCATTAAAAATTATAGCATAAATTGAGGAATATCTACATTTTACCAATTCGTAATGTAACAACCAAAGCGTTCCAACATCTTCGATATACGGGTCAAATCCTTCATCATTAAATATCTTTTGTGCCAGTTCACTCGGTTTGTCTTTTGATTCAAGCCCAAAGGCTTTTACCCAAAATCTTACAGCCGTTACCATGTTCCTACCTATACCCAAATCAATAACCGCATCGTCATTGAAAACTCTTCCTTCATTGATGTGGTCAAAGCCTTTTTTGAGCCAAAATTGACGGCAATAAAAGGTGTCATGTCCGGTAAAACGCAGTGTATTCATAGGCTGCAAAAGTACGAAAAATTACGCAAAAAAGTGATGAAACTTTACCATTTATCACAATCCTTTACATTCTCGCATTACAACCAATTTTCTCCCAACACAATCACCACAAATTGATAGCTTAAAGATAGCTAAAGTCCACATTGCGAAAAAGCCTTTTCTATTTGCCTATCCAAAAATTCCCTATCTTCGCACCAACACTCACCCATATTTTTTTGTTATAAAAAATACACCCAATTTCGCACAGCGAAAAAAACAATTCAACAATACAGCAATATAACAATCACAACAATATGTCATACCAAACCGCCACGCCCTACCAACCCAAGCACAAAATCCGCCTCGTCACAGCCGCTTCGCTGTTCGATGGACACGATGCGGCGATAAACATCATGCGGCGCATCATGCAAAGTACCGGTGCCGAGATTATCCATTTGGGACATAATCGCTCCGTGCATGAGATAGTCAATACTGCCATTCAGGAAGATGTGCAGGGCATTGCGATTACCTCCTATCAGGGCGGACATAATGAATTTTTCAAGTATATGTACGACCTTCTCAAAGAACGTGGTGCAGGACATATCAAAATATTTGGCGGTGGTGGCGGTACGATATTGCCAACAGAAATTGAAGAACTACACAAGTACGGCATTGCACGCATATACTCGCCCGACGATGGACGCGCGATGGGCTTGCAAGGCATGATAAACAACGTCTTGGAGCAATGCGATTTCCCCACCGGAAAAAGCATCAACGGCGAACTCAAAGGCTTGCCGAAGCGCGACAATTACGCCCTTGCGCGACTCATTTCTGCCGTCGAAAATCAGCCCGAAGAAACCGCCGCATGGCTGCCCGACATCAAAACGAAAGCCGCCAAAACCAACACGCCCATACTCGGTATCACAGGCACAGGCGGTGCGGGTAAATCGAGTTTGGTGGATGAATTGATACGTCGTTTTTTGGTCGATTTTCCCGAAAAAACGCTGGCGATTGTCTCCGTTGACCCCTCCAAACGCAAGACGGGCGGCGCACTTTTGGGCGACCGTATTCGCATGAACGCCGTCAACCACTCGCGTATATATATGCGCTCGCTGGCTACGC
>Ga0209595_100153_pt1 | contig 23602 bp, 20 predicted proteins | sample Porto_4metaG_FD_187427 | JGI IMG/M metagenome (GOLD analysis project Ga0209595, IMG submission 187427) | Marine algal microbial communities from Porto, Portugal - Porto_4 metaG (SPAdes) (version 2) | ecosystem: Host-associated > Algae > Red algae > Unclassified | place: Portugal: Porto...
CATTTAAGAGCACATTGTAGTCTGGATTTAAGAAAACCAAGTGAAGTGCATCAAAATCCAAATATCAAATACAAATCTTATCGAAAAAATAAACTAAATTTGACAGAAATTGAAATTTAAACTAAAAACAGTCCATAATATTTTTTGCCTTCTAAACGTCTAAAAAATAAGCTGAACGGTATAAAAAAAACAAAAAAAGGTCAACCTATATCAGTATAATACAAGGAAAAAATAATGTCTAATACCAATTGGTAATTCAATTGATTTGTAATCAATTTTAGCATTATCAGTGGCTAGTTTTTTCTCAGATTTATAATATTGGTATGTTGGTTCGATTATTATAGCCCATTTACTTTTTTTTGAATGGCATAATAAATTCAGTTTCCACTCCAAGTCTAAATCCTATTTTGTTATCAAAATTAGTATTTCTGGTTTTTGAAATATCATTTTGAATTGATAGAGACGAGCTGTTGATTCCAGGTCTTACATTAAAATTTTTAATAAAAAGGCTATTTTACAGGCTTATTTAAACTCTATTCTACTTACAATATAACAGAATAGAGAAGCCAATTTAAAGAATGTTTCTTAAAATTATTGAGTTACAGTATTCAAAAAACATGGAATTTTAAGATCAATTTTTGTTTATCGTATTTGATTGAAACTCAATCCTAGTGTTTTTTCTAATATTCTTAAATATTTTACTTCCGAGTGATCTAAAAAAGCTATAGAAATTCCAGTTTTACCACCACGAGCAGTACGTCCACTTCGGTGGATGTAATATTCTGCTTGATCAGGGAGTTGATAATGTAAAACAAAAGCTAAATTATCAACATCAATACCACGTGCAGCAACATCAGTTGCTACTAGAAGATTCAGTTTTTTGTTTTTGAAAGCACGCATTACTTTATCGCGGTCTTTTTGATGCATATCACCTTCTAAAATACCAACCTCAAAACTACGTTTCTTTAATTGTTCCGTGAGTTCGCGGGCGGCAACTTTAGTTCTGCAAAAAATAATCCCCCGTTCTGTTTTTTGCGTTTTTAAAAAGTAAGTCATGGTATCGATTTTGTTTCCATCTTCTCCAACAACAAATTGATGTTGTATATTTTTATTAGTGGAATCCTTTTTATCAATTTCTATGGTAATTACGTTTGGGGAGATATATTCTGCTACAATAGCTTCTAATTCCTTAGGCATAGTTGCCGAAAACATCCAAACGTTTCTTTTATCAGTGATAGTTCCCAGTATAAATTCCAGATCTTTTTTGAAACCCATGCTCAGCATTTCATCAGCTTCGTCTAAAATAATAGTTTTAATGTAGCGGATATCAACTGCTTTGCGTTGAATCATATCTACCAATCTACCAGGAGTAGCAACAATAATATGAGTAGTACGTTTAAGGCGTTCTATTTGTCGGTCTATCTTTTCTCCGCCATATACAGCCTCTGTAAAAATACGATCACTATATTTAGTAAATTTAAATAATTGCTTTTCTATTTGTTGGGCTAACTCACGAGTAGGGGCTAAGATCAATCCTTGAGTTAGTTTTTTAGTAGGATCAATTTGCATTAATAATGGCAGTCCAAAAGCAGCTGTTTTGCCTGTTCCAGTTTGTGCCTTACCAATTAAATCGTTACCACCTTGCATCAATACAGGAATTGCTTGTTCTTGGATTTGAGTAGGAGTAGTAATTCCTAATTCTTTTAAACCTTTGTTTAAATCTTCAGAAATACCTAATTGTGGAAATGTCATAACGTTTAATTTAATGCAAAGGTAGTTGTTAAATAAATAAAAAATCCTCCAAAGTTATAAAACCTTAGAGGATGTGTTTTTGATATTTATTATAGAACACTAGTCTTTCTGCTCCTTATTAAAATACACTAAATAATAGTACATCTGCTTTTCTTCGTCCCATCCTTTTTCCACAAACTTCTCTGCGGATTCAGGGTTTATAAAGTCCATTTTAATTTGGATATTAGTATCTAGATTAATTACATTTTTGATTTTTTTACGCGCAGTAGAAACGGCTGTATTTGCAATAGGGAATTCTGTAAGATCCTCAATTTGATATTTAGGTGCTTTTTCTGCTTTGTAATGTTTAAACTCAGGAATAAGTGCTGGATTTTCGATTACGTCGTTTAAAAAGCTTGTTTCTTCAAAATTATCGTTTTTGGCAAAGTGGTTTACTGCACGATTCATAAACATTACTTCTTCCTTTTTATCTTCTGCTGGAAGGATTACATCTTTAGCAAAGTCCTGACAAAATTTGATGTATTTTTTTGTGTGAAAATTACTATCAGCAAAAGCTTCAACACCTAAGAAATGCTCCAGCCAATATTTGGTATCATATCGATTAGAATCTGAAGATAAAATACGGTATCCTGTTTCTTTTTCGCTATTAAAAATTAAACAACCTTTGTCTAATTTGTTTAAATTAACACCTTGTTGCAGTAGTAAATTTAAATCAGATGATTTTTCTTCAAACTGAAGGAAATCGTTTTTTAATTCGGATTTAAAAATACCAACAGCACTTACTTTTTTGTTATCTAGTAAACAGTTTTCTAAATAAACAACATATAACTCTCCACTTTTAATGTGTGGATGTTGTGATTGCTCATACAGGAGGTTACCAATACGTTTGGATTGTTCATGTATTATACTTGGATCTTCAAAAATACTTGCAACAATTTTGTAGAGTGGATTAAATTCTAAATCAGCTTCATTGGTAAATTGAAAATAGTTTTCTTCTTTTTCTCTAAAAGGCTTAAAAAAATATTCCTTTAAAAGCGCATTAAGTTCATCATTAAAACTATATGGATTTTGAGATAAAAATAAAGCTTCGTTTTTATTTTTATTTCCAACTCGATGGACAGATAAAGACTCAATTTGAGTATTATACAAATTTAACATAGTAATAATTTTAAAGAAAATATTTTAACAGTGTAAGGGCAAAAATAGGGGTAAAGAATTGAGTAAACTATAAATTTTGAAGAATAGTATTTACTTCTTCTGCTATAGCCTCAAAGTAAGTATTGTAAGAGTTTACGAAATGTTCCTTACTAGTTGGAGGGTTAAATTGTCCATAAGCAGTATACTCCATATTTTTAATTGGCGTAAAGGTAGGAGAGACCCCTTTGTTAATATCGATTACCATACGCTCATTATCTAAGAGAATGATAGAAGGCATCCCTAATGAATGTTTTACGGTATGTATAATTGCAGAATTATAATTTTCTAATTCGTCTACATAAACCAATTTAATATTCGAGTCGTATTTTTTTTTCGCTAATTCAGGATTTGATCTTTTATCCCAATATAATACTACAAAATCGATTATATCACCAAACTCATTAGCAATATCGTTTAAAGCAGCTACTTCTGAATCATTAGGTTCGCACCAGGCAGCAGTAGTTTTTAAATAAATAGGATTTTTAAAGGTTTCGAAATAGATAGGGGCTCCCGATTTGTAATCATTAACTATAAAATTATCAAAATGAGTACCTTTTAAACAATTGTTAACTAAGGAATCAAATAAAAAATTAGCTCGTTCAATATCCTTTTTTTCATTGGCTACTTGGCTATTTATTTTATACAATCTAATATTATTACCAATAGCGTCAGAAAAAAACTGAAAATTTTCGTCAGGTAAGTTTAGCGATATCTCATTAGATTGAGAAAAACCCAATAATGTAATTAAAATGAATAAAAAACTTAAAATGTATTTCATAGGTAGAATACTATTCTTGGTCAAAAATAATATTTTTATTTTATAAACATAGTTTATGAGCATTTAGTATGTCAAAATATAAGATTTTTTTATTTAAATTTAAGGGTTAATGTATTTATTTTATTAATTTCTTCAGTTGAAAAATGAATTTTTTTAGTAGCTTCAAGGTTGTCAATTAACTGATTAGAAGAGCTGGATCCAACCAAAACAGAAGTGATTCCTTGTTGCTGTAATAACCAGGAAATTGCCATTTGATGTAATTTCTGACCTCGTTCTTTAGCTATGTTATTTAGCTCCTTAATAACGGGGAGTTTTTCTTTAACAGTATTAATTTCCAAATAGGTTTTACCTTTTGCAGCACGTGAATTTTTTGGAATACCATCAATATACTTATTGGTTAGCATCCCTTGGGCTAATGGAGAAAAAGCAATACAACCTAAATTGGATTGGTTTAAAGTTTGTAGTAATTCATTTTCAATTTTGCGATCAAACATCGAGTATCTCGCTTGGTGAATAATAAAAGGAACTTTCAACTCCTTTAACAATATAGACATCTCTTCGGTTTTTTTGGCACCATAATTAGATATCCCAATATATAAAGCCTTTCCTTGACGTACGATGTCATGTAGTGCAATAGCAGTTTCTTCTAAAGGAGTATCTGGGTCTGGTTTGTGGTGGTAAAATAGATCCACGTACTCCAAATTCATACGCTTTAAGCTTTGATCCAAACTTGAGATTAAATATTTGCGAGAGCCTAAATTTCCATAAGGTCCAGGCCACATATCGTAACCAGCTTTTGTAGCAATAAAAAGCTCATCCCTATAAGCTTCAAAATTTTGTTTGTAAAGAGTTCCAAAATTACTTTCGGCACTTCCATAAGGAGGGCCATAATTATTGGCTAAGTCAAAATGTGTAATTCCATTATCAAAAGCAGTACGAAGAATTTCTTCTGCATTAGCTAGTAAATCATAATTTCCAAAATTATGCCACAAGCCTAAAGAAATAGCAGGAAACAAAATGCCACTTTTTCCACTTCGATTATATGGCATTTCATTATATCTAATTTTAGAAGGGGAGTAGTTTTTTCTATTGGATTTATCGTTGATTTGCATAGTTTTAAATTCAATAATTGACCATTGGTATACTATCTTAAAATTAAGATTTAAAATTATAATTACGAGAGTACTTCAGATTAATTAGTACAATTAAACGTTTTATTGTTGATAAAATGCAGAGGTGAAAAAAAGGTGATATCAAAATAGGAGATATCACCTTAAAATAGTTTGATAGGTTTTTATTTTAACGCTCCAATCATCTCTTCTGGTTTTACCCATTCATCAAACTCAGCTTCGGTAACGTATCCTAAACGTACAGCTTCCGTTTTTAAAGTAGTTCCGTTTTGGTGTGCGGTATTTGCAATTTCTGCAGCTTTGTAATATCCAATTTTAGTATTTAAGGCAGTAACTAGCATTAATGAGTTATTTAGTAATTCAGTAATTCGTGCATGATTAGGTTCAATCCCTGCAGCACAATTTTCTTCAAAAGACATACAGGAGTCTCCAATTAATTGAGCGCTTTCTAATACATTTGCCGCCATTACTGGTTTAAAAACATTTAACTCAAAGTGCCCTTGCATCCCACCAACATTTACAGCAACATCATTACCTATTACTTGTGCGCAAACCATAGTTAAAGCTTCACATTGTGTAGGATTAACTTTACCAGGCATTATGGAGCTTCCAGGTTCGTTAGCTGGGATAATTAATTCACCCAAACCACTACGCGGTCCAGAAGCCAACATCCGGATATCATTTCCTATTTTGTTTAATGAAACTGCTAATTGCTTTAAAGCTCCATGAGCTTCTACTAGTGCGTCGTGTGCAGCTAAAGCCTCAAATTTATTTTTAGCAGATATAAAAGGAAGTTTCGTAAACTCTGCTATATATTCAGAAACCCGTTTTGCGTATCCATTAGGAGTATTTAAGCCAGTTCCAACAGCGGTTCCTCCTAAAGCTAATTCAGCTAGGTGAGGAAGTGTGTTTTCTAAAGCAATAATCCCGTGATTTAATTGAGAAACATAACCAGAAAATTCTTGACCAATAGTTAGAGGAGTGGCATCCATAAAATGGGTGCGTCCAATTTTAACAACGTCTTTGTATTCGATAGCCTTTTTTTCTAAAGTATTGCGTAGTTTAGAAACTCCTGGAATGGTGTTTTCTACTAATTTTTTATAAATAGCAATGTGCATTCCTGTAGGAAAAGTATCGTTAGATGATTGAGACTTATTTACATCATCGTTAGGTTGAATTGTTTTTTCACCTTTTCCAACTACATTTCCCGCAATTTGATGTGCACGATTAGCAATTACTTCGTTTAGGTTCATGTTACTTTGAGTACCCGAACCTGTTTGCCAAATTACTAGTGGAAATTGATCGTCATGCTTTCCTTCTAATATTTCATCACAAGCCTTTGCAATTAAATCTCGCTTTTCTATGGGTAATACTCCTAACTCACAGTTTGTAAAGGCTGCTGCTTTTTTTAAATAAGCAAAACCATAAACAATTTCTAAGGGCATAGATGCAGGTCTACCAATTTTAAAGTTATTACGTGAGCGTTCGGTTTGAGCTCCCCATAACTTATCAGCAGGAACCTTAACTTCTCCCATCGTATCTTTTTCAATTCTATATTCCATTTTAATTGTGTTGTGAATTTTTGATTTTCAAATTTAACAAATGAAACCTATTAAACTCTTTTTGGTGAAAGGTTTATATTAACATTATTAGTATAATTTTCAAAAAAGAAATTGAGTAGAAGTTTCTTTATATTTATCTCAAAAATAAAGGTAATAATGAATTATATAGAAGTAGAAACACAAGAAGAACTCCAAAAAATTATTAATAATGAAATAACAATAACGAAGTATGCATTCCAAGATCTAGACTTTACAGCCTTTGAAACATTATTAAATGATAAAATAGTAACAGATTGTTTGTTTTTAGGATGTGACTTGCCAGAAAGCTTTGTATATAGAGTTTATAGCTTAAATTCGATTTTTCCTAAACTAACAATGCCTTATAATTCCTATGTAAATCAATTGTATACAACTGCAAATTTATATAATAATTACGAAGTCGGTAAACCAGAAACGTATGAATTAACCTTAGATAAGCAAGTTTACAATCACTTTATAGCAACGGGTAAAGAGGCAAGTGATATTAAAGAAACATTAGCACGAAGGCTTCACGACCATTCGATAACTGATGCTTTGTATGATTTTTTAGATTTATATAAAGACGATAAAAAAGTTGCTATTATGGGCGGGCATGGATTGTCCCGAGCTGATGAAGGTTTTTTAACAGTAGCAAAAATTAGTAAAGTACTAACCGAAAAAGGATATTTGATGCTTTCAGGTGGTGGGCCAGGGGCAATGGAAGCTACTCATGTAGGTGCCTGGTTTGCCGGTCGTCCAGAAAGTGAATTATTAGATGCGATTTCTATTTTAGCAGAGGCACCAAGTTATAAAAATAAATTGTGGCTAGATAAGAGCTTTCAAGTATTAAAAAAATATCCAGAAACAATATTCGAAAGTGTAGGAATCCCTACATGGTTGTATGGACATGAGCCTCCAACGCCCTTTGCGACTAAGATAGCCAAATATTTTGCTAATAGTGTTCGTGAAGAAGGATTATTAGCTGTTGCCAAAGGAGGTATTGTATTTACTCCTGGAAGTGCTGGTACTATTCAGGAAATTTTTCAAGATGCTACTCAAAACCATTACATGAGTTTTGATGTGGCGAGTCCAATGATTTTTTTAAATTCAGAATATTGGACCGAAAAATATCCCATTTACCCTTTATTAGAAAAATTAATTGGTGAAGAAAAGTATGCTAACTTACTATTGAGTCTTTGTGATACCAAAGAAGAGGTGGTTAAAAATATTGAAGCTTTTTCTATTTAGGTTGAAGTTTATAGGTGTTACTTTAATTATTAAATCAGGTTACGCAAAAAAAGAGGGGATTTTATTTTTTAGGATTATATTGTTGGTAAGTAGCTTTGTTTTAGATGGAAAATTTTGCGGATTTATATAATGATTATTTAATAAGTTCTAGTTCATATATTACAGTTACCCACAAGCACAAAAAAAATAAATGGCAACCGAATTAACTATAAAGCAATGGACTGAAATTCTTACCAATAAGAACATTACAAACGATTTGGATATTAGAATGTTTCAAGCTCTTTACTCATTCGAGAAACATAAAGCTGCTGCGAGCCAAATAGGTATTTTACTTGGATATAATGGGAAAAACACTTCTGCTCCATTAAATTTAGAAATTGGTCGATATGCAAAAAGAATTTCTGAATTTTATAAGATAAATTTTACTGAAAGGAAAACTAAAAAATATAAATACTGGGATTTATTTTTTGACGGTTGGGAAGAAGGAAAGTTCTTTATTTGGCAGTTAAGAGTTGAGATAATTGAAGCTTTAAAAGAAACTAAGTTAACTGGTGAAATTCAGTATGCAGAGGAAATTCCAGCCGAAAAAACATATCCATATAACGAAGGTATTAAGAAAACAATAATAGTAAATACTTATGAAAGAAATCCAAGAGCAAGAGAAGAATGTCTGAAATATTGGAAGCCTATTTGCTCTGTTTGCGAATTCGATTTTGAGATAAAATATGGAGAATTGGGAAAAGGATTTATTCACGTTCATCATTTAATTCCTGTTTCTGAAATAGGAAAACAATATCAAATTAATCCAATCAAAGATTTAAGACCTGTTTGCCCAAATTGTCACTCAATGTTACATAAAGAAAACCCACCTATTGAAATAAATAGATTAAAAGAAATAATAACTAAAGCCAGTGGGTAACAGGGTATAAAAAACATAGGGCTTTTGTGATAATTCCAAAGGTCAGTGCTTATTAACAAAGTCCGCTAAATATAAAATTTGGCATTTAAAGAAAGAATAAAAGCAAAATTTTATATTTAGCTAAGTAATAAACCGAAACGATAGTGCTTATTTACCGCCCTACGTTTCTTATATGTAACGCTATAGGTATGGCTATCCTTGCTATTGATCAAGCATGATAAGATTAATCAAGAGTTATCTAAAGGTGTGTATGATAGTATTTTTTTATGGAAACGAGCCAAGTCATATGTGTAAGAATTAAATCAGTCTAAAGAGACTACTGTTCTTAGTTTTGATGACTGTATTGGAAAAAATATACGAAAGAAAGTGAGCTTTATTGTTGACATTATGATCATGTAAATGGCAGATCAGTCAAGGGAGTTAATTTTTTAACAGCATTATTAGAAGTAAGTGGGGTACGAATACCTTGTGGCGTAGAATTTATAACTAATGATCAATGGGTTAGTGATCCCAAGACAAATAAACAAAAGAGAACAAGCAAGGCTGCTAAAAAAGAATTTTTTAGAGATATTTATAGAGGGCTTAAATTTAGTGTAAATTGCTTTTTAGAACTTTGTTTAAAATGAACTTGTTTAAACTTTTTTCAATTGGCTGTAAAATGATCTTTTTCACTCACTTTTTATCATTTTTTTGTTCCGTAGCGATGCTATGCAACCATAAAATGATTTCAATTGAGCAAAAAATCTCTATTTTTCGCTTCAATCAAAAAAGTTTAAACGATTTCAATTAAAAACCGCTGTTTTAAACAGCAGTTTTTAATTTATAAAATGTTTATATGTTTAACAGTAATCATTTACTTTCTAACTTCCATGTTCTTACCCAATCAATTTTCATGGTATTTATGTTATCATTATCCAAATCGGATTTAGGGGGGAGTCCTCCTAACCAATTAGCGTTACTTGTCCATAAATCGAAAATTATTTCTAAATTTCTTGTAAATTCTCGGTTATTGTATGTTTGACCAGACCTATCCTCCCCAACAGTTACGCTTCCTGCTGGCTCTCCATTTAAATAGAACTGAATATTTTTAGAATCTTTCCACCAAACTCCAAATGTGTGATAATCTTCATTCCAATTTGCATTTTTAAGTGGGTTGGTATCCGATAAACCAGATCTATTGTAATTACTGTCATTCCTAATTGTTCCAGGTGTTTTGCTGGAATCTGCATGGAAATACTGTGAATTCATCCGGCTAGGCATTTCAGGTTGACAACCACATGAGGGTTTTGAGTTATTTTCAATAATGTCAATTTCATCTCTATTATTGATATCTCCATTATTCAACCAATATGTATTGTAGGCAGATATATATGCTGCTTTAATACGACTTTCGGTATACATTGGATAACTAATTTTTTGTCTGGAATGGATTCTTGCAGATTGAAACCATCTTCCATCTGGATTAGATTCATTTAGAGTAGCTTTAATCCATAAATTACCAGCTGCTACTCCTGAATTGTTGCTAGAGTTTGACATAAACACAGGTACTCCGTAATTCCATGTCGACTTAAACCATTTTGAACTATCCCATAAAGTATTAAATTCGTCAGACATATTTTCTTGTTTTACCCATTGCATTCCTGACGGTGTAGTATCATCAATAGATACAAATGATGGAAACTTGGGATCGATTGTACTAAAATCTTCAGCTGTAGGTCCATTCGAAATAGCAGTAACAACAATATTTACAGTTGTAAAATTTTTGTCACCATCTTTATCTGTAATACTATAAGTAAATTGATCAATGCCATTAAAATCTGTATTAGGAATATATTCGAAAACACCATCACTAATCTCAGTAACGGAACCATTAGTTGCTTCTACTAGTAAGCTGTAATTATCAGTATCTCCTCCATCACTACCAATTGTATCATTTTTAGAAACGTCAATTTGATTGCCTATCCCCGAAACACTATTTTCATTAACAGTTATCGAATCATCTTTAGCTAAAGGCATATCATCAAATATTACTTTCTCCTCAACTATTACTTCTACTGCTTCAAGGTCGGCACTTGAATCCGAACTACTACAGCTTCCTATTGTTAATATAAATAAACCAAGAGTAAGGGTCAATCGTTTTTTTGTAATAAATTTTTCTAAAAAACTCATCTTTATTTATTTTTTTATTGAAATATAAAAATAAATAGTATTCCATGTTTAACCCTTAGCTTACGTGTAATTTAGCAGATTATATGGTTAAAGGATTCTCGAAATATACCAGATTTAAACTAGACAAATAAGATTAATTAGTTGAATTTAAGTGAATAAAGTAATTTATAAAGCTTTATTTTTTTGGAGTTGAGTTTTGTTTTGGAGAAAATTATATATTCAAAAAAATAATTCTTCTTAAATATAAAATCTAAATATAAAATGATGAAGTGATTTAAACTTTTTTCTCAAATTTTTTGAGAGCTATCGCCATAAAAGCAATATAGTTCAACCCAATCCAGCTAGTTAAAGTTGTATCAAATCTGTTGAGTAAGCTTCTATAGCTACCCATCCAAGCATTTGTTCTTTTGATACTATAGCATTCTTTATCAAAACAGTAGTTATTGTCGTTAGAACTATTATGCTTATTGATGAAGTGATTTAAACTTTTTTTTAACTTTTTCTCTTAATTCTTTAGAATCAAAACCTGCGTCTGGAATGTCCATCTCAATGATTCCAATCGTATTCATGTGTCATTTGATGTTTTTTAGCAACAATAGCTTATTGGAAGTAATTGAGATATTCCATATCTCAAATCTCGTAAATTAATTTTACTCCTTCATCTTTTTCTTGATAATAAGAAGCAAAAATCAAGACGGATGATAAAAAAACAGAAAATGCTACAGCCATCACCAGCCACAGATTAAAAGAATTCGCCAAAGGCTCAAACAGCTTTTAATCTTTCAACCAACGCTGCTACCTTGATTTTTATTTTTTTATCAATAGGTCGAATTCTAAAACTCCTTTTGTCATCAAATCTGCTTGAAAATTTTTTTTATCGGGTCTCGAACTGACATTCTTTTACATTAATTTCTACCAACTACCACTAGGTTTAAACATCTTGTTAAGTTTTAATGCAAAATTATAATCCGAAAATGAATTAGGTTCTTCGCCAAAAGTTGTGGATTAAAGGTTTTACAAAAAAAACAAAATTTTATGAAAGAGTCATTTATCTCATAAAAAAAAGCCTTAATTTAAAACTACTTAATGGGGTAGATTATATTAAATAAAATTACCTTTTTTCTTAAACCATACTTTTTGGCGAAGAACCATTAATTATTTCTTTTTAGTCATTTTATGTAGTAGAATAAACCAACTATATCTTAAGAAAGCAAGCAACGGACTTAATTTAGGGTTCGGGTTTTTACCTTTTCCTAAGCGTCTTATTTGAGCTTCATACCAAACAATATTCATAGTATCATCTATTCCTTTAACACCTGTTTTTTGAATTTTAGTTGGAAATTCATTGCTGTTTTTAGAGAGTATGTCACGTACTAAACGAGGATAGATAGCAAAAGGCCTGGCAATTCCAACAACATCTAAATGATTAGATACCACAGCATCTTCCATTGCTTTAACGGTTCTAAATCCTCCCGTTAACATTAAAGGGGTATCGGTTACTTTCCGTGCTTTTTTAACATAGTCTAAAAAATAGGCTTCTCTTATTTCTGAACTTTTTTTTCTTTTTCCCATCATTGCAGGAGCTTCATAAGTACCGCCAGAAATTTCGATTAAATCAATACCTTCTTTTGAAAGTATTTTAACCACCTCAATAGATTCTTCTTCAGAAAACCCACCTTTTTGAAAATCTGCCGAGTTTAATTTTATACCAATAGGAAATTTAGCACCTACACGTTCTCTAATTTTTCGATAAACTTCTACTACAAATCGGGTTCTGTTTTCAAAACTTCCTCCCCATTCATCTTCTCTAATATTACTATCTGGCGATAAAAATTGACTCACTAAATATCCGTGCGCTCCATGAATTTGAACTCCTGTAAATCCTGCTTTTTTTAGAATAGCAGCCGTAGTACCAAATTGTTCAATAATTTCTGAAATTTCATTGCTACTTAATGCTCTTGGCGTTTTCTTAGTAACTTTCTTTCTTCCTCCAAACACTAAAGGAACCGCAGAAGGCGCCATTAAGTCGCTATTAACTAGTTCCATCGCTTGCCTTCCAGGATGGTTTATTTGTGCCCATAAATGCGTTTTAGAACCTCTTACAGTTGCTCCCCATTCTTTTAGTAAGGTTAGGTGTTTTTCGTCTTCTATAACTACATTTCTAGGTTCACCAATTGCTTTAGAACTAATCATGACGTTTCCTGTAATTAAAAGCCCTGCACCATCCGTAGCCCATTTTCGATAGGCTTCAATTAAAACGGGTGTTGGTTCGTGGTTTTTAGTCGATAAATTTTCACTCATCGCAGATTTAGCAATTCTATTACTTAGTTTCGCACCGTTGGGTAAAACCATTTCTTTATCTAACATAGTATGTTTTTAGTGTATTTGTTATAAGAGGTTCAAATATCAATAGATTTTAACCTATTGATACGTATTTTTAATGATTGATTTTTGAAAAAGATAAAGTTAGATTAATTATGGTTCTTCGCCAAAAGTTGAGGATTAAAGGTTTCACAAAAAAAACAAAATTTTATGAAAGAGTCATTTATCTCATAAAGGCCTTAATTTAAAACTACTTAATGGAGTAGATTATATTAAATAAAATCACCTTTTTTCTTAAACCATACTTTTTGGCGAAGAACCTTAATTATTAAAGATAGATCTTCTCTAAATAGCTGTTTTTATATTTTAAAAAATTTGTAAATATTTGTTTTTTAATAAGTTGCTATTTTTTTTGTAAGTTATTGTATCTAATATTTTTGATATTAATCTTAGCTTTTCAATGTTTATTGTTTAACTAGGAATTGAGTGTTTGTTTTCTATTCCTATATAATATTCTTGATCTAGACCTTTTTTTTCTAATTTAATTATTTCAATCAAATCTAAAATTTTTGATTCCTGTATTTTATCAATTTTGAAATTCACTTTTTGATTATCAAATCGTTCTCTATTACCATTATTTTTTAAATCTCTTTTAATATTCTCAGGAATAAAAAATGTTGCTTTTTCAGATAGATGCTTTTTATATTCGTTTAAGTAAATACCAATTCCTGCAATATCGAAATCACCAAAATGCAAATAATTATTTGGGATAGTACTCATCCATTTTATAAAATCTTTATTTTGATTTTGAGGATAACGAGAAATAAACAAGGGATTTATATTTTTAAATAAATATTTCTGTCCTTGAATTTGACTAAAGTTTTTGGCGTTTTCAACTCCAATAACTGTTATTTCTTTTGGTATTTTAAAAGATTCAAAGTCGTATATAAAAATAAAACTTCCTTTAATAGGGTTAATGATTATAACTTCATCATTCAGTTCAGCTTTTATAGAAGTATAACTATTCACTAAAAAGCCTTTAAAGGCTCTTTCTTTCGAATTTTTAGAATCTGTTGTGATTTTCACAAATTCTGCACGAGTTGAATTTTCATTTTCTAAAATTGAAATGTATTTATCCAAATCATTAATTTGTAACTGATTTGCCAAATATGTATGCAAATCCGTTTTACTTATTAATTCTAAAGACTTTTTGTGTTTTCCTTTTCTGTAAATAATATTTTCAAAAACTAAATCGTCAATTAACTTGCTCTTTGCAAAACTATTAGGAACAGACTGCCCATTGATTAGCCGAACTAATACCTTTGCTATTTTTAATGTTACTTTCATTAATTAAGAACTTTGGTATTTACTTTAACCAATCGATTAATTTTTGTGATGTATTTTTTCGTATTGCTTCTAGATTGTTCTTTGGCAAGTTTGTATGTGTATTTATAATCTGTAGCATTTTGACTTGTTGGTGAACCATTAATCAGTAAAATATTTCTTTCATTCGCAAATCTTAAAATTCCCTTTTGGTTTGTAGGGTGAAGTGTGCCTATTTCGTCCATCATACAATGAAGTTTAAAGTCTTTAAATTTCTTTGAAGCGTCAATTTTAAAAACATTTAATAAAGAAATATTAATCATAGCCTTAACCAAAATGTCTGTACCGTTACTACCAACATTCGAAAGCTTTTCGACCCAACCAGAGTCGTTATCATTCTCTATGATTCTAAACTGTAAATCAAAAGATTCTGACAACGTTAATTTTGTGTTTTTAGATTTTACTAATTCTTTAACTAGTTGTTTTAATAAATCTACCGCTTTTTGATTTTTTGAGTTACTCTCCGATGAAGAAAAAAGATTCATCTCACCTAAAGTGAGGCTATTTTCATCGTTATACTCTTTTATATTAGTTAATAATTTGACTATTGGATTTGAACTTTCTAAAGTTTTCATTTCCATTGTTTTTATAGCTTCTATAAAATTCTTCCCAAGAAAGTCATCATTAATTTTTTTAATTATTTTTTCAATATCTCCTTTTTTAGAATTTAATTCAGTTGTTTCTTTACCTATTAAGCGAATGATATTTGCAAATCGATTATTTACTCGATTTTCATATTCGCTTATTTTATCTAATTCTATAAATTCTTTAAGTTCAGATGCAAAGTTTAAAAATTCAATATCTTCATTTAGTTTTATTTTAAATTTAAATACATTTTCTTCACTAAAATTACCTGTAAATGCATTTGTGGCTTGTTGTAACTCTTTAAATGTCTCGATTCCTTTATAGTGTTTATCATTTATTTCTGTGATAATTGAGATAGCCCTTTTTGTCTCAATAATTTCTCTAATTGGCTCAGAAAAATAAATATGAACGCTTTTATAAGTTTCTGACTTTTCTTTGAACTCTAAAAATTTCTTCTCATCTGCATTAAATTCATCAATTTTAGATTGTATTGATTTTACAAAATCTTCTTGTTTAGTATACTTTGAATTGATTTTATTTAACTCAATTTTATGTTCATTAACTATTGAAGCTTGTTTTTTATCTAAACTAGTTTTATCAACTTTTAGTTGAGGCACTTTGTCAAAAAGTTCTCTTTTGTCTTTGTTGTACTCAATAACAATTGTTTCATTTTCTTTTATGTAATTTAAGTCCTTTTCTATATCGTTTAATTTAACATCAATTATATTGAGTCTTTTCGTGTCAGCTCCTTTGTTGTCTAATTCTGAGGTTTGTTCTTTTTTGAGTTCTTGAATACGTTTATCTGATATTTCTTTAGCATTTGAGATAGCAGTTTTTATTTCGGAAATGGTATTATTTTTAATTTCTTCTAAAGATTTAATTTCAGAATCTCGCTCCTTTTCTTTTAAGCTTGTTTTACGTTTTATTCCTTTCTTAATAACTTCTAGGTTGTCTTCAGCTTTTAATTTTTTTGACGCAACTTCATCTAAATCATTTTCTAGTTTTTGTAAAATAGCTTCTTTTTTCGATTTAGCTTTTGAAATCCATTCATCTAAATCAATCTTATTTTTCTTTAACTTTTCTTCGTTTTGAGATGTTGTATATTCATTTTCTGCAATAACTTCTTTAAGACTATTTAGTTTTTTCTTGAATTTAGTTTTCAGTTTTTGTAAACTTTCGGCAGTATTTGTATTAAGTTGCTTAATAGTATTTTGAATTTCAACATTCTTACCTTTATATTCCTCAATTTCTTGATTGTATTCTTTGACAGTTTTAACACTATTTTTTAAGGTATTTAAGTTTAACTCTATACCAAATAGGGTAGTGGAGGTGCTATCAATTAATTTAGGGTTTAGTTTTGTGTTGAATAACACATTATCTTCATCAACTATTTTGCCTATGGTGTTTTGCCAATTAGGAATATTATTGTCGTTTAACCAACCATAAAGAGAAGATTTACTTTGTTGAATTTTGTTTTCAATTTTATCGATATTTAAAGTTAGTTTTTGACCTTTTTCTGTTTCTTTTTCAATGGATATATTATTGATTCTTTCAACTTCTTTTGCTTCTAATTTCCATTCTTTACGAATTATAGTGGTTTGATTTGTTGAATTTAAAATTATACTCTTTGAACTAGATATTTTTTCATCAAGTGCTTTTTTCTTGTCTTTACATTCAGTGATTTCTGTTAAAAAAAATGTTTTATGTTTTAATTCTGATTTGCTTCTCTTTAGGCTATTTTCGTTTTCTTTTATTTTATCTACATCATTATAGCCTTTGTCTACTTCATCTTTGTTTTCTTCTTTAATTTGATTTATTAACTTTTGGTAGTTATCAAATATTGAAGTTTTATTCTCTACAAAACCACGTTGCTTTTTGTTGATTTCTGCGTTTTGCGTATTGGTAAACTCTTGTTGTTGATTTTGAATTTGGGAAACAAGTGCCTGAAATTTTTGACTGATTTCCGAGAACTTAGAGGTGAGTAAATTTTTTTCGTCTCCTAAAGTTTTTTGCTCAATAATTAAAGTATCTTTCTTGATAACTTTTGAAATTATTAGATTTATATTTTGATTATTGTATTCCGTTTGTTTTTGTTTTGCTTTTGCTAATTCTGTGCTGATTAGTTTTATATCCGAAACAATATCTTGCTCTCTTCTTCGATGTGTTTTTGCTAAGTTTTCTCTTTTCTTAGATAGCTCATTTAATTCATTATTCTCTTTAGAATAACTAGAATGTAAAATTGGCTTTTCGTTTTCTATGAAATCCATTCTAGATGCCAATTCATAAGCTAGTTCTTTTTTTTCTCTTTTGAGAAAATTATAAATCCTGAACCTGTCAATAATTTTGTCGGCTTGTTTTCTAACTACAATTTGTCCTTTTCTATTTTCTTTAAACCATATTTTAATGTCGTTAATTTGAGTTTCAAAATCACGTAAATGTTGAGTGGAATAGTTTTCAATATCTATAACAAACTCTTCTTCATTTAAAGAATTTATAATAGTATCTTTAATAAATTTGGCTTCTAAATTGGTATTAAGAAGTACATTTTGAATAGTTCTTGGTATGTTTTGGTATTGCTTACTTTCTATTAACGCATACTTTTTAAGTTCAAGCTTTAAACCATTATTATCTCCATAAATAATTCTACGAAAATCTTCATAACTCTTTATTAAATTGGTATAATGAATGTCTTTTCCAAATGAATATCTAATTTTATCCCAACTTTCAAAAGCCCTATTATTGTTATCAATAAATAACTCTCGCTTATATTTAGAATTAAAAAATCGGAATGCAACTTTACCATTTACTTTGTAAGCTAAAACACAAAAAGGAATATTGTCTTTTATAATTTCGTAAATAATATAGGAGTTTTGATATTGAAAATAATAATCATCAAAGCCCTTTTTTTGTTTCGGTATTCCAAGCTTTGTTTTATTTGCATTGTAGAAAAATAGAATTGCACGAAGTAAGGTGCTTTTACCTACACCTTGTGTTCCTATTAAATGAACATTTCCGTCTAATTCAATTTCTGCGTATTGCACAGATGCACTATTTATAAAAACTATTTTATTCAGGTATCTCATTTTCTATTGCTTCAGGAATATTAATAGCTGTTATAATGTCTTTCAAATAATTTAAAGAGGTTAGTACTTTGTAAGTTTCTGTAATTTCATTTTCTAACGTTATAAAATTATCTTTTTCAAGCTTTTCGATTATTTTTTTTATTCTATCTGAGTAACTTTTTTTGTCAACACCTATTTTCTTTAATTGTTCTAGTTTTGTTTTTAAATCTGCATTATTTTTTAATTGATTTACAATGTCTGATGGCGAAAATCTAAAACCTACATCAAAAGATGAATCAAAAGTTTTTAAGAAATCTAGTATGTCAATCCAATTGAATGCTTTTTCTAGCTTCCTATCTAAGTCGGTATTATTTTCCATTCGACTGAAATAGAAATATTCGTTGCCTTGTTCTAAGATGTAGTTGATTTGATAAAAGTATTTGTATAAATCTTCAAATGTTTCTTCATCTTCTAAAATCTTATAAAGTTTTTGAATGTCATCATCTGGACTGTTTGAGCATATGAATTTTCCTTTGCGGAGCACGTCAAATATTTCTGATGTATATTTTGTAATCATAAGATTTTATTTTGAAAATACCATAGCATACTCAATACCATTAGTTATTTGGAAATTATCTTTTATGTTCAATTCTTGTTCATATTGAGAAACGATTTGGCAGAAGATAGTTACTCGTTCATTAAAAAGAACCTCTTTTAAAAAATCATAGTTTAAAATAAAATGAAATAAATTATCACTCGTAGCAGTAAAATGATTGCGAACCTCCTCTAAGTTTATCATTACTTCTTCCTCAATATTGTTTTCAAGATATTCAGTAGAAATACTATCCGCTATTTCTGGTTTAAACAGTAATCTGTCTTGATGCTTTTTAGCTATTCTTTTAATTGCTTTTAAAGCTCGTTCATCCTCTCTAAGGAAATTAATAGACAAATTCAAAGGTTGATTTGTTCTTCCTTCAAAAATTAACTGATTTTTATTTGATACTATTTGTTTAATATCGGTTTCTGCTTCAACAGTAAAATTATCTTTTAAATATTTTAACTTTCGTAATTTCTCTAAAAATTTCCCTTGTTGTTTTATTTGATTTAGAAAATCAATTATCTGTTTTTCTATTTCAATTAGGTTATGTGAGCATTCTCCTAACTGATGCTTTAATTCAATAATAATTCGATTTAATTCTTCATCTAAAGCTCTGTTAAAAAAAGTGAGTTCTTCCTCGTTAATAAGAGTTAGTGTTTGCTGTATCAAATTTGTTATTATTGTTCTTTTCTCATCAAAATGCTCTAATTTTAATTGTTTAACCTTGTAATTAGATTCGTTTTTAAAGGTGTTTTCAATATTTCTTCTTAAATCAACCACACTTCGTAGTGTGACAAGTCCCATATTTCTAAAGGTTTTCTTTATTAATTTTAAATACGAATATCTGCGGTTTTCATTAGGCTCGTTTAAAAAATAAAGAATATTTTCTTTTATCGTTTTTATATTATCATCAATGTAAGACAAGTTGATTTCTTCACCAACATAAAGTACTTGTTCAAAGAATTCTAAAAACTGGCTATCAAGTTCTAATAGATTTCCGTTTTGTCTGATTACGGATTTTTCTATCAATATATCAATACGATTTTCATCATAATCAACCAGTTCTAGTGCATCACTCAATCTGTAATCAATGGATTTTCTTTTACTAAACATTTCAGATATTAGTTTTTCCTCTCTTTTTAAAGCGGTAACTAATTCTTTTATGTCATTAAAAGTATTCATCGTTTCATTTTTAATCTAAATTTCAATGTCTTGTATGACGTTAAATTATAGCTTTTAAAACATTTTCTTTTATTTTCCAATCAATTATTTCAGAGCACGTCTGAAAACTGCTGTTTAATTTATTCAAAGTTTTTTGTTCAATGAAATAATCAAATCCCAAGTATCGTAAATCCCCAGAATATATTGATTGAGAAAAATCATGGAAATAGTCTATTCTTCTTTCATTCAAATAAAAGTTACCTCTCATTTTTTTACAGCTAGGGCAAGTTGTTGACCAATATTTCGACTTCATTGTGTTACTGAAATTCTCCTTAGTCAAGCATGCTTTAGATTGATGTTTTTCTCGATAATAATCAACTTTATCCTTGATTTCTAAGACTAAGCTATTTGGCAAGTCACTAAGGTTTAAATTCGAGTGAAAATAATTCCAAGTCTCTTCTTTCCAATTTTTAACTTTTTTATTAGGAAATACAATTCCAGAAACAGAAAACATTTCTTTACCGCAACTCCAGCATTCATCTTTCATAAATTCAATCCCAATCCTATTATATCCAGGCTTAGGCCTATAATAATAAATATTTTTATTAAAAAGAGATTCGATTAACGTTATGAAGGGAACTTTTACCTCATAAAACTCTATAAGAGGAGTCAAGTTTTCAATAACATATCTTGATGAAAAGAATTTTGGGTTAATCAGTTTAAGGCTTTCTTCTATAAATAAACAAGCATCTTCATTATCCCCTGAATAGAGTAAAACAGTAGTTGAATTTCCTGAAATCAGATAATTAATCAAATCAGAAAGGTCTTTTTTAATTTTAAAATCTAATTCTAGCTCACTATCAATAATGAATACGTTTATGAATTCACCATTACGGAAGAAGGAAAAGTCAACTTTTACAACTCCTCTTTTAAAAAGTTTTTGTTCTTCAATTTGCCCAATGCCTTGATTAAATTTGGAGATGAGATAGTTGAAAATACTCTTATCAGTCATTTTAATGTTTTACAACCTTAAGTATAAACGTCTGTGCGACCAAAAAAGTCGAGTACTTTCAAGATAACCACAAGGCGTTACACTTTTTATTGTTTTAAATTGTGTCAGTTTAAAAATAATAAAATTTGTGACACCGACACCACAAATACAAAATAACCTTGCTCAAAGCACTTAAAAAAGCATTGCGTTTATATAGTGTTACAAAACGTTATTTACAATATCAAAACTAATGTGACGTCCAACAAAATTCAGACTCTATTCTCTTACAAGTCAAAATACTTAAATCTTTATAAAATTTAACTTTAGACGAATAAATACAAATTATAGAATCTTGATTAAGTCCTCCAAGCATATCCGTAGATTGTGCAATACTAAACACATTGATGTTTCCATTATAATCTTTAAATGATTCTTTTAAGGTGTTAAATGTTTTTGTTGGATGCTCAGATTGCAATTTAATTGCTTCTAATTTTTTATTAATACAATTAGCACAAAAAATAAAAGAGATAGTAACTTTACTATCAGCTAATTCAAAAGTGTTTGAAGGACTAATAATTTTTTGCAATTTATAATTTTCTATTTGCTGTAAAACAAGATCTTTTTTTGAACCAATTTTTATTTTTTCTAATGGAGCAAATAGATTTACTTCATAGTTACAGGAGCTTAATGACACAATGAATAACATCAAAAAAACACTTTTCATGACCTTCATAATACTAGTTTTTTATTGATTTCCAATTATCGTTTATCATCTTTTGAAAGTCTTGTTTCCATATCTTGTAACCAATACCTGCTTCTCTAAATTCATCTACATTTATTTTGTCAAAACCAAGCAAATAATCCCACCAATCAGGTTTTTCCATAAAACAGTCTATTGTAGAAGAATATGAAGCTCTTGTCTTTCCATACTTAGTTTCCGAATACAAATAACTTCGTAGATAATTTTCATAACCTACTGTTTGGGCTTCTAATAATAAAACATTATCTACTTTACCAATAAAGCCGCCTATAAAATTTCCATCAGACTTACCCAATTCAAATTGATATGCATTGAATATTTCATGACCCATAGCTAATGTCAAATTCATATTTACCCCATCATACTTATGGTTATCCCATGCTGTCACATAATATTCTATATATGCTCCTATAAATAAATTATCTATTTTAGATAACATATCCTCAGCTCCATCATAATCTTTGTTTAAAATTAATTTTTCGAAGGGTTGGTCAAATTCACAATCTTTACCGAGTGAAAATTGAGCTTTTTTAATACCTGATGTTAAGCTTTTAGTCTCGTATATATGATATTTATTTGATGAAATAATCAATTTGTCAAGTATTATTTTCCCTTCGGGAGTTTTGTAAATACTGTCTAGTGATTCAATAATTTTTGCAGCAAATTTATCTTCAGGAATATTGATTTTGGGTTTATAATTAATTTGTTTTTGATCTGAATAATGGATTATTAGTCCCTGCGAAGATTTTACCTTCGGAAGCTTTAAGTTTAAAATTTTATTAGGATACTTATCGAAATATGCTATTGCCATGAATATTAATTTTGTTGTTCTACCGCTTTTAATTTAACTTTGGTTAGATCTGATGTAATAGGAATATTTGTGATTATATCGTTTTTCATATGAATACCATTGTACTCATAGTCTTTAGCATTATCTTTTAAGTCAATGCTCATACTTTCTCCTTCTGAATTTTCTGTTTTAATAATTAGAAAAAACTCGTCATTTACATCTATCTCTTTTTTTGTAATTCTATTGTCTTCAATATCTTAGATTCAAGTTATAAACGCAACAGCTTTAGCTACAGCTTTAGCTGTTATAAAAAAACTCTTCACACTTTTTCATTTTGCCTAGGCAAAATGAAAAAGTGTGAAGAGTACTAAAAAGGTTACATTTTTAGGTCGCTAAAACTTAAAAATAATGGCCCATTTAGAATTACATTAAAGATATGAAATCTACCATTTGCAAAAGCAAGGAAATAGTTTTACAGAAATAGCCAAAAGTATTGGAGTTCACAAATCTACTATTTCAAGAGAATTGAAACGAAATTCAGACCAAAGAAGTGGTGAATATAAAGTTGACTTAGCCCAAAGTAAATACAATCAAAGACAAGCCAACAAGCCTAAATCGATTCGTTTGACTCAAGAAATTAGAGATTTTATAAAAGAGGACAAATACCAGATAGAGTTGATATAGAAAAACGCCCTGAAATAGTAGAGAAAAAGCAAAGATTTGGTGATTTAGAAATTGACTTAGTTATTGGTAAAGATCATAAAGGCGCTTTGCTTACTATAAATGATAGAGCAACAGGCTTCTTAAAAGTGGCATATGTTAATAGTAAAGAAGCTAAGCAGATAGAACTTAAAACCATTGAACTATTAGAGCCATGGATACCTTTTATTCATACCATTACCTCTGATAATAGAAAAGAATTTGCCAACCATAAAGCTATAGCCGAAGAATTAAATATCAATTTTTACTTTGCCAAGCCTTATCATAGTTGGCAAAGGGGTGCAAACGAAAATTTGAATGGTTTAATAAGACAATATTTTCCGAAAAAATCTAACTTTTATAACATCAAAACCAAACAGGTAAATGATGCAGTTGAAAAATTAAATAATAGACCTAGAAAAAGATATAACTTCTTAATGCCTAATGAAAAGTTTGATTAATTTATAATTCAAAACTT
>Ga0209595_100155_pt1 | contig 23336 bp, 20 predicted proteins | sample Porto_4metaG_FD_187427 | JGI IMG/M metagenome (GOLD analysis project Ga0209595, IMG submission 187427) | Marine algal microbial communities from Porto, Portugal - Porto_4 metaG (SPAdes) (version 2) | ecosystem: Host-associated > Algae > Red algae > Unclassified | place: Portugal: Porto...
CACGCCCTAAACGTTGCAATGAAAACACGATTAAAAATAACCTTTACGTCAACAATGGAAGAATGACTTATGATTACTTTGCACGGCTTTGCTGCAAGCAACTATTACAACATCGTAAAACACGCTCTTTTATATAAGGGTATTCCATTCCAAGAGGACCTTTTGTACGCTGGTAGTGATGATCTACTAACCGTCAGTCCAGTGGGTAAAGTACCTGCAATCACCATGCCTGACGGTTTTAATCTGTCGGAATCTAGCGTGATTTGTGACTTCCTTGAAGAAACCTATCCAGAAAAGCCGCTATATCCTGCCGATGCAGCAGAACGCGCGACTGTACGTCAGATTATGAAAATAGCAGAGCTTTACTTTGAGCTACCAAGCCGTCGTCTAATTCCATATGTGTTTTCTGGTACCCAAGCACCTAACGCAATCAAAGAGGAAGTTCGTCAAGTATTAGGCCGCGGTATTATTGCTATGAATCGCTTATGCAAATTTTCGCCTTGGATTGCAGGCGAGCAATTCACCATGGCTGACATCTATGTGCATCACGTCAACACTATTGTCAACGCTTTTGGAGCGACTCAGCTTGAGTGGGATGTACTGGCAGAAGTGGACGGCATGAAAGAATGGAACAAAGCCATGAGTGAAACCGACATTGCAAAAAGCGTTCAGGCAGACAGTCAAGCAAATATGCCTGAGTTTATGCAACACGTTAAAGCTCAAATCCAAGCCGCAAACGCTAAATAACTTGTGGCAATGTGGCCACTAAAAATGAGCCACATTAAGAAAATTACTAAAATTCAATAACCTAAAGAACAGCCAATACCATAAAGGGATTGGTCAAAAAAATCTAACTATTTGCAGGAGCAAATCTTATGACCGATAAAAATAAACAACTGGTTTCAACCATTAGTGATGACAATAAATTAACCCTGTCTTTGAAAGACATCGAGATGCCGCAACCCGGTGCTGACGAAGTTGTCGTTCGCATGGAAGCCATGCCATTGAACCCCTCTGATTTTGGTGTGATGTTCAGCGCCGCTGATATGTCAACCGCTGTACAATCAGGCACTGATGACAGCCCTATCATTACTGCTGATGTGCCTGCGAAATTCATGCCATCACTCAAAACGCGGGTAAATAAAGACACGCCTGTCGGCAATGAAGGCGCTGGTACAGTCGTCGCAGCAGGCTCATCAGAAGCCGCACAAGCACTCATGGGCAAAATGGTTGCGGTGATTGGTGGCGGTACATATCGTCAATACCACTGTGTCAATGTAAGAAGCTGCATAGAAATGCAAGACGGCACGACAGCTACCGAGGCCGCATCGTCTTTTGTAAACCCGCTCACCTCACTGGCAATGGTCGAAACCATGCGCGCTGAAGGCCACAAAGCCATCGTACATGCAGCAGCTGCTTCTAGCCTTGGTCAAATGCTAAACCGTATCTGTATGGCAGACGATGTTGATTTGGTGAATATCGTCCGTAAAGACTCGCAAGAAAAGCTATTGCGCGATATGGGCGCAAAATATGTGGTGAACTCAAGCAGCGAAACGTTCTTTGCTGATTTGACCGCCGCGATTACTGAAACAGGCGCTACGATTTCGTTTGACCCTATCGGTGGCGGTAAGCTCACCAGCGATATTCTAAACTGTATGGAGGCAGCTATTACTCGTGACGTAGAAGAATACAGCGTCTATGGCTCAAATACCTTTAAACAAGCTTATATTTATGGCGCCTTAGACCGTGGTCCGATCACCTTAAACCGTAACTTTGGTTTTGCGTGGGGTGTGAATGGATTCTTATTGTTCAATGCACTTGGCAAGCTTGGTACTAAAACCGTCGTGAAAATGCGTCAACGTGTAGCAGAAGAAATCACCACCACGTTTGCAAGCAGCTACACGCATGAAGTGTCATTGGCTGAAGTATTACATTTACAGTCAATCGCGGCTTATGGTAAACAAGCAACAGGTGAGAAGTATTTGATTACGCCTCAAGGCTAATAATTGTTTGAAGCATAATATAGAAATAAAAAAAGCAGATATTCTAGGATATCTGCTGTTTTGTGCTTGTTATAAGAATCTCTTTCTAGACTCTTATTTTGCAATAGTGGGCGGTAAGTAGATTGTAAATTCATTTATTGGCTCTACTAATACGCTATAAGGCGTCTGTTGCTCAACTTCCTCAACGATGCCTAAATCAGACAAAAGCTTGAAATTGGCTGACCTTAGTTTTGCTGCCTTGACTTTGAGTTCCTTGTGCCAGACTCGATATGTACCGACTTTATCATCCCTTCGATAATAAAAACCAGCAAGAGGATGCGTCAGATAAACCAATGCTGACTCAGCATCAGGAAAACCAGAAAACACTATCTCGTCGGATTCTGATTGCACGATATCAACAGACGCTTTAGCCCAACTGGATGACGTTTCCATGTGGTACTTTTCATAAAGTCCGGTTGATTCGTTTAAGACACAATCGAAGTTTACTTCTCCTCCGTACCATGGCAAATTCCATAAGTACCTAGGAACTGCTAGCGTCCATGAATCGAGTATTGTACCAAGAAACCATACACAGCGCTCACCAGTTTTCGTATCGATGATATAAACACGGTAGTTCGTCTGCCCCATTGTAAATTTTGGAAAAGGGAAAACAGCTGATGTAAAATCGACATCGATAAAAGGCACTACCGATATTAACCCCATCTCTTGGCCGTCTATTTCTATGACATCTAGTTTGAATCGAGCAGGAAATAGCCCTTTGAATCTATCCGCTGGCACAGCATAGGTTATAATCGCAAAATGCTTCAGGCCGCAAAGAATGTCTATACCTTTTGGGTTAGGTCTCTCTGTTATGTAATCTGCTAACTTACGCGCTTCTTGCACAATATTTCCTTAAAGTTTTAACGTTTCGCTGAGAGACAGTTAAGTTTTTAAATAAAATAATCAATGAAAACAATAAAGACGGTTTGTGCTTGGCATTTCAAACGTGGCACTATAGAAACCCATGTTCAAAACCGATAACTTTTGATCCGTCCTCTTAATGTCTCACCTATTACTCTACCGAACTTTCGTCTTCTACAACGTCTTAAAATCCTATGTATGATGCCATCTCATGTTTCCACTAAACAACTTATTTGTAAACAACTGATTTTTAATAACTATAAATTTAATGGTAATTGCTTGTAGGTACTGGCAACGGCATCTGCTTTTTTATGTCTACGTAAAAGTCATCGCCACTTCGTATTTACTTGTAATTTATATAGACCTCATCAGAAAAGCCATGCTATACCTGCACTCGAATAAAGCAACCAAATACCAAGAGCCATAAATTAACATTACTAACAAACCTGTGGTTGCATCTGACGCTTATTACGCCTAGTATTTTGCTCCTTTAAATAATTCTATTTTTAAAATAGAGCCTCAGATCCACCTATTCACAATAAAGAAGGATTCGTTATGCCAATAAATACAACCACAATTATTGATGGTGGCATGGGACGAGAATTGGCGAAGCGCGGTGCACCATTTCGTCAACCTGAATGGTCAGCACTGGCAATGATAGAAGCGCCAGAGATCGTTCGTGATGTACACCGTGCTTATATTAAGAGCGGCGCGGCAGTCATTACGACCAACAGTTACGCGCTAGTACCTTTTCATATTGGCGAGGAACGTTTTGCGATGCAAGCACAAGACTTGGCAGCAGCGTCAGGTGAAATGGCACGTGCAGCAGTGACGCTAGAAGGTGCAGCAACCAAAGTAGCAGGCTCTATACCGCCACTGTTTGGCTCCTACCGTGCAGACTTATTTGATGCTGACCACGTAGAAGATATCGCTACCCCACTGATCAAAGGTCTAAACCCATATGTCGATTTTTGGCTCGCTGAGACTCAGAGTCTAATCGCCGAGTCTATCGCTGTTTGTGAGCTACTTAATATGCTAGATACAGATAATAAACCGCTATGGGTAGCTTTTACTTTAGAAGACAGTATGGATATCGATGTACCACGTCTGCGTTCAGGAGAAACCGTCGAGGAAGCCGTAGCAACGATGGCTGCTCTCGATGTCGAGGCGATACTCTTTAACTGCTGCCAACCTGATGTCATCGAGCAAGCATTAGATGTCGCGCAAACCGTCTTGCAAGCAAAACAAGCGCAGCATATCAAACTTGGCGCTTATGCCAATGCTTTCCCGCCGCAACCAAAAAATGCTGCGGCAAATGATACGCTTAATGAAGTGCGTGATGATTTAACCCCGCCTGCCTATTTGCTCTGGGCACAAAAGTGGCAAGCACAGGGCGCTTCATTAATCGGTGGCTGCTGCGGTATTGGCCCTGAGCATATTCAGGAATTAAGCCAACATTTCACTGATTACGCTTAGACATAACTGATCCGAACATAACAAATGTAAGATAATTAGATCGTTGAGTTCATCATGCTGACGACCATCGAATGTTATTTGATGGTCGGCATGTTTCTGGTCATGGCGCTAGTGCTGTAAGCGTATCGAAAAATTCAGTAGCAGGAAAAGGCTTGAATGAAATCATTGACTAGCTTGTTATAAGTATGCGTATTGTATTCTTAACAGCCTACCCATCTCTCCCGCTAACCTGAAGCCTGTCTACCCGTTTGTATTAGTAGGACACCACTTAAAATCAGTACCAACGCTATAATTTCTAAGCTGGTGATGTCCTCTCCAATTACCGCGCCAATGATGACAGCAACGACTGGGGCAATATAAGTAGCACCAGCAGCCCGCACTGAACCCAACGTCTCGATAATAAAATAATAAATCAAAAAAGCAGCGCCGGTACCCAAAGCACCCAGACCAAGTATTGTTCCCCACATTGCCCTAGTATCTGTCGACAGCTGGGTTATACCATCGAAATCGATGAGTATCGAAAGCGTTATGACAGCCAACCCCACTTGCCAAGTGGCTAACGCCAGTGGTGGCAACCTCAGAGGAGACAGATAACGCCGCGCATACACAAAAGATGCACCCACACTCAGAGACCCTGCCAACATCCACAAAACGCCAACGAGAGAGACACCAGTAGCGCCTTGCCATGGTCGCGCACTTAATGCGATACCAGCAAATCCTAGCGCAAGTCCAATCGCCATTTGCTTGGTCGGACGCTCCTCAGGTAAGAACAGCGCCGCGCCCAAAAAGGTAAATATAGGGATTGAGCCACTTAATAGACCTGCGACGCTACTGGGCAATAGCGCCGTACCTGCGACAAATCCATAATAGTAAAAAGACGTTGCGAGCACTGACATCACTATAAAGTGTGGCAAATGCTGTAACTGCGCCCGAGTAATTACTTTGCTGTGCCAAGCAACGGCAACCAATGGCAAAAACCCAAATAGCAGGCGTAAAAATACGGTTTGTGAGGGGCTGATTAGAGCCGTCGCCCATTTCATAAAAATAAAATTCGACCCCCAGATGATACCAAGTAGTACCAGTGCAGCGTATGCTCGAAACATAACATTGGCCTTAACAAATAGATGAGCTGCTTTTGTCAAACAGCTAGCGTCGATAGTGCTTTATTGCTTGTATTATTTATTGCTTGTATTAACAGTCTGGTATTAACAGTCTGGTATTAACTATCTTGTCCTAACAGTCTTGTACTGACTGACTCGTTACACAGAGCGAATAACGCCACCATCAACCCGTATACTCTGACTGGTGATGTATCCAGCAGCTTCGGATAATAAAAAAGCAATCGTTGAGGCGACTTCTTCAGAGGTACCATAGCGTCTCATCGGCACACTTTCACGGCGCTCATCGACTTCAGGCAAGCTATCAATCCAGCCGGGTAAGACATTATTAATGCGTATACCTTTTGGCGCATAATCGTCAGAGAATATCTTGGTAAAAGCGCCAAGGCTGGCACGAAAAGCCGTTGACGTAGGAAAAAGCGCAGTCGGCTGCGTTACCCAAGAGGTAGATATATTGACAATAGCACCGCTACCCTGTGCCACCATGATGGGCGTGACCAAACGAATTGCACGTACCGCACTAAGAAAATAAACCTCTAACCCTTTATGCCAATCCTCATCACTAATGTCTAAGATAGGTGCACGCGGGCCATGACCTGCAGAGTTCACAAGTGCATCAATACGTCCCCACTGTTGCATCGCCGAATCAACCAAGCGCTGTACATCTTCATTAATAAGGTTGGAGCCAGTAACACCAATGCCGCCGAGCTCCTTTGCCAATGCTTCACCTTTGCCAGAGGAAGATAAAATAGCAACATGATAACCATCTGCTGCAAGTTTACGAGCAGCGGCAGCACCCATGCCTGACCCGCCTGCTGTGATAAGCGCTACTTTTTTTGTCGTTATAATATTATTCATCTGTCTTTCTCCATTAGTTATCGTTTTATCTATCATAACCAATAAAATCAAATTCCTAACATCATAATAAAAGATGCTAGACTGTAGAAAAACTATCGTCTAGGAAAAGAAAGTGTCAAATAGCCATCGTACGTTGCCACCGCTCAATGCCTTACGCGCATTTGAGGCTGCTGGGCGTCATCTTAATTTTCGGGTGGCGGCTGATGAGCTATTTGTAACACAGGGCGCGGTCGCTCAGCAGGTAAGAATGTTAGAGGAGCATATCGGCTTTCCTTTGTTTCAAAGACTACCAAGAGGCGTAGCGCTCACTAGCCAAGGTTCTATTTACTTTGCAGAAGTTACGCGCGCTTTTAAGATTTTGGATAAAGCAACAGCTCAGCTACTCAGAGAACCTAAGACTGTCACTATCAGCGTGACGCCGACTTTTGCCACTAAGCTATTACTGCCACGCTTATCTGCTTTGACCGCTGCGGTCCCTGATGTCGAATTGCGTACTGTAGCGACCGAGTCCGTTGCAGACTTTGATCGTGATCAGGTAGATATCGCGGTACGCCTGACGCGCCCACCATTCCCTGCAGCATTTGAGACTCATCTACTGTTCAAACAAACGCTCGTAGCTGTAGCCAGCCCCCACTTGATGGCCAGTAGAGAACTGCCTATATCAACAGAGGCGCTACAAGAAATGCCATTGCTCCATGACTCACATCATCATTGGCCACGATTTTTTGGTACCACAGATAAGCTGCCCGGCGCTGTATTTAACCAAACCGCATTGGCTTTAGATGCAGCGCTGGCGGGTCAGGGCGTTGCGATTGCTTGTCAGGCTTTTGTACAAGCGGATTTGAATGCAGGAAGATTGGTTCAGGTAAGTGAGTCAACGCTAACAGTCGATCCAGATTATTATCTCGTTCGCAAAAAGAGTTCGTCATCAACACCAACTGTCGACGCTGTCTGGAACTGGTGTGTCACTCATTTAGCACTGGCTTAGTACAGGCTTAGCACTGACTTGATTTAGCTAGGGCTAGCTAAGCATTGAGTTAAGCGTCAATATACATAATCTAATCTCAAACTTATTAACGTAGTTAGCTTCTGAAACTAACTACGATTTCAGTCGTGCTTCAACGTAATGATGTAGACCTTTCTACTTTTTTATCCTCGTCTTTTCTCCTCTTTTTTCCTTATGCTAATTACCCTAACTTAAAAATAAAACACAGCTACCTACCCCATTCTGAATCAAAAAACGCCCTATTTTTACGTTATTAAACTACTAAGTTTTTATGTCACATTACATACAACTTACACAGTTAATTTATCACAACAATTATCGACTAAATCCTTACTTAATTTTGTATTAGTATGCATTGGTATTCATTAAATGACTGAGGATACAAGTACTTACATTGTCTATAAGCCCATTCTTTTTATATAAATTTCACTTGTTGTATATGCTTGAGGACCAGACATGACTGCTAACACACAAGAAGCTCTAACTAGCGCAGCACTCAGTTTTCAATTGATGACGCGAGCTGAGCCTCCAGAGTTGGTTATTGCCACGATAAAGTCGTTATTAGCAGTAAAAGAAACGCACGATGAGATATTGATTATTGATAATAATAATAAAGAGACGTCGTTGTATGAGCCTTTAGCAGCATTTTGTCAAAGCTTAAACGCTGAGCTGAATGTCCATTTTTATCACATTGATCGTGTCGAAGGATTCAAAGCGGGCGCTTTGAACTTGGCACTTGGGTTAATGAGTCCAGACTGTAGTCACATTGTGGTGGTCGATAGTGATTACCAAGCATTACCACATGCTAGAGCCTCTATTACGCGGGCTATCGCTCAATATCCTGAGCATACCCTACTTCAGTTTCCGCAGTTTTATCGTAATGAAGGACAGCCGGATGCTCATAGCGAGTTGAATCACTATTTCAATCATCATCTGTATCGTCCTTTTAATCGCAATCGCGCCTTATCAACGGGTACTTATGCTGTTATTCGACGCTCAGATCTTTTGAGCATAGGAGGTTGGTCAGGTGCTTCTATTACTGAAGATGCTCAGATGGGCGTGCTTATGCATCGACAAGGTTTTCGCAGTCAGTTTGTGCCAGAAGTCATTGCCACAGGTTTACTACCTAACACACTAGATGACCTAATATGTCAACGCCGACGCTGGATCTACGGCAATATGCAAGTGCTCACGGATTACTTGTCAGTCCCCTACAACGCTCCAAGTCAATATGTTTCACAGTCCAAAAGTATGAGAGAACGTCTAGCCTATATACGCGCTCATCTGTCTCAATTGAGTGCTTGGGTAAACTTTACAGGGTTCTTTATCCTTTTGCATATCTGCTCATTACTGGTAATGGTTGATATGCTTCTGGTAAATAACGCTGACATGTCGATGCTTACCCCTCTATATATGGTTTATATAGGTTATGCCTTTTTCATCCTTAGACGGTTGTGGGCATATTGCCGCGATCAATCGCCTCTCAATCAACAAGTAGATGATAGCCATCAGCCACGTTTTGGCAGAAAGATACGAGCTTGGTTAATGCACTTAAACTTTTGGGAGATTGGCGCCTTGTCATGGCTGCCGGTGCTATGGGGACAAGAGAAACCTTTTGTCTGTACGCCAAAACAAAACTATATCCAAAGTCGACAGTCATTATTCCTTAAGAATATAGCGGCGTTACCAAAACTGTTGTTGGTGCTAAATATCATTACAGCCCTAGTCGTAGCACCGTTTTCACCGCTCTACTCACCAGTACTGTTTATATGTGCAGCGGCAGTTTGTATTTTAAAACTAAGCGCCGCCAAGGTCGCAATGGATAATTTCTCTGATGCTCGAGCAGATATGCCAAGTATGAGTAAGGTTCTGAGACAGACTTTAAAAGTAGCCCATGAAAAGAAGACGACTATCACGACATCTTATGCGACGTCTTTATTTAAAGATAAAAAAACCATCGATTCATAAAAATCAGTACTTATAAAGCCAGTAATTTGTAAAAACTTGCGATTTATATAAGCCAATTTTGAACCAAGGTCATTCTATTGTCTTTTATCGTTTCTATACTAGGTCCCCTATACACCATTCTACTAACCATAATGCTTATAGCCATGATGCTTATAACTATAAAGGTCTTAAAAACATGATTAGGTCTTCGAATTCATCGCTACGTATTGCCATTATTGCGCATTCACTTTATCCCATTGCTCAGCCTTACGCAGGTGGTCTAGAAATGATTACCCAGTTGATTTGTGATGAGTTGGTAGCGCAAGGTCATGAGGTATTGCTTTACGCTCATAAAGATAGCGAGACGAAAGCAACGTTGGTGCCATTATTGACTCGTCATGAGTTTAATAAGATGGTCTATGATAATGAGCATGAAACGGTCGCCATGGGCCGTGAAGAGATGTACCAATATCTCACTTATCAGACAGCCCTACGAGATATTATCGAACGTGATGAGCGCGGTGAGATTGATATCGTACATAACCACAGTCTGCATCATATTCCGATGATGACAGGCCAAGCGTTTGGCGAAAGGTTTTTTACCACTTTTCATACGCCTATTTTTCCACAGCTACGTTTGGCACTTTTAACATTACGCTCTGGTACAACCACTCAATTTACAGCGATTAGTAAGCACCAACAGCAGTTGTTTGCTGAGTTTGTCCCCTCACAAGTGGTATACAACGGCATTGATGTCGAATCCTTTATTGCCAATACAGAATCGCTTGGCAATACTAATGGTAGCGATGACGAGGTATATTTTTGGTATGGACGTATTTGCCCTGAGAAAGGCACTCATTTAGCCATGCGGTACTGTATGGAAGCTGGGAAGAAACTTATCATAGCAGGACCTAAAAGCAATGAAGACTACTTCAATCAAAAAGTAGCTCCTTTGTTATTTAAAGACAGTAAGAGTGGCGATGACAAACTATTCAGTTACGTAGGTCATGTCACCAAGGACGAGATCAATAATTATTTGTGCCAAGCAACTGCCATGCTATTTACTAGCACTTGGGACGAGCCATACGGCTTGACCTTAGCTGAGAGTTTGGCATGTGGCACACCAGTCATTGGTTTCGATGCAGGAGCCAGTGCCGAAATTATTACTCCAGAGACAGGAGTCATCGTACCTAAAAAAGACAAAGCCGCCTTTATCAATGGCTTTGCTACGATTAAAAATATATCACGCCAAGCTTGCCGTGACCGTGCTTTACAGTTTTGTTCAGTGTCAGCCATGGTAGACGGCTATCTGGAACTGTACCGAGCAGCGTTAAAAAATAGAACTGCGTTAATAGAAGACAGTTCAGAAAGTTATATCAACAGTATCAACAGCTATGAGCTGTCTGATTTAACAAAAGACTCTCTGCAGCTTTTCAATCAGGCCATTCAAGCGCCAGTTGAAACTGATAATGATCTTGTTAGCTTTTCTGAGGGGTCGTAATGATGCGTATCGGATATTATGCTCATCATCATGGCTCAGGACATTGCCGACAGGCAGACAAACTGGCTGCATTGCTACCTAATGACGCAAGAGCGCAATTAACGGTATTTACGAGCTTAGATATAGCTAGCTATCGTTTTACCGCTATTGATGAACAACAAATCGTACGTTTGAATGCAGAAGATGAACGACCCGATGACATATTAGCAGGTCGTGCGGGAGAATATTGGCAACCAGCCAGCCTACATTACTCGCCCGTAGGCAATGGCGACATTCAAAAACGCAGTCACCAAATATTAGACACTATCTTTCACTGTAAGATTGATCTGATGATTATTGATGTCAGCGTTGAGGTGGCCATGCTCTGCCGTGCGGCAAGTATTCCTTACCTTTACGTTAGGCTTCCGGGCATTCGCGACGATGCGCCACATTTGGGTGCATTTGCTGGCGCGCTTGCCTTACTAGCACCTTATCCTAAAGCGTTAGAGTCTGCACATACATCTGAGTGGATCTGCGGTAAAACGCTCTATCTTGACTTTATCTACTCTCAAAAAACCGAGTCATACACGTATGAGAGCTTTATAGATATTTTGGCAAAATTAAGCGTAGGTGGCGAAACTTCTGATCTTAAATCTACAAACCTGCCATCTAACAAGGCTCAATTAGCAGACAAGTCCGAAGCTAAAACACCTATTGTTATCGTTATCAAAGGCTACGGTGGACACAAAGCGATTGACGACAAACTACCAGAGTTGCGCTCACTGCTACCCGATGCATTAATTGTCTCTCTCGGGCCTATAGACGATGACAAACGGTGTTATGTCGATATCTCAGCTGAGGTAGATGACGTCACACCATTTATTTGTCATAGCGATTATCTAATGATGGCCTGTGGCCTAAATGCTGTCGCGCAAGCGTATCATTACGATACGCCGCTCATAGTAGTGCCTGATGACAGGCCACATAATGAACAAGCCGTCATGGCTGAAGCGTTAGTCACTCAAAATAAAGCGCTAAATTGGCAGCAGTTTAAAACCTTAATGAGCGTCAATGACGGTCAACCTGAATCTATTGCTCAAACCATCCATGGCCGAAATAAACCACACCCCGCTACCTCGGTTGATAGCATTGAAGAAAATAACAGTGAAGAAAATGACAGCGAGGAAACCAACGCAGCTACGCCAACAGCTGCTCAAGCGTTTATGCATAGCACCACTGATTATCCTACAACTAAGCTTTGGTTTGAAAACTGGTTACTCCCTCGACTCAACTTAACACCCGAATCAACAATTAAATACTGACTTATTAAATACTGATTTATTAAAAGTAACAGGCAATACGATAACGAGGTAAAGACAAGCGATGACCATTCAGCCAACAAGTAACGCTAGCATGAATTCTGATACTGTATCGATGACCGTCATTACGACTTGCTATGGTCGTAATCGTCATCTCTATAACCTACTCAGCAGTCTAGAAAATAGTAGTGTAAAGCCAGCCGAAGTCATTATCGTCAACGACGACGCTGATCCCAATCGGTTAGCCGAATTTTCATTGAATATCGTGAAGTTACCGACTACGGTCAAATCAGCTGTGAACGACGGTAGCGATACTAACACTGCAGAGTTTGATATCGGACATAACCGTAATCTTGGGGCACTGCAGGCAACTCACGATATGCTGATTTTTTTGGATGTTGATTGTATCGTAGCGCCTACGTTTATTGAGCAAATGTATAAGAAGCTTCTGCAATATCCTAATGCGCTTTTGATGGGTCAACCACGCTATATAACGCGACCTTTATCAGTAGAAGAAAATGCACAATTAAAAATTAACCATCTGCCTTTCTCTGTTTTAGACGAGCTGTCTGTCTATAACCCTTATCGTTATAATTTTGATGAAGCTGATTCAAACCAAGCTCTAACAGAGCAAACAGCTATCAAACAGACTGATGATTATGGTGCATTTTGGAGCCTGTGCTTCGCTATCAATCGACAGACTTTTGATAAAATTGGTGGTTTTGACACCCAATATACAGGTTATGGCGCAGAGGATACCGATTTTGCCTTTACAGCACGTCGATTAGATATCGATTTTTACCTTACTGCTGATATCGCTTATCATCAGCAGCATAGTGTCTACCGGCCACCACTCAACCATTTAGACAGTATCATTGTCAATGCCAATCGCTTCTATCAAAAATGGCACTGTTGGCCCATGGCAGGGTGGTTGTCACAGCTTTCCGATATGGAGCTGATTGATTGGACCGAAGAACAGTCATCACTGATAGTCATAAGACGAGAGCCTAGCGACAATGAAATAAAACTCGCTCATTGTCCCGATGCTCCTTATGTTTAACTACTTCTAGCAATCTCTAGCTAACGAAAACTTAGTTAATCAATATTCTAGTACCGATGAATAGTCACTCCTATAGGTGGTCGATTCATTTCCTGACGTTCAAAATCCCAGTTATGACCATGCCAAAAGTGAGCAGTTTTATCATTGTCATTGAAACCGATCATTACTATTCCTAACGGTAGTTTCATGTCTTGAATATGGTGTAAGTATGCTCGAGCTGCCAGCATCAGCCGATACAATAGAAAACCTGATGAGGGTGCTGACGAATGAATATCGGTAAAGCATGGATAGTCAGCAACAACTTCATGATGCTCGGATAGCACACTGTGATGAATGGTGCTTGATAATAGTTTTTGCATGTTCGAAGGAATATCTAAGATGCGATGAGCAGTGATAGGATCATCATTGGGGCTTGGGTCATCAGCTAATGTTGGAAACTGATAAGGCTGGTTGCTCGTCAATACTCCTAACGGGGCGGTTTCTGCCATTTGCTCCACCACTGATATATGATTGCTTCTAGGCGGTAGGCCAAAATGCAGCTTACTGTCGCCAATCTGTCGAAAAAACAACAGCTTAGGTAGCGAACTAGCTAACTGATGGCAAGCAAAAAAATCAGCATGAATAAAGTGATTAAATAACACTAAGACATCATCGGGCTGTAATAGCATCTCAAGCTGCGTCGTGGTCACAGCAGGATTATTTGCAATCAGAACAACTCGTTTGGCTTGATCCAAGGCAGTCTGTATAACGACTGGTAGCGTCAAGAAAGCAGATTGCGCTGTATTTATGTCATTAGATATATATTCGCTATTCTTTGACAGCGCGATACTCTGTTTGAATATTGGTTTTTCTGTATTGGACTCTATATTAGACATAGCAACCTTAGTTAATGTAATCTTTTGATTGCTACTTTAGCATTATTAGCAATTTTTATAGACAAAGCTTTACCTCTATTGTGCACGGATAAAGCCTTATCTTAATAAAAGTCTGCCACTTCCTACTTCTTACTTATTCAACTCAAAAATCATATTTTGCCATTATTTCAATTTGCTGACCTGCTGGCATCCATGGGAATGTCGTTACGTCCTGATTTCTCCACTCAATGCCCAAATCTAGATCTGGTAAATACTCATAGATAAGATTTGCGCTTTTTACATTGGCAGAAGTGTCTGCTGCATCGTCCACATTTACCTCACCATAACGCAAGTTGCCACGCAGCTTTTGGGTAAATTGATGCTTATATCCTATGCTATAGCCAGTTTGCGAGATAAGCTTCCCATCCTCGGCATCACAGTCTACGCCGCCATTCATAATTAACGGCCCGCCAACACAGATGGCAGAATAGGCACCCATGCCTTTACCATTGTATATACTGGCATGGATCGAATCTTTACCCAATGTCAGCTTGCCAGCTAAAGAAACACCGATACCCACATCTGAACCATCTCCGTTCTCAGCATCACGAGCCGTGACAGCCACGTTATAGTCAAAGTTAGATATCTTATCTTTATAGCTTACCACCATATCAGGCAGGCTCGCATTATCATAAATAGGGTCTTGCGCCGTAAAACGCAGCCCCTTATGAGTATAGTGCAACGTCAAATCTGGACGAATATAAGAACCACCACCAGAGGCCGTGCCCAAACCAGTACCCCAGAAGTCAAGCTGCTCCGTAGAAAGAGGCGCCACTGCCAAAAACTGACCATTCCAAGTCTTACCCACTGTCAAATCATCAACCTGAACATACGCATGACGCAAGCGCAGATTTGATCCGCCCTTGGCGTAATCGCCATAAAAATCACCTTCAATGAACCCCGTGAGTTTTTTATTATCTACCGATTTGGTCGTCTTAACATTGATACGAGACTGACGTAAATTACCCTTAAATCCCGACTCGCCTTCATCAGGAGAGTTAAAAGCACCTTCTGCTTTGATGTAACCACCGATACTCAAAGTCGTGTCGCCTGTTGTCACAAGATCGATTGCTTGTGCAGATACGCATGTTACAACCGTAGCAAAACCTACCGATAGCCTTTTTATATAAAGCATCATTCATCTATTCCCTGTTTTATGTTGATATCCTTATCAATCCAATTGCTACTACATTTTCTTTAATCCATAAAAATAAATAATCCTTTTAGATGAAAACCAACTGCTACTTAATAACTACTGTTCAATTAAAAACCCCAATCATAATTTGACCGATATATTGGGTGTTACGCTTCTTGGTCAATATTCTCTAACGCAGCAATCGCCTCTTTTTTCGACTCACTGATAGGCTTTTTTTGCCCACTCAATTTATCGAGGTATACCAACACCGACTCACCGATTGCAACGACTGTTTTCTGCACCGTACTATAGTAGGTATATTCATGAATCAGACTTGAATTACCGATTTTTTTGACCTTGACGCCAATCCATAATTCATCAGAATAAGCAACCGATTTGAGGTAACGACATGATGAGGCTGCCATCACCGAAGACGTTTGTTCGTTAAATAAACCAAGCCGCCTGTTGTAGTAGATACGAGCGTTTTGAGAGTATTCGTAATAGACAACGTTGTTAACGTGACCAAAGGAGTCCATATCACCCCAGTCCACTTGCTGAGGGTAGATAACGGTAAAGTCATGCAATGGATGATTGTCATCGCTTGTGACAATCTCTTGTATTTCTGGGAACGTAGGCGCAGCTTCCATAGTTTCTCTCTTTTTATTAGACAGGTTTTGTTATAGAGATAATGAGTGTGACTCAGGGTGCTCGTGACTTACACACCTCCCCTATCCCTAGCATTCAGTCAAACACTAGGGTTTATGCAAGTTTTCACTGTTGTCAAAGTCGATTTAATGATAACCGGATTGTTTGACTAGATGAGATTTTCTGAGTACATCGAACGCATGCGTTTTTTATCGAGTTTACCGACGCTGGTTTTTGGCATGTCTGATAGAAACCTCACTTCACTTGGCACACCGTATTTTGGCAGATGACCTCTCTCTACTGCTTGATGACCTAATGCCAAAATATCTTCCATTTTTGTGTCGACATGGTCTGGTTTTAGCACGATCAATGCCAAGGGGCGCTCGTCCCAACGCTCATCTGGCACACCAATCACCGCGATATCAGCCACACTCGGATGAAAAGACAAAATGGTTTCGACCTCAAGCGAGGATACCCATTCGCCGCCAGATTTAATGACATCTTTGAGCCTGTCTGTGATGCTTAGCGTACCATCAGCGGTCATGCAGGCGATATCTTGAGTATGCATCCAGCCGCCTTTCCATAACTCATTACCTGCGTCAGGATTTTTAAAATAGCTTTGTGTCAACCAAGGCGCGCGTATCACAAGCTCGCCTGTCGATTTGCCATCCATGGGTTGTGGTTTGCCATTCTCATCCCAAATTTCCATCGACACTAACATGATGGGCGAACCTGACAGACAACGATAATTGAGATTATCCTCTAGCGTCATTGACTCTGTTTTGTCATCGAATACTGCTCGAGACAATACAGGGCAAGACTCTGACATTCCAAACCCTGACATAAATTCGATACCACACTCGATAGCTGCTTTGGCTAAGCCTTCGTTTAGCTTTGAACCACCTAGCAATAGTTTGAGATTCTCAAATTTTCGACCACGTTCTGCCATTTCTTTGAGGAGCATTTGCAATATGGCAGGGACACCGTGTGACAGCGTGACCTTGTGCTCCTCAATCAAGTCGACCAATTTTGGTGCCAGATATCTCCCGGGATATACTTGCTTGAGACCTATCATGGTTGCGCCATACGGCCAGCACCACGCATGTACATGAAACAAAGGCGTCATCGGCATGTACACATCGTTATAGCGCGCGCCTTGGCCTTCGGCATTGAGGGCTGACGCCAAGGTACTTGCCATCGTCTGTAGTACAATCTGTCGATGAGTAAAGAAAACCCCTTTCGGATCGCCTGTTGTACCACTGGTATAGAATGTCGTAGCAATAGTGTTTTCATCAAAATCTGGGAAGACAAATTCATCACTAGCAGCTGCTAATAGCGCCTCATATTCGCCATCGACATAGTCTGGCAGCTCAGCTTTATCACTTTCTGCTTTATTGTCATCTGCATCATCAGCCCATATCACATGCTCAATAGAAGGCGCATCGTCACGATAATCTTTAATCATCGGCGCAAATTCAGCATTCAACAATAAGGCTTTTGGCGCAGCATGATTGACGGTATATAGCACTTTTTCTTCAGACAGACGCACATTAACGGTTTGCAAAATCATGCCCGACATTGGTACTGCAAAGTATGCCTCAAGGTAACGATGACTGTCCCAATCCATGACCGCGACCACGTCACCTGCCTGCAAGCCCATATTTTTTAATACATTGGCCAAGCGATTAATACGCTTAAAAAACTCAGCATAGCTATAAGTGACTTTGTCGGCGTAGCTAATGGTTTGGTTGGTAGAGGCAATCTTGGCGCGGTTTAGTAGCTGTTTGATAATTAACGGGAACCCATACGCTTCTTCGGCTTGATGGTAGTTATCGTGTTCGTTAAGTATGGTTGTCATGGTATCTTCCTTGATAATAAATTGTCCTTGATATAGTCAATTCTCTATAAAAGAGTGACAGCGTTAACCTCACTTGAAGTATCACCTATACATCTGCGCTCGGTTGCCTTGTCTCTCTTCTAGACTGAATCAACTATAATCAGTAATGGGGCTAGCGTGCCTTTGAGTCTCAGACGCGTTCTATCACCATGGCAAGCCCTTGCCCGATACCAATACACAAGCTAACCACGGCATATTTACCACCTGTGCGCTGTAGCTCTCGGGCGGTACTCAAGGCGATTCTGGCACCTGATGCGCCAAGCGGATGGCCGACAGCGATAGCGCCACCATTGGGATTGACACGCTTATCATCAAAATCAATATCTAACCCTTTCAGGCAACCAAGCACTTGAGAAGCAAATGCTTCATTAATCTCAATAACAGACATATCATCAAGGGTCAGATCCGCACGCTTTAATGCCAGCTTAATCGCTTCAACAGGACCTACGCCCATAATATTGGGTTCAACACCCATTGCACCTGATGATAGGATCTTGGCAATCGGTTTAAAGCCGAGCTTTTCCTCTGCTTGCTTTGAGCCAATGATAAGCGCGGCAGCACCATCATTGATACCAGACGCATTACCTGCGGTGACGATTCCATCTTTGTTTAACGGTTTGAGCTTTTGTAGTGCTTCAATATTAGAGCTGGCACGCGGATGCTCATCATCTATGACTACTTTTGCAGGCAATTTCTTACCTTGGGATACAGTGATAGGTGTTATCTCATCGTCAAAAAACCCTGCTTGCTTGGCAGCTTGGTACTTGGCCTGTGATGCGGCTGCAAAATTATCGGCTTCCTCTCGCGTAATACCATACTTCTGCGCGACATTATCGCCCGTCTGCGGCATGGTATCACTGCCGAACTGCTCAATAATCTTCGGGTTGGGGAAACGGCTACCGATAGTCGTATCAAATACTTTGAAGTCACGGCTAAAAGGCTGTTCTGTCTTGGCAAATACAAACGGTGCACGCGTCATCGACTCCACACCACCTGCTAAAATAATATCCCCTTCGTTGCACGTAATACTGCGAGCAGCATCGACAACAGTAGACAGACCTGATGCACATAGACGGTTGACTGTCTGACCTGGAGTTGTTACATCCAATCCTGCTAATAGAGCAGCGTTACGAGCGATATTGCGAGAGTCCTCGCCTGCTTGGTTAGCGCTGCCTAGCAACACTTCATCAAAGATATCAGCAGATAGTTGGTGTTTTTCGACCAACGCTTTCATCACGGTAGCAACCAAATCATCAGCACGTACGGTTGCTAATGCGCCAACATAGCGACCAAAAGGACTTCTTAATCCATCATAAATATAGGCATCTAACATAACGTTTCCTTGTCGTATTTTTAACTCTGAATAATAAATTTATGGTTTAACAATATTGCTGTGTCGTCAATATTAGTATTTGGTCTGCTGAGTAAACAATGACATATCAAGCTTGGCACGGCGTTGCAACCAAGGACTTGGACGATAACGTGGGTCACCTGTCAGCCCGTAGATGCGCTCTAAAATAAGCAGCACACGCGAGGCGCCAAGATGATCGCCCCAAGAGATAGGTCCATACGGATAACCTAACCCAAGCTTGACAGCATTATCGATGTCCTCAGGTGAAGCAATCCCTTGCATGGCAATGTCACAACCAAGGTTAATTACCATAGCGACCACACGTTGTGCCACAAAGCCTGTACTTTCGGCAATCAGTGTGGCACCGACCATAGGCTGTGTGGTTGCCTCACTGGCAGCCAAGCATTTACTGAATAACGCATAAGCTTGTGCGACAAATATTTCCTGCGTGACGAGACTTGGCATCAAAGTACGATGCTTTGCTAATCCAGTGAGCATATCAATGGCAACGGCTTGCTTGGGATCGACCTGATAACGAATTGCAGCATTGGTCGTATCTTCGCCATAGGGTGCTAGTAAAACCAAACTATCAGGGTTTGGCTTTTCGTTGTCATCGATAGTGACACCCTGAGACTTTAGGTAATCGACCAATTGATTTTGGTCTTCTACCAGATCAGCGCCAACCCAAACTGATGTGATGACGGCATTAGATATGAGTGCTTCGGACGACTGATGTTGAGCAGTAGCTGCTGACAACTTCTGACCGTTTTCATAGTGATAAAACCCTTCACCAACCTTACGGCCGAGCTTTTTACCTACTAGCATTTGACGGGTCAGTGGATGCGGGCGATAACGCGCTTCGTGATAGAACTGGTTGTAAATCGACTCCATCACAGGGTGCGATACATCGATACCAGTGAGGTCTAACAGCTCAAACGGCCCCATGCGAAATCCTGCACCTTCACGCAAAATTCGGTCAATATTCTCAAACGTTGTTACCCCTTCACCCAATATTTTTAACGCTTCTGTACCGTACGCTCTACCGCCATGATTGACGATAAAACCCGGTGTGTCTTTTGCTACCACACCTAGGTGACCCATACGTTTGGCCAACTCGGAGAGAACGTCAACCACTGACTGCTGAGTAGAAAGGCCTGGAATGACCTCTACAATTTTCATTAAAGGGACTGGATTAAAGAAGTGAAATCCTGCCACGCGCTCCGGATGATCGCAGTCAGCAGCAATGGCGGTCACTGATAAGGAAGAGGTATTGGTCGCCAAAATAGTATCGGCAGTGACCACACCTTCTAACTGGGCAAAAAGCTGTTTTTTGATGTCTAGATTTTCGATAATAGCTTCAACCACTATCTCAGCAGTCACAATTTGGCTAAGCTCTTGTAGTACGGTCAAATTACTTAAAATATCCTGTAACTGCTCATCGGTAAACTTGCCTTTAGCAGTGAGTTTTTCGAGGGTACTTTGCAAGGATTGTCGTCCTTGTTCAGCAGCGCCTGATTTGGCGTCATATAAAAGTACTTGGATACCAGCTTGAGCAGCAATTTGAGCAATACCCATGCCCATAATACCAGTGCCGATAATGGCAATTGTGTTCACAGTCATAATAACTCTCTACATAGTTTGCTATGAAATTTTGGTTCAAAGGTGATAACTTGCTTCAAAAGCAATCACAATGTGGCTTTGAATTAACGTGCTTATGAATTCACATGCTAATGAATTAACGCGGCTAGGAATTAATGCCCTTTGTACTCTGCAGGACGCTTTTCCAAGAAGGCTTTAGCGCCTTCTTTTTGGTCATGAGTATTGAACAAAATCTGGAAAGCCTTACGCTCTAGAGCCAATGCACCTTCTAAAGGCATATCAATACCTAGATTTGCCACTTCTTTGATTTGCGCTAGGGCAATGGGAGAGTAATGTGATAGCTGCTTAGCAATCTCAATGGCGCGTGTGATAGTAGCCTCATCTTCAACGACTTCAGATACTAGCCCCATTGTGTCCGCCTCATCAGCACTGATCATATCGCCCGTTAGTACCATCTTCATGGCCTTATGTTTGCCAATCACGCGAAACAAACGCTGCGTTCCGCCAGCACCTGGCATGAGTCCTATCTTGATCTCGGGTTGACCAAATTTGGTAGACTTGCCTGCAATGATGATGTCAGCATGCATGGCCAACTCGCAGCCACCGCCCAGAGCGTAACCATTGACGGCAGCAATAATGGGTTTTTGGCAGTTAGTAATGGCATCCCAATAGCGTTCACTATGACGCAGGTACATATCCACTGTACTTGTAGTCAAGAAATCATTGATATCCGCACCAGCGGCAAACACCTTGTCACCACCAGTAAGGACGATCGCTTTGGTTTGTGGGTCATCATTTAATTGAATGAACAAATCTGCCATTTGTTGTCGTAGCTTGCTGTTTAGTGCATTGCACACTTTGGGGCGATTAAGTCTAACGACACTCACGCCCTCTCCTCTTTTCTCACAAATAATGAGCGGCTCTTCCATGATCGACTCCTTAAACTTCATTCTTGCATAAAGTATAAACGCCGTAATAAAGCATTTATTTTGAATATTAAATATCGCTATGCGGTATTTAATATCAATATATACTGTTTATTTTGGTTTGTGAAGCATAAAAAATTGATAAATTAGAATAAATTTAAAATAAAAAGCTATATTCAATTATATAAATACCGCAATGCGGTTTTTTAAACCAAAACTATTGTAATTTAATAATTCATCGATTATGCTGTTTATCCAAGGACGTCACATTATTTATTACAGTCACAGAGCCGATATTGATATCAGGCATCAATCAAACAAGGAAGATTCATATGATTAGAGATAAAGAGACCCTCGACCACATCACCCAAACCATTCGTAACTTCGTTAACGATCAACTTGTCCCTATGGAACATTGGGTTGCCGAAAATGACCGCCTTCCAGAAGAGATCATTGAGCAAATGCGAGAATTAGGACTTTTTGGATTGACCATACCCGAAGAGTACGGCGGACTTGGTGTCACTATGGAAGAAGAAGTCACGCTGGCATTTGAGTTAGGACGTACCTCCCCTGCGTTTCGCTCATTAATAGGGACAAATAATGGTATTGGCTCATCTGGCCTAGTGATTGATGGCACTGAAGCACAAAAGCAGAAATATCTACCTCGATTGGCCAGTGGTGAAATCATCGGTTCGTTCTGTTTGACCGAGCCGGAGTCAGGCTCAGATGCCGCCTCATTGAAAACGACCGCTATTAAGGATGGTAATACTTATATCATCAATGGCACCAAGCGCTATATCACCAACGCACCGCAGGCTGGTGTATTTACTGTCATGGCACGCACCGATCCACAAAACAAACGCTCTGGCGGTATTTCAGCATTTATTGTTGAAAGTGACACGCCTGGTATTACTTTGGGCAAAATTGACAAAAAAATGGGCCAGAAAGGCGCGCATACCTGTGATGTGATCTTTGATAATTGCGTCGTACCAGCGGATGCGCTCATCGGCGGTGTTGAGGGGGTTGGCTTTAAAACGGCCATGAAAGTTCTTGATAAAGGGCGCTTACATATTGCAGCAGCCAGTACTGGAGCTGCTACTCGCATGCTAAATGATGCACTCAACTATGCCGTAGAGCGTAAGCAATTTGGTCAACCGATTGCCAGTTTTCAGCTGATTCAAGGCATGCTCGCTGACTCAAAAGCAGAAATCTATGCCGCCAAATCCATGGTGCTAGACGCTGCACGTCTGCGTGACGAAGGCAAAGACGTCGTTACTGAATCCTCATGCGCTAAAATGTTTGCCACTGAGATGTGTGGCCGTGTTGCTGATAGAGCGGTACAAATCCATGGCGGTGCCGGTTATATCGCAGACTATGGTATTGAGCGTTTTTATCGTGATGTACGTCTATATCGTTTGTATGAAGGTACCACACAAATTCAGCAAGTCATCATTGCCCGCAATATGATTAAAGAAGCCAGCGAGTAATCCCTACCACTTTTTTATCCACCAGAATGCACGGCGGTATTTGCTAGGATGCTGATACCGTTCCCCTCTATTTTTACCACTACGCATCAAATTAGTTTTTCATTCTCACAACGTTAAGGATATAAATTGTGAAAAGTGTCGCTATAACTGCAGATCCAAGTATGAGCTCCACCCAAAAACAACCTTGGAAACTGGCCTTTGTTTTTTGTTTTTTA
>Ga0209595_100158_pt1 | contig 23175 bp, 16 predicted proteins | sample Porto_4metaG_FD_187427 | JGI IMG/M metagenome (GOLD analysis project Ga0209595, IMG submission 187427) | Marine algal microbial communities from Porto, Portugal - Porto_4 metaG (SPAdes) (version 2) | ecosystem: Host-associated > Algae > Red algae > Unclassified | place: Portugal: Porto...
TGGTTTAGTAAGACAATATTTTCCGAAAAGATCTAACTTTGATAACATCAAAACCAAACAGGTAAATGATGCAGTTGAAAAATTAAATAATAGACCTAGAAAAAGATATAACTTCTTAACGCCTAATGAAAAGTTTGATGAATTTATAATTCAAAACTTAAGTGTTGCGTTTATAACTTGAATCCACCTAATTAATAGTATAACGTCCAACTAGCAGGGGTGGTAATTATCCACAATTGAAATTCCAAGACCCAAGATTTTATATAAAGACAAAAATTTTAATACAGCTATAAATGTAAATCCCATCTATAATGGTATTGTAGATTTAAGTAATGTTACTTATAGTATAAGTAACATTACAGGAGAAATTGTTGAAGCAGTAATGATTAGTAATAATAGTATTGATGTATTTGATTAGATTTATAAAAATAGTACTTTCTATCTTAAAAAATTTGTAATTAGATGAAACAAATAATAGTTTAAAAAAAAAATGCTAGACTAGCTTTTTAATAAAAAAAAACCTCCAGTTATACTGGAGGTTTTTTTAAGAGGTGCCAAGCGGATTCGAACCGCTGTACATGGTTTTGCAGACCATTGCCTAGCCACTCGGCCATGGCACCAGTTGGGCAACAAATATAGTATAATTTTAGAGTTATTACCAATCTATTAATCAAAAAGCCCAGATTTATGAAGTTTAAATCTGGGCTTTTTAGATAGATTATAAATTTTATAGTAATTTGAGTAAGACTCATTATATATCAGACTTAAATTAACGGGGATCTCGTATATTTTTATTCAGTGTTTTATGTAATTTAAAGTCCAGTTCTATGTCCGTTAGTTTAATAAAATTAAAAACTAAAACCTTAGATTCAAGTTATAAACGCAACAGATGAAAAACTAGTAGAAGAGCATTGGGAAATGAATGTTTTTTTTCAATATTTCTCAGGAAAAATGCATCAAAAATAGTGGCATCCTTGCGCTGCAAGTGACCTAATTTATTTCAGAAAGCGTATAGGAGAAGAGGGGATAAGAAAAATATTCAAACATTCCATAGACCAGCATGGTAGTGATAGCCTAGATCCAAATGTTAGTATTCATACTACAGTCCAAGAAAAGAATATCACCCATCCTACGGATTCAAAATTACAGAAGAAAATCATAGATAAATGCGTAAAAATAGCCAAAGAACAAAGTATCGTTTTACGGAAAAACTACAAACGCACCTCAAAAAAATTAGTTCGAGACACCTACAAGGGGACATGTTAAAAGAAGAAAAAAAGCAAATATAGCTAAACTGAAATTAAAAACTATAGCGTGAAGATTGGTTAGAGAATTAGAACGTAAATTACCCATTGATTCTAAAAAAAGAGGAATTAGAGTGCTTTAAAAAAAACTTTCTCAAACGCTTAAAAGTAAGGATAAAATATACAGTTTACACGAATCAGAAGTTTATTGTATTGCTAAAGGCTAAGCGCATAAAAAATACGAATACGGTTTTTAAAGCTTCTATTGTGCTTACTCAAAAGGCAGGTATTATCGTAGGAGCTATAACTTTTAAAACCAATGTTTAAGATGGTCATATTTTAGAAGATGTTTTAAATCAAACCAAGCTTTAGAATTAGTAATGTTAAAAGAAATTTATTAGAAAATGATCGTAAAATAAAGGGTAATACTTCCAATTGTATTTTGAAGAATTTATATATGAGTTGAATAAAAATTATTTAACAGGATAGTAATAAGTATTATACAGCTACGATTGGTTATGTCTATTCAATTTGTATTTATAGAGATCAGGTACATATTAAAATCATTCACTTTAGAGTAATATCCTGTGTTCAATATTTTTCAATTGTTCTACATTGCAGTGTTTCGTAATAATTATTAATAAAAATACGTTTAATTTATTGATCTCATTGAGATTAAGTCTATGTTGTTATTTACTGACTTCTATAGTTTTTTTAATAAAAATATTATCTAGATTTTGACTGCTCAATAGTAACCATTTCTACATCTCCACTAATCGGAGGGTTTATTTTTGAAACAGCTACGGTAGCTTCAGTAACTAATATAATATCAGAAAAAATACGATTTAATATGCGTTCAGCTACATGCTCCAACAATTTAGATCGAATCGCCATTTCTTCTTTTATAATAATATTTAAGTGTACATAGTCTACAGTATCTTCCAGTTCATCTGTTTTTGCAGAATGATTTAAGTTAGCAGTAACCGTAAGATCTACTCTGTAATCAGAACCAATTTTTGATTCTTCGATCAAACAACCATGATTACTATGGATACGTATATTTTGAAGTTTAATAATTCCCATTATTTAAAAGTATAAAATAATTAGTATAAAGTTTTTAACTAAGGTCTAATTACTTTTTATTTTTAGAAGCTTTTGTCAAATTAAAAATACCTCCAAAAACTATATTTCTTTGTAAAAAGAAAAAATCCTGTGTGGCACTATCCGCAGAAGAAGACGTGGTGCGTACATTAGGTAAATTTACCCATCCAGTTTTTAATTCAGATTGAATAAAAAAGCGTTTAAAAAATGTAATATTCAAGCCTACTACCGCATCAATTCCAAAGCCAGCAACATTAAAGTCATCATAGCGTTCGTTATCTAATAAAGAAACATTTGTTTTAGGATATAAAATACCTCCTCCTCCTCCTGCAAGGTAATTGAATTGTACTTTATTAGCATCAAGCAATCGATTGGAATACCTAAGTTCTACATTAGCAAAATTTAATCCATCAGTATGTTCAAACTTAAGAAAATCTTCCGTTAATGCAATATCATCATAGTTATAACCACCATCAAATGTAGAGCCAGCATTAATAGTTCCAGAAATCTTAGCTGTTTGATTTTGATCTACAACATACTTCATGTGATCAATTCCAAAAGAAATATCCCAGTTTGGTTTAAAATAATAACCTATTCTAAAATTATATTGTGGAATGGTAATACTTGTAGGACCAAAGTATTTTTTAATCGTAAAGTCACTCTGCCTATCATCAGCAGTAACATCATTTAGTGTAAAATTATAATTATCACCAGCAAAGCTAATATCAGAATTGGTATAAGAAGTACCATTCCAACCCCAGTAAAAGTATAGTTTACCTTGTTGATTATAAGACTCAGAAGCTTTTTTTTCTTGAGCAAAAACGGATGTAGTAAGTAGTAAAAGGTTTAGAGCAATAGTATATTTCATATGTTATTTATTCGTTTTTTTTAATAAATTAGTTTCACAATGTAAATTCTTGGTAAATTCAAAAGCACAAAGATACTTATTTTGATAACTTTGCTCTATTATTTTATAGCTATGCATTCAGAACAAAAATCGCTTAATTTTTTACAACAAATTATTGAGGAAGATCTCAAAAACGGATACACTAAAAAGGACTTGCGTTTTCGTTTTCCGCCAGAGCCTAATGGATATTTGCACATAGGTCATACCAAAGCTTTAGGAATTAGCTTTGGAATGGGGGAGCAGTACAATGCACCCGTTAATTTGCGTTTTGATGATACCAATCCTGCAAAAGAAAGTCAAGAGTATGTAGATGCAATTAAGGAAGATGTTTCTTGGTTGGGGTATAAATGGGATCAAGAATGTTATTCTTCTGATTACTTTCAACAATTGTATGATTGGGCAATACAGTTAATAAAAAATGGAAAGGCCTATGTTGATTCTCAATCTTCAGAAGCAATGGCCGAGCAAAAAGGAACTCCAACACAACCAGGAATTGCAGGTCCTTACAGGGATAGAAGTATAGAAGAAAACTTGCAATTGTTTGAAGAAATGAAAGCAGGTAAATACAAAGAAGGCGAGCATATTCTACGAGCAAAAATTGATATGACACATCCTAATATGCTAATGCGCGATCCATTAATGTATCGTATAATGCATAAAGAGCATCATCGCACCGGAAGTGATTGGTGTATATACCCAATGTATGATTGGACACATGGAGAGAGTGATTATATCGAGAATATTTCACACTCGTTGTGTTCCTTAGAATTTAAACCACACAGAGAGCTTTACGAATGGTTTTTAGCACAAATAGAAACAGATCACCTATTGCCTAAGCAGCGGGAGTTTGCGCGCTTAAATCTCAATTATACAGTAATGAGTAAGCGTAAGTTATTGCAATTGGTCGAGGATGGAATTGTTTCTGGATGGGACGATCCACGTATGCCAACCATCTCAGGTTTGCGTAGAAGAGGATACACACCGGAATCTATAAAAAACTTTGTAGAAACAGTTGGTGTTGCCAAACGAGAAAATGTAATTGAGCTGTCACTATTAGAATTTTGCATTAGGGAAGATTTAAATAAATCAGCCACTCGTGTAATGGGTGTTTTAGACCCTGTAAAATTGATAATTACAAATTATCCAGAAGGAAAAGAGGAAATCTTAGCAATGGAAAATAATCCTGAAAAAGAAAATTCAGGGACACACGATGTACCTTTTTCAAGAGAAATTTATATTGAAAACGAGGACTTTAAAGAAGAAGTCAATAGCAAGTATTTTAGGCTTTCTTTAGGCAAAGAAGTACGCTTAAAAAGTGCTTATATTATTAAAGGAGAGTCGGTAGTTAAAGATACTGATGGAAATGTGGTTGAGATTCATTGTACATATGATCCTAAAAGTAAGTCGGGTAGTGGATCAGAAGCTTCCTTACGAAAAGTAAAAGGAACGTTGCATTGGGTTTCAATAAAGCATGCTGTAAAAGCTGAAATACGGGTGTATGATCGTTTATTTAATAATGAAGCGCCAGATTCTCATAAAGAAAAAGGGTTTATGGAATTTATAAATCAAAATTCATTAAAAATAGTAAATGCATTTGTAGAGCCGTACTTGCAAAATGCCGAAATAGGTACACAGTATCAATTTCAGCGTTTAGGATATTTTACTTTAGATAAGGATACTACAGTAAAAACTATAGTATTCAATAAAACAGTAGGTTTAAAAGATAGTTGGGCAAAACAGAAACCGAAGACACAACAAAATCAAAAACCACAACAAAATAGTGGAGGAGGAGCGCCTAAGAATCCATTAAGCGAAATTCAGAAATTAGGTAAAAAATACACAAATCTGCCTGAAGAAAAACAACAAATTTCAAAAGCTAAAATTCAAGAATTAGCTAAAGATGTTGCCTACGAAGATTTAGTTCCACTTTTTGGAACAGCTAAAAAAAAGGTAGGAACCCGTATTGCTATTGTTATTATTTTAGGAGAATATGTAAAATCAAATAGTTTAACAGAAGAAGGAAAAGTGTTTATAACAGAGGCTTTAGAAGATAGTAATGAGTTGTTAGTTGCAGAAGCAAAAGGCGTTAAGCTATAAGGTTATTTGTAATAATTTACATAACTTAAGTATTAAGAAAGGCAATTTTAAAATTATTCATTACGATATAAAGTCAAATGCTCTTCTTTACAGGGCAGAATCATACTTTGTTAAATTGAATTTTTTTACACTTAAAATCCAAGATTGATCAATTTTAATCTAAATTATGATGTATACATTCCTAATACATTTCAAAAAAATATTAATTTCATATCAATATTGAATATTTCTTATGGAAAATGAAAAGTATGATTCTGCCCTGCTCTTCTTTAACTATAAATATCATATTTTGAGTAGGGTATTTTCCTCTTAAATTGTTTAATTTGGTGTAATCCTATTATAACTTTATGATGTTTTTTAAAAATGTTATTATATTATTTTTAGTTTTTTTTCTGTGCAATTCAGTTTTTTGCCAAAAAAAGGTGTTAAAAATCAAAAACTTGAGAAATGACAAGGAATTTTTTTTAAAAGAACATCAGCGAGTTAGAGTAAAAACAAATAGAGGAGATAAAATAATAGGGAGATTACTTTTTTTAGATTCTAGCAAAATTTTAGTTGATGGTAAAGTTGTTAATTTAGTCGAAGTTGAAAAAATAAAAAAAAATCCTTTAGCACTTACAATCCCTTCAAGTATTTTAACAGGAACTATATTTATTGGGTCAATACCTTTTCTAACTGGGGATATCTCAGGAACTAGAGTTGGATTACTTTATTCTGTATTTGGTCCTTTAAATATATTAAGAGGTTACAATAAAAAAAACTATAACTTTGAAGTCAATACATTAAAATAATAATAGTAGGATAAGGTTATTTTAGCTTGAAATAGTAATCTGAAAACCCATAACTGGTTTATAATCTAATTTGTTTAATAAATGTCAAATTCCAAATCATATATTAAATTACTTTCCAAAGGGGATATTGATAATATGCTTCCGTTAGTATTTCAATTAAATAAAGCTTACGAGGAAAGTCAAATGCGTATTTATCTTGAAGAAATGTTTAATTATGAAACATATGTTTGCTTTGGATTATTTTTAGAAGAACAATTGATAGGAATAACTAGTGGATGGACAGCTACAAAATTGTATAGTGGTAAACAACTTGAAATTGATAATGTAATTGTAGATTCAGAATTTCAATCTAATGGTTATGGTAAATTTATGGAAAAAGCAATTGTGATTTGGTGTAAAGAACGAAATTATAACTCAGTCGAATTAAATACTTACGTCAAAAACTCAGGATCTCATAAATTTTATTTCAACCAAGGATATAAAATAATTGGTTATCATTTTGAGAAGAAATTATAGAATTTTATTGTTATAATCTATTCTTATTAAGAGTGCAAAAAAAATAGCTTTTTATTATAAAAAGTGAATTCATATAAAAGCTATAGTTAGTCTTTTAAAAACAACCAATGCTATTTAGTAAGTATTCAAAAAAACCTGTTTAAATCATATTTAAACAGGTTTTTTTGAATACTTAGGAAGTAAGAATATTAAATTTCAAAAGAATCATTATCATTCTTAGGTTTTGTAGATTTTGTATTTACAATTCCTTTTTTTACGTTTTCGATTTTCATTTGTTCACCCATTTTGTTTGAAGCTAAAAACGAAGCCGTCATATCGGTTAACATTTCACTACCAGCATTTGGAGAATTTGGCATAAGAATCAAATTACTGTTTGTATGTTCCCCAATAGATTGTAACGTATCATAATGTTGGGTAACTACAATTAAGGCAGAAGCTTCCTGTGAGTTAATCCCTACATTGTTTAATACGTCTACAGATTCTTCCAATCCACGAGCAATTTCTCTACGCTGATCGGCAATACCTTGTCCTTGTAAACGTTTACTTTCTGCCTCTGCTTTTGCCTTTTCTACAATTAGAATTCGCTGTGCATCACCCTCAAATTGAGCAGCAATTTTTTCACGTTCAGAAGCATTAATACGGTTCATCGCTTCTTTAACTTGTTCGTCTGGATCAATATCAGTAACTAAAGTTTTAATAATGTCATAACCATATTCCATCATAGCTTCATTCAGTTCACTTTTTACAGCAATAGCAATATCGTCTTTTCGTTCAAAAACATCATCTAATTTCATTTTTGGAACTTCTGCGCGTACTACATCAAACACATAAGAGGTAATCTGATCGTGAGGATAATCTAACTTATAAAAAGCATCGTATACTTTATTGTAAATTACTTTAAATTGTACTGATACTTTTAGTTTTACAAAAACGTCATCTTTAGTTTTTGTTTCGATAATTACATCCAATTGTTGGATTTTTAAGCTTAATCGACCAGCAATTCGATCTACAAAAGGAATTTTAAAATGTAGACCAGATTGCCTGATAGTGTTAAATTTTCCAAAGCGCTCAATAATAGCACCCGTTTGTTGTTTTACTGTGAAAGCTGCTGCAAATACCAATATTACAATGGGTATAATGTAAGGCAAGTAATTTAAAATAATCATGTTTTGATAACTTAGAGTTAATGAAGTTAAAAGATACAAAAAAAGAGGCTTGTAAGCCTCTTTAATTTTGGTATTTGCTAATGAACATTAATGCTCGATATAATATTATTTTACTAATTCTAATTTTTTTAATCTTTTTAAAATAGAATTAAGACTAGATTTTAATTCTTCATTATTGTTTTTAATAATTAAAAACTTTTCTGCTACTTTTTTTAAAGAAGAAATTTCTTTTTCTTGAGCTATTGTATACAGCGTTAATTCTTCTATTTTTTGAAGCAATTTAGCATTCATATCTCCTAATAATATTCCGTTTTTAGAAACCTCTTTTGCACTAGGAATATCATTTAAGTGTCCTTTTTCTTTAATGTGTTTTTCAACTTCGGATAGAGTAGGTAGTTTGTAGTTATTATAGAAGACAAAATCAGGCCAGTTATCATACAAAGCAACCTTAACTTCTGTTGCCGCAATTTTTCCTTTTACTGCTAATTTAAATCCGTGAGTGTTTCTTGTCCCTATACCAATATCACCGTTTTTTAAAACTGTTAATTTTTCGCTTCCGTTAGTCCAAAGTCCTAAATTTCCAGTTTTACTACCTATTGTATTTCCTTCTAATGTAAAGTCTAAAAAACCTGTATTAGTTCCATTTGCCCATTCTAATTTGTAAAATGGATTTTTAGTTCCAATACCCACATTACCGTTTACAGCTAAGTGTGTACCAACTGAGATATGCTCATTAGCAGGAAAACCTATAGCAATACCTCTATACTGAGATTTATTGCCAGTATCAGGTTGTAAGTGTAATGTGTTGTAATATTTTCCGTGTGTACCACTTAGGTCACTATGTCTAGACAAAATCCAAGAGCGCCTTGTGTTAGATGCGCCTGCCAAGCCAAATTCTAAGGCATTATCTACATTTGTCATAAGTTGTAAAATATCACCTCTTGATATTTGTGTAGGGTAACTTGCTGTAGAATTATAATTGTATATATGGAATTTAGCATCTGGATTATCTATTCCGATACCTACATTATACATTACCATTTGTTAGATTGTAAGAAGGTTTAGGAGCTGTAAAATCAGGAATGTTTACACCAACAGGAGCTTCAGTGATAATTATTTGGCCATCACTAGTAAAGTTTGATACTCTATTTTTTATATGAGTAATTTTTGTTGTGTATAATGTCTAATATCAGCATAAATAGGGATAGTTAAATTTGGATAGCCGCCTTTACTTGTAGTGTGTTTTGTTGGAGGACCTAATTTTATCTGAGCACCATGATTAATTCCTCGCGATTCAACTAAAGTAACTTTTGGATTAGATCCTTGAGTACCTTGACTATAGCCTAATTCAATAACGTATTTTTCATAACCAGATTGAAAGCGGACATTAAATAATTCTACAGTTACAATACTACTATTTTGCCAATGAAATGAGTTATAACTCAATTGTGCGATTTCAAATCTTTTTGCTTGAGCTCCGCTAGCCTTAATTTGATTTAATACGGTATTTTGTAATTCATTTTGATTAATCGTATTTTGACTTATTGCAGATAAACTCAGTAATAGAAGTAAGGATAGAGTTATTATTTTTTTCATTATTAATTATTTATTTTTTAAAAAATATACCTTTTATTATAAAACTTTTATAGCCGCCTTCAACCTCAAAACAGTCTCATCCTTCCCAATTATAGAAGCAATTTTATAAACATCAGGCCCTATTAGCGATCCAACTAACGCCAAGCGTAAAGGCATCATAACTTTTCCAAAACCAATTTCTTTAGAAGTAATCCAAGCTTTAATTTTGGTAGTTACGTTTTCTGGAGAAAAATCAGCAATGTTTTTTATTACTTCAATCAACTCCTGCATTAGGGTAGGAGTATCTTCTTTCCACGCTTTTTTAGAAGCCTTAGCGTCATACTCGGTAGGAGCTTCAAAAAAGTATTTTCCCAATTCCCATAAATCGGCAGGGAAGATAGCACGTTCTTTAAGCAGTTCTGAAAGCATTTTTAAGTCCAAATTAGTACTTATGTCTTTTTCATCCAAAACAGCTTTAAAAGACGTTTCTAAATCCGTGATAGATTGTTGTTGTAGGTATTGTTGTTGAAACCATTTGTTTTTTTCAGGATCAAATTTAGCACCAGACTTATTAACTCTGGATAAATCAAAAGCTTCAACTAATTGATGCAAGCTAAAAATTTCTTGTTCTGTACCAGGATTCCACCCGAGTAGTGCTAAAAAGTTTACCACAGTTTCTGGATAAAATCCAGCCTCTCTATAACCCGAAGAAATTTCTCCAGATTTTGGATCTTTCCAATCAATAGGAAATACAGGGAATCCTAATTTGTCTCCATCACGTTTACTTAATTTTCCTTTTCCAACAGGCTTAAGGATTAAAGATAAATGTGCAAATTTTGGAGCCTCCCATTTAAAAGCACGGTAGAGTAGGGTATGTAATGCCATTGAAGGTAACCATTCTTCTCCACGGATTACGTGAGAAATTTCCATTAAATGATCATCAACAATATTTGCTAGGTGATAGGTAGGCATCCCATCACTTTTAAAAAGCACCTTATCGTCAAGTGTATTAGTATCAATATTAATTGTTCCACGGATAAGATCATGCATTACTAAAGTCTCATCTTGTGGTGACTTAAAACGAATAACGTAAGGTGTGTTGGCTTCAATTTTTACATTTATTTCTTCTGCCGTAAGGCTTAAAGAATTATTTAATTTTTCACGATTATGCCAATTGTAAATAAACGTTTTTTTATCAGCCTCGTAACTTTTTCTTTCAACATCTAATTCCTCAGTGGTGTCAAAAGCATAATAAGCTAATCCTTTTTCAATTAGTTTTTCAGCAAAAGACTTATATAAATGTCTGCGTTCACTTTGTTTGTAAGGTCCAAATTTTTCATTTATTCCTGGTCCTTCGTCATAAGGAATATTACACCAGTTTAAGGCCTCTTTAATATAATCTTCTGCACCTTCTACATAACGGTTTTGATCAGTATCTTCTATTCGAAGGACAAAAGTTCCATTGTTTTTTTTAGCAAATAGATAATTGAATAGTGCAGTACGTAAACCTCCTATATGAAGTGGTCCTGTAGGACTGGGTGCAAAGCGAACTCTAACAGCTGACATAGTCTTAATTTTTGATGCAAATATAGTTGGTTTAAAAAATGTGTTGTGAACAATTAGTAATAATAATGATATATTTTGATTGAGAATCTTCTTTTTCAAGCTTTAATAAATCAATATACAGCATAAGTTATCAATTGTTATTAACTTTATAAGTTCAATTGTATTTTATGTCAACAGATTATAGCCTTATTTTAGAGAAGATTCAACACTTTATTCAAAAGTATTATGTTAACAAGGTAATTAAAGGTTTTTTAATATTCCTTGCAGTAGGTCTTTTATACTTGTTTTCAATTTTAGTATTAGAAAATTTATTGTGGTTATCTACCACTATTCGAACAATATTATTTTGGACTTTCATAGTAGTTTCTATATATCTATTTGTTCGATTTATTGGAATATCTTTAGCTAAGCTTATTAATCTAGGAAAACAAATTAGTCCAATCGAAGCCTCAAAGATCATTGGTAATCATTTTCCTGAGGTAGACGATCAGCTAATTAATTTATTGCAATTAAAAACAACTACAATTAATTCGGAATTATTAGAAGCTACAATCGAGCAAAAATCGAAACAACTTTCGCCTATACCTTTCAGTACAGCTATTAATTTTAAAAACAGTTTCTCTTTTGCTAAATATGCTATGATTCCTATAGTTTTGTTTTTCTTGTTTAGTTTATTTAAAGGGTTTGATTGGTACAAAAATAGTTTGGATAGGGTCGTAAATTACGACGTTGCCTATACACCACCAGCACCTTTTTATTTCAAGATTTTAAATCAGGATTTAACAGCTCTTCAGAATAATGATTTTACATTAAATGTGACTACGTATGGAAACACAATTCCTGATCAAGTTCAAATTAAGTATAACAGTCAAACTTATTTTTTACAGCAAACCAAAGCCAACGTTTATAGCTATACTTTCAATTCGTTAAAAAAATCAATGGATTTTAACCTTCAGTCTGGCGATATTTTTAGCAATCAATATAAAATAACAGTCAATGAGGCACCATTAATTTTAGATTTTAATTTAAAAGTTACGTCACCAAAGCATGTAAAACAGCCAGTAAAAAACATTCCTAATTCAGGGAATGCTTTAGTTGCGGAAGGTTCTGTTTTAGAGTGGAAGGTTAAAGGCAAAAACGCCAATCAAATTAATTTTATTTATAATGACTCTACATATAGTTTTACTCAAAACAATCAGACATACAACTACAGTAAAACTTCTAAAGAAAATTTCGGTTATCAAATAGCAACTTCTAACAGTTATGTTTCCAATTATGAAAAATTGGATTTTAATATTGAAGTGATAAAGGATAAACATCCGCTCATTAATGTATTATCAAAAAAAGATTCAAGTAATACTTCTAAGCAATTTTATTACGGTAGACTCTCAGACGACTACGGTATTTCAAAATTAAATATCGTGTATTATAATATTAAAACTCCAGATCAAAAACAGTTTAAAAGGATTAGTATTAAGACGGGTTTAACTTCAGAATTCACTTATCAATTTCCAAGTAATTTAGAATTAAATGAGGCGGAAGAATATGCTTTTTATTTTCAAGTGTATGACAACGATAGCTACAATGGCGCAAAATTCTCCAAGTCTGAAACTTTTAATTATAGGGTTTCTTCAAACATCGAGAAGAAGCAGATAGATAGTCAGTCTCAACAACAAGAATTAAATGAATTTCAAAATACAATTGAAAAATTTCAACAATCTGAATTGGATTTAGAAAGTTTTTCAAAAATTCAGAAGCAATCATTATCTACTTCTTTTAAAGAAAAAGAAAAGCTTTCTACAGTATTAGAAAAACAATTTAAGCAGCAAAAGAAATTAGAGAAGCTTTCTGAAAAATTATCTAAAACTTTAGAGAAAATCACAGAAGATAAAAAAGAAGAAAACCCAACAAAAGAAGAACTCGAACGAGCCAAAAAGGAATTAGAAAAAAACAAAAAACTTATTGAACAAATAAAAAAAGAAATGGAGAAATTGGAGCCCAAAGCGCTTCAAGAAAAAGTAGAAGAGTTAAAAAAAGAAAACAAAAAAATTACAAAAAATCTTAGCCAAATTCTAGAATTAACAAAACGTTATTATGTTATTGAAAAACATCAGCGTGTGGTACAAATGTTAGAATTACTTTCAGAAAAAGAAATAGAAGCCTCAAAAAAGAATATCGATTTAGCTGCACAGCAGCAGATGAATAAGGAGTTTAAAATTATCCGTAAAGAATTAGATGACTTGCGTGATAGTAATTCTAAGCTTAGAAAACCAATGGTTTTAGATGACGACTCAGTATACGAGGGTAAAATTGAAAGTAAACAGAATGAAGCTACAGAGAATATTAAAAAATCAGTAAGTGATACTGCTAAAAAGAAACAAAATCTAGCAGGAATTATGATGAAGAATCTAGCAGATAAAATGTCAAAATCAGCTTCCGCATCTGCAGGAGAAGATCTCAAAGAAGACAAAGAAGCATTAAGGCAAATACTTGATAATTTAGTTTTATTCTCCATTAATCAAGAAGAGAATATGCTAAGCTTTTCAAAATCTAACGTAAATAACCCAAATTATTCAAAGCATATACGTACGCAAAATAAGCTGCAAGAACATTTTAATCACATTGATGATAGTTTGTATTCTATAGCTTCTCGTAATCCAAAAATTGGTACAAAAATTAACGATCTAATTTCTGATATCGATTATAATTTAGATAGTTCTTTGGAGAGTATGACGGATAATAAGACGTACCAAGGTGTAACTAAACTACGATTTGCAATTGCCAATTCTAATGATTTAGCTGTAATGCTTTCTCAGAGTTTAAAGCAAATGAATCAACGTCAAAAACCTGGCAAAGGTAAACCCAAAGAAAACAAAGGTTTTCAGTTGCCAGATATTATTAAAAAACAAGAATCTTTAAATAAGGCTTTCAAAAAGGCTTTACAAGGAGGAGAAAAAAAGCCTGGAGAATCAAAAAAAGAAGGTGAAGGAGGAAAAAAGAAACCTGGTAAATCAGGTGACGAAGGAAAGGAAGGCGAGCAAGGAGAAAAAGGTAAAGACGGTAAAAGTGGAGAATCAGGTGAGTCTGGTCAGGATGGACAATCAGGAAAAGAAGGCAAAGACGGTAAGAGTGGAGAATCTGGTCAAGGAGGAGAAAACGGGCAAAGTGGAGAGGATGGCTCTTTTGGTATTGGACAAGGTAAGGACGGAAAAGGGAAAGGAAACAGTCAACAATCCAAAGGGGAAGACGGTGATGGAAAAGGCGAAAGTAAAGGCAGTAAACCAGGTAAAGGAAAAGGTAAGAACAGTGATGACCAAAATAAGGAAAGTAATTCTAGCGGAGGCAAAGGAGAATCAAAAAAAGGAGCAAAAACTTCTCAGGGTAACGATAGTAATTGGGAAAATAAAGGGAAGTCAAAAGGAAAAGGAAAAGGAAAAGGAAAAGGAAAAGGAAAAGGAAAAGGTGAAGGTGTTGGCTCTGGAGAAGGTAGCGGAGACGATGAAAACGATTATGAACAGCTCTTCGAAATTTATAAGCAGCAACAAGACTTAAGGAATCAATTAGAAAATCGTTTGTCTCAGGAAGGAATAAGTAGGGATCAAACTAGAGTTTTGGATCAGATGAAGCAAGTTGAAGACGAGTTAATTGAAAAAGGTTTTAACACAGAAACATTGAATAGAATGCTGAATTTGAAGCATCAATTATTTAAACTTGAAAAAGCCCAATTTCAGCAAGGTAAAGACACCAAAAGGAAGAGTAAAACAAACGCAAAATCATACATTTCAAATGAGAAAATTACACCAGAAGAAATAAAAAAGTATTTTAATTCTACAGAAATCTTAAATCGTGATGCTTTACCTTTGAGACCGGATTATGAGAAAAAAGTAAACGAGTATTTTAATAAGTAATATGTTTGATTTTAATTTTATAGATGTAAGTTTTAATTTTAACCAAGCAGCTATTGAAAAGTGGTTGCTTAAAATAGTAGAATCAGAAAATAAAAACCTAGGAGAAATAACATATATTTTTTGTAATGATGAATACTTGTTGGGTATTAATCAGCGTTATTTAGAACATGATACTTATACAGATATCATTACGTTTGATACTACAATTGGCGAGACAATAGGAGCAGATATATTTATATCCTCACAAAGAGTGGCTGAAAATGCTATACAATATAAGGTATCCTTTGAGCAGGAATTACAGAGAGTAATTGCTCATGGTATTCTACATTTGTGTGGTTATAAAGACAAGTCTGAATCTGATGCTGAATTAATGAAAAGCAAAGAAGATGAAAAGATTGGTTTGTTCCACGTGGAACGCTAAAGTTTTTCCTTAGAATTTGTGTTAATTAGGGCACGTGATATTTAGAGGTTCCACGTGGAACAAACTTGTGATTTGTAGAGTATTGTCAAGTCAATATTTCATTGTAATTTTGCATTCTCAAATCATGTAATTTATATCGTTTTTGTTAATCTAAAACAAAACAAAGTTCCACGTGGAACAATATTAATTAACTACCATTCAATCACTTTAGTTTAAAAGAATTTAATGGTATTAACAAGAGCAAGTATGTTTGGACAAGAATATGATGTTATTGTAGTTGGTGCTGGACACGCCGGAAGCGAAGCTGCCGCCGCCGCCGCAAATATGGGCTGTAGTACATTGTTAATAACAATGAATCTACAAAATATAGCACAAATGAGTTGTAATCCAGCTATGGGGGGGATAGCTAAAGGTCAAATCGTTCGTGAGATCGATGCAATTGGTGGTTATAGCGGAATAATATCTGACAGTTCAGCTATTCAATTTAAAATGCTTAATAAATCAAAAGGACCCGCAATGTGGAGTCCAAGAGTACAGTCAGATCGTATGCGCTTTGCAGAAGATTGGCGCTTAAAATTAGAAGCAACTGAAAATCTTGATTTTTATCAAGAAATGGTCTCAGGATTAATTATAGAAAACGGAAAGGTTTGTGGAGTAAAAACCACACTTGGTATTGAAGTAAGAGGTAAGTCTGTAGTTTTAACCAATGGAACTTTTCTAAATGGTTTAATACACATTGGAGAAAAACAATTAGGAGGCGGTAGAGCAGGGGAAAGAGCTGCTACTGGTATTACAGAGCAGCTTGTTGATTTAGGATTCGAATCTGGAAGAATGAAAACAGGGACACCTCCAAGAGTAGACGGAAGGTCATTGGATTATTCTAAAATGATCGAGCAACCTGGAGATGCTAAGCCTGAAAAATTTAGTTATTCTTCAGAAACAAAACCATTGATAGAGCAGCGGTCCTGTTTTATGACATACACTTCCCCTTTAGTACACGATCTATTGAAGGAAGGTTTTGATCGCTCGCCAATGTTCAATGGTTCAATAAAAAGTATTGGTCCACGTTATTGTCCTTCAATAGAAGACAAGATTAATCGTTTTGCAGACAAAGAACGTCACCAAATGTTTATAGAACCAGAAGGCTGGAAAACATGTGAAGTTTACGTGAATGGCTTTTCAACATCATTGCCAGAGGACGTTCAATTTAAAGCACTGCGTTCGGTAGTTGGTTTTGAAAAAGTTAAATTCTTTAGACCAGGATATGCCATTGAATACGATTATTTTCCGCCAACACAATTAAAACATACTTTAGAAACAAAATTGATTTCAGGTTTATACTTTGCTGGACAAATTAACGGAACTACTGGCTATGAAGAGGCGGCCTCACAAGGGTTAATGGCAGGGATAAATGCAGCTTTAAAAGTAAAAGAAAATGAACCCTTTATTTTAACTCGTGATGAAGCTTACATAGGAGTTCTGATCGACGACTTAATTACAAAAGGAACAGAAGAGCCTTATCGAATGTTCACTTCTAGAGCAGAATATAGAACATTACTACGTCAAGATAATGCTGATTTTAGATTGACTCCAAAATCAAATGCAATTGGCTTAGCATCTGATGATAGGTTAAAAGCAATGGAAAATAAAAAAGAAAAGTCAGCATCATTTATTAGTTTTTTAAAACAAACTAGTATTTCTGAAAAAGCAGCAAATCCGATTTTAGTAGAAAAATCTTCAGCTGTCATGAAGCACAGTGATAAAATTTTCAAAGTATTATCACGACCTCAAATTGCATTAAAAGATTTGTTAGCCGTAAACGAGATAAAAAGCTATGTTGAAGAAAACGATTTGAATCAAGAGATGTTAGATCAGGCTGAAATCCAAGTAAAATATTCTGGTTATATAGAAAAAGAAAAGAATAATGCTGATAAGCTTACAAGATTGGAGCATGTAAAAATCCCTGAAAATTTTGAATACAAGCAATTAAAATCTCTGTCCTTTGAGGCAAGAGAGAAATTTACCAAAATACAACCTGTAACAATTGCGCAGGCATCAAGAATTAGTGGAGTTTCCCCAAGTGATATTTCAGTGCTTTTGGTACATTTAGGGAGATAGTATTTAGCAAAATAAGATTTTATGTTTTTTAAGTAGCATATTTTCAAATATTAAATTTAAAAAATGTTCCACGTGAAACCAACATTATGATACCAATAAAAGTAACAGATCATTCCGTTTCTCAGGAAGAGTTTGTTTTAGAATATAATTCGGATTTTGAATTATATAAAACAAGTCCAATTCCTGAAAATATATCAAAATACTACGAAAGTGATACTTATATTTCCCATACAGATTCAAAACAATCATTGTTAGATAAGCTGTATCAAATCGTAAAAAGGGGGGCTTTAAAAAATAAAGAAAAGTTAGTTTCAGGTCTAACGGAGGTGAATAATAAATCCATCTTAGATATAGGAAGTGGAACAGGGTCATTTTTAGAAGTGTTAAATAAAAATGGATGGCATTCAATAGGAATTGAGCCTAATGAAAAAGCGCGTGATTTATCAAGAGAAAAAAATGCAATTAGTGTAGAAAGTTCTAAAGAAATTCAAAATTATACCTTTGATGTAATAACCATGTGGCATGTATTAGAACATGTAGAAGATTTGGATCATCAGTTTTCAGAATTTAAACGGCTTTTAAATCCTGAGGGATCAATTTGTATTGCAGTGCCTAATTACAAAAGCTACGATGCTGTATTTTATAAATCTTTTTGGGCAGCATATGATGTGCCAAGACATATTTGGCATTTTTCAGAAACAGCAATTCAAAAAATTTCTGAGGGATATGGTTTTGATTTAGTAATAAAAAAGCCAATGTGGTTTGATTCTTTTTATGTCTCATTATTATCAGAAAAATATAAAAAGGGAAAAATAAATTATTTAACGGCTTTTTCGGTAGGGCTACTTTCTAATCTAAAAGCAATCATAAATGGGCAGTTTTCTTCAAAAATTTACATTTTAAAGCGAAATAATCAAAATAAAGCGATTTAAGACACATATCTTAAGGCTATGGTATAAATAACTTATGATTCGATTGATGGCTTTTAAAATCAATACTAGGGCTTCATTTTTGATTTGATTTTGTTATCAATCCTATTGTTTTTAATAATAAAAACTTATATCAGAGTTTGTCTTCAATAAATACTTGAAAAAGAGTTTATAAAATGTTCATTTAATAGTTAGCAACAGTAATTCAATTTGGATATAAAATAATATCAATTAAATAAAAAAAATCAATGCAGTGAAGTTATTACATATTCTAAATACGATTACTATTTAAAAAAGCTTTAAGGGTACAAATAGTCTAAGTTAAAATTATAGTGGAAAATTGTAAATTTGATTCAATTCTTCTCCTTTTGGATCTATCTCTTATAAAGTAAGAAGCTTATTTGCTTTAGTTTTTAATTCTCTAATAAATCATCATTTAAAAAAATGATAGACTAAAAGCACTTTTTTTCGGTAAAAAACATGCTTTACAGCAAAAAAAAGGAGTAATATCTTATATCTAAAAAAATTCTTACTATTTTAGTGCATTAAAAGAAGTTATTAACCTCTTACTAACAGCCCCAAGCTTTAGTAACCTACTTTAAAAAATGTATGGATTTTGGTGTTAAACTAAAAGTATATCGAGTATTGTTCGTTGCAGCAGTGTTTTTTTCTGTTTTGGCAAAAGCCCAAACCTTAGATGCACCTAGTATAGGTAACGCATGCGCAACAACAACCATTTTCAACGGTTTTACTGCTTCTTTTACCGCACCAAATTCTTTACCCTTAACTACAAAGTATAGCTTAGAATTATCTAATAAATCAGGAAGTTTTAATTCCAATACATTAATATTGGATCGAAAATCACCAGCCAGTAATAGGGTAGTGACCTTTGATTTTGATTATCCAGAAAATGATGGCACAGGCGAAACCCTAGGAAGTGAGAATTATAGAGTGCGTGCTATTATAGAAGATCAAACATTAATATTACCAGGTAGGGCAAGTGATCGTTTTTATGCATATTATTACGATAATACTATATATGATTTAGAGCCAAGACAGTTATGTTCTTTGGGGGAGTTAAGAGCAGAGGGCGATTTAGATCAATATATTTGGTTCAAAGATGGAATACGAATTATAGGGGAAACAGATATTGTTTTAGACGTAGTTGCACCAGGTAGATATTATTATACACCTAATTTTGGTAGTTGTAATGTTAACTTTTCATCATCCCGTTCCAATGATGCTATTGTAGCAGAAAGTGAAGGAGATTTGGCAATTAATATCACCGCCACTGGTTCGACTAATATCTGTGCTAAGGATACGGTAACACTACAAATAGATAGTGCAGAGACAGGTTTTGAATATCAGTGGGTAAAAGACAATAAAGAAATAGCAAGTGCAACAGGTTCATCGTTAAATATCACAGGGATTGATGCTCAAGGAGTATATAGGCTAGAAGTTAATGATACCAAGGATATAGTATCTCGATGTACTTCTCCATCAAACGATATTACGATTACCTTACGAAATCCTACAATAAAAATTACTTCACCATTAAAAATTGTTAGTATTCCTGGTACTCAAAATACGTTAAGCGTAACAGTAACGGGTGGTAACCCAAGAACAATTACTTGGTTTAGAAATGGTACAGAAATTGAAAATAGTAATACAGAATCTTTTGTGGCTTCTTTACCTGGAACGTATACTGCTCAAATTTCAGCAACTTCACCATGCGATATTAATACAGTAACTGCTAATGAAAAAGTAGTTATTTCGCCAATAGATAATTTATCACTGAAGATAGATTATGGGAATGCATCGGAATACGTAGATTGTGATTTTTCTGAAATAAGATTGCAAATATTAGAAATAGCATCAATTGTTGATGGTGATAAAATTATAGTTCCTTCTTCAAATTTTGGATTATTAGATATTGCTTGGAAAAGAAATGGAGTTGAATTAGGAGACTTCAATGGCCCAAGTATTTTGATCGATAATGCATTTTTAAATGGAAGCTACCAAGCAGAAATTAAAATAGATGCATTTACTTCAAATCCGTTATCTAACACAAAACAAGTAAAGCTTAATTTTGGAAATCTACAAATCCAAACCACAGCAAATAATTTAAATGAAGGGGAAACAGCAACTTTAGAGGTCGAATTACCCAATGAAGTTTCTGAACCATCAATAACTTATAAGTGGTTTAAAAACAATGTTGTTCGTGAAAAAGAAATATCAAAACAAATAACAGTTTCAGAACCAGGAAAATACAGTGCTGAAGTTACCTTTGAAGGCTGTACTGCAAATATAGAACCATTTACATTAAGTACAGTTTCTAAGGTTATACCCAATATAATTACTCCAAATGGGTTTAATAATACCAAATGGAAATTACCAATAGAATTTTCAGGGCAAGAAGATATCAGTGTTCAAATCATTTCTTCTTCGGGAGAAGAAGTTTTAAATCAAAATAATTACACAGGAGATTGGCCTAATGACAATTTAAAAGAAAGTATTTATTATTATATCATAAGTAAAAACAATAACCCTTTGGAAAAAGGAACAATAACTATAATTAGGTAAAGTGCATATGGACAGAAACTTATACATACTTTCAGTTCTGTACTTTATGGTGCAATGTGCTTTAGCGCAAAATCAAGAAGTTGCAGGGCCACCTACGCAAGCAGTTCATAATGCAACCAAATACAATCGATTTTTATTTAATCCAGCATTTTCCTTTAATAAAGAAGCTGCTGATTCTGGAGATAAAAACGGATATATATCTGTATATGGGCGTTTGGAAAAATTGGATTTTGAAGGTGCTCCTAGGAGTTTTAATGTTACTTATAGTAAAACTCTGAACGAAAACATGAGTTTAGGAGGCGGATTATTTCAACAAAATATAGGAGTCATTTCACACTTCGGAGGAGTATTGAATTACACCTATAATGTTGAATTTAATAGAGATGTTTATGTAGCATTCGGTGCAAATGTCTCCTATCAAAGTGCAGGCTTAAATTCGGATTTACGCACAGCCGATTCCTTTCAAAATAATCTTGTAATTACAGATTTTGATGGTACCTCAATAGTAAGAGTATCACCTGGTATTAATGTAAATTATAATAATTTTGATTTTGGTATTACTGCTCGAAATATTGTTAGTACTTCAATAGGAGGAAATAAAAATTTATACAAATCCAATACAATAGTAGTTCATGGAATGTATTCTAGACCATTTGCAAGAAGGTCTCCCAATACAGCTAGAGGAATGCTATATGTAGAAAAAGAAACGGCTTTAGACCCTGTGGTTGGAGTTAACGGTTTTGTTGAGAATGAAAAATATGGTTTTGCACAGCTAGGATATAATCAAGTATACGGAATATCTATAGGTTTAGGTTTTAATGTTACCCCACAAGCTACTGTAGGGTATACTGTGGAAAGGGGTTTAGGAGCAACAGATGTTTTTGGATTAAATCATGAATTTACTTTAGCATATAATTTTGTAGAGCCTCAACGCAGAGGACGTAAAAGAAAGCCAACAATACCCAAAGCAAAACGTAAACTACCAAAACGAAAAGAGCCTAGTAAAGCAGAAAAAATACTTGCATTACAAGAGGCGCGTGAACAATCAAAAGATAAGCTCTTAGCATTACAAAATGCAAAAGCAAAAGCAGGATTATTAAGAACAACTAAGTTAAAAGAAGCAGAAGAGAAAGATAAAGCGAGTGAGTTAGTTCGTACTGTAAGTTTACAACTAGAAGATAATAATTTAGAAAAGGCAAAATCAACTCTTGAACGGATTAAAAATAGTAAATACATTTCTGATGATGATAAAAGGGCATTGATATCACGTTACACCAAAAAAGCAGAAATTGAAGAGGATATAGAAGAGGAAGAAACCCGAGTTGCCGAAGCAACAAAAACAAAAAATAATGCGAGAGCTTTACTGGCAAGAACAAATAAACTTTTAAACAATAAAAATAGCACAGATGTAAGAAGTACGTTAGAACTTATTCGTAGTAGTAAGTACATAACAGACGAAGAAAAACAAGAAATAGTAAGTAGGCTAAGGCAAATAGAAAAAGGAAAAGAGCAAGAACAGATTGCTCTTGTACAGGAAGAGGAGCGTAAAAAAGCAGCAGAATTATTACGCTCAACAAGTCTTTTGTTAGATCAGGATAATTTGGAAGAAGCAAAAGCAAGAGCCATTTTAATTAGTCAAAGTAAATTTATTCCAGATGTCGAAAAACAACAATTATTATCACGTTTAAATAATAAAATAAAAGAAAAGGAACAAAAAGAAATTGCTCTTGTACAAGAAGAGCAGAAAAGAAGAGGAGCAGAACTATTAAGGGAAACTAATCTTTTATTAGATGAAGAAAATACAATAGCAGCCCAAGAAAAAATAAATGAAATAAATAACAATCAATCAATTGCAGAAGAAGATAAGCAAAAAATAATAAGTAGACTTCAAAAAGTTTCAAAGAAACAAGAAGTAGCTATTGCTGAAGAAGAAGCAAAAAAGTTAAGCAATATTACTCGGATTGATAACGGAGAAACAGTTGAGCAAAAAGAGGCTCGCTTAGCAAAAGAAGCAATAGTAGAAGCAGAAGCACAGTTAGCAGCTCAAGAAGCAATACGTATTGCAGAACAGGAAGTTGTTGCCGAAGCTAATCGTATAGCAGAGGAAGCACGCATTGCAGAAGTTGAGCGCCAGGAAGAAGAAGCACGAAAAGTTTTAGTATCAGAAACAGAGGCAATAATATCAGGAGGAAGTTTAGAAGATGCCAAAGCACGAGCTACGCTAGTACGTTCGTCAAAATTAATACCAGCAGA
>Ga0209595_100160_pt1 | contig 23021 bp, 24 predicted proteins | sample Porto_4metaG_FD_187427 | JGI IMG/M metagenome (GOLD analysis project Ga0209595, IMG submission 187427) | Marine algal microbial communities from Porto, Portugal - Porto_4 metaG (SPAdes) (version 2) | ecosystem: Host-associated > Algae > Red algae > Unclassified | place: Portugal: Porto...
AAAAAAATAACTTTTCATAATTAATAGACTTCATGAATGAGATTGAGTGGCTTTAAACTTGCTCTCTTGCCCTTATTTTCCCTTTTAAATCAGTCAAAGTATCAACAATTATCCTTCTTTAAAAAGAAAACTAAGAACAAAATAGCGGCGTTTAAATCTCACTCAACCTCATTCATAAAGTCTAATAATTGAGACTGATTGTGACCGATAATTGTCGGTCACGAAATGGGATTTCTATGCCCGTAAGTCTCACAAAATTTCATAGCATGAACTACAAATTAAATTTAATCTTGTTGACTTTTATTGCACTCATCGTCATGACTTCTTGTGATAAAAGAGACGCAATTCGCAACGGAACAGTAGAAATTGAAATCTCCGGAGTAGAGAAAAAAGGAACGGTACCCGCAGACGGAAATCTCTCCGTTGACGTCTTTTTCAAAAGTGACGAAGCTTTAGAAGACCTGCGAGTCAAGTTGTTTAAAGTAGGGGAAAATCGTGCGACGCTCGAAGGTTTAGAGGCTATTCCTTTTGAAAGTGATACTAACATTATTGACTTTCAAAAAGCGAGTTCGGATAAGAAATTTACTTTCACGGAAACGGTTGATTTGAGCACCTACGCAGCGGGAACTTGCTTCGTTATTCGCGCTTCGGCAGTTGGGACAACAGAGTTTTCATCAGGCGGGATAGAGTCAAATTCTTTCTATTTTTGTAAAGACTAATTTCTGATACAACAATTCTATTTCGAGCAAGTTCCATAAATAATTGCTCCATTTTCCTTGTCTTTTAACAGCATTTATCAAAATAATATTATGACCGTAAAACTGATACAGGCATTTTGCCTGCTGATTTTCTGCGTCTTGAGTTCGCAGCTTTCTGCTCAAAAATACACAATCAACGGACACGTCACCGACGGTCAAACCGGTGAGACACTTATCGGCGCGAATATTTTTGACTTGAAGAGCAATTCGGGAACGACGAGTAATAACTATGGTTTTTACTCGCTCACATTGCCGACCGACAGTGTGTATTTGGCAGTGAGTTACGTGGGATATAAAACGTCTTTGATAGCCTTCGCTTTGACCAAAGACGAGAAACTGAACGTTGATTTAGCACCGTCTATTGATTTGGGTGTAGTTGAAGTAATTGCCTCTCAATCCGAAGAAACTGCCGACCGAGAAACCCAAATGAGCACTGTGCGGCTTTCTGTCAAAGAGATAGAAAAATTGCCCGCATTTTTGGGAGAAACTGACATTTTGAAAGCATTGCAACTCCTGCCCGGCATACAGTCGGGCAGTGAGGGGCAAAGCGGATTCTATGTCAGAGGCGGTTCGCCCGACCAAAATCTCATCCTTTTGGACGGAGTACCAGTTTATAATGCTTCGCATTTGTTCGGGTTTTTCTCGGTATTCAACAGCGATGCGATTAAGGATGTCAAACTGATAAAAGGCGGTTTTCCAGCACGTTACGGCGGCAGACTTTCCTCGGTTTTGGACATCAATATGAAGGAAGGCAACAAGAAGGAATTGAAGGGGGCGGGCAGCATTGGGCTTATGGCCGCGAAGTTTACTTTAGAGGGACCGTTGGGAAGTGAAAAAACCTCGTTTATTGTTTCTGGACGGCGGACTTACATTGATTTGTTGTCGCGACCTATTATTACCAAAGCTTTGAAAGACCAAAACAGTGACGGTAAAGTCGGCTACTTTTTCCATGATTTTAATGCTAAAATTAACCATACTTTCTCGGACAAAGACCGTCTTTATTTAAGTGTTTATAACGGATTGGATAAGTTCTACTTTGATGTGACGGACAAGTTTTCGGACGGAAGCTATCGACAGGAAATCGGTTTGGGTTGGGGAAATTTGACCTCTGCGTTGCGCTACAATCGAATCTGGGGCAAACGCCTTTTTTCAAATCTGACGCTGACTTACAGCCGCTATAACTTCAATACCAAAGGCGGCGAAGAGAATATTATCATTGAAGAAGACGAGACGATTAAAGACCTTTTTTCTTTGGGTTATGACTCAGGCATCAAAGACTTGGCGGCTAAAATTGATTTTGATTTTACGCCAAATCCGCGTCACCGTTTGCGTTTTGGAGGTAACATCACGGCACATGATTTTAATCCCGGCACGTTTGAGGTCAAAAATCAAACAGCAGATATAGCGATTGATACGGTCTTTGGGCAAGAGTCGGTGAAGGCAATTGAGACGGCGATGTATTTGGAAGATAATTTTGAAATCACCGACAAATTAGAGGTAAATGCGGGCGTTCACTTCAGTACATTTTCCAAAGAAAAAGGAATTTATACTTCTTTGCAACCGCGACTCGGTCTGCGTTATTTATTGCCCGAAGGTGCGGCTTTGAAGGCTTCTTTTACAACGATGCAACAGTATATTCAGTTTTTGACGAATGAAAATCTGGGTTTGCCGACTGACCTTTGGTTGCCGACGACGGACAGAATAAAACCGCAGCGCAGTATGCAATTTGCCTTGGGATATGTCAAAGATTTTAATAGAGAATACGAGTTTTCGGCGGAAGGTTATTATAAGAAAATAACCAACGTTTTGTCTTATAAAGAAGGAGCGAGTTTTATCAATTTCGGTAATTGGGAGGACAATGTGACGCAAGGAAAAGGCGAGGCTTACGGGACAGAATTACTCTTTCGAAAAAAGCAGGGGAAGCTCACCGGTTGGGTAGGTTATACGCTGAATTGGACAAACAGACAATTCGACGACATCAATCAAGGTAAAAAATATCCTTTCAAATACGACCGTCGCCACGACATTTCTATAGTAGGAATGTATGAAATCAACGAACGTATTTCTGTATCGGCATCATGGGTTTTCGGCTCCGGAAATGCTTATACTTTGGGGGAAGGACGCTTCGTCGGCATATTTCCGCAAGGGTCATCTAACAACGGCATCGCGCGACAGTTTCTTACGTCCTTCGGCGAAAACAGAAACAACTTTCGCACTCCGAATTATCACCGTTTAGATGCGAGTATCAGTTTCACAAAACAGAAAAAACTATGGGAGAGAACGTGGTCATTCGGCTTTTATAATATGTACAATCGTGCCAATCCGTTTCTCTTATTGTTGGGTTCCGAACCTGCGAACAACGGCGGTGCAGACAAACCCGTCATTCGACAAATCAGTATTTTTCCTGTGCTTCCTTATTTTAATTGGAGTTTTAATTTTTAGAATTTTTCTTCAATAAAAAGCACTTGCTCCAACAACAAATTAATTTACAAACATAAAAAAATAAAAAATATGTATCGCAATATATCGGCAATTTTCGCCGTAATAATTTTGTTAAGCCTCACGAGTTGTAAGAAAGATTTCTTCAACAGCACGATAGATGTACCACCTACGAGCCACGATAATCGTCTGGCAGTCAGTGCATTTATGTCCGACACGGATACGTCTTACATCGTCGCGGATGTCACGCAGACTTATGATTTGGATGACTATATTCCCAATTCAAATAACTTGACTATTGACGGTGCGGAAGTGCTTTTGTATCGAGGAGAGGAATTGTTATATACTTACGAGCGTACTGCGGTGCATCCGGGTGGTGGTTATTCCATTCCGATTTCGGGAGCATTCGGCGGAACGGGAGAGACTTTTAAATTAGTGGTCAAACACCCGAATTTCAACAATACAGAAGCGACGCAAACTATGCCGCGTGCGGTTGCTTTGTCAGATATTAATTTTAGAAATACCGGTAGTGAGTCTGATAATCGAAACGGAGAATTGAAATTTACCTTTGACGACCCCGCGGGAGAAGAAAATTATTATGAAATATCCGTTTCTCAACAAGCACCTTATACTTACACGGACGAAGACGGCAATATTATCGAAGATTTTTTTGAATCCTACGCGACTTTGTCAGACGAAGACGATTTGTTTTCAGACCCGATTTTTGCGCCGAGTTTTCTCAGCGGGGCAACATTGGTAGCGGATAAGAGTTTTGACGGCAAGCAAAAAACGTTGGTTATTCCTTTTGAAAAAACAGCGAATAGTGATGAATTTACACTCTATTGGCGTTCAGTGACGAAGGAGTACTATTTATACGCTCGGTCATTGGCACTAAATTCCGCTGCTGCTTCTAATCCTTTTTCTGAACCGGTGACGGTGTTTACGAATATCGAAAACGGGGTAGGTTGCTTTTGTTTGCGGACGGAGTTGGTGTATGAAGTGGAGTGAGGTTTGTGTATGGTAAATTTTGAAGAAAGGCGAGATAAACAGATACTGAATTTGTTTAACTCGCCTTTTTTTTAATTCTGCTGAGACATTAGACTTTCTATCAAAAATCAAAGTCTTATCATGTCTCATTATTGCTTCAAAAACGAAGAAACAAACACCTCCTCACCTTCAATGCGGCCGATTCGTTGGTGACTTTGAAAGTCGCACGAACAACACCGCATAGGACGGGAGTGAAGAGGTGGCAAGAACGGTTTAGGTAAAGGCTTCTTCTATGGTCGCACTGAAATATAGCCATTTTTTAATTAATTAAAATTATTTTTTAATTTATTTATTATTAGAAATGAATTATTTATAAATATTTTTTATTATAAAATAATTTAAAAATATCCTTATTTCAGCAGAACCTTCTATCAAAACTTAAAATTAGTTTTATGAAAAAACAAAATATAAACGAGCTCTATTGGCTCGCTGAAGAATTGAAATCCTACACAGATTTAACAGGCGACTGTTTTGATATTGACAATGCGTAAAGGCGTATGTTTCCGATGCAGCCAGTTATTGAAAAGGTTGGTTTGACTGAGTATCGTGAGCGGTACGATGAGTTAATGGTGTCATGCTTTTTATATTTGGCTGTAAGTATAGTTTTTTATCCACTTACAGCCAAATTATAGCATGATGATTGTGTGGAAATGACTTTATATTTGAGATAAATTTAAATGTTTTTAGGGAGAATGAATTGTGTTTTATATATTCGCAGAAATAGCGCGTAAGGTTGAAGGAACAGACTTGCTGCAACCTTATACCGCTCACAACAAATACGATTATTCATCAGTGAAACACAGGGGCTATCATGTCTAAACCTAAATCACCTTTACAATCGGGGAAGTCAAAACTAACTATTGATGGTAGTGAAGATATTGAATTAGTAAAAGAGATAATTCAATCCAAACCGAACCCCAAACAAACCACTGATTTAAGCATAAAATATAGTCCCAATGATTTCTTTCATCAAGAAGATCCACTTCGCTACCCGTTTGTAATGATGCCCAAAAAGAACTCACTTCTCAAGCTACCGCGGAATGGAAGGTCAAATAATAAGGGCTATATCGAAGACGAATTTGCTCAGAAATTATTGAAAAAGTCGTTGAATATCTCGCTATCTACTGACCAACATTTGACCATTCCAAATTTTAATCAGCCTTATGAACCAGATATTATTCTTTTTGATAAAGCATTAAATTTATTTATTGATATAGAAATTGATGAACCCTATGATGGATATTTTCGCTATCCGAGGCATTTTAGGGATGCCGAACATATTTTAAAAGGCAAAGATAGGGTGAGGGATTTGTTTTTTACGGAAAGCGGTTGGCTTGTCATACGATTTACTGAAAAACAAATTTGTACACAATCAGACGAGTGTATTCTTTACATCGAAGATGTAATAAATTCAATAAAACAGAATAGTAAATCAGCGAAATCCAAAATAATAGAAGAGTTACAATGGGATGATAAACAATGTGTTAGGTGGGAGAAAGATAGGTATAGAGAGCAATATTTAGGAATTGACTCCTTTGATAAAGTGGAAGAACGGCGGCAAATTATCGTTGGTGTCGAAGAAGAAGAATTGCCGATTAATCGTACTGAAATTATTACGGTGCAGAGTCAAAATAGCGAGGTAGCGTTTGACGAAGGCAGTCATATATACACTCACCCAAAGGATAAAACCGGAAATGCAGCGTATATATCGGTGACGACACTTGTAGATAGATTTTTTCCATTTGATATAGAACAGTATTTTGAACGAAAGGCAAAAGACGATAATATACCGATTGAAATAATTCGGGCGAAATTTGAAAAAAATAGACTGGAAGCCGCCGAAAAAGGTACATATTTGCACGAGCAAATTGAGAATTTTCTAAATAAAGTTCCCTATGACGCACATTTTGGCGAGTTTAATATGTTTAATTTGTTTTATGAAAACGAAATACTCAAAAGAGGACTGGACTTTGTAGAAGCAGAGAAAAAAATAGTCTTTCCTGAATATAATATTGCGGGTACAGTCGATGCGCTTTTTAAAAAGAAAAACGAAGATGCTTACATTATTTTAGATTGGAAAAGAAGTAAAAAACTCATCATTGACGGGCATCCGGATAAGCGAGGGTTCTCTCTTCAATTGGATGAATTAGCCGATTTCAATAATTGCAGTTATTACAAATATTTATTACAGCAAAATATATATAAATATATTTTGGAAAAGAAATATGGCATGAGGATTTCATCAATGCGATTGGTCGTACTACACGAAAAGCACGACACATATTTTCTAATAAAACTCCCCGTTATTACTTCGGTTGTAGAAACGATTTTTAATTCAGTAAATGCAAAAAGATAGCCATGTCATTGATACAAGACTTTAAGGAAGCCATTGAACTTCAACAAAAAAAAGCAGAATCTAATTTTGAGGAGCAAATACAATTGCCTCTTAGCGAGAGAGTTGCGAAAGGAATTACGATGACTGGACTCAGAGTGGAATTTGAATTTCACGATTCTGCCCCAAATAAATGGGTGCCTCAAATTCCTGACGGTCAAAAATTTATAGCTAAAGCAAGAATCTATAGCAAAAATAATATTTCAAAATTTAGAGAAGGTGCAAGCGTGTATTTGAGTAATGGAAATCACCGTTTTCCAATGGAAATTATTGAAGACGAAGTCAATGAATTTATCCTTGCACCCAATAGTTTTGATGTCAAACACTGCTATTTAGAGGTAGTCCACAACAAAAATAATTGGGAAATAAACGTCAAAAAAAGCAATATTACACTCAAATTATTTCAAGCTACTTATGAGCATTTAATCAATAAAGAACTTAAAAGCGCAGAAATTGAGGCGATATTAAACGGAACTTTTGACTGCAAAAGAGTAGAAAATTTTCATTATACCAAGCTAAATGATTCCCAAAATAAGGCAATAGAAAACGCGATAAGTTCCAATCGTTTCCATCTAATACAAGGTCCACCTGGCACGGGAAAGACGGAAACGATAGCGCATTTGGCGAAAACCTACGCAGAACAAGGCAAAAAAATCTTCATAAGCGGTCCCACACATGCTGCCATCAATAACAGCCTCAATGCTATCTCCAGACAAGTGCAAGATGCGTCAAAAGTTGTTAAAATTGGGCAAAAATACCAAGCGTCCGAGCTTTCAAAAAACGAAAATATAACGAAGCGAGAGCGATTGCCGTGGGCTAATTATATGGTTGATAAGTATTTATCTCAACAAGGAATCATAATTGGTGGTACAGCATTTTGTATGTGTTATCCGGCTTCTAAAAGGTTAAACAATTGGGAATTTGATGTGGCGATTATCGACGAGGCAGCCCAAATGAGCATTCCATTAGCAATAGCCGTTATGTCCAAATCGAGTCAATTTATCTTTGTTGGTGACCACAAACAACTCGCGCCGATTATTCCAAAAAACACTGGAAACATTCTATTCGACGGGTCTGTTTTCGAAAAACTAATCAGCTTATATCCTACAAATTCTTCGCTTTTAAATATATCCTATCGCTTAAATGAGCATTTAATCAGAATCCCCAATCAGCTATTTTATTCAAATGAACTTGTCAGTAGCCCGATAAAAAAAATAGATGCAACACGTTATAAATCAACTGATTATTCGGATATTTTGAATGCGAAAGATTCAATTGTTTTGTATTTGCACAAAGAATTTGACGCTTTAGGTCGGTCGGTTTATGAGGCGCAAATTGTGGCTGCCTTAATAAAAGATTTAATCTCGAATGATATTCAGATAAACGAAATAGCCGTTCTGACTCCTTATCGCGCGCAAGTTCGGGAAGTGAAAAAGCAAGTGAAAAAATTAATCGAATCATTTCCAATTAAGGACTTATTTGTTGACACCGTGGATAGAATGCAAGGGCAGGAAAAAAAGTATATCATCTACACCATGTCCAACTCGCATCCACTTCAATCGAAAAGGAGACTTGACTTTTTTTATAGCCCAAACAGACTCAATGTAGCCATAACACGCGCCATGAATAAGTGTATCGTGATAGCGAATTACAAAGTTTTTGATATTATTGACGAAGAACTAAAAGAACTCGACAGCTATGAAAAACTACAACCAAGTTTGACCGCATTTAAAGCGTTTAAAAGTATTTCGACCATTATCGAGGAAATGAAGAATGAGGAGGATGACTGGTAAGGGAAGAGGCGGAAAACACATCTTCTAAAACGATGTCATTGATGCCAAAATTTTCTTTGAACAAAACCAACTAACAGGTGATGTTTTTGTCACTTTCATTCCATTTAAATAAGTGATTATGGATGTAAAAAATTATTCCGAACAAATCATGCAACAGATATGGACACAGCCGACAAAATCGGTAAAGCATATCGAGCAAAATATTGATAAAGAACAGTTTATAAAAATATCCTCTTGGGTGTTAGAGTATTATGGCGGCACATCAAGCCATGAATTTCTATTGAAATTTAATCGTATGTTTCTCTCATTATCTCTGGAAGAATTGAGAGGGTGTATTGATATGATGTCGCATAGTAAAGCGCGTGGTGTGGAGTCACTCGCTACATTTTATGGATTTTATACTAATATTAATGATATTGATTTCTTTGGTGAATTAGGTATAGTTGAAGCGGCAAAACCATATATTGGCAAAGGATATACAGGAGATTATTTTCATCAAAAAAAGTTATTATATTTAGCCATTTCAGAGGAAGACATCGCCGCCCTGGAAAACGTAAGACTTAGAAAAGCGAGTCGCCTAAATACGTAAAACGATTTTGCAAATCGTCACGCCACAGAAGAACGATCTGCAAAATCGTTTTACGCACTGATAAGTGCATTAAATACATCTTCTGAAACGAATCCTTTTATATCACTTCTCCTGCCTTGCTTCAAACAAACAGACCGCCAACTTCGCAAAAGCCGGCAACTGCCGATTCACCGATGCCTTGACCGAATCACCGCCCGATGCGCCCATATATCGCGCCATATCTTCATACGACCAACCGAGTGCTTTCTTCATAGTTTTAAACCGTTTTTGCCAGTCGGCTTCGGAACGTTCTCGCATTTTTTCGCGGATAAAATTCATAGTTGATTCGGGGTAATCGCTTTGTGTGAGTTCGATGAAGCGCATACTGATGTCGGACTCGGTGGCATGAGGATTTTCGCGCAATACATCATGGCGGATTTTTTTAGCCACAAAATCATAACCGCCATAGACCATTTCAAATTTCTTTTCATCCGAAAGTTGGCTATACCATTTGGTGTATTGGTGATTAGCTTCTTGTTTGGCTAATAAATTTTCTTTAGAAAAGTCCATATCGGTTAATGTTGAGTCGTTTAGACCATATTTCAAGATATTGTTTGTTGAGTTCTGCGTTTTCTAACAGGAATTTAACATCGTCCAGTTGTTTATTACTTTTTGACATGGCGTACCATTTCAATTTGGCAATTATCAAATCTTCTGGTGCGGAGATATGACATTTTATATCTGTTAGTTCGACCTTGCGCCGTCGTTTAAATGCCGTCCAACTGTAATCACTGTCTTTATAGAGCATAAAATCATAGCGGACGTTAGTTTCAAAGTCGGTCAGATTAAATAAAATCCCTTGTTCTGCGCTCTTCTTAAAACTCTCCGCAAAAGGCAACCAATCTGGGAAATGCTTCAAAATATTATCCACATGACGCGGATACATCTGCACGACAATATCCATATCAGCCGTATAGCGAAATTTATTATAATAACTCATCGCAAATCCGCCGACTATCATATAATCAATCTCTTCCGCCTCAAATACACCCACGATTTTTTGTAGTCCTTTTTGTAAATCCATTCACAAAGATAACATAAGTTTACTTTTTAGGCAAGTGACAACAAAAATTCAGTTTCAAACAAGCAACATTCGCTTAAAATCTATATCTTTGTCGTATGCTTTCCAACGAATTCAAATACTACCTCGACCACCAACAAGAATTGGTCGAAAAATACATAGGCAAATTCCTCATCATCAAAGATGCAGAAGTACAGGCAACGTATGACGACCATATCGAAGCCTATTATGCCGCCGAAGAAAAATTTGGACTCGGTAATTTTCTCCTCCAACAATGCCTGCCGGGCACTTTGAGTACTTCCCGAACTTTCAACTCTCAAGTCATTTTAAGTGAGTAAAACTGCATCTTCATTTACTGCCAAATCAATAAGAAACTCGCACAATGAATCCAAAACCTAAAGGCATACCGGGCAGTTATTTTGTTGGGTTGGATATTTTTAGACGGACTTTGACGGTATCGGCGACAACGAAATACCCGTATAAAGTTGGTTTTCATATTGACTTTACGATTGAAAACAACACCTTGATAAATAAAGGAAAAACCCTTAATTTTGATGGAGATTATGTGATACTTTTAGATGGGGAATTGAGGATAGGCATATCGCATTATCATCTTTCTGAAAATGCGCGTGAAGTATTGAGTGCAGGGCGTATCAGCATCGAAAACGGTAAAATCATTTCGCTTGATAGTTGGTCAGGACACTACACGCCGAGTATTGAAGACTTGGCAGACGCAGTTGCTTTTTTTAATATCAATGATTTGACAGACGCATCTTTTCAGGCTTATTATATTACATTTGACCAATAACACAACATGGATATTCAAATATATACTCAAAAAATGATGGCGCAAATTCGGGAACACCCACAAGGTGCTGTCAGTGAATTTGAACATGAAATTAGTCGGGCTGATTTCATCAAAATTGCTGCGTCCATACTCAAAAATTATGGCGGCACGGCAAGCCACAAGTTTCTGTTAAAATACAATCAATCGTTTCTTTCGCTGGACATCAATGAATTGCAAGTATGTGTCGCCTTAATCGAAGATGACGTGTATGGATTGGATGCTTTGGTGGCGTTTTATTTTTTCTTTACCAATATTCACCAAGCTGATTTTTTTGATGCCATAGGTGTTCCGGAAAAGATATATAAAAAATATCTTGGCAATAATTATCACGATAACCCCTTCAATAAGAAGCTATTAGCAAATTTGAATTTAAAACCGGAAGACATTACTGCACTGCAAAATATGACGTTTAGACAGGAGAAGCGGGTGGCTTGAATTAGCATATCAGTACATCAAGGCAGGTGTCTCACCGACTAATATATATTCGTCCGAAGTACAATGGAGGTCGCCATTTTCATTATAAATATCTATCCTGTAAATATTTTTTCGTGTTTCTGTTGTGGTGCTTTTAAACAAATAATTGACCACAATTGATATAGCTTTGTAACACCCCGTTTGCGCTATCCAATCGGCATGTACCTGTAATATCAAGGGACCGTTTCGCTCATTTTCGTAAGCGGGTATCAGACAGGCATACTCCAACTTATGTTCCGACTCACTAATCTGCAAAATGAAACCCTCCAACTCTTTTTTTATTTGTGCTAATTGCTTTCTATCCATGGATTTGTGTTTGATAATGAAGGTGTGTGGTAAGTTTAGATGCTTTTATGTTCCTCTACCACCTCATCGATTTTCTCCCAAATTACCTCTGTCAATTCATTCAAATTCACATCTTTAGTCATTTCAGAAACTTTATTTTGTAGCGTTTTCAATTCCTCACCTTCGATTTTTTTACCATTGTTTTCTTTCAGAAAATCTGCAACGTATTGTATTGGTTCTTTTAGATGTAAGCACATAAATCTGGCTAATTCATCTATAATTGATTCTAAAATAATTTTTGAATTAATACCTTTTCCGAACTCACTGGGTTTAGAAGGGGTTTTGTAGAAGAGAATATTCACCAATAACTTTATGATTTTGGGAATATCATGTTGTTTCTCAATGTCAATTCGTTCATAAAAATCACTTATGAAACGGGCACGATATTTAACGACTGAATATAATACTTCGCTTTCATCGCTATATTCTGGACTTATAATGAAGTTCTTTAGTCTTGTATCTGTAAAAACGAGATGTGAAGTATATCCTGATGCTAAGTTCAATACTTCCATTAATTTTGCGTCAGTATCTTTGTTATCCTGATTGTAGATTATGTTTCTATCATCACCGTAGGACACTTCAGCCTTAAATTTCTCCCCTTTTCTGATGTTGACAATTATCGAAGAAGGAAATTCAAAGTTAAAACCTTTCATATTCCCTATGATGATTCCCATGACGTAGTGGCTTGCTTCGTGATAACAAGTTTCTTCAAAAAAATTTTCAATATTCTTTTCACCATATGGAGATATATCACCATTTCTATCTTTAAAATCACAGGGAAGAGTTGGTTGGGTTTCAGGTTCAGGAATAATAATATCACCAAAGTTTAGTACAAAGTCCTCGCTTTCATCAACGTCTTCAATCTTGTCATTTTTTTCTTCCATATAATTTTTATTGGTTTAAATTTTTCTACTCAATAATTCATTCATTCATTCATTCATTCATTCACTCATTCATTCATTCAAAATTCATTCATTCACTCATTAAACATTATCGCATTGTAGCATTTCAGCATTGTCGCATTATCACCTCATCAAATACATCTTACCGAATCCATTCTTGAAGTACTGATTTGTATTATTATTAAAACGCTCATATTCCTGTCCGTTGCTATCTTTCGTGACGACGCGGTAGAGGTAAACGCCATTAGCCAGTTTATCGCCAAACTCGTCGGTGCCATCCCATGCGAAATCGGTGATATTATTGCCGATATGGAGGTCGCCGAGTTCTTCCGTTGTGATTTCGCGGACGATTTTACCGGTGACCGTCATAATCTGAATCTTCATATAATCCGGCACGGTGCTGCCCGTCAACGTAAACACAAAGCGCGTAGATGAAGTAAAGGGATTAGGATAATTCAAGACATTGGTCACGCCTTTGCGACGCACGACTTCAAAGGACGCCTTAAAGTCCAAATCGCCCGATTGATTGCCCGACACATCTTCAGCTTGTACAAACAACTGATACACACCGTCCAGTTCCAAATTGGGGCGCAATTCAATAATCGCTTTATTTTCCGAACTACCGCGTTCGGCAGGATAGAAGGTAATCAAATCGCTATCAAACGAAATCTGACGCAAGGCACTTTCGCCTGGATATTTCATCAAAATTTTGAATAAAGAAGTATCTGCCAATTCAAGATATTCGTTTTCATCGCGTAGCGAAATAACGATATTTGGATTTGCAGAAACAATATCACCATCTATAATATGCTGACCGTCAAAGGTTACATCCAGTATCGGGTTCAGTTTGTCGCCATCAACAAAAAATGACTTGATAGCTACATTATTGACGCGAGTGGCTTCTGCTTGGTCATCGTTCGGATTGGCTTCGATGATGAGTTGATTATTGCCGGAAAACGTTTTGGTTTCTACTTCGAGGAAAGCAACCAGCGTATCACTCGCCGCGAGCGGACGCAATCTATCCGTTGTCGAAAACACATTTGTACTGTTACTGACAATGGTATAACTCATCAAAAGGCTATCCAAATCGCTGCCGCTAATATTCTGTGCGGCGATTTTCATACGCAGATTTTCACCGCGTCTGATGGTATCACTTTCAAAGGTAAACACCAAGTCAGGGCGCAAGGCAACATCTGGCAATTCATCATAAATCACGCGCCAGTGTTCGAGTTGCGTTGCCGTAGCATTCACCGGGTCGGCGATGTCAAACTCCAATTGCAAACGTGGATAAGCCGCCGCATCAATACTATTTCCGCCTTCAAAAATAAAATCACGTTCGGTGACGGTATTAAATAAAACAACACGTTCATTTTGCGGTGTAATGCCGTAAACCCTCACGACTACCTCGTCATTGGCTTCTTCTTCCGAAGTGTCCCAGTGCATTGAGCCCCAATCGGTCGCCGGACCTACGATAGTCGAAGCCAATACGCCCTCTGTCCAACTGCCCTCTACAGTCAAAACTGCTTCGATAATCGCGCCTTCATTTGCACCGACTACCTCGCCGATGGTTATCCCTGCTTCGAGGTCAACCATACCTGCATAAGGCGCACCTTGTGTCGTTGGTACTTGCATCAAACCACGGGCTGCAAAAGCTCCGGAAAGTCCTGGCGTCCAGGTTTCCGGCATATAATCATTGAGACTGTATGCGAGCATATAACGCACCTCTGGCAGTGCGGTGACGATACCTGTGAGGAAATTCTGAAGGTTGAGGCGACCCTGCGGGGTATCAGTTGGGTATAAAAATGCAAGGGCAGTTGGTCTGCATAAAAACGAACTGTACTGACCTTGATTTGTCCCAGATTGCGTATTTACTATTGGCGTCAGATTTTCATCGAATAAAACGATATACATGCCCTGTTCGTTCTTCTCACAATTTTCTATATCGTAAAGCCTCGAACCATTCACAGAAAAATCTATCTCATTGGTATTCAATACACCTACGTGGGCATTATTGACGACAACTTCGATATTATCATTTACAAATTCAAAATGACGATTAGGGTATTTTAGATTATTAAAACGGTCTTTTAAAAACTGGAAATAATGCGATTGATTCCATCCCGGATTTTCGCCATTCAGATACACAAAAGAACGTCCGCGCCAACCGAGTGCATCTGGCACTTCGCTGGGGTCTACTTGCACACGCCAGTAATAAACCGTTTCATTCGTCAGGGCAATATTTGGCGTCCACTCAATCAAGCCGCCAGGTTGTGTTACTTCGGTGCTTTTTAGCATCGGACTATTGAACAGTTCGGTGGTATCAATTTCCAATTGATAGGTATGTTCTGCTGCAAACGGATTGGCAGTATAGGCTTTCAAAACGAAATCGTCTGCCGAACCCAAAATGCTGAAGTCATAAGGGTAAACGGGTTCTACATCATCCGAAAAAATGAATAAATCGGCGATTTCGGTATTATTATCTTCTGCTGCTGGGTCGGGCAATTCGGCGATATTTTCGCCTGCATCTACGGTGATTCTAAATTGATTGAGACCAATAGAACCGTTTTGCGCTTGCATGGTGTAGTTGTATTCACGCTCAAATTCGGGCGAATCCACCATTTCATCCACGACGGTTACTTCTACGCCATTCGGCAAAATACGCTCTATCAAAAGTCGAAATTGGTCTGGCGTAGCTTTACCAATATTTGTTACGGTAAATGTGAGGTCAAACCCATCATTGGCATCCGGCGTAGCCGGGTCGAAAGCAATAGAAGAGCGTTTGACAATAAAATCGGGCGCAGGTGCAGAATTGAGGCGAATAGAAGGGTCGCCATTCAGCGTCATTTGATGATATACAATACGATTACTAATACCAACTCCTTGGTCTTCAAGTTCTTGTGTAACAGATTTTATGACATCACCAATGCCCTGACCATAATTTTCGACCGCTAATTTTCGGTAAAAACGCTCTGCAAAAACATCCAACGCAGGTAAGCCGGAAAGGCTCACCGTAGCGAGAAAAGCTATCGCACCACCATCCTCTACAAAGACAAAACGTTCGCCGAGGTTTTTTGCTTTTTGGTGAATTTGTCCGCTATAGCAACCCAATGAAAGTATCAATGGGTAGCGGTTTAGATTTTCATAATTTTCGGGCGAATCCAGATTGAAATCAAAACTATTGGGCGAAGAGTGACCATAGAAAGTAATCATGGACGAGCCATCGTTGATCAATGAATCCAACAATCCTGAAGTCGAAATTTGAATCGGGTCAGAGCTATTTTTAAAGAAAGAACTAACCTCTCCACCGAAAAAGTCTTCCTCAATAACATCTTCGTATTGTTTGAGGTTATTTTTAATCGCAGTTTGAATCGAAACATCACCGCCACCTAAGTGAATAATGCGTTTCATCCATGCTTTATCTTCGATAGTCTGGGGTAGGTTGACATTATTTTCAAATGCTTGTACTTTTTTTAGATAAATTCTCAATTCATCTACACTCGTAATCGGTATGCGTCCGATGGCAATACGCGGCACGTCAGAAGTCGTTGTAGCTGTCAGTAAATTGTCCGACGGGTCGTGACCGAAAGTAGGCGTGTAGGCGGGTTGAGCATTCCAATTGGTACGCACGGAGTAGTAGGGGCGGGCTTTTCCTATCATAAAAACGTACTTGGGCTGGGTCGTCCAATTTTCTAATGAAAAGCCCGTAAAATTCCGTACCGACATGGAGTGTTTGCTAATCCCGTAGGCAAATTGGTCGTACAATTCAGCTATATCAATCAACACAGGTTCGTAGCCCGTTGTCGCGCGATAATCGGCGTATTGTTGGGCGTAATTTTCGCCTTGCATAAATTTATTATGACACAGCATCACGAAATCGCCTTGTGTATCAAAGTAATTCGTAAAATTCACCGAAATCATACCTTCCAAATTGGTCGCCGCACTTTGCGAAACGAGTACCAACTCGCGGTCGGTACTTGATGCAGGAAGCGCGATGCGAACGGTATTATTCGTCACATTCGTAAGAATACGCAAATCGTTTGTAAGGTCATATAAGATAGGCGGTTGGCTGCCATAATTGAAGTTGGTGATTTCCAAATATTGTTTACTACCGCTTGTGGGCATATTAAATTTGAAAGTACTTTTACCCTCAAAATCGAAACTGCGTGGGTACTCTATTTTTACAAAAGCAATCGAATATTTATCAGAAGAACCTACCTGCCCCAATAAGCGTACATCTGTAGTTGCAGCGAGCAAACTCGTCGGGATATTTTGGTCGATATTAAAGAGGCGATAATTGGAAAAGTTGGCGTCATCTACGGAAAGATTGCTCCCATTAACACTCAGATTAACACTGTGCTGCACATCATCTGCTGCCGCAAAATTCATCTCCAATCGCGCACCACTTCCGCCCGAAACCAAATTATTCAGCGTCATGTTATACGTTTTATCAGAAATAAACGAGTTGCCAAAACCCTCTCCTGGCGAAAAGGTAGATTCGTACTGCTCGCCGTTTTCTACGCCTTTATTGTACTTAGGATTGTCGATTTTGACGACTTCGTGCAGGAAGGATGCTTCTGGTGCAGGAAGGCTATTGAGGTCATTTGCAGTGTTGGTGAAGCGTCGGTTGTTCGTCGAATTATTCCACGTCAAAAAGACCGCCGACGAATCCGTATACATGCTGTAGTACGGATTAAACAATTGGTCTTGCGAGACATACATGTGTTTGTCCATATCGCCCTTGTTTTTTTGTGTATAAAACTCGATATAGTCGCCGCTGCCCATTGTGCCATTGGTAGAAGTATAAATCGGTAACTCCTCACCATTGACAAATAGCTGTAAATTTTGCGCCGAAACGGAACCCGGAACACCCGAACTCGCCAGCGTTTGGTATGGAATACGATACACACCATCTGCCGTAACGTAGGCTTTGCGGTGTGATTGGTCGTAATTTATCCATTCGTTGCCATAAAGCGTATCGCTATCGACGTACATTTGAGCGTGTAATCCGAATGCGAAAAATAATAATCCGAATGTAAGTATTGCAAACTTTTTCATAATAAAATGAATTTTTGAATTTTTGATTGAGATACGTAGCACAGACAAGAATGCCGTCATGCGTTGGTACAAGTTATCTGTATTGCGTTATTAGTATGCGAGACACAGGCTGGAAGTGCCGTGCTACGTTCTTTTCTTCCGCCCAAGTCTTTGCACGCGCATATCCACGACCAAAGACACCAAATGCGAGTACAAACTTTCCGCCGTATTGCCCCAATTGGTGTAGGCGTAGTCGATGCGGATATAGCGTTGTTCATCGTCGCCATCGCTCTTCTGCGGGATTTGCAGACCGATACCTGCATTGGGTTGAAAAATCAGGTTTTTGTCTGCGCCATTGGTGGCGTCATTGAGCACCCGTTGGATATTATTAATGCCGCCGCGTAGCGAAACGATGTTGCCATAACTAAGTTCGAGTCCTACTCTTGGGTCGATATTAAACGCCGGACTGCTGATGAGTACATTGCGTTGCCCGTCTGTATTGATGTCAAGGTCAAGTGCTGTGAGGAGTTTTATTTTTTTAGTAAAATTGGCGGTATAAGCTGTGCCGAGCGTAAATTTCGGCATCGTAATTTCGACCGAACTTGTGGGGATGTTATTATCTGTCAATTCAAAAACGGCGCGTTCTGCTTCGGTAAAAGAAAACTCCCATGCCGTGAATGTGGATGTAATATCATGCGCTGTCAGTCCGAAGTGCCAATGGTCTTTGAGCTTATATTGTATGCCCAAATCTGCCCCGAAGCCCCATGCTTTTGCAAAAGTTCCGGCTTGTCGGCGGATTACTTTTACGCCGCCACCTATCTGCAAACCTCTGACGAATAGCTTTTGTGCATACGCCACATTGAAGGCATAATCTGCTGCTGAAAAACTCGTAATATTATCAAAATTCAAACTCCCATCAGAGTCCAAAAGCTCAAGCGTATTGGGAATATTATCTACTCCAAAACGCACGCCTGAAATGCCAAGCACAGCGCGGGTATTTCCAAATTTGACGGGTTTGGCAAGTGCCAAATAATCGAATTGACCGATACCCGCAAACCATTCTGCGTGCATAGCAGATACCTGAAACGACACGCGCACATCCGCCAAACCTGCGGGGTTCCAGTACATCGACGTCACGTCGTTGACCGTAGCCGCTTGTGCGCCGCCCATGCCATGCGCTCGTGCGCCTACACCTATATTCAAGAATTCATTGCTGAATTTAGGTGCTTGCGCCATCAATAGGCTGGTATTCAATAGGATAAGAAAAAAACAAGTAGCGGATTTCATTTTGTAAAAACGGTGGACGGTATACGGTGGACGGTATACGGTAGATGGTGGACGGTATACGGTATACGATAGACGTTGGACACATAGCTGGCAGGTTTTTTATAATTTAAAAAAAACTGTTGAATTGCTGTATATCTTTACCGCTTGTCGTTTACCGTTCGCCGTTCACCGTCTGCCGTCCACCGTCTGCCGTCTGCCGTTCGGTTAAGATGCTCGTCGCATGGTTTCTGTTAGACGTGGTATATTTAGTTCGAGGATCAGACTAATCGTATGTGAATTTTCGGTCAGTGCCTGCTTGCCCATCGGGAAAGCATAGTCGATATGGAGTGCGTCAAATAACTTGATACCCATACCGATATTGGGCTGTATAGCTAGTATTTTTTTATCGTTAAAATCAGTGGCACGTTGAAAATTATTGACGCCACCGCGCAAGAAAATTAAGTCATTATAACCCAATTCGAGCCCGAAACGCGGGTCGATACTTAGGGGGTTGGCACTGATGAGTACATTGCGCTGTCCGTCGAATGTTGTTATCAAATTTGCCTCTGCCAATAACTGCACAAATGGTCCTTTGGGCGATTTTCGATTACTATTTTCTGTACTAAAATAAAAACGTTTGTCGTAAGCTACACCGATGACCACTGAGGGTTTGGTGATTTCTACGCTACTTTGAGGGAGTTCATTATCAGTAAGTTGGAGTGTTTCTTGTTCGGTTTCTGTAAAATCAAAAGTCCAGGCATTGAAGGTAGAAGTGATGTCTTTTGCGAAAAGTCCTATGCGCACATCTTTGATGGAATATTGTGCGCCCAAATCCAAACCGAAGCCCCATGCACTTGCAAAAGGACCGACTCTTCTGTGTATGATTTTGGCATTTGCACCAATATTTACGGCTGACAAACCTTTTGATCGAGCAATCGGTAATTTGCGAGCGTAGCTAAATATCATGGCATAATCTGCCGCCGAAAATTCGGTCGTGTTGCCGTAATTGAGTGTGCCATCGTCGTCATACAACTCTAAAGTATTTGGGATGTTATCGACACCCAATCGGATGAAGGAAAAGCCCACGGCATCCTGATATTTGCGCTTGGCTTTTGATTTGTCGGAAGACCGCGTACCCAAGGGCGAAGCGATACCAAAATAATCGTAGTTGGAGATGCCGGCAAACCATTCGGAATGCGTAAAACCGACTTCTACCACATCGGGGTCGATATTGACTAATCCGGCAGGGTTCCAAAAACTTGCGGTTACGTCATTCGCGCTCGCCACTTGTGTGTTGCCCATTGCTTGGCTGCGTGCCGATACACCAATGTCCAAAAATGCGTTGCTGTATTTTTGTGAAAAAACTGATGTGGAAATAGCAACAAAGAAAATTGTACTAAAAAAAATGCGCCTCATATTGTGCCGTTCTTTGTTCTTCGTTCTTTGTTTCGTGCGAAGTGCAGTGGTCAAAAAACTCGTTTTTAAGAATAATTTAAGAATTTGGTGTAGAAACGTTAAGGTAGATTTGATTATTGTTTGTCTATAAATTGTTTCTTCAAAAACAGTGCCCTTATTATCGTGATTCGATAATGTTCAAATTTAGTTAAAAACCAAAGTGTAGATAGTCTTTTCAGCGACAATAACTTGATTCTTTCTAAGTATTTTCTAAGTATTTCCTAATCAATTGTTAAACCCATTAACTATGTTTTTAGTTATCGAAAAAAAATTGTACATTTGTACAAAGTCAAACCGAAAATTATGGCAAAAAAGATACTGACACCACTGGAATTAAAGGTTATGAACATCTTGTGGCGATTGAACAAAGCCTTTGTGAAGGACATTCGTACCAATTGGGACGAGCAACCGCCTCCTGCATACAACACGATTTCTACTATCGTCAGAATTCTCGCGGACAAGGGTTATGTGGCGTATGAGGCGCATGGGCGCACGCATGAATACCATGCTGTCATCAGCCGCGAAGATTATCAAGGTACCTTTCTAAACAACGCTTTGAAAAATGTGTTTAAAGGATCAGCGAGTACGCTTGTCTCTGCTCTGATGGATAATGACAAAATATCAGACAAGGAACTTGAAGAGTTGAAACGTCTTATCAATGAGTGAATTTTGAATGAGCAAATGAATGGTATTTGCGCTTATCTACGATAATTATCGGGATGAACTTGAACTTAAAAAATGTTACTTTATTTTACATTAAGTTATTTGCTTTCCGTGCCAGGTATATTGGTGTACTTCCTTTTTGTCAGAGAGGGGAGTACACCTGTGCATCGTCGTCACTTTTTGTATTTTATATTGGCGATGAGTTTGAGCTTGCCTGCGATATTTCTCCGGTTTTTCTCTGCCAGCCCTGCTACACAGGCACTTCAATCTGTATTTGAGCCTTCCATTATAACCACCGCATATCAGGAGGAAGTCGAATTGTGTTACGACAAAGCCATGCACGAAAGAGATTTTTGTCAATGCGAAGCATTGGAACAAGAAAGTATTGTTTTGTACAAAAAATATGGTTTGTACGAAACGGCGATTGACTATAAGTTTTATATGCAGCTCATTTATGCGGTTGCTGCTTTGATGATATTTATTTGGTTGGCTATCAGGTGTGCTTTTTTAGTAGGCTTGATTCGACGGTCAAAAAAGGAATTGAAATGGATTGATGGCAAAGCCTACTACTTGCTTTACGACGACAATAACGAGATTTTGGCGGCATCTTTCCGGCTGTGGCATCGCTATGTCGTATGGAAACCTGCACTTAGTACACTTCCCGAAGAAGCTCAACAAGCTATTCTTTATCATGAAGTTGCACATATCGAAAACCGCGATACTTGGCAACAAATCGCCATTGCTTTGCTTCAAATATTTTGGTTTCTCAATCCGGTTTATTATACCATAAAAAAAGAATTGCACTTGCTCAATGAGTATCTCGCAGATGCTTTTGCCGCTACCAAAACGGGCAACCAACGCAGTTATGCTGCCTTGCTCATTCGCCTGAAAGAGCAACAACAATTTGGTTTATTGCAGCTTTTTGGTACGCATCCTTTCAAGTCGCGCATTCTGCAATTGGCACGACCAACACCACAAAATCGACGGCTTTCTTTTCCTGCCATTGCTGTATTGGCTGCTATGTTTTTGATAGGTTGTTCTACAACGCCTGTGCTGACGCAGCAGTCGCGTACCTTCCACGAATACGAACTCGTTCAACAAGAACATCTGAAAACCGGAAAAACGTACTTCTGTAAAACTTGTCTGTACAAACAAGCAGGGGAGGAGTGTGAATGACGGTAGACGGAGGCTTATGCTTGACGGCTAACGCCTGACAGATAGCTGTATGCTCTGCTTGACGGTTTTTTTTTAGAAAAATTGGAAAACGTGATAAAATCCCTTATTTTTGTAACATGAACATACAATATATCTCTGACAGTGTGGGCAGCCTTACTGGTGTTTTCATTCCTATCAATGAATGGAACAAAATGCGAGAGCAATTTGAAGGCATTGAGAATATGGATGCTGATATTCCAGAGTGGCATAAGCGTGAATTAGATAAACGCATTGAGAGTTATGAAAATAATCCTAAACAAGTCCTTGATTTTAATAAGGTTATGGACGATATAGAAAAAACTTTATAATGTACGATGCTGTTATTTTGCCGCTTGCGAAAGAAGATATTCGCGAAGCTGCTCATTGGTATAATGATAAAAAGAGAGGACTTGGTTTGAGGTTTACAGCTCAGGTGCGCGAGCAAATAATATTTATCAGAAAACATCCTGGAATCTTTGCTATCAGATACCGCCAAATACGAACTGCTGTATTGAATAAATTTCCCTATATGATTCGTTTATTCATGCAGTTATACATACTTCACGTAATCCTGATTTTTGGGAGAAACGATAAATAAAGTCTATTATTAATCGACAAAAAATATTTCTTTTCTACAAGTTCATCTTTTTATAAATATATATGAAAAAAAATGAGACTGCCATTCTGCTCATTCATTGCCCCGATAAAAAAGGTATTATTCGTGCGGTGACGGATTTTTTGTATGAAAATGACGGCAACGTTG
>Ga0209595_100162_pt1 | contig 22905 bp, 26 predicted proteins | sample Porto_4metaG_FD_187427 | JGI IMG/M metagenome (GOLD analysis project Ga0209595, IMG submission 187427) | Marine algal microbial communities from Porto, Portugal - Porto_4 metaG (SPAdes) (version 2) | ecosystem: Host-associated > Algae > Red algae > Unclassified | place: Portugal: Porto...
AAAAATCGTTGCATAGCCATAGCTACGGAACTATTTTTTGTGTTTTTTAGAAGGGAAAAGAACAAGCATAATGGGGCAAGTTATTTATTTTCTTTCACTAAGTGAAACATATAAGAAAAAGAACAAGTCAAGATGTAGTGTTTATTGTTTTTTCATCCCGAAGGAGCACAAGTTCATTGTTTCAATGAAATATCACTTAAAAACACGTTTGAGTTGGAATTTGTTGTTTGGAATTTATTTTAGTTGAACTAACTATTTCTTTCACTTAGTATAAATGAATGGCATAGAATATGTAGCTTTTGTAAAATACAACGTCTTTAAATATAATATTATTAGATAAAAGGATATAGTTTGAGTTTGTATTTAGATTTATAAATAATTGAAAATCAATTATTTATGGTAAAATTTACAATAAAGTCAGACTTGAATTTAGGTTTAAATTTAGAATTAATTTGCTTATCTTCGCCCTCAAATACAAAACTCATGCAACGTTTTACTTATATTTTACTGTTACTCGCAGCCACGCTGATTTATAGCTCATGTGTCAGCGATAGTACTTCAAATACAGTTTCTGAAAAGGCACCTCTTGCCGAAACTATCAAAAAACTGACTCCGCAACGAGAGAAAACTCCTCCTCCTGTTGAAGAAAAAGAACTACTGCCTCCGCCTGCGCCAGAACCCAAGCCCGCACCGGTATCAAAACCTATTCCGGTGGCTACACCAGTACCGAAACCTACACCAGCACCAACTCCGAAACCTACACCAGCACCCATTCCTAAGCCAATACCTAAGCCGATTCCACCATCGCGCGGCTCGATGATTTTTGAAAATCGGACATTTGATTATGGTTATATTGAGGAAGGCTCGGTCATCAATCATGTCTTCAAATTCACAAATACAGGCAGCGTACCAGTCAATATTTTGAATGCAGAAGTGTCTTGCGGGTGTACTTTTCCGACGTACTCATTTTTGCCCATCGAACCCGGCAAAACAGGGGAGGTGTCAGCGAGATTTGATAGTACAGGTAAATTAGGTAAATCAAAAAGCTCGATTGCACTACTCACAGACGCACGTCCTGCCAAGCAGGAATTATTTTTGATAGGAACAGTTATTCCACCGAGAAAAGATGAGAAAGAGGAGGATAAAGATAAGCCGAAAGAGAAAGAAAAAGAGAAAGAAAAAACTAATGAAAAGACAACAGAAACGACTGAAAATAAACAAGATACATCTAAAACAGATAGTGTGAAATTTGCGCCAAGAGGTCCACGAAAATTACCTAAAATTAATCCGCCGGATGACGGAGAAGATGGTGAGGGGAATTAGTACGTAACACATACATTCCTGTCTGTCTCGTTGAAGAGTACAGACAGGAATTGCCTCACGTTAAAGTTTAACCTCTGCAACCTCACGAACAAAGCCTTTCAATAAATCAACTGCCCACTGTTTTTCTCTGTCCGAAACATATTCTAATAAAGTCGCTTTTTTTCCACCATCATAAAATATAGTCGGTACTTGCGAACTGTATTTTGGCGAATTGGGTGTACCCATATTATTGAGATTCGTAGAAAGCAACTTAGTCCCAGGGCGTGTCAAGCCTATTTTTTCAATTTTATGATAAGGAATGCTGATGTTTTCTGAATTAAAAATACGTGTTTTATTTATTTTTAAATGATTGCCAATCAGGTCAATATCTTGTTTTTCGGTGAGTGTTTTGGACATGCCATAGAGCATCGACAAACCTACAAAAAATAAGGGAATAGAAAACAATAAAAGAATCGGACCCATACCCGCTGCAATAATTCCAATAAAAAACACAAAAGCAAACCAGCCCAATACAAACATCAAGGGACGATACATTCGAGGATTGAAAACAGGACGCGGCGCGAGTATTTCCATCACCGACGGGCTGTAGCGATACGATTCCAAATGACTGCCTTCGGGCGGCACGATGACGAGTTGTTTGTCCTTTTCCGGCTGAAAAGGTCTGTCCTCTTTCTGCGGTGAAGGCAATTCTTTGCGAGGCATGTCAATCTCCAATATCGTGCGACATACCGGACAGCCTATCTGCTCACCTTCCGCAAACATCTCATTAGGAATCAATAATTTGGAACGACATGAAGGGCAAATTATTTGTGTAGATTTCATAGTTCAATGAGTGAATTTTGAATGAGCGAATGAGTGAATTGAAATGAGTAAATGATAGATGAGTAAATGAGTAAATATTATTATTACATTAAATTATTCATTCATTCAAAATTCACTCATTCCTTCGTTAAAAACATTGTAGCATTATCACATTTCAGCATTGCATCATTACTTTCGCCCCCAAGTCGTGCCTTCTTTGCCGTCTTTTAATTGCAATTCGAGGGCGTCAAGTTGGTCGCGGATGAGGTCGGAGGTCGTCCAATCTTTCGTGGTGCGAGCATTTTGGCGGATGTCGATGATGAGCTGCATCAAGCCATCGACGGTGTTATCATCGGTCGTTTCTTCGATTTTCAGACCTAAAATATCGTCAATACAAACCGTAAACGTTTCGCGCAAACGCTGCATCGTTGCCTTGCTCACTCCTTCGTATTCGGGGCGATTGTCGCGGTAACTATTGATGACGGTCACGAGTTCAAATATACGTGCCAGTGCTTTCGGCGTATTAAAATCGTCGTCCATTTCTACGAAAATACCGTCGATGTTGTCATTTACTTCTTTATCGATATCCGTTACATTTTTTGCTTCGCGTAGTGGTATTTTTTGGATGACTTTATAGGCTTCCATCAAACGTTTGTAACCTTTTTCTGCTGCTTTAAGTGCTTCATTACTAAGGTCTAAGGGACTGCTGTAATGTGCTTGCAACATAAAAAATCGTATCGTCATAGGACTATATCCTTGGTCTAAAAGGTCGTGTTTGCCTAGTATAAGTTCGCGTGGAAGAATGGAATTGCCGAGCGATTTACTCATTTTCTGACCATTCATGGTGAGCATATTGGTGTGCATCCAATAGCGGACGGGGTCAGTGCCATCTGCGCCGAGCGATTGAGCGATTTCACATTCGTGGTGCGGAAATTTCAAATCCATACCGCCGCCGTGAATATCAAATTTTTGCCCCAAATACTTGGTACTCATCACCGAACATTCGAGGTGCCAGCCGGGAACGCCTTCTCCCCACGGAGAGTTCCAACGCATCGGGTAGGTTTTGTCCGTAAATTTCCAAATGGCAAAATCGCGCACGTCATGTTTTTCGTCTTGTGCATCAAGTTCGCGATAGCCTTCTTGTTGTTCGTCGATATTTTGACCACTCAATTTACCATAATCATGCGTCTTCACAAATTCGGGAATATTAAAATAAACTGAGCCGTTTGTTTCATAAGCAAAACCATTTTTCAAGATGCGTTCGACCATCTCGATTTGCTCAATGATATGTCCCGAAGCAGTCGGTTCTATATCGGGTGGCAACATATTGAAAATACCTGTAACATCATGAAAATCAAGCGTGTACTTCTGCACGACTTCCATTGGTTCGAGGTTTTCCTTCTTTGCTTGTTCGCCGATTCTATCTACCTCGTCGCCTTCGGAATTGGCGATATGCCCTACATCCGTAATATTCCGTACATAACGCACTTTATAACCCAAATAACGCAAATAACGATTGACAATATCAAAGGCGAGAAAGGTACGCACATTGCCTAAATGCGGCGGGCTGTACACGGTAGGTCCACACACATACAAGCCGACAAATGGCGGCGAGAGTGGTTCAAACTTTTCTTTTTTTCTGGAAATTGTATTGTGTATATGTAGGTTATTCTCTTTCATGCTGCAAAAATACGATTATACGGATAAAATGAGTAGATGAATAGACTTTATTTAGGAATATTTTGTATGCATGGAACTTTTGTATTTTTTCGATAATCGAGCCTCATTTTGAGCTGCATACCCTACGGTACGGGGCGAAAAATAGGGGAAGAGTATCGGAAAAAGACAAAGTTAGCTGCATACAAAATTTTTCTAAATAAAGTCTAATGGATGAATAAATGCATAAATGTTGGAATTTAGGGATGAAAAGATAATAAATGCTACATCTTCACGCCGTTATTTTTTCTTTAGACGAATCAAATTTGACGCGAATACGTTTATTTAAGGAGAATTTGATGAAGTATAAAGGAAAAATAACAAGTCAAGATGTAGTATTTATTGTTTTTTCATCCCTTCGCTTCACACACCGAAGATTTTTGACCTTTATAAGTGAATTTATAGCGAAAAAGTTCTTATTTTGGGAAGAAACGGAGTTCGAGTTTCGGATTACGATTACGGTTTACAGTTTTTTTTATAGAAAATTCGACCGATAACTCACAACTCACAACAAAATATTTTTATGAAAACAGTCACATTAAATACGGCGGTTCAAAATTTACCGGGATTGATTAAGCAAACTCTTAATAATCAAGAAGAAACTATTATCGCTACGAATGATGGTGCGGTTGTGATGGTGGATCAGAAGGAGTGGAATAATATGTTAGAGCATATTCACATTCTAAAGGATAAACGAGGGATGAGGGCAATTTTGGAGACAATTGAAGAGGATGCGGCAGATAATTTTATAAGTCAAAATATTGAAGAAGTAGCCCATGAATTACAAACTGTTCATACGTAAACAGGCAATTAAGGACATGAATTGGTTTCGCAAAAATGATAAACGAAGCTATACCAAATGTTTCGATTTGCTACTTTCTATAGTTGACAATCCTCGTGATGGCATTGGACAACTTGAACGTCTCAAAGGTTTTACAGAAGAAATCTATAGTCGCCATATCAATAAAAAAGATAGAATGATTTATCTGATTAATGATGAGGATTTCCTTGTCCGTATTTCTTATTGAAGAGGGCATTATGACGACAAATAACTATTTTTTAATAATATGAAAACAGTCACATTAAATACAGCGGTTAAAGATTTGCCGGAATTAGTGAAGCAAACTATCGAAAATTGCGAAGAAACAGTTATTGCTACGGACGACGGGGCAGTGGTTATGATAGACGAGTATGAGTGGAATAAGATGGTAGAGGAAATTCGTATGCTGAAAGACAAGGGAAGAGGGAAAAAATAACCTACCCACTTTACTCGTCCTTTTCCGCTCACTCTGCGTTACGGAAATGGTCATTTATCCCGATAAACTCACATTCCCGCGCCTTGATTGAGCAAAAAATGACTTCGCAGAGCGGGTAGGTTATTTTTTCCCTCTTCCCTAAACAGAAGATGAAGGCGCATTTGGAAGAACAGACGGGCAAAATGAAAAAATAAAAAAAGCCACTCAAAATGAGTGGCTTTTCTTTTGTGGTACCTCCCAGATTTGAACTGGGGACACACGGATTTTCAGTCCGTTGCTCTACCAACTGAGCTAAGGTACCAACCTTGCTTGTGGAAGCGGTTGCAAAGATAAGGGCTTTTTTCATTTATCCAAAAAAACATTTGCAAATTTCTCTATTAAAACATTATTTTTATAGGAAAAGTTCCCTTGCTTTCTCGACTCGTTTCTTTATTTATGCGTAATTTGTGATGTAAAGTGTTGGATATTAAATGAGTAAGGGATGAAAGTAAACGAATTAAGACTTACGAACTAACTGACTAATAATGGTCTCATCTTCAATTTTATCATCATCCGCCAATAAAAATGCCTTGCTCAATACCAATGACAAGCCTCTATCGCCTTCAAATGGCAGAAAAAGTTTGTCGCCCTTCGCATCTTGCTTGCGGTCGGGGACGATGCAGAGGTATTTGTCATTGGGTTCCATGAGGATGTTGCTGCTGCCAATATGGATTTTATATTCGCGAATCTTGCCTTTTATGCGTAGAAATTTTCCGTCGATACGTGCGATGTCTTTGATTTTTAGGCGTGGAATTAGGCGTGTGAGGGCTTCTTTACGGGTTTTGGCAACTTCCGTGAGGTCGCCAAATGAATATGACTCCCAATATTCGCGGAATTGCGGCAAACCGCCATTGTCTTGCCAATTTGGGTCATTGCCGACACTCGCTACGCCTACAAACAAATCGACATCGCGCATAATTTCTGAAAAGACAATTTTCGGAATATCTACCATGTCAAGCGTTGTGCCGCCCGCGGTGAGGAATTTTATCTGATCGGTCACGACGTATTCCAAGAGCGTGAAATCATCCCAATCGTCCTCTTCTTCCTCGTCGTAGAGGCTATTTATCCAATATTCGGCGGTGAGTTCGTATTCGGGCAGGCTGATATGTGCTATCTCACAATCGACTTCGCCGAAGTTGTTGAGCATTCGATATTTCCAGGTACGGGCGCGAGTGAGTGCGCTAAATTGACCTTGTTTGAGGATATGTGCCGCCATGCGATTGCTGTACACGCGAGTATTGACTTCGGCATCGGTGAGGACATAGATTTCGCGATAGACTTGCTTGATAGATTGTTGTATATCAAGGACTTCAAGTCGTTTTCGCCAAGTCAAAACCTCCTCGGTAGTACACTCTATGGGATGCCAAAGACGGACTTCCATCGCGTCATTCGGATGAAATTCAGTGCCATCGGCGGTCTGCCAAATTTCATTGACACGAACTGCCGAAGCGACTGTTTTTTCGCCTTCGGCGAATGTCCATATTAATTTTTTCGATAAAAAACCTAATAAACCATGTTCGATATATTGTTTTTTAAAAAATGCGTAATCGTATACTGTTTTATGTAAATAAAAACGCTCCATACGATTGCGTTGGGCGGTGAGTTCGGTTTTGATGGTTTTAAGTTCCTCTTTAGTTTCGGCTAATTTTTTATCTAATATAGGGTCTTTTTTGATGAATGAGGGCGTAGTTTTTTGCACCTTGCCATCAGGTTTTATCCAACGTGTGGCACTGCGTCCGATGCCCAATAATTCAAATTCGAGGGCATACTCGCCGAATTGCACGATTTTACGTCCTTCTGATAAGCCGTAATCGGAAGGAGTGTCGGTGGTTTTCTTTTTTCTTTTTCTTTTTGCCAATTTTGTGAATGGTGATTAGTGATTGGTATTTATATGGATAGGTCTCTCCCATTCGTTTCGGCTTTCAGTAAGATACTCTTCAAATTTTTCTGTATCTAAATCAGGGATGTTACCCCAAAATTTAGATAGAGGTGGCTTGTCCTCTGGTTCGTTCGTATTTGAAACAAAAGAGATTTTTAACCTATTTAGCAGAGGCAGTAGAACCCCCAAATCTTGTGGTGTATTTAATTCTAATGTGACTTGCATGATTCAATTTTTTACAAAAATACGCTTTTTTTTGCAAAAAAGCATCACCCACCCACCAGCGGCGTCAATTGCACAAAACTTACCGAAGTGTCTGCCCCGACGAGGATTTCTTGTTCGAGTGTTTCGGCTTGCTGGTCGTCGATGAGGATGAAATATCCGTTTTTTTGAAAGGCATTCAAGGCGATGTAGGCTTGCTTTTCGGGGTCTATTTTGCGTGGTGTTTTCAGTTTGAAGCCATTTATAGTGCGCTCTGTATCAGAAGGTTGTACGAGTCCTTTGAAGTATTCGGGGAGTTTTTGATTATAGGATTCTACCTCTGCATACACGCGGGCTTCGATGATTTCTTTTACGGTGGTCAATTCGTTTTCTACCGCAATCATTATCTCATTGAGGATTTTTCCGGTGGCGGATTCGTCTTTTATTAGTATATTTTGCATAGCAATTCAGCTGTTTTTTATGCCGTCAGGTCAATAGCTTTATATTTGCCGTTAAGGTAATGAATTTGTGTCTTTTTGTAAAACAATTTGTTAGATTAATTCAGATAATATTATTTCATCAATTTTCGATGAAATAAACCTCGCCGCATTCTGAATACGCTTTTTCCTTTCTGAATATCGGGTGTGCCAAGCACTTCGTCGCAATTTTCGCAAGCCAAATTTGGCACATCATCAAAGCCTTTTTCCAATTGCTTCACCAAAGACTCTGGTTTCACAATTCGGTGGAAATACAAACGCAGAATGCCTTTTCCACTACCGTATTTGTGGTAGGTGAGGAGGTAGGTTTGGCATTTGCCACAGGTGATGTGGTATGTTTTGTATTTCTTTGACATGGTAAAATCGTAGGGACAGGTCGCGACCTGTCCCTACGAATGTTTTTTATTTGATTTGGTTCTTTGACAAATCCCGTGATTGTTCGTGTTTCTGCCTCGCGATTGTTCGTTCCTTGCGTAAGGGATAGTAGGTGTTGTTTGAACGTAACGTAGCGATAGCGGAGTGGAGAGAGTGCCGGATAGCCCGACCCCCGACTGATAAGGAGGGGGATACGCCCAAATTTTCATTCACTTCACTGGATTTGTCAAAGAACCTTTAATTTTAAACGAAAGAATCTATTTCATCCGTTAAATCCGTGTCCTATTAAAATGTCTACTGTTTTACAAATTTCTTAGTAACAATAGTGTTGCCTGACACCAATTGTAGGAAGTAAAACCCTGACGCTAATTCATTGACACTCAAACGAATTTCTTGTGTACCTCCTGCGTTTTGCGTGTGTTGTTGTAGCGTTTTTCCATTGATGTCGATGATATGCAATTCCGCATCAACCATTTCTTCCAATGAATAAATAACCGTCATTTCATCTACGACCAAATTGGGTAATATTTGCAAATCAATAACTTTATTATTACTTTTTACATTCCAATCATTATTGGGTTGTACAAGTGCTGCTATACCACCACTGATACAAAAATTACTGGTTTCGGAAGTACCAAACCTGCCACCGCCCGAGGCGAGTACCGTACCATTGGCATCCGTAAGCGTGTAATCGCCACACGTTTGCGCCAGACGCGGTGTGCCATTGAATACGCCACCAAGTCCGAGCGTAGCAATATTAATCCCTGTCAATACCGTTGTGGTACGGCGCGGACACATGCCATCATTGCCTGCGTCGAAGAAGGTGAGGTCATAACAACCATCGGGCAAACAGGAAATATCTGGCAATCCAAGGTTGGAATTTGCCGAGCCTGCGCCATAAACATTACCGCCAGAAGAAGCGACCGTTCCGCCTGCGGCATCCGTGATTTCCCAACTCGTTTGGGTCGGTGCGCCGTCAAATGTAATAGACAAATCAACACTCGCGCAAGATAGGCAATTAGGTGTTGTTCCGTCGTGATAAGTAAATTCGCGAACATAAGTTTGTCCGTCGAAGTCGGCTTCAAATTTCCAGACACCATAAGGTCCACCTGCGGGTAAAGGGGCAGGCCAGTACCAATAAGAGGAATTGTAAGTGTTATTAGAATTATGAGTCCAATTAGCCCATATTGAGTTATCTGGTCGTCTGATACGCAGATTAGTGGCTGCTCCAGAGGTTTCGTCGCGAAAATAGAGCGCAAGATATACAGTATCGTTTGCAGAGAAACAATCAGAAAGATTTGGAGACTCATTGGCGGCGGGGCAGTCTATGACAGGAGGAGCACTGTGTGTAAGTAGAGTATTCAGTGTGGGAACTCGATTAGGTTGTTGAGCTGTCCACCAAGTCTGGGTATTAAGACTGTTGCAGCCGCCCTGGTAGGGGTCGATAATATTACCGAGATTATCACGTACCTCAAAATGTAAATGTGGTCCGTTGGAGTAGCCCGAACTGGCAATGACGCCAAGATATTCACCAACAGCAACTGTCTGCCCTAATGCTTTTGTAGTGACAGAGCCTTGCTTCATATGCAAATAGTAAGCTAGGCTGCCGTCGCTATGTTGCACGACGACATAATTGGCAGTTGCCGTATTGTCAAGAGCGCATTGTTGGTCAAATTCCCCTTCATTTTTCGCAACGATTGTTCCGGGGGCTGCCGCAATAATTTCCACAAGGTCATTATCGTACATATACCAAGAGAAGGGCCAAGAGAAAATGTCGGTACCCTTATGCCCGTTATAAGTACGTGCGTCACAGTTGTAATCAAGTAAGCCGTTGCTTTGGTCTTGGTCTACATAATTGCTGATAGCGTAGTAGCTGTTGAAATCTAAATTAGCGGTTTTACGTAGAGGCCAATCAAACGAAACAACGGCATTTTTTAGTAGTTCATCATTCAATATACCTTCACCTTTTAATTGTAAGATGTTTTTTTGAAGTTGTAATTCGACCTTATTTCTTTCCGAGTCAGATATACAACTTGTTGTCTCAAATATATGCTCACCACCCTGTGCAGGAGCTAATATTTGGGCAGATAAAGTGCTTGTAATGGAGTATAAAATAAAGAGCAATAAATACTTTTTCTTCATGATAATTTGTTTGTTTAACTAATTTAAAAATTGTGTTCATATTTAGACTATGAAATGTATCGAAAGTTACCTATTTCATTTAGGGATGAAAAGATAATAAACGTTACATCTTCACGCCGTTATTTTTTCTTTACACAAGCCAAATTTGACGCGTCCCGAATGCTTTAGGGATAAGGAGAATTTGGTGAAGTATAAAGGAAAAAGAACAAGTCGAGAATATACATTTATTTTGTTCCTGATGCTTAGTGAAAGAAAATACTTCGCATCATGGGACATCTTATTTAATTTCTTTCACTAACCGGACTTTGGACATTTGGTAACTGGGAAATTTGGTAAAACCCTGTTATTTAATTTTTTAAAAAGTAAGTAGTGGAAAAAGAAACCGTCAAAAAGTAAGGATATTTTTGTCTCACTACTTACTACTTAGTAATCAAATTAATAATCAATAGATTACAAGTTTAAGCCTAATTTCCCAATCTCCAAAGCCCAATAATACGATAATTAAACAGAAATATGGCATATTCCGAAAAGTAGTTGACACTTTTATTTTACATTTCTAAAAAAGTGTCAACTACTTTTACTAAAAAATTTGAACATGCCCCCATTTCATAAAAACATTCGCCCTGCGACTCGTGTATAATTACCCACCCTATTTTTGAACGAAAAATCAGACGCAAACACCCCCCAAATATAGAGACAGAGCATGCCCTGTCCCTACATTTGGGGGGCATTATAATCGTGTTTTTACATCCAAAGCATCACGAAAACCATTACCCACGAGATTGAATGCGAGTACCATCAACATAATCGCCAATCCGGGAACGATGGCAGGAAATGGATTATTACTCTTCAAGAGGAAACTATAATTTTCAGCAAGCATCGTACCCCACGAAGGGGTAGGCGGTTGTATGCCAAATCCGAGATAACTCAATCCGGCTTCGATGAGAATGGCTATGGCAAAATTGGCGGCAGCCACCACCATTACAGGACCGAGAATATTCGGCAAAATATGTCTGCGAATAATCCGCCCATCACTAAAACCGAGGCTATTCGCGGCTTCTACAAACTGAATTTCGCGTAGCGACATCACCTGCCCACGTACGATACGCGCGACATCGACCCACATCGTGAGTCCTACTGCAACAAATATTTGCCAAAATCCGCGCCCCAGTGCCAACACCAATGCAAACACCAAAAGCAGCGTAGGAATCGACCACATCGTATTGATAATTAGCATCACAAAATCATCGACCCGACCGCCAAAGTAGCCGGCAATCGCGCCCAATGTCACCCCAATCGTCAGTGAAATCAGCACGGCGAGCAAGCCCACCGCCAGCGACACCCGTACCCCAATCAGCAGGCGGCTCAGCAGGCAACGCCCCAAGCCATCGGTCCCGAAATGGTAGGTGTGCATGTAGACGTGAGTGTCTTCGATTTTAGATTTTAATTCGGCGGTAGTAGCGGTATTTTGTTGATTGTCAATGTTTTGAAAAATGGCAACGCCTTTGGAAGTCAAGACTTCGGGGCTGGTGACAGAAAGCGGATAGACGACATCAGCAAGGTCAAATACGGAGGTGTTTTCGAGTGTTTCGTCATCAGAATAAACTTCTACATAAATATGGCTTTCGTCGATGTTATAACCTCGCATCGGGATTAATTTGTAAGAATTTTCTGCGCCATAGAGCATTTTTTCGAAAAAATTTCGCTGCGGTACTTCCCTATTTTTACGGACTTTGAGCATCGGCACGCTGAAGCCGGGCGGTTTGAGGTTGACTTCATTCACTTGGTCATTGGCATTGGGCGTAGGGTCGGGCGTAATCGCGTAGCCCAATATCGCGATGATGACCGCCAACACGATAAGCACCATACCCAATATCGCCGGTTTATTTTTCAATAAACGGCGCATGGCTTTTTGAGTGGGGGAGGTGGTATGTGTATTGGTTGTTGACATAAATTTCGACTATCAATAAAAATGCTATTTAGAAAAAATCATAATGTTCCACGAGAGGAGGACCAGCAAAAAAATCACCAATCAGACCTCGCCATTCTTTGAACAGTTCTGATTCTCGGAAGCCAACATTGTGCGCCTCTATGGAAGTCCATTTTATCAATAGTATGTACCGATTATCTCGTTCTATACATTTCTTAAATTCATGCGATAGATAACCGGGAGATTGACAAATAATAGTTTGGGCTTTTTTTAATTGCCGTTCAAAATCTGCGCTTTTATCTTTTTTAATTTCTAATATTGCTAATTCTAAAACCATCTTTGATTTGATTTTTTTGTTCTGAAAATTATAAAAGGTAAAAGTAAGAAAAAGTTGATGAATTATTTTTTTCGTCTTCCCTTAGTACTGGGCTTTGGACATTAGGTAACTGGGAAATTAGGAAATTAGGAAATTAAGAAATTAGGTAATTAGGCTAACGAAAGCATAATTCGCTATTTATCAGCACAATAAAAATTGTAATAAATTTAATTTAAAATAAAATGCAAATCAACGTAAATTATTGATAATGAGCGATTTACCTAATTACCCAGTTCCCTAATTACCCAATGCCCAGTTATCTATCGCTAAATTTTTTATTTTGCAATTTAAACATGAAACAACTCAATATTCTCCTCCTTGAACCCTTCCATGCAGGCAGCCACAAGGCTTGGGCGGAGGGCTTTGCTGCGAATAGTCGGCATAGTGTCGAACTGCTCACCCTCAAAGGTCGGCATTGGAAATGGAGAATGCACGGTGGAGCAGTCATGCTGGCAGAAAAAATGATGGCGAGCGACCACCAGCCCGATGTCATTCTCGCTACTTCGATGCTCGACCTCACAACCTTTCTCGCCCTCACACGCGAGCGCACTGCACACACGCCCGTAGCACTCTATTTTCACGAAAATCAAATCACCTATCCTTGGTCGCCACAAGATGCGGATGTACGCCTTCGGCAAGACCGACACTACGGATTTATCAACTACACGAGCGCACTCGCGGCGGATTTGGTATTGTTCAATTCGGACTACCATCGCAGCTCATTTTTGGGTGCTTTGTGGGGCTTTTTGAAGGTTTATCCCGACCATCGCGGACTTACAAATGTAGATAAAATAAAAACAAAAAGTGAAGTACTATACCTAGGTATGAATTTGTCGAAATTCGATGAATTTCGCATAGCGAAAAACAATAACGTACCAACGATTTTGTGGAATCACCGTTGGGAATATGATAAAAATCCGGAGGAGTTTTTTGAAGTTTTATTTGAACTCGCCGAATTTGGACTTGATTTTAAACTCATCGTTTTAGGAGAAAATTACGACAAATCACCGCCTATTTTTGCGGAAGCGAAAGAAAAATTGGCGCAATATATCATACATTTCGGCTACGCGCCCGATTTTGACACTTATGCCCGATTGCTGTGGCAGGCAGATATTTTACCCGTCACGAGTCGCCAAGATTTTTTCGGTGGGAGTGTGGTAGAAGCAATGTATTGTGAGGTTTATCCTTTATTACCCAATAGATTAGCTTATCCCGAACACATTCCGCCTTATCTTCATATTCAACATTTTTACGATAATCGTGTTAGCCTTGTTGAGCTTCTAAAAGCATACATAAATAATTTTCAAGAAACAAAAACAAGCTCGTTTAAATCGCATGTAGAACGCTATGATTGGCATCAGTGTGTCAGCAAATATGACAAAACGCTCGAAAAACTCTATGCTATAAAAGTGTCGTGAATACTGCAAAATGTCTTACTTTTGTAGTATTCGTAAAACACGAAGACGATTTTCAGAGTTTTGGTAAAGAATCTTACGAATGGAAAATCCAGACTAATATGACAGCAACGAATCAATCTCTTTGGTATCTCGAAAATATAGATGTAATAGGTATTCTTTGTCCGAGTAAACGCAAACAGGGCGCACATGAAAATATAGTACATAAAATGTTTAAAAAAGGCGAATACATTTACCTCCCCGAAGAAAGTTCTGATAAATTATACTTCATCAGCGAAGGTAGTATCAAAGTTGGCAGCTACTCCGAAGATGGAAAGGAAATCACCAAAGCTATTCTCAATAAAGGGGAAGTTTTTGGCGAACTGGCACTGGTAGGAGAGGGGCAACGCCGTGATTTTGCGGTAGCACAAGAAAGTACGATTGCCTGTGTAGTGACGGTGGAAGAAATGCGCACACTAATGCGCGACCATAGTAGCGTAGGCTTATTTATTATGAATCTTATTGGTTCGCGTTTATTGAAAATGGAACGCCGATTAGAGTCTTTAGTGTTCAAGGATTCTCGGACACGTATCGTTGAGTTTTTATTGGAAATGGTCAATGAAAACGGGAAGCGTGTAGGCTACGAATGGGTCGTCAGAAAATTCTACACCCATCAGGAAATCGCCAACCTCACCGCCACATCCCGACAAACTGTAACGACTGTACTCAATGAATTGAGAAACGATAATCTGATTACTTTTAATCGTAAACGCCTATTGGTCAGAGATAGAGAAGCACTTGAAGCAGAGGCAGTTGCGACTTAGGTTATTAGTCCGTAGTAGATAGTTCATAGCCCAACTTTAACAAAACTATAAAAAGTATTATTTGCAAGGCGAATATTTTTATAAAATACGAGTGTTTGAATACTCAAATAGCAACTTTTGGCAAAGGCATTCGCCTTGCGATTCGCGTGCTATTGCTCACCCTATTTTACTCGAACACCACCAAAAATTGCAGCTTTTTATCTGGTGAGCACATCGAAAAGATAAGGTCGAATTTACAAACCATATTATTGTTTATTATTTTAATATAAAAAATGTAACACAATGCCACAATGCTAAGTCTCACATCTCTATGCCATGAACTTCGCATCTAAGCATAAAAAAACGTATCTTTGCATTTCAATTCATTTTATCATTTACAGTAAAAAAATAATATGTACATCAATTTTTTTGTAAAAAATTGATTGTCAATATTATACGGAATAAAAGATTGATATTTTTTATTTTAAATTGCTAATTTAATCCTAAAACAAAAAAACAACACGTATGACATTTGAAGATTTAGAACTAATTGATCCTATATTAGAAGCATTAGAAGATAAAAATTATACCGAACCTACTCCGATACAAGCGAAAGCAATTCCATTGCTTTTGGAAAGAAAAGACGTACTTGGCTGCGCCCAAACGGGAACAGGCAAAACGGCGGCATTTGCCATTCCGATAGTACAACTTATTCATAGCATAGAAGGCGAGGAAAGAAACCCGACCCTTCGCGCACTCATCGTGACCCCTACACGCGAGTTGGCGATTCAGATTGACGAAAATATCAAAGAATACAGTAAATATACCAAAATACGCCACACAGTTATCTTCGGTGGCGTAAAACAAGGCGCACAAGTACAGGCACTACGACGCGGCGTACACATCCTCACGGCTACGCCAGGGCGGCTGCTTGACCTTATTTCGCAGGGATATATTCGTTTGAATACCATCAAAATGTTCGTATTGGATGAAGCCGATAGAATGTTGGATATGGGATTTATCAATGACATCCGTAAATTGCTCAAGCTGCTACCCGAAGAACGCCAATCGCTGTTCTTCTCCGCAACGATGCCCCAAAATATCGTTGACCTTTCCAATAAAATCCTGAAAAATCCGATAAAAATAGAAGTCGCGCCCGTATCTTCTACCGCAGAGACGATTCAACAATACCTTTATTATACCAATAAACCAGATAAGAAAAAACTCCTCCTACACATCCTCACCAATCGAGATATTGACCAAGTTTTGCTCTTTTCGCGTACCAAACACGGTGCGGATAGAATAGTAAGAGATTTGAAAAAGAAATATATCGAAGCCGCTGCTATTCACGGAGATAAGGCACAAAATCAACGACAAAAAGCGCTTCAACAGTTCAAAGAAGGAAAGCTTCGCGTCTTGGTGGCAACTGATATTGCTGCGCGTGGTATCGACATCAATAAATTGCGCTACGTTATCAATTACGACATTCCAAATGTAGCCGAAACCTACGTACACCGCATCGGAAGGTCGGGACGTGCGGGCGAAGAAGGTGTGGCAATTTCTCTATGTGAGCCGGAAGAAAATGCAGGCATCAGAGGAATCGAAAAACTCATCAAGCAAAAAATAGAAATTGTCAAGGATAATCCTTATCCACAGACCGATAAGCCGATGACTGACGCCGAAAAGAAGGAGTGGAACAAGGAAAAACAACGCCGCAAACAAGAATTTTTTGCACAACGACGTGCTGAAAAAGGATCGCGTGGCGGTGGCGGCGGTAGAAGACGATACTGATTCGTTAGATTCGTTGACTTTTCTTACGGATAAATGATATGTGAATGGGAGTCAACGAATAACCGACATTAGGGAAGAGGAAGAAAATAATCTACCCCAAATGAAGAAGTTATTTTTTTTATATGTTTGGCTAAATTTGACGCGCATAGCCGAGCTACGTAAGGAAGATTTAGTAAAACATATAAGAAAAAGAAACCGTCAAAAGTAAGGATATTTTTGTCCCATTACTTATGAGCCAATATCACAAGATACTTAACCAAGTTCTATCCACTGTTCCTGCTCAAATTCGAGCTATTGATACAGAGGAAATGAACCACAAACCTGCATCAGGAAAGTGGTCAAAGAAAGAAATACTCGGTCATTTGATAGATTCGGCGTATAATAATCACCAACGATTTTTATGTGCCGAATCACAAGGAAATCTCATTTTTCAAGGCTACAACGCCGACGAATGGGTTCTCAAAAATGACTACCAAAACCGCAGTATAGAAGACGTATTGCAAATGTGGGAAGTGTCGAATCGACATTTGAGCATTCTGATACGCAGTATTCCGACAAATATATTACAGAAAACCACTACCGAACATCGTTTTCATGTCATGTGCATGAATCTTTTACAAGAAAGCGAACCAACAAGCTTATCGTATTTGATATGGGATTATTTATTTCATTTGGAATATCATCTAAAACAAGTAGTTCTTGATTATCAAGAGATTAACCCACCGTTCATGTAGAGAAAATTCATGAATTTTCTCTACACTAACGTACTGCCGACTATCAACCATCAACTTCAAAGGTTTTCAATATTTGCCAGATGCTTCTCTGCTTGTTCGAGTATTGCGGCACGTTTTTCTCCATCCATTTTATTCCAAAGCCGATACGCCATACCGATGCGCGGGTTTTTCGCCAATTTATCCGTATGTTTATCATAAAAATTCCAGTACAGACTATTAAACGGACAGGATTTCTCCCCTATTTTTTCTTTTTTATTATAAAAACATGACCCACAATAATGACTCATTTTATCTATATAATTGGCAGTTGAAACATAGGGTTTTGTACCCACAATTCCACCATCTGCAAACTGCGACATGCCGCGTGTATTTGTAACCTCAACCCACTCCAAGGCATCAATATAAATACCTAAGTACCAAGCATCTACCTCGTCAGGATGTACACCTGCGAGCAAGGTGAAATTTCCCGTCACCATGAGCCGTTGAATGTGGTGTGCATAGGCATAGTCGAGCGACTGAGTGACGGCATGTTTTACGCAATTCATCTTCGTATTGCCGGTCCAAAAATAGTCGGGCAGTTTACGGTCATGTTCCAAATAATTGAGCGTGGCATACTCCGGCATTTTCGCCCAATACATGCCGCGCATATACTCACGCCAACCAATAATTTGTCGTACAAAACCCTCAATTTGAGCAATCGAAATCTCCGCACTATTCGCCTCCCAATGCGCAATAGAGGATGTTACGACCTCAAGAGGAGAGAGTAATTTTGAGTTGATTAAAAACGATAAACGCGAATGGTATAATGCCCAATAATGCGGCGTCATCGCATCCTGATACATACCAAAATAAGGTAAACAATTTTCATTGAAAAATTTGAGTAAGGCGAGCCCTTCCTTGCGTGAGGTTGCCCAAATGAAGGCTTTTGGGTCGATATTTCCAATGGTTTTTACTTTGTTTTTTGTGATTCTATCATAAATCGCTGTGACATCTTTTTCAAAGACTAAAGGCGTAACAGGGACATGGTTTTTGGGTATTTTTTTACGATTTTCGCCATCATAATTCCACTTTCCTGTTAGTGGTTTGTCGCCATCCATCATAATATTATAGCGACGGCGGATGTTGCGATAAAACGATTCCATGAGATAGGTTTTTTTTCCTTTGAAAAAATCACCCAATTCATGTCGTGTACTCATAAAATGTTCTGTGTCAAATGATTGGCAGGAAATAGAAGCGGTCTTGCAAAACGATTTCAATTGCTCGTCTACTCGATATTCGTCTGGAAGTTGGTATTCAAAACGTTGAAAACTATGTTTTTTTATGAGGAAATTTAAATTTTCACACAAATCCTGTCGATTATCTGCATCATCTAAATTCCAGTAAATTACTTGATGTCCATCTGTTGTCAAATGCGCTGCAAAGGTCTCCATTGCTGCGAAAAAAGCAACTATTTTTTGAATATGGTGTACGACATAGTCAGTTTCCTGCCGCATTTCCATGATGACATACGTGACCTCATTATTCACGTCATCAAACCACGAATGTTGGTGATTGAGTTGGTCGCCGAGTATTAATCTTAGTGTTTTCATTTCGTTATTCGTTGATTCGTTATTCGTTAATTCGTGGACTCGTTAATTCGTCAACTCGCAACTCGTAACTCGCGAACCCGCCAACTCACCCCCTATTTCGCCGGCATTTTTCGCTGCAATATTTCACGTTTTCCCAATCTCGCGCCCATTTTTTGCGCCACTTGAATGGACGCTTGCAGACGAGGCATATTTTTTCTGGTAAATGTTGCTTTTTCATAGGCGTAACGCGAGCTTTCAACTCGCAGCTTGGTGTAGTAAAATTACTTTGGAGTCACAACATCTCTATGTCTATTTTGTTTGGTTATCTGTCAGACAAAAATAGGATTAAGATATGAAAACAGCGAAGAAATACAATTTAGACGAACAAGATATTGACCGCATCGTAGAGATGGCGTGGGAAGACCGCACGCCCTTCGATGCCATTGAGTATCAGTTTGGTATACCTGAAAAGGATGTCATTCAGCTGATGCGTGAGGCGATGAAATTGAGCAGTTGGAAGATGTGGCGCAAGCGGGTACAAGGCAGGGCTACGAAGCACGCAAAAAAGCGTACTTTTACTGAAGGCAGGTATAAATGCTCGCGCCAACGTGGTATTTCCAATAATAAAATTTCTAAGCGGTAGCGACTTGTTTCTACGAGAGAATTGGCTTATATTTGTTTAAAATTAACGATTATGACAGCATTAGAAATCAAACATGATCTATTGAAATTAATTGTAGCAACTGACGATACTGATATACTTGGTCAGGTACGGGATTATTTTCAGGGTTTAAGAACAGATACTATTCCTGATGGACCTGATATGTCTATTGAAGAAATTGATAGGCTGCTCCTTCAGTCTGAAACAAGTGAACGAATATCTGACAATGACTTTTGGAAACGTTTCGGGGTATGAGAGATGAAAGGAAATTATTATACGCAGAGGAATTTGAAGAGTCACCACAACTAACAGTGGATTATCTACGCCTCTGTGACGTATCTGAGTATTACATTCTCGGCTTCGTGAGTGATTTACGTGTTTTTATTCACGAAAAGATAGCCCCACAACCTGAATTCCACATGGAGTATCAATATAAACGAACTCCTGAAAAAAGCTTTCGCAGAGCTATTTTTAAAAAGAAATACTATGTCATTTACAAGGTTTATGATGGATGTATAGAGTTCCGATTGTTCATTTCATCGAAACGCGACTTAACCAAAATCTCTATCCAAAATTAATGTCCAACCTGCGCATCACCACTATTCAGACCAATCTCCAATGGGAAGCCCCTGTCGCCAACCGTGCGATGTTTGACGCGAAATTGGCATCACTTGCAGGGCAGACCGATGTGGTCGTATTGCCCGAAATGTTCACCACAGGATTTAGCATGAACGCCACCGCACTCGCCGAAACGATGGACGGCGAAACGCTACAATGGATGACCAAACACGCCGCCCGACTCGATGCAGTACTCACGGGCAGCCTCATTATTCAAGAAAATAATAACTACTATAATCGCTTGATATGGATGCGCCCCGATGGCAGCTACGAGACTTACGACAAACGCCACCTATTCACGATGGCAGACGAACACCATACCTATACAGCCGGAACAGTACGCCTCGTGACGGAATGGCGCGGCTGGCGCGTATGTCCTTTGGTGTGTTATGATTTGCGGTTTCCGGTGTGGGCGCGAAATACGGAGGAGTACGATTTGTTGATTTATACGGCGAACTGGCCCGCCATGCGTGCCTATGCCTGGCGCACGCTCTTACACGCACGAGCGATTGAAAATCAGGCTTATACAGTCGGTGTCAATCATGTCGGTAAAGATGGCAAGGGCATTCCTTATTGTGGCGATACGATGGTCGTTGAGCCTTCGGGTGCAGAGATTTTGTATCATAAAGCCGATATAGAAGACGTGCATACGGAGACGCTTTCATGGGAACATTTGCAAAGAGTACGCAAGAAGTTACCTTTTTTGGCGGATAGAGACGCTTTTGAAATGAGCGAGTGAGTGAGTTTTGAATAAGTGAATCATTCTCTTATCCATTCCGTTTTCTTCTCTATAGGTTGGCGTTTTGAGGTCGGTGTTGCGCCATCGTAATGTCCGATATAGAAAAAACCTAAGCATTTTTCGTTAGATTTTAAGCCCAAAAAATCACGCATTTCTTCCTTTTGTATTAGCTTCGGCGAACTCCAATATCCACCTACTTCATAGGATGCTACAGTGAGCCACATATTTTGCACGGCACAGGCTACGGCGCACATTTCTTCCCATTCGGGCAGGCTTTCTTTTGGGTCGCGCTGCATACAAATGACAATCATGTGGCTACTTTGTCGCGGTTTTTGAGCGATTTTTTTGTATTTCTTTTGCTGGAAATTTTCCACAGGCGTATAGCGTTTGTAAAGCGCAGCGAGCTTATCGCCGAGTCGCGCGAGGGCATCGCCTGTATAGACTTTGAATCGCCAGGGTTCGGTGTGTCGATGGTTGGGCGCCCAGTTTGCGTTTTCCAACAACTGCCGTATGATGTCGTCGCTCACAGGCTGCCCAGTGTACATTTTCGGAAAGATAGAACGGCGGTTTTTTATAATGTCGTTGATGTGCATGTGATTGATTTATTGCTGAATTGTTTTATTGTTTTACTGCTGAATTGTTATTTGGCTGCACAGTTTTCGCGTAGCGAAAACCTTAAACTATACTTTGGACATTGGGTAATTAGGTAAATTACTCATCATCAATAATTTACGTTGATTTGCATTTTATTTTAAATTAACTTTATTACAATTTTTATTATGCTGATAAATAGCGAATTATGCTTCCGTTAGCCTAATTTCCTAATTTCCTAATTCCCCAGTTACCTAATGTTCAAAGTCCAGCTTAAAGCAATACAACAATAAAACAGTAAAGCAATAAACCGATACAACTCCAACAAAAAAACGATGTTCCGGTTGCCCAAAACATCGTTTTAAAGTGTCTGTGATGACTATAAATTAATTTACAGCTTCACCAAGTTCTTTACCAGCTTTGAATTTTACTACATTCTTAGCTTTGATGGTAATCGCCTCTTTTGTACGTGGGTTTCTACCCTGACGTTCCGGACGGTGGTTCACAGAGAAGGTACCAAAACCTACCAATGTTACTTTATTACCATCTTTCAATGTGTCTCTAACAGAATTCAATACAGAATTCAATGCATCAGTAGCTTGCGCTTTGGTCACACCAGCGTCTTCAGCTATTTTGTTGACTAAATCACCTTTGTTCATTATTTATCAGTTTTTATTGATTAGAAAAATCAGGTTAAACAGTTAGTTTAAAAATGTCGGCAAAAATATGTTCTTTTAAGTGAAAACCAAATTATTTATTCAGAAATATTTGCTAAACCCTTGTATTTGTGAGGGTTTTAGGATGTTTTGCGTGCATAAGGCTTGATTTTTGTTATTTTGCGTTCGAATTGGAATTGTAAAATCTTGTACCTATCTTCAATAAAACCTACAAAAATAGATTTGAGTTGAAGATTATAAGATATTTACCCCTTCATACTCTCGTTTGAAACACATTTAAAATAATTGAATTCGCTATGAAAAAAATACTTTTTTTGCTTTGCTTATTTACGCTTTTTGCTTTGTCTTCTACTGTTTTAACTTCTTGTAATCGAAAAACAGGTTGTCCTATGAATGAAAAAATGGGTCCGAAGACCAGCAAAAATGGACAACTAAAAGTTCCTCGAAAAAGAAAAGCGGCAAGACTATATTAATGTCTTCGCTAAAAATATTTTCATTATTTTGATGATGCAAAGATATGTTATTTTTCAACAAAAAAAATAGTTTTCGCTATTTTTTTAAGTAAAAAATCACCTTTTTGCTTATTGATTAATAAAAAAAGTACCAAATTTCAATTCATACAAATTGAAATTTGGTGCTAAGTGAAAGAAATTAAATAAGATGTCCCGTAATGCGAAGTATTTTTTTTGTCTAAGGATTTTTTGAAAGCCGCACATAGCCTTAGCTACAGCCTGTCCCGAACCCCGATTCGGGATAAGGATTTCAAAGGATTCTTAGACGGAAAAAAGACGAGT
>Ga0209595_100163_pt1 | contig 22890 bp, 18 predicted proteins | sample Porto_4metaG_FD_187427 | JGI IMG/M metagenome (GOLD analysis project Ga0209595, IMG submission 187427) | Marine algal microbial communities from Porto, Portugal - Porto_4 metaG (SPAdes) (version 2) | ecosystem: Host-associated > Algae > Red algae > Unclassified | place: Portugal: Porto...
GATAGTAGGTGTTGTTTGAACGTAACGTAGCGATAGCGGAGTGGAGAGAGTGCCGGATAGCCCGACCCCCGACTGATAAGGAGGGGGATACGCCCAAATTTTCATTCACTTCACTGGATTTGTCAAGTAACCAGAAAGTCTAATAAGGGAGGAGGAAGAAAATAATCTACCCCAAATGAAGCCGTTATTTTTTTCGTCTTCCCTTACCTTAAAATTTCAAGCCTCGTTATGAATAAGAAAAAAATCGTTGTACTTACAGGTGCCGGCATCAGTGCTGAAAGTGGTATCAAAACTTTCCGCGACGCCGATGGTTTGTGGGAGGGGCATGATGTCATGGAGGTAGCATCGCCACAGGGCTGGGCTGCCAACCGCGAACTTGTCCTCGATTTTTATAATAAACGTCGTGCGCAACTCGATGAGGTAAAACCCAACGCTGCCCACACAGCATTGGCTGAACTTGAAGAGAAATACCACGTTACTATTGTCACGCAGAATGTAGATGACCTCCACGAACGAGGTGGTTCTACTAATATCATTCACCTGCATGGCGAACTCAAAAAGATGCGTAGTACGGTTGATGCCAGCTTGATATACGATTATAAAGACTTCCTCAAAATTGGTGATACCTGTGAGAAAGGTGCTCAACTACGTCCACATATAGTATGGTTTGGCGAGGCTGTGCCTATGCTCGAATCTGCTGCCATTGTTACGATGAGTGCCGATATTTTAGTCATTATTGGTACATCCATGCAAGTCTATCCCGCTGCAAGTCTTATTGGTTATACTGACACACGCACCCCCAAGTACTTTATCGACCCACGCCCCGCTATTCACGCTTCCGATTATCCTAACCTTACTATTTTTGCAGAAAAAGCTACTAGCGGTGTTCGCCGTGTGGTAGATATATTAATGCAAAAATAGTTTACAGGTTTAATTACTCAAAACATAGTGTACTTAACAGTTGCTCGTTAAATTTATATGATTGTGCTGTCACAATCGTGCAACCATTCTATTATATGTCTCTACTATATGATATGGTGCCGAAGTAAATTTTCTATGAAAATATTACTTTAGTTTTAGCTATGACATCGGATGTTTTTGATTAAAAGCGCAGTTTTAATTTGCCCTCCAACGTGTCATCCAAAAGGCGAAAACGCAGTACCTAAATAGCAGCGACTTCGGTCGCTGCTTTTTTATTTCCTATAGGGCATCGGGCAATTAAGAACGCAGCAAAAATAAGGGGAGAGAAATGAATGAAGAGTATCGGAAAAAGACAATATCGGCTGTATACAAAATATTTCTAAATAAAGTCTAATAAGTCGATACAAATAACAAACAACTTGAATTAATTAGTATATTTGTCCATTATTTTTGAAAAAAATTTTGGTTACACAAATTTTTATTTCCAAAACCACTGAACGATAAGACATGTCGATTTTAACGAAGAAGTCAGAAGAATTTTTATTTAAATACCTAAATAATGCCTCTCCTACGGGCTTTGAAGCCCCCGGTCAGAAGCTTTGGCTCAATTACATTAAGCCTTATATTGATGAATTTGAGATAGATAATTATGGTACGGCATTCGGGATTATCAATCCTGGTCAAGATTACCGCGTAATTATGGAAGCACATGCTGATGAGATATCGTGGTTTGTCAATCATATCGACGATAAAGGTTTTATAAGGGTGATCCGCAATGGTGGCTCTGACCATCAAATTGCGCCCTCCAAACACGTCAATATTCATACGAAAAAAGGTATCGTAAAAGGTGTTTTCGGTTGGCCCGCCATACATACCCGTCGAGGAAATGAAACGGAAAAAACGCCGACTTTGAAAAACATCTTTCTTGATGTCGGGGCTAGTTCTAAGAAAGAAGTCCTCAAAATGGGTATCCATACAGGTTGTGTGGTGACTTATCCTGATGAGGTGACCGTACTCAATGATCGCTATTATTGTGGGCGAGCTTTGGACAATAAAATGGGTGGATTCTGCATCGCCGAAGTCGCACGACTCCTCAAAAAAAACAAAATCAAGCTCCCCTTTTCCCTCTACGTCGTCAATTCGGTACAGGAAGAAGTAGGGCTACGTGGCGCACAGATGATTGCGCAGCGCATCAAACCGCATGTAGCTATCGTCACCGATGTGACCCATGATACGCACACGCCGCTGATTACTCCAAAGGAATTTGGGGACATCAAATCGGGCGAAGGACCGACCATCACCTACGCCCCTGCTGTCCACAATATTCTCCAAGAACTCATCATAAAAACTGCCAAAAAGAAAAAAATACCAATCCAACGCGAAGCCGCTTCGCGCTTTACGGGTACAGATACCGACGCTTTTGCTTACTCCAATGGGGGTGTGCCATCCGCATTGATTTCGTTGCCACTCCGCTATATGCACACAACCGTAGAAATGGCGCACAAAGATGACATCGAAAATCTCATCACACTCATTTACGAAACACTACGCAAAATCAAGAAAAATCATAATTTTAAGTATTTTTGATGTGCTGATGTGTTGACGTATTGTACGTGAACGCATTAGTACATCAGCACATCGGTACATCAGCACCGCATCATGTTAAAAAAAATTATTGACTTGATATTGTACAGCAACCTTTTTATTGCTTGCGGTGCGGTAGCGATGACTTGGCAAACTCAGCTGCTCTTAGGGCAGGAGTTTGCATTGACTCCATTGGTTGGCTTGGTGTTTTGTGCCACTTTGGTGATATACGCGCTGCATCGAGTGGTGGGTATGTCGAAGGTGAAAGATTTTTTGGACATAGAGCGTTTTCATGTCATTCAGACCTATCGCACACACATCCTATTTTACGCAGCGGTCGCAGTGGTGGGGGGGGCGATTTGTTTTTTTTATTTGAAATTTTCGACCCAACTCGCGCTCGTTATTCCTGCCTTGCTTTCTGTAGCGTATGTACTGCCTTTTCTCGGAAAAAAAAGAGAAAAACGATTGCGCGATGTCCATTTCATCAAAATATTTCTTATCGCTATCGTATGGGCGTATGTCACGGTTTTTCTGCCTGCTTTAGAATTGGGCGAATGGAAAAATGAAATAGTTTTGAGGATGTTTGTAGAACGTAGTTTGTTTGTTTTCTGTATCACACTTCCCTTTGACATTCGTGATTTAAAAGTAGATAAACATAACAAAGTCAACACTTTACCTGCTAAATTGGGGCTTACCTTTACACTACTGCTTGCTTTCTTGCTGATGCTCGGCTTTGTTGTTTTATGTTATATCAACTATCCCCTCCCCTATTTTTTTGCTTTACTTTTTTCCGCCGTTTCTACCTATCTTTTTATTTATTTTTCTCCAAAATTTACACACGATTATTATTTTACGGGATTAATGGACGGAACTATGATTGTGCAGTTTTTGGTGGTGTGGTGTTGTAATGTTGTAGTGTTGTAGAGGGGCAAACGCACGAAAATATTTTGCTCCTATGCAGCAATGATAGTAAGTTCTTTATACAAGTGTTACCAATATTTTACCTCTAACGAGGCATCAAATACCTTCAGAATATTCCATTAGTGAAAGAAATTAAATAAATTGTTTCAGACGGGTAGATTATTTTTTTCGTCTTCCCTTATATCAGTCAGAAGTGCTCATGAATATTCTGAGTATATACCAAAATAGCAGCATCAATGCACCAAATAGACCGAGCGAAGCCGCTACATATTGGTCGGTGCGATAGTGGTGTAGCATGTTGGACGTTTGGTAGAGGATGGAGCCTGCCGCGAGGAGTACCATCGCTCCGGAAAACCACAAACCGAGATTGAATCCGAAAATAGTACCTGCTATGATAAGACCAATAGCAATGAAGCCGCCAACGGTCAATGCTGTGCGTAGGAAAGAGAAATCTTTGCCTGTGAGCAAGACTACAGCAGTGAGTCCTGTAAAAAGTCCGAGCGTCATAATACCGGCTTGCATGACCAAGTGAGGTTGACCCAATACGGACATTGCCATGTACATCATCGGTACGAAGATGAATGCCTGAGCGACTACATAGAGCGTGAGTGCACCATATTGGGCGTTTTTGTCGGTGCTGCCCATTGCCCATCGTTCAGCCGCCGATGTGGCAAGCATAAAGCCTCCCAAAACGAGTAGCCAAGTCATACCTTGCGACATTGCCATACCGATTTTGACGATGAATGGCGTAGAGAGAAATACCGCCTCAACGATAGCAAATAGTAAGACCGATAAGGCAACATGCAAATATGTTTTTTTGATGAATGTAGCGCGTTCGGTAGCTGATACCTGACCCGCCATCAAATTCCTATCTAAGGGGGTGTTATAATCCATAATTGATTCGTTTGGTGATGAAGACGTTTTTTCTAAACAACAATATTACAAAAAATCTGCCGAAAAAGTTCTTTTTCGGGCAGATTTTTTATGCACGTAGGAATACTGTTATTCGTTGGTACAGGTTGTCTGTGTTACACTAACTCTTCTATGATCGATGTTCCTTTTGAATGGTCGCCGCAAGTCCATTGCCATTCTTCGTGTAGGCGGATGCGCCCGTCTTCGAGGATTTCGGGGGTCGATTGGCAACGCCCTGTTTTAAATTCTCCGGCGCGATTGAGGTGCTGATAACGCATGTCGAGCGAACCGTTTTCATGTACAAAAGCCGTTAGCGTACCCGACCAAATACTACCGCCTTTGTAGGTTGCCCATACGATACTCCCCTCATGCCGATAGTGAAATCGAGTCTCGCCCGATACTTCGCCATTTCCGCTACTGTCTGTCGTAGCAAAGACTTTATCATGGTAGTTTATCATGGTTTTACTGTTGAATAATTTTGGTTATTTGACAATTTTTGCAAAAAAAAATTAGTGGTATTAGTTTTTCACACCCTTCTTCCCACAGCCTCTCCAAAGGGGAATGGGGAAGGAACATGCAAGGCACAAATCTTTAATTTTATTCCAAATGCAAAAATTGTCAAAGAACCAATAGTTTTACTGTTTTTTCGCGCAGCGAAAAGTGAAACCATCTAAGTGAAAGAAATTAAATAACATGTGCCATTATACTCGTCTTTTTTCCGTCCAAGAATCCTTTGAAATCCTTATCCCGAATCGGGGTTCGGGACAGGCTGTAGCTAAGGCTATGTGCGGCTTTCAAAAAATCCTTAGACAAAAAATACTTCGCATTATGGGACATTTAATTTCTTTCACTAACAATAGAAAAGTCGCTCAAACGAGCGACTTTTTTTAGGGGAAAAAATTTATAATGGGATGAGCAATATAAATTTATTCTTCTATATGAAGTCAAAAAAAATTTGTAGTTTTCAAAACGATAAAGCCTTGAAAACAAAATACTTTTTAAGCTCCACTTATATTTTAATTATTTACTTAGTAGTAAGTCAATCTAATTATGACATGTTGCTTTGAGTGAAATTTTTTCGAGTACGAGGCGGAGGTTATTCAGCATAGCCGTAGCTACGCTGGATGTTCTCCAACAAAGTAATCGGACAAATTTCGCCAAATGAACTTATCATAATTAGTTTGACTTACTACTTAGTGAAAGAAAATAAATAACTTGCCCCATTATGCTTGTTCTTTTCCCTTCTAAAAAACATAAAAAATAGTTCCGTAGCTATGGTTATGTAACGATTTTTTGAATTCTTTAGAAGAAAAAATTACGGCGCATTATGGAACAATTTATTTAATTTCTTTCACTTAGTATCAGGAACCAGCCATTCTCGCTATGAAAGGTTTTTGATTATGTATTAATTTGATTAACAACAAAATAATCAATTTAATGTCATGTTTCCCAAATAATGGATTTAATTAATAATCAATATTTTACGAATTGTTAAACACCCAAAGCGAGAATAGCTGATCAGGAACAAAACAAATTAAAGTTCCCCCTAATATTTTATACACTTGTTAAAATCAATTATTAATTTGATATTTAGACGTAAATGTAGTCATACGATACACTTGAATAGCCACATTAACATTATAATAACACATTATTTGTGGTGAGGGAAGACAAAAAAATAACTCCTTCATTTGAGGTAGATTATTTTCTTCCTCTTCCCTAAACTTATTATTTGCTCGTTACTAAAAGGTATTTCATCGAAACGCTATACATTTCGTTTTATTCTATAAAAAAATTCCTCTACAAACGTAGAGGAATTTTAGTCTGAAGTAAAGAAGAAAATCGTTTTCTTTTACTGATTCCTACTGTTACTTTATTGGAATTGAACTGATGTCCTCAATTTCATAAATAGAGGCACTAACCAAATTTTAATATAATTACAAAAATAAAACTCTATAATTAAGTAGGGAATGGAAAGAGAAACGTTGCATGAGTGGGTAGACTTTTCAACTTCAACTTCAATCTCAATCTCAAATCATACAATAAGGATAGAGGGAGAATTTGCTACGCAAATTCTAAAGGTTGAAGTTAAAATTAAAATTGAAATTGAAATTGAAGTCCGCCATTTTCATCCCTTATAAAAAATCGGCATCAAAAGTCAAGGGTAAAATATCTTTTATTGAGTTTAGGACGTATACTTCCCCGGTTTCTCCGTGCAAAATAACGCGGATGACTTGTCCGAATCTATATTCGCTCTCATATATCACCTGTCGGCACGAACCGCAGGGTGTCACTGGTTTGTTGACTATGCGGCTGCCACTTTTTGCGGTAATGGCTATGGCTTCTATGGCTTCGGTCGGATACTGGGCGGCTGCCGCAAATATCGCCACTCGCTCGGCGCACAAGGTTACTGGAAATGCTGCATTTTCCTGATTGCTACCGATGACAATTTGTCCGCTTTTGAGTCGCAAGGCTGCACCGACTTTAAATTTGGAATAAGGCGCGTAAGCATCTTTCATCGCGTTTTTTGCAGCTTCCAACAGTTTTTTATCTGCCTCCGGCAATACTTTTACATTTTCATGCACCTCTATATTGGCATTTAAACTAAGTATTCTCATTAATTATTTTAATTTTGCCTTTTCTATCTTACCAACTGCCTCACTATCAAAAGTCAGCTGCTATTTTTATGTATTTTTTAAAGAAAAATAGCCTGACCACTCAAAAAAAGGGCTTCAAAGATAGAAGAAAAGTTGTGGTTTTCACTTCTATTTGAAATTCTTTTCATTTTCATTAATTCAAAACCTATTATAAAATTTTGAAGAATATATTAATCATCGGTGCAGGGCGTTCGGCAACAGCCCTTATTGAATATACACTCAAAGAAGCTGAAAAGCACAACTGGTTTGTCACCGTAGCGGATGCCGACCCGGATGCAGCAGAACAAAAGGTGAACGGACACCCAAATGGTAGAGGTACTTGGCTTGACGTGACGAAGCCCAATGACCGCCGCGACATCATTGAGCGCAATGACGTGGTGGTGTCGATGTTGCCTGCGCATTTGCACCTCAAGGTGGCGAAGGACTGCATTAAGTACAAAAAGCACTTGGTAACGGCTTCTTATATCTCACGCGACATGTATCGGCTCGGTGATCAGGTAAAGTCTGCCGAGTTGATTTTCATGGGAGAAATGGGGCTCGATCCTGGTATCGACCACATGTCTGCCATGCAGACTATCAATGAATTGAGGGTAAAAGGTGCGGAGTTGACCGCTTTTCGCTCGTATGCAGGTGGCTTGGTTGCGCCCGAAAGTGATAATAATCCCTGGCATTATAAATTTACCTGGAATCCGCGCAATGTGGTACTTGCCGGGCAAGGCACTGCCCAGTACATCGAAGATGGACATTATAAGCACATCCCTTACCATCGTCTTTTTGCTCAATATGAAACTATTGACGTGCCGGGTATGGGCAAATACGAAGCCTATCCTAATCGTAGTTCGCTGCTCTATCGAACGACTTATGGCTTGGAAAAAATACCGAGTTTGCTGCGCGGTACACTGCGTTGCAAAGGGTATTGTGATGCTTGGAATGCGCTTGTACAAATTGGTTTGACGGATGATAGTTACCCGATTATTGGTTCTAAAGATTTGACATATTATAAGTTGGTAGATGGCTATTTGCCTCGTAACGAAGGTAATAATACGCTCAAAGAGCGCGTCGCGCTACTGCTCAAAATTGATAGAGATTCGGATGTCATCAAAAAACTCGAATGGTTGGGTATTTTTGACCGTTCGAAAATTGGACTCAGTAAAGCCACACCTGCCCGAATTCTTCAGCATCTTCTCGAACAAAAATGGACACTCCAACCCGATGATAAAGACATGATTATCATGCAGCACGAGTTTGATTACAAATTGGATGGCAAGTCAGAATCGCTCGTTTCTACGATGGTACTTAAAGGTCATGACTCGGTAGATACTGCGATGTCGCGCCTCGTCGGCTTGCCGCTTGGTATTTTTGTAAAACTGATTATGCTCGGAAAAATCAAAGCTACGGGCGTCAACATTCCTGTTATGGAAGAGGTTTATACGCCTGTATTGAAGGAATTGGAGGAGTATGGTGTTATATTTAAAGAAACTATTAGAAAGTTAGAGAGTTAGAGTGTGAAGAGTTGGAGAGTTCCATCTCTCTACTCTCTACTCTTTAACTCTCTACTCTTTTCTCAACTCATTTACTATGAAACATTTAATTGCGCCTTCTTTGCTTGCTGCTGATTTTACGCGCTTGCACGAGGCAGTTGATTTGGTCGAAAATTCGGAAGCTGATTGGTACCACCTGGATGTGATGGATGGGCGCTTTGTGCCAAATATTTCTTACGGTATGTCTATCATCAAGCAGTTGCGAGCTATCTCAAAAAAGCCCTTTGATGTGCATTTGATGATACTCGAACCCGAAAAATATGTTTCGCAATTTCGTGAAGCGGGAGCAGATGTCATTACGGTGCATTATGAAGCCTGCCCGCACATACATCGTACACTGGCGCAGATACGCGAAACAGGCGCACAGGCAGGCGTAGCGATAAATCCGGGTACACCGGTTGCGCTACTGGATGATGTGCTGGAGGAAGCTGATATGGTCTTGATAATGTCGGTCAATCCGGGCTTTGGGGGGCAAAAATTCATTTATAACACCTTGAAGAAAATTGAACAAGTCAAGAAGCGCATTATCACGAGAAACCTTGCTGTAAAAATCGAAATTGATGGTGGCGTAGGACTTCAAAACGCTGAGTCAGTTTTGCAAGCCGGAGCAGATGTACTTGTGGCTGGTAGTAGTGTTTTTAAAGCCGAAAACCCCGCAGCAACAATTGCTAAATTGAAGGAAATCGGGAAGGGAAGTCTTTGGGTTTGACTTCAAATTTAATCTCAACTTCAACTTCAACTTCAATCTCAACTTCAAATTCAAATCCAAATTATACAATCAGATTATAGAGCGAATTTGCTACGCAAATTCTAAAAGTTGAAGTTGAGTTGAAGTTGAGTTTGAAGTTGGGCTTCACTTTACACATTCAAGTTATTTATCTTGTTATAAAAATAAGGCTCAAATTGAGACATATAACGCTTTTCACCCATTCCCAATGATTTGTCAAGATACATAATTTAATCTTTTCTATTGCCTTCTTTATTCCTACATGTTAATTTGATTTAAAATTGGTATTAAATTACCATTGTTCTACACAAAAAATACATTGATTTTTTTAGTGTTTTAAGCGTATATCTTTTTCCAATATTTATTTTGCATGTAATCCGTTTTTCAATGAAATATTAGTAAAGAATTGTAAATAGCCATTTTTTTAGCGGTATAAATCTTAATAGAATTATATCTATGTGATTGTTGCACAATTTTACTGGAATAAACTTTTATTTTATTGTTTAAATTTTTATGTTTGCATAATATTTATAGGTAAAATTTAATTTTACGCAAAACAGAACTATTTAGCAAAAGTTGTCGTCTAAATATTAACACACTCATTTCGTATACGCCTATTTACCTTGCACTTGTGTATACTACCACCCAAAGCCAAGTTCAAATCCCAAGTTGTTATACAACAGGGTTCACCAAAACAAAAAATTAACTACTTATGTCATTTGAAAGACATAAAATAGTTTGTATTCTATACATTATACATTAGTGAAAGAAATTAAATAAATGTATATTCTCGACTTGTTCTTTTTCCTTTATATTTCACCAAATTTTCCTTAAATACAGTAAGTATTCGCGTCAAATTTGGTTCGTCTAAAGAAAAAATAACGACGCGAAGAATGTACATTTATTTAATTCCTAATACTTAGTACACCGTCCAAAAATGCAAAGAAACTTTCTGGACGGTGTACTTAGTAGTAAGTCAAACTAATTATGGTAAGTTCATTTGGCGAAATTTGTCCGATTACTTTGTTGGAGAACATCCAGCGTAGCTACGACTATGCTGAATAACCTCCGCCTCGTACTCGAAAAAATTTCACTCAAAGCAACATATCATAATTAGATTGACTTACTACTAAGGAACGACGCAAAAATAAATTCAGATTTTGACTTGTTCTTTTCTCCTTTTTCTTCGTTATGAAAATCCTTGCGTAGCTTGGCTATGCGCGGTTTTCATGCCTCGAAAAAGAAAAAAATAACGGCATCAAAAAACTTAATTTATTTATGCCTCGTTCCTAAGTGATTATAAACGTAATTTTTGCAGTGATTTACAAGTAGGCTTTAAATTCTCAGATTAGAGTCTAACATATTTAATATATAATAAATTGATTAAAAACTCAACTTTATGAAAAGGCTATCAAGCACTATTCTTTTAAGTTTCCTGTTTCTACTAAGCGCATTGCAGGCGCAGATGACCATTGATGGTCAGGCACTTTACGGAAACGAATGGATTAATCACAGTCAGGATTACTACAAGGTTTATGTCCATGAAGATGGATTATATCGTATTTCTCAACAGGCTTTGGCAGATGCCGGAGTACCTGTAGGTGCTATTAGCACCGGAGATTTCCAACTGTATGCTATGGGCAGTAAAGTGCCTATATATGTCAGTGGTGTCGGTACATTGGGCAGTAGTGACTTCATTGAGTTTTATGGTGAAGAAAATCAGGGCGAAATGGATAGACATCTCTACACATCGCCTGATGATATACTGAATCCGTATTACAGTATGTTTACGGATACGACCACCTACTTTTTGACCTGGGGAAGCGGTAGTAATAACCACATTCAAGATACACCAAACGACCTGATTTCGCCACCTGCGGCAGAGCCTTATTTTATGGATGATGCACGTCATGTGCTTTTCAATAAATACCATAAAGGCGAACCTTATGGTGGTTTGTACGAGTCTCGTTTTTCTGCTGGTGAGGGTTTTGCTTATAAGCTCAATCAGGTTACGCCGGGTAGCGTCACTATTAGCGACCTTTATACGGGTGGTCCTGATGCAGAAGTTCGTGTACGCTTGGCAGCAGCAGGTGCAGGTGCGAATCACAGTCTACAGATTTCGGTCAACGGAACAGCTATAACTACTGATTCTTCTACCTTCTACAATTATTTGATGCGTCAGATAAATGAGCCTATCTCTACAAGCATGCTGACGAATGGCGTGAATCCTATGGAAGTAAGAGGTTTGTTGGGTGCGACTGATAAGTATGCCACTTCTTTAATGGCTATCAAATATCCGCGTCAATTCAAATTTGGCAATGCGGACAATTATAAATTTGACCTTCCTGCCGACCCTTCTAATAAAAAATATCTGGAAATCACAGATTTTAATCATGGCGGTGCAGCACCGATACTCTACGATTTGACGAATAATCTGCGTATCACGACTGCGTTGAGTGGAAATACGGTAAGAGTAGCATTGCCCCCTTCGGCAAATGACCGTGAGTTGGTTTTGGTCAGTCAAAACCATAGTTATACAATGCTTGAGCCAAATGAAGTTGATTTTATTGACTATTCTGCGGCAGCCAATCAAGGTGATTATATCATCGTTTCCAATCCTATTTTGATGGATGATGGTGCAGGTAATAACTATGTACAACAATATGCAGATTATCGTACTTCTACGGGTTATGACGTGATTATTATTACAACTGACCAGTTATATGACCAATTCGGATACGGTATCAGCCGTCACCCCCAATCGGTGCGTAATCTCACAGGTTACTCATTGGCAAACTGGACGCCGCGCCCTCGATATATGTTTATGATTGGTAAATCGCGTCCTTACTACTCGGTTCGTAAAAACTGGACTAAGCAACCTGCTTTTACCACTACGTTTGGACACGAGCCCTCTGATATGCTGCTTACTTCGACTATACAATCTGACGCACCACGGTTGGCATTTGGTAAATTACCAGCTACCACACCCGAACAAATTGCTATTTATCTCAATAAAATGATGATTTATGAGAATACAAATGCAACACTGCCTCAAACGATTGACGATAAAGCATGGAGAAAAAGAGTAATTCATATGGGCGGAGGTGACCAAAATATCCAATCTACTATAGTCAATAATTTGGGCAATTATGAAGCTCAAATATCTAATGAATATTATGGTGCAAATGTGGAATCTTTTATTCAAAACAGTTCTGTCCCTGAAGTAGGTTCGGCTAGTCAAAGATTGGATTCGTTGATTGCCGAAGGTGCTTCTTTAATGACTTTTTACGGACACTCTACACCAAATAATATTGACTTTAATTTGAAACTTCCTAGTGAGTACGACAACGTTAATAAATTTCCTATATTTTTCTCACTTGGTTGTTATAACGGACAAATTCATACCAAGACCTTTGGAATGAGTGAACAATTCGTTTTTGAAGAAGATAGAGGAACAATTGCATTCATGGCAACTATTGGGCTTTCAAGCCTCGGTGCATTGGATGTATTTGCAGATGCTTTTTACCTTAAAATGTCAAAAGATAACTATGGTGAGGGTATCGGAGATATTGCACAAGCTGCTGTTACGTCTCTTGCTGGAGATTTGAATGTTTACAACCGAATTGTTTATCAGCAAATGACTGTAAATGGTGACCCTGCGGTTCGACTTAATAATGACCTTGCACCGGATTATACGGTCAGAGAGAGTGCTATCAACTTCGATATTGCCGAGCCAAAATCAACCGAAGATATTGATATCACATTCAATTTGGTCAATCTTGGCAAAGTAGAAGATCAGCAAGTACGTGTACTCGTCGAAAGAATTTTGCCAGATGGTACTACTGTCACTGTCATCAGTGAATTGGTTGATGCACCTGCTTTTGAAGAATCTCATACCTATACCATGCCTGCCATCATAAATTCGGTGGGTATGAACGAATTTAGAGTCACCGTAGATTCGGATGATGTCGTTGTCGAATTGCCTGACCCAACTGCCGAAGGCAATAACAGCGGTTCGGCAAACATCTTTGTATATGCAGATGTGGTGACGCCTATTTCGCCGAGCAATTATAGCATACAAGGCGACCCTAATATTACGCTTGAGGCACAAATTAATAATTTGTACGCCAATCAAAACCTCACGTACTACATAGAAATTGATACGACAGAAAATTATAATAGTCCATTATTGGAATCAACAACTATCCAGCAAACGGGTGGTGTGTTGAGTTGGGATCCGCCTATAAATTACTCCGAAGAAACTGTTTATTACTGGCGTGTACGTGTAGAGGCTTCGCAAGTAAGCAATGCCTCAGGATGGCAGGATATGTCATACGTATATGTTGATGGTGAGTATCCGGGTTGGAATCAATCACATCATTACCAATTTCTCGACGACCGTTATCCGAATACAATGGTTTATAATGAGGATACACGCGAATTTGAATTTGTGAATGGTGGTATCGAAGTCGTGGTTAGCAACGCCCATGTAGGTGTATTGACTACTGACAAAATTGATTTCTCCATTGGTGGTTCGCGTATTTATGATGTAGAATATTTTGAGCAAAACGAACAGGGTATTTATGTCGTATTACTTGATGAAAATGGCGACCCAATATGGAATGATGCCGTTGACCTTGCAAATAACGTTGGAGAATACGGAACGTTCATCTCTCAAACTACTCAGCCTGCCTACACCTTCCTTACAGATGATGCAGCAGGGCAGCAGAATTTAGAGAATTTCCTCAATAATACTTTACCTACATTGACGGATGTACACGATGTACTCATTTATAGCCTCAATGATTATCAGCCGGAAACTTGGAGTCCATCTTTATTCGATGCCTTTGAAAGTTATGGTATTACTGAATTGCAAAATTCAGCTAACTTGGGCGGTGTCCCTTATGCAGCATTAATTGATTTGGAAGACAATACAGCACAAGAAGAAATCGCTGTCAACGAAGGTGATGTTATCGAAGCTATTTTCTCTGTAAAAGACCCGTGGGATGAAGGCACGGTGCTTTCTACCATTATCGGACCTGCGACTGAGTGGGGTTCAATGCACTGGGATGTTACGGATCTAGAAGCTGATGATAGTGTACACATGAATGTATATGGTATTGATGCCAATGGCAATCGCGTACTTTTGATGGGTGGACTGACGGCTACTGACCACGTTTTTGACCCGGGTGTCGTGGATGCCAGCCAGTATCCGTACTTACAGTTGGAGTATGTAGCTGTGGATGAGGTGAATAATACACCGCCACAACTTGATTTTTGGAGAGTTATTTTTGAAGGAAATCCTTGTTACCAATTGGTCATAAGCGCAATCCTTGAAGGTCCTTATGATAATGTGAGTGGCGATATGACGACCAAACTCAGCAATAACCGTAAGATATTGCCGGGACAAACACCAGCCAGTGATCTGGTAGTACCGACACCTGCGGGTCATCCTTACTCAGTAGCCCCCTGGAACTATACAGGTACAGAAGGTGCCAACTATACAGGAGCTAACTATACGGGTAGTGAGGTGGATTGGGTACTCGTCTCTGTACGTTCGGCTACCGCAAAAGTATCTGAAGTAGCTGTAGCAGCAGGACTTTTGATGAAAGATGGAACGATTACTTTTCCTAGTGATTGCCCGGTAGAGACCACCGAACCGGGTCCGTTCTACGTAGTCGTGGAGCATAGAAACCACATGGGTATCATGACACCACAAGCTATAAATGTAGTCAATAAAGAGATTGTCTATGATTTTACTACACAAAATTCGTATAGAGACGCGCTCGGTACGGGTGTTGGGCAGAAAGAAATCGCAGTAGGTGTATGGGCGATGCTTTCAGGCGATCTGGCGCAAACTTCTGATATTTTAAGCTATGACATCACGGGTGCAGATAAAATCATCTGGACGGATGGTAATGGTAATTTCGATAATTATCGTTCCTCTGATGCCAATCTCGATGGTGATACAAACGGTTCTGATAAGATTTATTGGGAAATAAATAATGGAAAAAGTTCGCGTGTACCTAGATAAGAGATGCGAGATAAATAACTAATTTCAAGGCGGAAAATAAGTGCAAAAGGCAAGCACAAGTTCAAATTTAATGATTTCGCCTTTAGCGAATTATTATATGAAGTAAACTTCTCGCTTTTCCTACTGAAATAATTATACAAAAAGAGGCTTCCTTAATCGGAAGCCTCTTTTTTTGTACGCATCAATCCAATATATGGTATCTAAGCACTTTAGTTTTTGAAGTTTTATTAACTGATTTGTTTCTATTTATAGGAATAGATGAGGTATTATGTATACTAAATTTTGGATATTAGGAAACTGGAGTATTATAAAATAAAGTAAATACCTAACTAACAATACTTTACATAAATTAAAATATTTTATTTTACTTATTTTTAATTAAATTTAAAATATTGATTATCAGTAACTTATGGTATTAAACCTAATTCCCCAATTCCCTAATTTCCATTTTTTCCAAAGTCCGGATATATATCTCGATCTAACAAATGCAAAAATGCAAGTTTCAAAATCGGCTTTTTCAGATTTGTTACACATTCAAACATAGGCAAAAGAAAAATATTGGTAAATATTTTTATACATTTTCGATAAATCACAATGTTTTTTTCACTTTTCACTCCTTATGATAAGCTAAAAAATATCACTTTTTAGTTGGCTAAAAAATAATTATTAAAACCATATAGTGATAAAATACCGCCCTTTTTCACGCAATTTTTGCGTTTAAAATATTGAAGACCCTATGGCTTTTGCATCAAACCAAGCTCTAAATCATAGTTTTTTTAGCTCTTATTCTCTCCTTTTCTTTACGATGTATAGTTAGCACATAAAAAGTCACTTTTACTTATGTATTTTTTTTCAGGTGAAAAAGAATGTTCTCTTTGTACAAATACGGATTTTTTAAATCATAAGTTTAGATTATAGAGAAAATTTAATAACTTATATTTTACTGATAATTAAATATTTAACGAATTGTGATTAAGACTTATTTCATAAAAAAGTCATTCATCAGTTAATTTATAAAAGTTCTCCGAGAGAATAGAATATCCTGTGCCATGCAAAAAAAAACAAATAACTATTGCAACACTCATCAAATATCTCCGTAAAAACATATATCAATTCGACATAGAAGTTAATGAAACCCAAACAACTATTTTTAAACTAAAATAATCAAATAAGAAAAGACAAATTAAAATACCATGTCACAACTTTCCCGCAAAAGGTATTTACTTTCAAGCCCTTGTCTACTAAGTTTGCTAACAGAAATCATCTAATAATATAAAACAAAACAAAACTATATCTCACATCTCTCTTGTTGTTAGTTAGCTACGAGGAAAAGATTGGGGTAAAATTTAAAACACCCTTGAAATACAAAATACTCAATAATTTTCTGATTTATTTTTGTGTATTTAATCAAACATTCGAAGAAAAGGCTACTTCCCAGAATGATTGGCACGAAAGATAAAATAGGAGATTCTCCAAAAAACGGAAACAAAATCTTTTACTCACATTACCTTAAATTCAGCACTTATGAAATTCAGCACAATTATCACATTATTATTTTTCGTATTATTCATTTTCACTAATACGGATACTTTCGCAGTAGATTCGATAAACCCAAATGAAAAAGTACAAACTCTTGAAAAAGAAAAAGGTGGTGGACACATTACAGCTATCATAGCAGGTAGACTGGAAGTTTCGCCAAGTGCTAACAGAACAGCCGCACCTGTACCTATCACAGTGAAAGTGATGCGTGGACTTCAGGTAGTTGCTCAAGATAGCAGCGTAGATGGTAATCTCTCGCTCAACCTCGACGACCTTGAATCAGGATTTTATATGGTTCAAATTATCTCTTCCGCAGGCATGCAGAGAGTTATTATCAATTTGTAAAAAAAATAAAGAACGTGAAGCAAATGAAATAAATTAAGGAAGAGGAAGAAAGTAATCTACCCCAAATGAAGTCGTTATTTTTTTTATATATTTGGCTAAATTTGACGCACATAGCCGAGCTACAGCCTGTCCCAAACTCGTTTTGGGACAAGGAGAATTTAGTAGAACATATAAGAAAAAGAACAATTCAGATGTACAGATTATTTTTTTCTCTTCCCTTACTTCACACTCTCTATTTTCTCACTTAACCATGATTTGGCTCGTATAGACTTCATGGCATTTAGCTTTTCCAAAAGTTTCTCTTTAGTCAATTCTTTCCTGTAAGGCGCTTCCGAAAGTAATTTCACAAAACGTATAAAGTTTTTCACAGGGTTTTTAATCTGTGTTGCCATTCTATTATTTCGATTAAGATACTTACTAAAATTATTACATTCTATCAAGATAAGTTCAGTTTCTTGAAGTTCATAAAGACATTGAATAGTAAGCGTGCGTGAAATAATCGGATAAATAAATTCTGTTCCGCTAATCTGTCTCAAAAGCCGAAGGCTCTTTTTATACTCTTTTTTAGCAAAATATAAATGTGTCTTGGCGAGTAGACTTGTGTTCGAACGCACGTCTTCACTTAGAAAATCAGTATAATCATCAATAAAATTTTCTAACCATCCAGTTTCTTTGAGTGCCATTGAGAGATACATTACATTGAGAAAATGCATCGTCGGCAAATAACCATCTTCAAGAATAAGGTTATTTTCAATTTTGTAAACATACCAATCAAACATTTTTTGCCGATATATCGACTTACCTTCTATCAATCCCCGATTAGCATGGGTCAACAAAAAATTGAGCAAGGTGTGTTTTTCGTCTTCATTTCCCAAACTAAGGTGTTCATATATCAATTTTTCGAGCTGGTCATAGGTTTTATCTCTGTTTTTTTCCTCATAAAACAAATCAATAACGAGTTCATATATCCGGAAAAGTTGATTTTTTCGATAGTTAGGTTTTCTGATTTCGCGTAAGACCTCTGGCAACAACGCAATACTATGATCTCCTGAATATTCTGTTTCAAGTGTCATCATCTCTGCACTATAACGAAGTTTGACCGCACAAAAAAATTGGTCAACCTCTGACATTGTCTTTTTTATATCCACCTCATCCCTGTATCTTTTCGAATCACCGGTGTAAAAATACGCCTCATGTCGCAGTCGCCATTGATTGAAATAATAAAACATATCACGCTCCGGCGAACTATCCAGTTTAGTTCTCATATTTTTGATGCTCCTGAAAAACAAATCATCCATTTGACGATCCTTCATTGCATCCAACAATACAAAATCTCGTGTCAAGGGTTGCTCACGTACTTGCACATATATCAGGTAATCCTCCAACTTCCGCGTGAGGTCACTCATCCAATCGTGTATTTGTCTGCTTTTAACTTCTTGGTTTTTAGCCACTTTTTTCAAAAAGTATGTCTTTTCCAATTTTGGTGAATCGTACTCCGGGCTATATTTTTTGATATACTCGTATAACTTCACCAAATTCTCATCTCTATTGAAAAAAGGCGTCTTAATATACCTGCCAAACTCCAATAATTCACTTCTGGATAAACCTATGAACAGTTTTATCAGTTTACTATTATTCATTTTTTAGAATTTTTATCAAAAAAAATCGGGAGAAAACCATATTCAACATAAAAAAATTATTTTCATTTAAAAAACTGATAATCAGTTTCTTATCTTAAAATTAAATTTCGTTGTTTTTAATTGTAAAAGTATAAAATTTGGAGGGAGAAATTCAATTAATTGTACTTTTTTCTCTGACGAAATACCCCGAACATTGTAATGTGAACGGAGGGAAAAACATTCAAACCGAAAAGTTCACGAAAGTTAATTGACAACTTGGATACCAGTTCTTGAAAAAAAATCGCCTTTACACAGGTGAAATCATACGACCTATAAGAAAACAGTGTTTATCTTTTTTTTTGAAAAAAAACGGGATAAAACCACAGCTCAAAAAACAGTATTGATTATTAATTACTTACTAATAATCAACAACTTATCTCAAAAAAACAATAAAAATGGCAACTACAAAAAAACAAAAAAAGAGAGAGAAATTCAATTAATTGTACTTTTTTCTCTGGCAAAATACCCCGAATATTGTAATGTGAACGCAACACACCACTATACAAATTAACGCGGTTCGCACAAGATAATTGAGAATACCATCACAAACTCTGGAGGAAAACAACATCATCTTTACTTTTTTTAGAGGTTTTGTCATTCAAATTTAAAGGCTATTAAATAATTCCGACGGCTAATCGGAAGAATGACTCGACTTCACAAGAAACAACATCATTTTATAAACTCAGTCGCAAGACAAAACATTTGTTAATATGAAAAGCAAGAATTCAATGTATTACCTGCTTTGGCAGCAAAATACCATCAGCAACTGGCCCATCTATCATACATTGTATGATAAGTGCCACGCAGAACTCACGATGTATTGTTTATCAATGCTCAGCAATCCCAAAACGGCACGAGTAATTGCCTTCGAAGCATTGCTCGAACTAATGAATCACTTAGACGATAAAAGAGTCCCTAATCCAGACGCTTGGATTATCAATCTGGTGGCACAAAAATGCCAACAGCACCAAGCAGTAGCCTGATAAAGAGGCTATTAAATACATGAATTTCATCACTATGCATTTATACATTTACCTTTATTTGGTTAATTTAAATGTCTGCGTTGAAAAATAGATATAAACAGGAGATATATGATTTCTTGTAGTTAAAACAAAAAAAGGTCTCCGCAAAAAAGGCTATAAATTGCGAAGACCCTAAAGATTTACCATTTGCCGTTCCCACTATGGAATTCCGCCTCATCATTTCGTTGGGTTTTGTTGAGGTGGATTCCAACTTTTCTCTTGACAGAAAAGTAAAAGCGGATTAATGATAAAGTCAATACTTACACTGAAATTGCATTTTTTAAATAATAATAAATAAGAACTGTATTAAGTTGTATAATACTTTTTAGATTAATTGATTAACAAAATGATGATGTAAAGAATCTTTACGACCGTCTAACCAATATTCAAAGCATCTTCCCTCCGATGTTACGAAAGATTCTTTACTAATCAATACCCACAACACCTCAAAAATAAAGACTAATTGAGTTAAGTTGATTTTGTTTTTTTGTTGAATTGCCAAAAGTGGCGAGAAATACAAAAAGACCTTGGTCCATCTACCAAATTTATGGACCTAAATGTGGGTCATTTTTTGCCGTTCCCACTATGGAAGTCCGCCTCGATATTTGTTGGGTTTTATCGAGGTGGATTCCACTTTTTTCTCTTCTTTTTACTTTCCGATTACATTACCTTCCTTTGAATTTCCATACGTTTTACGCAAATCATTCTTTTCTGTTTCATTTTTTTATAAAAAAATAAATATTTATATTTTTCGTAATTAATTTTTTCGATAAAAAACCTTAGTGAAAGAAATTAAATAAATGTACATTCTTCGCATCGTTATTTTTTCTTTAGACGAACCAAATTTGACGCGAATACTCACTGTATTTAAGGAAAATTTGGTGAAGTGTAAAGGAAAAATAACGGCGTGAAGATGTAACGTTTATTATCTTTTCATCCCTTAACTAATATGCTCACCACTGGATTTGTCAAAGAACCAATTTTTTAAAACCTATCCTACAGCCGCAGCTACTGGCGTCAGGGCATAAACAACTCCTCCGACAAGCGTGATCGCCAATACCCAATAAGCCACTTCCGTCAATATCCAGCCCAAATTTTTCCTCCCAAGAAGTCCTTTACTCACCAATACAGGTGCTACATACATAATCGCCGGCATAAATCCGTGAAACATACCATGCACAAACTGGCTCATTCCCTCTTCCGTATGCCCTGCGTATCTTGACGTGGCATAAGCAATGACAACAGCCATTAAAAATGCGCCAATCGTATGCACTGGATTGGTACTTTTCATGTCCTCCTCTGTCAGGCTCGCACCTCTCATCCAACTTTGTCCGAATACTTTCGGATGAAACCAAATAAATCCTAAAACCATAATTAAGATTGCCCCCAAGGCAATTGCTACATAATTCATAATGTGTAATGTTTTGATAAAAAATGAAAGAATTTAATAAAGTATTAATCTACAAATTTAGAATGTTTTTTGGTTTAATTGAAAATAATCGGAAAATAATTAGGAAAACGGACTGCGCGATAAATTTTGAACAGAGAAAAACAAGCCCTATATAAGTGACTATTAGCCACTTCAAGGTGGCAATATTTCAAGAATTATTTAGAACAACGAGGAGTTCTCTTTTTGAAAAACATAGAAAAATAGATACATTTGTAGGCACTATTTACCCTCAAAGAGATGGATTTCGCGTTTTGCGTAGATAAATGAGTAGAATTTATTGCCTATATTATTCCCAATTGGAAGCCACAATCACCTTACATAAAATGAAAAATAACAACATTCATCGCTCCTCAATTCCTGTCATTTTAGCTATCGGATTGTTATCATTTTTTTTTGTTTTTTCGCAATGGCAAACCATCCACGAAAGGTTTGACAACTCACCGATTTTAGCCATAAAAAGCGACATTGCATCCCCAAAAGATTCAACTATTTTTCAAGATAAACAAAGAGGTGCTCATGTTTTTGGAAGGCTTGATTCCTCGAACTTTCAGTTTTTATATCGCAATAATATTGAGTGGGTTACTTTGGTCGCATGGGCTTCGCAAGGCGATTATGATAGCCCGATAGTGAGGCATCATAATGGTGATAGCTTGCGGATGCGACAAAGTGATGCCGACTGGATTAAGCGGTTAGAATTAGTTCATTCTCAGGGATTTAAAGTATTTTTCAAACCTCATGTTTGGATAGATAATCCTTCTGATGGGAAATGGCGTTCTGATGTTTTTCCGACCAACGAAGCCAATTGGGAATCGTGGAAAAAAAGCTATCGCGAGTTCATTTTGCGCTACGCGAATTTAGCCCAACAAGCCAATGTAGAAATGTTTTGTATCGGCACAGAATTTTCGAGATTATCCGTCAAAAAACCGCTTTTTTGGAAAGCCTTGATTCAGGAGGTGCGGACTGTGTATTCCGGTCAAATAACTTACGCCGCCAACTGGTATAATGAGTATGAAAAGATAACTTTTTGGAGCGATTTGGATTACATTGGTATCCAAGCCTATTTTCCTTTGGTCAAAAATAAGTATCCAAGCGTCCGGCAGATTTCAAAGGGCTGGCGCAAACATCTCCCGACGATAAAATCCATTCAAAAAAAGTATAATCGACAGATACTTTTTACCGAAATAGGCTATAAAAGCACCGCCGATAGTGCCATAAGCCCCTGGGAATGGATGGACAATCCTTACAGTAAAGACAAAGCTTTTTCGACAGAAACACAAGCCAATTGCTACGAAGCTTTTTTTAATACCCTTTGGGAAAAAGAGTGGTTTGCAGGCATACATATATGGCAATTGAGAAGTGATAACGCTGGAAATAATGGGAAAAATCACCTGGGTTTTACGCCTTTAGGAAAGCCCGCAGAAGGGGTTATTGCAAAGGGTTTTAAGTAACTTTTTTGTGTTTATAGTTTGTTTTTCTTTTGGAAAGTATAGGGAATTTGATATATTTGCAGTACTGATGTAACTTCAAAAGGGCGGGCTTTTCGTGTTGGGATTCTTTT
>Ga0209595_100164_pt1 | contig 22846 bp, 18 predicted proteins | sample Porto_4metaG_FD_187427 | JGI IMG/M metagenome (GOLD analysis project Ga0209595, IMG submission 187427) | Marine algal microbial communities from Porto, Portugal - Porto_4 metaG (SPAdes) (version 2) | ecosystem: Host-associated > Algae > Red algae > Unclassified | place: Portugal: Porto...
TTCATTTGATAATTTTGGACGGGCATCTGTTGGAGGGTTTGGTCGATGTCGGTGCCGGAGATACGTTTTTGTTCCAGTTGTGCGAGGATTTCGTTGGCGCGTTGGACGATAGATTTGGGCATACCTGCCATCGTTGCGACGTGGATACCAAAGCTGTGTTGCGAACCGCCGGGCGTGAGTTTGCGTAGGAAAATCACCTTTTTGCCGACCTCTTTTATGGCGATATTGAAGTTTTTGATGCGTGGAAATTTGGCGGCGAGTTCGTTGAGTTCGTGGTAGTGGGTGGCGAAAAGCGTCTTGGGTCGGGCGGCTTTATTATTGTGCAGGTACTCTGCGATAGACCAAGCGATAGAGATGCCGTCGTAGGTACTCGTGCCGCGACCGATTTCGTCGAGTAGGATGAGGCTGCGGTCAGAAACGTTGTTCATAATGCTCGCCGTTTCGTTCATTTCGACCATAAAAGTCGATTCGCCCGACGAGATATTGTCCGATGCACCCACGCGCGTAAAGACCTTATCTACGATGCCGAGTTTCGCACTTTTGGCAGGCACAAAACTACCCATTTGCGCCATCAGACAGATGAGTGCCGCTTGTCGCAAAACGGCGGATTTACCCGACATATTCGGACCGGTAATCATCAGAATTTGTTGCTCGTCATTGTCGAGATACACGTCATTGGGGACGTAAGGCGCGTCGGGCGGGAGTTGCTGTTCGATGACGGGGTGGCGACCTTCTTTGATGTCAATGCTAAAGCCATCGTGCATTTCGGGGCGACAATATTCGTGCTTCAACGCCACTTCCGCGAAGGCAATCAGGCAGTCGAGTTGAGCGATGATAGCACCGTTTTGTTGTATCGGAACGATGTAATCCGCAAGGTCGGCGACCAAGCGTTCAAAAAGTTCTTCTTCCAAAACCAACATCTTTTCCTCTGCGCCCAATATCTTGACTTCCAGTTCTTTAAGTTCCTCCGTAATGTAGCGTTCCGCATTGGTGAGCGTTTGTTTGCGAATCCAATTGTCGGGAATTAGTCCGAGATTTTTGTACTTATTCGTCACTTCGAGGTAGTAGCCGAATACGTTGTTAAAACCAATTTTGAGTTTGGCAATTCCGGTGGCTTTCGCCTCGCGTTGTTGGATGCCGAGTAGGATGTCTTTGCTGTTTTTCACCAAGTCGCGCAACTCGTCCAAACCTTCGTCGATGCCATCTGCCATCACGCCGCCTTTTTTGAGATTGACGGGTGGGTCTTCTACGAGATGCGTTACGATTTTTTCTCTTATTTTCAAACACAAATTCACACGGTCAGCCATCTGCACGAGGTTCTCGTGACCGCTTTCTGCCAACATATTTTTTATCGGTTCTATCGCTGCCAATGACCGCCCAAGTTGCCTCACTTCTCGCGGATTTACTTTGCCCATTGGCACTTTTGACACCAAGCGTTCTATATCGCCGATCTGTCGGATTTGTTTGATTAGGAGGTCGGTTGTATCGCGTTCTTTGATGAGATATTCGACTGTTTTGAGCCGTGATTCTATGTCATTTTTTCTCAACAAGGGTAATACGACCCACTTTTTCATGAGCCTTCCGCCCATTGGTGAAATCGTTTTATCCAGTACATCTACCAAAGGAGTGCCGGACTCATGCGCACTATAAATTAACTCTAAGTTACGTATCGTGAATCTATCCAACCATACATATTTTTCCGCTCGAATCCGACTAACCGAGTTGATATGTTTTAGGTTATTATTCTCTGTTGTGGCGAGATAATGCAAGGCTGCACCTGCCGCAATTTGAGCGCATTCCATTTCCTCTACACCAAAACCTTTCAAGGTCGGCACGTCGAAATGTGTCAACAATTTTTCGCGCGTATAATCGGGCTGAAATATCCAGTCTTCGAGCGGATAGGTATAGAGTTTTCCACCAAATTGACTATTAAAATTCTTTGCTTTCGCCTTAGAAAACAGGACTTCTGAGGGGTTGAAACTTTGTAATAATTTATCCGTGTATTGTTCATTTCCTTCACTCACGAGGAGTTCGCCTGTCGAAATATCCAAAAATGCGATGCCGTAATGTCCTTTTTGTCCGTAATGTACCGCTGCGAGGAAATTATTTTTGTTGTGGTCGAGGAGATTGTCGTCAGTCGTTACGCCGGGTGTCACGATTTCAGTGACGCCGCGTTTGACGATTTTTTTGGTTTTACTCGGCTTCTCCAATTGCTCACAAATCGCCACGCGATAGCCCGCCCGCACGAGTCGCGGCAGGTAGGTATCGAGCGCGTGATACGGCACGCCCGCGAGTGGCGTTTGGTCGCCGCCATTATTGCGCGAAGTGAGGGTGATGCCGAGTACACCAGCTGCTGTAACTGCATCATCGCCAAACGTTTCGTAAAAATCACCTACGCGAAACAATAACAAAGCGTCGGGGTGCTTTGCCTTCGTTGCGTTGTATTGCTGCATCAAAGGAGTGATTTTTTTATTTTTTGAACCTGTTTTTGAACCTGCCATATTTTGTGTTTCGTAGTGCGTAATGGAACACGAATTTTGGCAGATTGGGCGGATAATGCGGATTTTTTCGTCTCCAAAAACTCGCTTTGTATTTTTAAAATGCAAGGCGAGTTTTTGGAGAAAGTATATTAAGATGCGTTGCCGATAGCGATCGGCAACGCGCCTTTTCACTACAAGCGATTTATAATATGCTTATTTCTAAATAAAAAAATCTGCGTCATCCGCCAAATCTGTGCTAATCTGCGTTCCATTCCTGCAAAATTACTGTATTGTAAGTGAAACACGAAATGAATAGGTAATGGGAAATGGGATTGGATGAATTTTTTGGGTCATCGTAACACAGACATTCCTATCTGTCACGTCCGGCACAGACAGGAATGTCTATGTTATGTTATTTCAAATAATCCTCATAAGTATCCTCATACTCCCAAGCATCATAAGCATCAGAATTGGACGTAAACTCCCTGATGTCCGCTTCATCTGTTTTGGAATCCTCATTTGTTTGTTTTTTCACTTGAATCTCCTCAATAGGTACGTGTGTAATATCCGTCCGCTCCTCATTGGGAAATTTGGGGGCTGTCTTTAAAACTTGCCTTTTACTCATAAAATGTATTTTTCATAAAGATACAATTTTTTTATAAAGATACAATTTTTTTATAAAATCTCCCGTATCTTTATACCGTGAATCACGAAATATATATCCGTCGCACACTCGAATTGGCTGAACGGGGTGGCGTAGCTGTCAGCCCGAATCCAATGGTCGGTTGCTGTATTGTGCATGAAAATCGTATCATTGGAGAAGGTTGGCATGAGCAATATGGCGAGGCGCATGCAGAGGTCAATGCCATAGCGAGCGTGCCGCCCAAAAACCGTCATTTAATTGCACAATCAACGCTTTATGTCAATCTTGAACCTTGCTGTTATCATGGCAATACGCCGCCTTGTACAGACTTGATTACGAGGCACTTAATACCACGAGTCGTCATTTGCAACCTCGACCCAAATCCTCGTATTTCAGGAGGTGGCGTAGGTGTGCTACGCGCATTGGGCGTGAAGGTATACACGGGCGTACTCGCAGACGAGGGCGCGTGGCTCAACCGCCGTTTTTTTACTTTTCATAAAAAAAAACGCCCGTATATAATTCTAAAGTTCGCGCAGTCTGCGGATGGTTTTATAAGCAAAAAAAATGAACAAACATGGATTAGCGGAAAGGTAGCGAAGCGACTGACGCACAAATGGCGCAGCGAAGAAGACGCTATTTTAATCGGTACAAATACGGCGGAAATTGATAATCCACAATTGACAAATCGACTTTGGGCGGGTGCGTCGCCTGTGCGTGTGGTTTTGGACAGAAGGGGGCGATTATCGACTGATTTGCGGGTGTTTGACAGTACAGCGCGGACGATTATTTTTTCGGAAAATGAAGACGTAAAACAGTTTTTCAAATCGTCTAATGTGGACGTGACGATTTGTAAAATCGTTTTACGTGACCTATTGAATCATTTATACCAATCCAAAATAAAATCCATCATAGTAGAAGGCGGCGCACAATTACTGCAAAGTTTTATTTCAGAAAATCTGTGGGATGAAGTACGTATTTTCACCGCAAGCCATCATTTAGGCGAAGGTGTGGCTGCCCCCAAATTGGACGGAAAAATGGTGCAGCAAATTAGTATTGAGAACGACACTTTAACAGTTTTTCAAAGCATTTGATAAAGCCTGTTTTTGTCGATATCTGGACTTTAGACATTAGGTAATCGGGAAATTAGGTAATTAGGCTAACGAAAGCATAATTCGCTATTTATCAGCATGATAAAAATTGTAATAAAGTTAATTTAAAATAAAATGCAAATCAACGTAAATTATTGATAATGAGTAATTTACCTAACTACCCAGTTCCCTAATTACCCAATGTCCAAAGTCCAGTCGATGTATGACACTCAATTATAAAGTCTTAATATAACAGACAGGCACTCACGCAAACATCTCCCGTTCCACGATTTCACAAATAATATGTCCGATTAAAATATGACATTCTTGGATGCGCGGCGTGTCTGTCGAAGGCACATTGAGCAGCACATCACAATATTCTGCCATCTCGCCGCCCGTTTTGCCTGTCATTCCTATGGTGAACATTTTTTGCTCCTGTGCCTGTTGGAGTGCGCGGACGATATTCGCAGAATTTCCCGAAGTTGAGATAGCTACTAAGACATCGCCTTCACGCCCTTTCGCCTGTACCATACGCGCATACACATCATCAAAACTATAATCATTTGCCACAGCGGTCAGAAAGGAACTATTGACATGCAAAGCCTCGGCAAACAGTGGCGGTCTATCCAAATAAAACCTACCCGACAGCTCCGCCGCAAGATGTTGAGCATCTGCCGCACTGCCGCCGTTTCCACAAAAAAGCACCTTTCCGCCAGCTTTAAAACTATTCTTTATGATATTACTCGCAATCTCTATAATTTTCGTAAAATACTCACCTTCAAGTAATTGACTTTTCAAATCAATACTTTTTTTGATAATATTTTTAATATCGTTCTTTATCCGCTGTTCGTTGTTTGTCGTTTGTTCGCCATTCATCATTATTCATTTATCGTTCATTAGACTTTATTTAGGAATATTTTGTATGCATGGAACTTTTGTATTTTTTCGATAATCGAGCCTCATTTTGAGCCGCATACCCTACGGTACGGGGCGAAAAATAGGTGAAGAGTATCGGAAAAAGACAAAGTTAGCTGCATACAAAATTTTTCTAAATAAAGTCTATTATTACTCCGAGTCTTTCAGAATTTCCTTAAACACTTCTGTAATTTTCCCAAATCCATTTTCCGCGACTCGCCTTCTGATATTATCCTCAAAATCCACTGTTTTTGCCAATTCAAAATAATGACGCACGCCTGCTGCAATATGATATTTATCTGCTTTCGCAACCATAACTGCCGTTTTTCCATCGTCCACAAATTCGGCGAAGCCGCCTACATCCGTAATCACAGCGGGTTTATTATAACCGTAAGCAATGTTCAAAATACCACTCTGCGTACCCGAACGGTAAGGCATCACGACGACTTCGGAAAGTTGAAAATACTTCGCCAACTCTTCATTTGCAATGTATTGGTTGATAACTTTTACTTTGTCGCCAATGTTTAGTTTTTCTATGATGTCAAAATAAAATTTGGGGTCGTCATAAAACTCTCCTGCGACGAGTAGGCGTAAATTATTGTCTTGGGCAACGAGGTCGGCAAAAGCTTCGAGTAAAATATCCAAACCTTTGTATCGACGGACATAGCCGAAAAATAGCAAGACTTTATTGTCCGCTTCAAAGCCCAGTTTTTGCTTTTCTGCCTGTTTGTCAATGCCTTCATCAGCTTTAAACCAACCAAATATTGGTAATTCAGAACGGTAAATCTTTTGTCCGCGACTATATTGAGGCAGGTCTTTTTCGACGATATTGGACAGTGCGAGAAATTTATCGGCGTGTTTAAGTCCTAATTTCGTGAGAAATTGGTCGATTTTTCGCGATTCATGCGAAATGACATTTTCTGTAATGAACAATATTTTATTTGGGAAATGTCTACGAAGCATCGCGCTAATCGCACGATTGGAAGGTCCGAAAAAGGGTTGCCACCAGTCAATTGCCACGAGGTCGGGGTTCATTTTTTTGATATATTGCGCCGTGCGCCACCACGAAAGCGGTCCCATAGAATTGACCATTCGCTTACCCGTAAATTCCGAATAATGCTCGTCACTCTTGTCGAATTGCGTTGTACCCGGAAATAATAAACTCGGATATAAGACCTTATAATTGATGAGTTCTACCTCAAATTCTTTCGATAAGGCTTCGTGAAGGTGAGAAATAAATAAGGCATTGCCCCCACGATAGGGGTAACACGGACCGATAAGTGCAATTTTTTTCTTCATAATTTCGAGGTGCAAAATACGGGAAATTGTTGGATTGCTGAATTGTTTGATTGTTAAATTGTTTTGCTTCGCTTATTATTGGATTGTTTCGCTCATCTCCAATACAGGGTGAAAGTAACACAGGCTTCTAGCCTACACTGTGTTACTTTTCCTCGAAAATGACTTTCACTCTATATTGGGGATAAGCGAGCAATTTAACAATCGGCGAAACAAAACGATCAAAAAAATCATTCCCTTCGCGGTTTTTTCATTGAATGTACGTAGCCGTCCATCATTTTTTGGCAAGCGGTGATGGTTTCAAGAAATTCGTCGAGTTTGTCTTCGCCGATGTATTCGAGGTCTTCGGCGATGAGGAGGAGGGTTTCGAGTTTGTATAGATGAGCTTTAGCGGCTTGGAATTGACGCATGGTAAATTCCCAATATTTACCACTGACTCCAATGGCGATGTCGGTGGGTATCTGCACGGCGGTTTCTCGGAGTTGCTGCGCCAAACCTTGTTTTTCTTCTTCGGGAAACGTCTGTACGAGTTGGTACACGTCAGATGCCATCTGCCTACTTTTTTGCCAAAACCTCAATTCAGGGTAGTTCATTTTTAAGTTTAAGTTTAAGTTCAAGTATAAGTTTGAATCATATTTAACATATTGGATATGATTTTTTTATGTAAAAAAATAAACCACTTACTTCAACTTTGTGTGGGTAAGTAGTGAGACAAAAATATCCTTACAATTTTGACGGTTTCTTTTTTCGCTATTTTTCCCTACAAAAATCCTTATCCCGAATCAAGTACGGGACAGGCTGTAGCGTAGGCTATGTACGGTTTTTGTAAGAAAAAATATCGAAAAAATAACCACGTCAAAATTGTAAGCCTATTTTTGTCCCACTACTTAATACACTGTTTCACAAATTTATTTACTTTTTTGAGTATTTCTTCTAAAATGACTCTTCACCAAAAAATCCTTAAATACAGTGAGTATTCGCGTCATTTTTGATTCGATTCATTTCAAAATAAACGTCAAAAAATGTAAATAAATTTATAAAACAGTGTATTAAGTGAAAGAAAATAAATAACATGTGCCATTATACTCGTCTTTTTCCGTCTAAGGATCCTTTGAAATCCTTATCCCGAATCGGGGTTCGGGACAGGCTGTAGCTAAGGCTATGTGCGGCTTTCAAAAAATCCTTAGACGAAAAAAATACTTCGTATTATGGGACATCTTATTTAATTTCTTTCACTAAATGGTTTAATTTCATTTAAAATTAGTAAATTATGCGAAAAAATATAGCACAAATTCATTTTTTTCATATAATTTTAGGTAAAAAATTCGCACTATTCGCGTCCTATCATCCTAATTTTACCTTATATTTGTGCGTAACACAGACATTCTCGTCTGTGCTGCATGTACAGACAAGAATGTCTGTGTTACGTTACTATTATGCTAAAATCACAAAATCTACAATACAGTTATTCAGCAAATACTCAACTACAATTTCCTGATATTCAGTCAAATACAGGCGAACACTGGCTGATACTCGGACAGTCGGGTTGTGGCAAGACGACCTTGCTACACCTTTTAGCGGGCTTGCTGACACCCAAACAGGGCAGCGTAAAAATAGGTGATACAGAAATGACGAAATTGAGCGGCGCAAAGCTCGATAAGTTCAGGGGACAGAATATTGGGATTGTGTTTCAAAAACCACATTTTGTGAAGGCATTGACGGTAGTCGAAAACCTCCGAATGGCACAGTACCTCGCAGGTGTACCGCAAGACGACGCACGTATCAAAGCGATTTTGGAACGCCTCAACCTCGCACACAAACTCAAATCGCGCACCGATGCGCTTAGTGAAGGCGAAAAACAACGGGTAGCTATCGCACGGGCTATACTCAATCGCCCCGCCGTGATTCTTGCCGACGAACCAACTTCTGCTTTAGATGATAAAAATTGTGAGGAAGTGATTCAACTCCTTAAAAATGAGGCGAATGAACAACAATCGACCTTATTTATCGTGACGCATGACCAGCGTTTGAAGGATAGGTTTGAGCATCGGATTGTTTTGTGAGTGGAGGAATTTTGAATGACTTTATGCTATTGCAAAACCTGCTAATCCGTGCATGTAAGGTGGTCGAAATCCCAAAACAAAATGCTTCTTATGAATACCGTATTCTGCTAATTCTACATCCAACAGAATTTCAGTGTCATTTTTTTTGCACCCAAATATTTCCAGTTTCAGAATTAATATCTAAGTGAATTAAAACATCATGTATATACCTTTTCTCATGCCAACCTAATTCAACTAATTGAAAATGATTGTTTTTTGTATCTATAACTGCTTGATGTATTAAATTATTTCCCAATCCATTGCTCTTTTCTTTGGCAAGTTTTTCAATGTACTGAACTAAAATTTTTTGATATTTTTCTATCTTTAAGTAGTGGGACAAAAATAGGCTTACAATTTTGACGTGGTTATTTTTTCGATATTTTTTCTTACAAAAACCGCACATAGCCTACGCTACAGCCTGTCCCGAACCCCGATTCGGGATAAGGATTTTTGTAGGGAAAAATAGCGGAAAAAGAAACCGTCAAAAAGTAAGGATATTTTTGTCTCACTACTTAGCTGTATGGCAAGATATAAAACTCTCTATTTGTCGAAACGCTCCAGATTTATAATGTAATTGAAGTATTGCCCAATTACACCATGAAATTCATAAGAGAAGGAAGGTGCTAAAATTGACTTAATCTCTACGGCTATCTTTTCTTTTCCCTTTTCCGCTACAATTACTTTTTCAGCACCTAAATCAACTTCTCAATTAGGATCCCATTCATCCAACGGATATGGTTCATGCGTAATCGTTCATCCTTCTGCAATGAGTGCCTCTTTTACAAAGTAATGATATTTATCTTTTGCCATAGATATTGTACAAATTTAATCTTTTTTGGAAAAATAAGCAAGTCGCTATCCCTATTTATACACAGCTACACAAAAATCAAATCTTCAAATTCACCCGAAACGTAGGGACAAGGCATGCCTTGTCCCTACGTTTCGTTTCGGTTGCAATAAAATCACATCTTCAAACCCAACTGCTTCAAGTACTTCTCCAATTCCATTTCATCATAAATTAAGACTTCTCGCGCTTTGCTACCTTCGCTCGGACCTACGATGCCGAGTGATTCCATTTGGTCCATGATGCGTCCGGCGCGGTTGTAGCCGAGTTTCATGCGACGTTGAATCATGGAGGTAGAGCCAAGTTGGTTTTGTACGACGGTACGTGCAGCATCGACAAACAATGAATCTAAGTCTTCGATTTTGATGCCCGATTTGCCTTCTGCATCGAGTTCTGCGCCAAATTCAGGCAGATAATACGGTTCAGAATAGCCATTTTGGTTTGCGATGTAGTCGATAATTTCTTCTACTTCGGGCGTATCTACAAAGGCGCATTGGATGCGTACCATTTTGCCATCTACGGAAAGTAGCATGTCGCCGCGCCCGATGAGTTGGTCTGCGCCGCCGCCGTCAAGGATGGTTCGCGAGTCGATTTTTGAGGTGACTTTGAATGCCATTCGCGCCGGAAAATTGGCTTTGATAACTCCGGTAATGATGTTTACAGAAGGGCGTTGTGTAGCGATAATCAAGTGAATCCCAATCGCTCGTGCCAACTGCGCGAGGCGACCAATCGGCAATTCGACTTCTTTTCCTGCCGTCATAATAAGGTCAGCAAATTCGTCAATGACCAATACAATAAAAGGTAGGAAACGGTGCCCTTTATTTGGATTGAGGCGGCGTTTGGTAAATTTTTCGTTGTACTCGCGAATGTTGCGTGCGCCGGCTTTTTTGAGTAATTCGTAGCGGTCGTCCATTTCCATGCAAAGGGAGTTGAGTGTGCTGACGACTTTGGTGGTGTCGGTTACGATGCCTTCCTCTTCGCCGGGTAGAAATCCGAGGAAGTGTTTTTCGAGTTTATTGTATAGAGAAAGTTCGACTTTTTTCGGGTCAACGAGGACGAGTTTGAGTTGCGAAGGGTGCTTTTTGTATAAAAGCGACATAAGTATCGTATTGATACCCACCGACTTACCTTGCCCCGTTGCGCCTGCCATCAAGAGGTGAGGCATCTTTGCAAGGTCAGCAACGAAAACTTCGTTGGTGATGGTTTTGCCAAGTGCAATGGGCAAATCCATCTTGGCGCGTTTGTATTTTTCAGATGCTAAAACCTCTTTCAATGAGACTATCTGTTTGTTCTTATTCGGAACTTCGATGCCGATAGTTCCCTTTCCGGGAATGGGTGCGATGATACGAATACCCAATGCCGCAAGGCTCAAAGCAATATCATCTTCGAGGTTTTTTATTTTGGAAATTCGCACACCGGGCGCAGGGACGATTTCGTAGAGCGTCACGGTAGGCCCTATCGTGGCTTTTATTTTCGTTATTTCAATTTTATAATTTAAAAGGGTTTCTATAATTTGGTCTTTATTGCGTTCCAATTCGGCGCGGTCTATTTCGATTTTTTGGTCGTCGTAGCTACGCAATAGGGCGAGTACGGGCGATTCGTAGGAGGGCAAATCAAGTGTAGGGTCATAGGGTTCAGTGTGGTCGATGTTATCTTTTTCGACGTTGAGTTTTTTGGTTTCATCAAATGCTGGTGGGACTATTCCTTCGCCGTCATCGACGATTTCTTCTGCTTTTGGTGCTTCTATTTCTAGTTCTGCACCTTCGCCGAGCGATTTTGGTTTTTCGCGTTTGGTGTCGCCGAGGCTGAATGCCAATTGTCCGTCTTTGATTTCGGGTTCGATGACCTTGCCATCCGGCTTGATGACTCTTCCGATAATGGGCTTAGGTTTGCCACGTTCAAGCGAAGGGCGTAAGCCCTCTCCTGCTGCTGATTCTTCTTCTAAGACTATGCCTTCATTAGTAATTTCCGGCTGTTTCATTTTTTTGTTTTTTCCGAAAAATTTATCGAAATCAAGCCCTGTTAATTTTTTAAAATTATATGTAAAACGCTCGCTGCTGAGTTCATTGAAATTGGGATTGAACCGCCATATAGCGATGACCGATACGGTGAATAAAAGAAACAAAATCATACCGATTTGTCCCAAAAATGCACCTAACCAACTACTCATCGCCTCACCAAATGCACCGCCCCAAGGGAAGTGCGATTGCGTGATGACACCCGGTTCTACGAACAAGAAAGCTAATAGTAAAGACATCCATAACAGTGAGAAAAACGCAAAGCGAAAAGTCTTATAAAACCGACTCAGAGGGCGATTCAATATCCAACTCACCCCCGTTGCAAAGCAAAGAAAGACAACGATATACGAAGCTACCCCAAACCACATATAAAAGAACTGATGTGACACAATCGCACCGAGTCTGCCCAACCAATTGGCAAGTACCGCATTGGTGTCAAATAGGATGCCCCACGATTGGTTGAGGACTTCGTCTTGGTCTGCTTCCCACGTAAATAGGTAGGACGTAAAGGCTATCGTCAGGTACAGTGATAGCAGTACAAACAGCAAACCAAATATTTTCCATACTCGCTCATCCTTCGCATCAAATTTGAAGGAAAGTTGGTTGAAAATTGATTTTTTCTTTTTCCGCGTTGCTCGCTTTTTGGTTGCTGCCATTGATTGATAAAGTTCAAGTTTAAGTGTCAAGCGCAAGTACAAATTGTCGCTTAGTGTTTTATAAGTTTTCTTCGATGATTCGGGTGTTGTACTTGAGATTGCCACCGAGTTTTTCTAATCGTTTTTTGAGTCTCACGAGTTCTGAGCCTATTAATTTGGGGTTCGGAGTTTTTGATAAAACGATGCGTCCGAAAACAGGTTGATAGCCCTTTAATTGCTCTGATAGTTCATCAAGCGAACTATTTATTTGTCTGGCTGCTTGTCGTAAATTTGAGCCTTTCAATTCTACAAAATACACCTTTTTTTCTTCACAAATCAAAAACACAAAATCAGCTTTTTTTTAGTTCGCTACTATCCAACAAACAACCGTCCAATTCAAAATTGGAGATGAGTTTTTTTTGGTCATTTTTGCCAAAGTATTTTCTGCCTTTGCGTTCTTCCAAAACAACTTTTGAGCGTTTGTCAGACCACAATTGGCAATCAGGCATACCGAATGGGTCGCACATGGTTTAGGTTCAAGTTTTATTGAGATTTACTCAAATTCAATGTCCATTAATTTATCAAATTCGGCATTGATAATATCAGATGCACTATCAATGCGCTCGGCTTTTATCATTGCTTGTTCTCTGTCCATGATGGACTCGGGCGGCGTGCCGGGGCGGTGTACATACATGGCATCCGTTCTATCTACATCAATCCACAACTTACTGTTTATCAAGGCATTGACTTTTTCATTTTTCGTTTTACCCAATTTTCCAGCATACAAAAGGTTGTTTACCGAACTCAAAATATATGGGCTGTGGGTGGTTATCATTACTTGACTATCGGTGGTATTGAACAGTAAAGCAACGAGTTCCATGATGTTTTTTTGGGCTTCGGGGAATAGGTGCGCTTCGGGTTCTTCTATGACGAGGAAAATGTTTTTTTTGTAGAGTATTTTTAGGTAAATCAATAGGAGAATCCAGAGGGATTCTTGTTGACCGGAGGAAACGTAATTTAGTGGTAAGTATTCATTTTCATTGATACGTAAACGTTCTCCATTTGTATTATCATAAGTATAATCTCCTCTTAAAATGTTACGGATTAGTTTCTGTGCTAATTCTGTAATTTCGTTATTTTTTTCTTTTGTTAATAAAAATTTTTCTTCCGCGAGTTGTTCGAGACTTTTATTGAATGAGGACTTTATTGAGTTAATTTCTTGCATAAACTCCGTCATTAAATAATCCGCATTATCCAAAAAATTGGATTTACCAATATGAGGTGATAAAATGGTTGCAAAAGTTCTTACCGCAGGTATGAACACAACTTCTTTTTCATCATTAAATAGTTGGTTAACCCTTTGACCTATTTTATTGATAAATAACTTTTTTTTAGTTTCAAAACCAACTTTTTCTGCTTGTGTTTCGGCTAAAGGAGTTCTATTTCTTTGTTTATAAATATGTTTCTTTATTAATTCATATATCAAATTAAATTCTTTTATAAATTTTTCACTGTGAGTTAATTTATTCTTTTCTAAAGAAATGAAAATATTATCTGAATAATAGAATTTTAAAAAATTTTCTTTGTAATTGGAATTTACTCTCCAATATTTGAACAATTTCTCATTGATATTATCTAAAAACCCCCAAAACGGATTAATATCAACTAATTGATTTTCAATTACTTCCATGAAAAACTCCAACACATTCTCCTTCAACGACTTAAAAAAATACACCGCCTTAGCTATCGTACTCTTGCCCGACGCTTGTGGACCGATAAACACCATAAAGTCCTTGATTTCCATATCAAGGTCTTTAATCGGTCCGAAATTTTTAATAATTAGACGTTGCATAATTAATTTTGAATGAGTACGTAACATAGACATTCCTGTCTATTTATAAGCAAGCACAGACAGGAATGTCTGTGTTACGTTCTACCTTTTATTTTTTTCAAGAAGTCCTACTTTTACAGCTTCCTTTTTTACATCGTGCAGTTGTACGACATTTTTCGATTTCTTACGTAGGCGCATATTGAGAAATTCGACAACCATCGAAAAGAAGATGGCAAAGTAGAGGTAACCCTTTGGTATGACGCCAACTTCTGAACCTAATACGGAAAAATGCGCAAGGTGTGCCGATTCTGTTATCAGCATAAATCCAATCAATATCAGGAAGGACAAACCAAGTATTTGGATAGTAGGGTGTTGGTTGACAAAACGTCCTACAGGTACGGCAAACAGCATCATTATAATTACCGAAATAACGACCGCAATAATCATAATCAAAAGTGCGTTAGGCACGCCATTGGTCATACCAACTGCAGTAAGTATAGAGTCGAAAGAAAATACGATGTTGATGATACAAATCTGAATGATGACACTTTGTAAAGTAACGCCTTTTTTCTTTTTAGCATCGTTGCCATCGTCTGCCTCGCCTTCGAGTTTGTGGTGAATTTCGGAGACGCTTTTATAGAGTAAAAATAGCCCTCCTGCAAGCAATATCAGGCTTTGCCCGGTAGGTGCAGCTTTTAGCCACGATAGGTCAATGTAAAATAAAGACGCCGACATACTGATGAGCCAACTAATCCCAAATAACAAGGCAATACGAAATACCATCGCTAATATCATCCCGATATTGGTCGCGCGACCCTGTTGTTCTTTGGGCAGTTTTCCGGCAGCAATGGAGATGAAAATAATGTTATCTATCCCCAATATAATTTCGAGAAAAGTAAGTGTCAGTAAGCTCATCCAGGCTTCCGGCGAGGAGAGTACAGCTACGAGCGCATCCATAATTTCTTTTTGACGGTAAACGGCAAACGGTAAACGGCAGACGGTTTTTGCTTATAAAACGTCCGAACCAACACCAATAGTCGTCATCCGATTTTTTTAAACTTAATGAAGCTGTAAAATTACTAAAACTATTTGTTTGAAAGGAACTTTTGAGGGATGGAATGATGGGATTTTCTGTTTTTCAACATTTACCGGATATTTAATAGCTAATTTGCAGGAATATTTGTAATTTGTGTACAGAATATAACTTAAAAAATTTACATGGAAATTAAGTCGTATATAAAAGACCATAAGATAGAGGCGGTAAATGTTTTAGTAGAATTAACTATTGGTGATTATCTTGAAATTGCAAGAGATGTATTAGGCAGTAACGATCTTTAACGCAGACGAGTTATTAAATCTACTGTGAGTAAGTAGTGAGACGAAAATAGGCTTACAATTTTGACGTGGTTATTTTTTCGATAGTTTTTTTTGCAAAAACCGCACATAGCCTATGCTACGTAAGGATTTTTATAAGGAAAAATAGCGGGAAAAGAAACCGTCAAAAAGTAAGGATATTTCTGTCTCACTACTTAAACAACTGAAAGAAGATTTGAAAGTGGGGTGTACGATACCACCTATTATTCTTGCACTTTCGAAAGATGCTGTTGGAAGTTCATTTAATTATAAAAATTACGCTCTACAAATTCAGAAATACCATCGTCCATAATTACAGCGTAATCTTTGAGAAAGAGATAGATGAATCCCTCATAAACAATATCAGAATGTCATTTGAATACTTGATAATTGACCTTCTACATACCTATAAACTGAAAAAAGTAGCAACTGAAAATTATGATAAAAAGACTTGGCACTTCAAAATGATTATTGATTGGTATTTTCCTACATTATAGGAGGAAAATACTGAAAGATATTTTGATAACAACCTAAAGAAGCAAGATACAATACTTGCCCCTTTATGGTTGTTTGTTATTGCTGATTTGAAAACGTTGGTACGGTTTTTTTAGTTCTCTTTTCCCTTTGTCTTTTTTTGCCTTCGGCGAAACTGCTGAACTTTATAAACTCCATAAACACTATAAATCAATCACGTCGTTAGCATTTTTGCCATCAATTCCTTCATCAATTTGTAGGCAACCATAGCAGTCATATTGTGTACATCTCTGACGGGATTATACTCTACGATGTCTGCGCCGATGATTTCTACGGGGATATTCTGGATAATTTGGAGCAACTCGCGAGTCGTCATACCGCCCGGTTCGTGGTGCGAAATGCCCGGCGCGAAAGCCGGGTCAAGCACATCCAAATCCAAAGAAACATAAAGCGGTGCTTGCAAAGTTTGAAGAAAATCAAAGCTAAAATCTTTCATCTCGATGATTTTGACGCCAAATTTGTTCGCTTGTTCTTGCTGATGCGTATTGAGCGTTCGGATGCCTACTTGTGTAAGCGAATTGACTTTGCCGCTTTCCATCAATCGCGCGAAAGGCGAAGCGTGTGAGTAAGGGTTTTCGTCAAAACTATCATACAAATCAGCGTGAGCATCTAAATGTAAAATATTGATTGTCTGATATTTATCTAAAAAAGAACTGATGACAGGGTAGCTAATCGAATGGTCGCCACCGAGAGAGATAACTTTATTTCCATCCGTCAAAAGTCCCGATATTTCTTTTTTTATCGTGTCAAATACTTCTTTAGAATTTGTATTTTCAAAAGAAATATCTCCACAATCCGTGTAATTAACGCCGTCTTTAAATTCCACGCCATTCTCCGAAAAAGAATTTGCCGAACCTTCGCTGTCCATCAACCGGATGCGTTGCGGTGCAAAAGCCGGACCTTTGAGAAATGAAGAATGTCCGTCGAAAGGTATACCTATGAGTTTTATCATCGAGTGAATGAATGAATGAATGAATGAATGAATGAATTTTGAATGAATGAATGAATGAATGAATGAATATACAAATTTAGCACTTACGAACACATTTTTAAATATAATTTCCGCCACTGAACTTTTACATCCCAATATTCGTTAGTACCTTTGTAAACGAAGTTTAGGAATAGGTTTAATTTGAACTTATCAAATTTGGCGAAGCCAAAAACAATTTTAACCCTAAACTCCGTCTTAAACTTAACAACATGGGGTCGCATGGTATTGACAGCAAATGCCATTGAGTCGTAAGCGTGTCGAGTCACGAATATGCAAACTCGTAAAACCTGTTATTCAAACAACTTTTTCAAATGGCAATACACAGTATGCCATGGCAGCCTAAGCGATAGCTTAGCACGCCTTTGTGCCGCTCGCTTGACGCCTGATACACAGCAAGTCGCACATCAACAACTTTCAGGCTTATCCGGCGGTGTCCGTTCTTGCATCGTTTGGAGAAATTTCAGAGAACTGGGGCGTAGCTCGTGGGCAACCTGACCTTCCTGCGCCTAAGATACGATAGGTTGCTACACACGTAGAAAGCTGCTGAATACTTTGTCTGGACGCGGGTTCGAATCCCGCCGACTCCACACATTATGGTAGAGGATAGACGGCGAACGGACGCTTCGCTTGACGGGCTACCAAAACTAAAAGGCAGACATTGAAAAATGTCTGCCTTTTTTATTTTCCATCGAATGAAATCTCCGTCATTCGTCCTTAATCACCGACAAACAAGCCTTCAAGCTCTCGCGCCAATGTGGTATTTTTATTCCAAAGGTTGATTTAACCTTCCCTTTATTTAGTACGCTGAAATGCGGTCGGGCGGCAGGTGTCGGATAATCTTTCGTTTCGATAGGAAGCACTTGACAATCAATGTTTTCTATGTCAAAAATAGCCTTAGCAAAATCGTACCAAGAGGTCACGCCTTCATTGCTAAAATGGTAAATACCCGTAATTTCTTCCGCATTTATTTCTTCTAATTTTCGTAAAATTTCGAGCGTAGTCACTGCAATATCTCGCGCATAAGTTGGTGTACCTACTTGGTCGAAAATAACGGTCAATTTGTCGCGGTCTTTGCCAAGTCGTAGCATGGTTTTCACAAAATTGTGTCCAAAACTCGAATATACCCACGAAGTACGCAGGACAATAGCACGCGGATTTATTGCCAAAACTCGTTCGTCTCCTTTCAATTTTGTGGCAGCATACACGCCACCCGGCGAGGTCGAATCCGTCTCTACAAATGGACGATTTTGAGTCCCATGATAAACGTAATCGGTCGAATAATGAATCATCACTCCTCCCCTATCGGTACAGGCTTTTGCGAGATTTTCAGCACCTGTTACATTGACTGCACGGGCGGCGGCTTCGTTGGTTTCAGCTTTATCTACGGCAGTATAAGCAGCGCAATTGATGCAGGTGTCTATGTGATTTTTCTCAAAAAAATCATGTACCATTTTAGCATCAGTAATATCAAGTGTGTCTCTATCATGAAAATGAAACGCCCAATCAACATATTGATTTTGAAGGACTTGTAGTTCATTTCCGATCTGCCCGCTCGCGCCTGTAATGAGAATTTTCATTTGATGTGTTGACGAATTGACGTGTTAATGTGTTGATGTATTGACGAATTGACGAATTGACGAATTGACGTGTTAATGTGTTGATGTTTCATCAACTCTTCAACACGTCAATTCGTCATCTAAAAACCATATGCCTTATAATCTTCGGTAAATTCGTCGTTGGCAAACTCTGGATTGATAATAATATTGGTGAATTTGTATTCTTCGTACAGTCCCTTATCGTCATATATTTCTTGCATGATAGGCACCATCAAGTTTTTGTCGATATACAGAATTGTCGTTTTTGCATAAAAATTAGGTACAAGAATCGTCGTTCCTGCTTTGACTTGATTATAATGCTTTATTCCGTTGATTTCCATGAGCATATGCTCGCTCACTCGCTTACTTTTAGATATCTCACGGAGGTACATATCTTTTGACAAGGTATATTTTTCGTATTTAAAATCGTCTTGTTCGAGCGTCAATTTATAACAATCTATGCCCATCTTTGTCACTTGTTCGAGGGTTAGATATTTTTCATAATCCTCACTAATCGTATAGTCGCCTATCGCTTTATTGATGGAATATAAGAGAATATCCGCCGGAGGTTTGAAACCTGCCGTGAGCACAGAATGGTGATTACCCTTACGCATCCGCGAGTTGTTTGGACTCAAACTGATGTTGATATACGGAAAACCATTGGGATTTATGAGGACTTTATCATTATTTTGTCCTTCTGCCCACAGGATTTCGATGCCATCACTGGGGTAGTATTGTTTCATGTAAATGCTCAAAGGCTGCTCGCGGATTCGTACATCTGTTTTGCTTTCAATGTACTTATTTTCATAACGTTCTTTTATTTCCAGTGTAAATGAAGATGTTTGAATGTCATTGATAGCCGCAAACATGTCTTCCAAAACTTCACGCGAAGTCTGTGCGTGTAGCTGTACACACAAGGAAAAAATTGATAAGAGAAGAATTATTTTTTTCATATTCATAACACAGACATTCTTGTCTGTTTTTGATGTTTTATAGATTCTCACAGACAAGAATGTCTGTGTTGCGTTTTTCTTACAGACAAGAATGTCTGCGGTACGTTTTTCTCACAGACAAGAATGTCTGCGGTACGTTTTTCTTACAGATAAGAATATCTGCGGTACGTTTTTCTTACAGACAAGAATGTCTGTGGTACGTTTTTCTCACAGACAAGAATGTCTGTGCTACGTTTTTCTCACAGACAACAACGTCTGCGTTGTGTTTTACTGTTCAAAGGCAAATTGTATGAGGTTCGCGCCCATTTGTAGGGCTTTTTGGCGGATTTCTTCGGGGTCGCGGTGTACGTCAGGGTCTTCCCAACCGTCGCCCAAATCGGACTCGTAGGAATAGAAACACACCAACCTATCTTCCCACATAATACCAAAGCCTTGCGCTGGTTTTTTGTCGTGTTCGTGTATCTTGGGTACGCCGTTTTTGAATTCGTATTTTTGACGATAAACGGGGTGGCTAAAAGGCAATTCGGTAAATTCTTTTCCAGGGAAAACCTTTTTCATAGCAGCTCGCACGAATGGATCCATACCGTAATTATCATCAATATGCAGAAAGCCGCCTGCGAGTAGGTATAAACGCAGGTTTTCTGCGTCCGTATCCGAAAAAACGACATTTCCATGCCCCGTCATGTGTACAAATGGGTAGTTGAACAAGTCGGCATTTCCAACTTCTACGGTCGCATAGTCAGGGTCAAAATTAGTGCCGAGTTTGTCGTTGCAGTATTTTGCCAAGTTGGGTAATGCCGTTGGGTTGGAATACCAATCGCCGCCACCACTATATTTGAGCAGGGCGAGTTTCATGGTAGGTTTATCATTCAACGTGGCAGAGCAAAACGTTAAAAGAGATAGTAAAATTATTAGTATGTTCTTCATTAAATAAAAATTGGTTGAGTTGGGTAATTCGGTAAGGGAAGAGGAAGAAAATAATCTACCCCAAATGAAGCCGTTATTTTTTTTATATGTTTGGCTAAATTTGACGCGCATAACTGGGCTACGTAAGGAAAATTTAGTGAAACATATAAGAAAAAGAACAATTCAGACGGGTAGATTATTTTCTTCCTCTTCCCTAATTCGGTAATTGTTTTCGCGTAGCGAAAAGAAAAAATCATTAACCATTAATCGTTAACCATTATTAATAAGGTTTATAATATGACACGCTGCCAATCCTGCGGTTTCTGTTCGTAGGCGGCTATTGCCGAGACTGATTGCTTGATAGTCTTGTTGCAAAGCTAATGCCACTTCTTCGGGCGAAAAATCGCCTTCTGGTCCGATGAGAATGAGCGTATCTTTTCCTGCATTGCAAGCGTTTTTGAGGTGCAGCTTTTCGCCTTCGTCGCAATGGGCGATAAATGTACGGGATTTCGCGGAATTTTGTGTGTGAATGAGGTCTTTAAAATTTGTTAAATCATTTAACTTTGGTAGGTAGGCTTTGAGGGATTGCTTCATGGCGGTGAGCATGATTTTCTGTAATCGGTCTACTCTAATATGTTTGCGTTCAGAGCGTTGGCAAAGAATAGGCGTGACTTCGGAAATACCAATTTCAGTGGCTTTTTCAAGAAACCATTCTAATCGACTGATATTTTTGGTGGGTGCGATGGCGATGTGTAAATGTATGCTGGGCTTCTGGTAGGCTTGTTGGTTTTCGATAATCCGTAGGGCGCAACGTTTGCGGGTCGCTTCTGTGATTTCTCCAGTATAAAACCCGCCTTTTCCATCTACAAAATGAATGGTGTCGCCTATTTTTTTACGCAAGGATTGGGTGCAGTGGCGGGCTTCTTCGTCGGGGAGGATGGCGGTCTGCCCATCAATATTTTCTGTGAAAAATAAATTCATTTGTTGTGAGTGATTGGGTGATTGGGGGATTGGGAAATTGGGGGATTGGGTATGTTTTGCTTCGCAAAATATTTTTACCCGTCAACTAATTACCTAATTACCTAATTCACGAATTAACTGCTACTTTTTGTTCCTTTTTCTGCGTACTCTATCACTACATCGTAGTAGCCTTTTTCTCGTATTTTTGCTTCGAGCCAGACTTTATAGTTTATACATTTTTCGAAGGGCTCGCCATATCGCGGATGCGTTTTGATGAATGCGTCGATGCTATTTTGTTGCTCTTTACTGAGGTCAAAACCGCCATTTTTCACGAGCATATTGAGGAGTGTTAGGAAAGATTTGAAGATGATATTTTTGGGTTCGGCGAGGAGTTTTTTGTACATGCGTTTGGTGCGACGCAGGTGGTCGAGTGCGTATTTATATTCTTTTTTCTCAAAATATATAATTGCCTCCATTATAGCTATCTCCATGCGAAATTCTCGCGGCAACTTGTCATGTATTTCGGTGATATAGCAGGGCGAAAGTTGCTTGAGTGCATTATCGTAGCCTTCTTTGGCAAAGTGTGTCTGTACGAGTCTCCCAAAATGCCCGACAAGCACACTTTGCGGCAATTCGGAAAGGTGTACAATATCGCGTCCTTGCAGGTATTCTTCGGTAAAACGGTCGAGTGTTTTTAGGCTTTTGTCAAGTTGTCGGGTGTGGAAATAAACTGAGTTTTGGTAGGTGACGTAAAAAGGTTTAAACTTGTCTTCCAGAATGCCATCGTACTGTGTCAATGCTTCGCGCATTTCGTCAAGATAAAGAATGGATTCGGGTATACGGAGCAGCCAGTGATATGCCGCAATAATCCAACTTAAACTAACGATTTTTCTCCTATGATTGGCTTTTTCTTGAAAATCGCTCTGCATAAATTCTTCGTAACCTTTGATAAGGTGTTCGAGCAATAGGTCATATTTTTTTTCTTCGTACAGAATGCTTCCAATGGATTGATGTACATTATAACGAACATTAAATGAGGTCTTGGCAAGGTCGGATTCTAAAAGTTTGTCTTTGATTTCACGGAGTGCTTTTACGATTTCTTTTTCGGTTTTGCTGTTGTGGATACTTTCGGTCAGCTTGAAAGTAACGGAAGCCAATAAATAGCGTAACTCGCTGATGTTATTGTGTTTGAGTCGTATTTCTCGGCGTTTTTCGATATAGGTGTGCGAATTGACCATACCAACAAGGCTGCTCATGCTGATGAGTTCTTTGTAGATAATCATTGCCAATTCGTAGGCTTCTATTTTTAGAGCTTTCTTTTCGGCTTCGAGCAGAAGTGTGTGGGCGGAGCTGTAATCGTCTTTATTGAAAGCGATTCGTGCGAGCATAATCATGCGATGCACGACCAGCTCATCATCCATACGGCTATATTGCACGAGCAAAATTTGTTGCACTTCATCAAGCAAGCGATTTCGCAAGCGATAAAATGCATTTTTGCTCATACCGGGAAATAGCTCAAGGATGATTTGTTCATTGTTTTTATACGTTTGGTGATAGTAGGCTTCGAACAACTGCACAATCTTGCTCTCTTTCTGGCTGGTTCTCATGCGGTTGACGAAGAATATAAAGTTTTTTGCCTCTTTATCACTTAACGAACGTATGATGTCCTCTACTTTTTTCATTTGTATCGTGACGACTATTA
>Ga0209595_100167_pt1 | contig 22540 bp, 15 predicted proteins | sample Porto_4metaG_FD_187427 | JGI IMG/M metagenome (GOLD analysis project Ga0209595, IMG submission 187427) | Marine algal microbial communities from Porto, Portugal - Porto_4 metaG (SPAdes) (version 2) | ecosystem: Host-associated > Algae > Red algae > Unclassified | place: Portugal: Porto...
CATTTAAGAGCACATTGTAGTCTGGATTTAAGAAAACCAAGTGAAGTGCATCAAAATCCAAATATCAAATACAAATCTTATCGAAAAAATAAACTAAATTTGACAGAAATTGAAATTTAAACTAAAAACAGTCCATAATATTTTTTGCCTTCTAAACGTCTAAAAAATAAGCTGAACGGTATAAAAAAAACAAAAAAAGGTCAACCTATATCAGTATAATACATAGCAACGTTTTAGCGGATAAGTCTTTAAAATAAAATTACCTTACAGCTATAGCAGAAATTTCAACATTAACTCCCTTAGGAAGTGTTTTTACAGCAACACATTCTCTACTAGGTGCCATTTCATTTTCGAAATAAGAAGCATAAATTTCGTTTACAGTAGTAAAGTAATCCATATCACTTAAAAATATAGTAGTTTTTACAACCTGATTTAATGAAAAGTCAGCTTCTTCAAGAATGGCTTTTAAATTTTCTAAAACTTGTTTAGTTTCCAAAGTTATAGTATCTATAACTAATTCACCATCTGCGGGATTGATAGCTATTTGTCCAGAAATATATAAAGTGTTTCCTGCTAATACAGATTGATTGTAAGGTCCAATAGGAGCAGGAGCATTTTTTGTATTTATAGGAGTATTCATTATTAAAGTGTTTTGTGTTGATATTATATAAATATACTAGTTTTAAATTTTGAAGAAAGTAAATTAAAAGTAAAAATCCGATATGAAGTGAATCATACCGGATTGATATCTCAAATTTTAATGCTATTGTGTTTTACATATCAAGTTTAGCGGCTGCAGCTGCATCTAAAAACCAAGTCAAGTTTTCGGTCATAGGAGCTACTAAAGCTGCAGGGTATTTTTGGAACCCTTTTTCTTCATTAATAATAATTGCTACTTTATCAGCCTTTCCTGCACCAGTCACTAAAAAAGCAACCTCACTGGCATTATTTATAACTTTACCTGTTAAACTTACCCTGACTTGTCCAGAATCGGGATGTTTGGCAGTAACACAATTATTTTCATTGTCCCATAACTCAATATTATAAGGAAAAATAGAAGCGGTATGTCCATCGTCACCCATTCCTAAAATTATCAAGTCAAAAATCACACCGTCCTCATCATTATCTAGGTTTTTTTCCAATATTTTTCCGTAGCGGATAGCTTCTTCTTCAGGGTTATTTTCACCAAGAATTCTATGTATATTTTCTTCTGGGAAGTCGATTTTAGATAATAAATGATCTACAGTCATTTTATAATTACTTTCAGAATCTGTAGGAGACACACAACGTTCATCCCCCCAGTATAAATGCAGTTTGTTCCACGCTATACTATCCTTGTAATTGTCTGCCATAAAATCAAAAATGGCTTTAGGAGTACTTCCTCCAGAAAGCGCCATGTGGAAATCACCTTCGGAATTTGCTATAGCTTCTTTTAGGTATTCAGAAAAAGCTTTTGCTACTTCTTGTTTATTAGTATATGTTTTTAATTTCATAAATTTTTATAAAAAATTATAATTCGCAATAGTCTGCACTATCAGTCAAATTTGCTCCAGGATTACGCCACCCATTTTTACCTTCTATCAATTTATCTGCAAATTTAGGTCCCCAAGTTCCAGCAGGATAACCGTGCATTTTTTCGCGATTTGTTTGCCATTCTTTCAAAATAGGATCTACAAATGCCCAAGCAGCTTCTACTTCATCTGCACGAGCGTATAAAGTGGCATCTCCTTGCATAGCGTCTAATAACAAACGTTCATAAGCATCCATTACATAAGTATCTACTAAATCGGTGTAATGAAAATCAAGATTAGCCGTTTCTACTTTAAACCCTTGGCCAGGTACTTTTACTCCAAATTTCATAAGTATTCCTTCATCTGGTTGAATGCGAATAATTAATCTGTTATCGGAATTAGTCCCTTCAAACAATCGATGATGAGATGGTTTAAAATGAATAACAACCTCTGTAACCTTAGTAGGCATACATTTGGCTGTACGAACATAAAAAGGAACATCTTTCCAACGCCAGTTATCAATATAAAATTTTATGGAAGCATACGTTTCAGTCATTGAGTCCGAAGCTACACCATCTTCTTCACGATACCCTTTAACCTTTTCGCCATTAATGGTTGATGCTAAATATTGACCACGAGTAGTGTTTGTAAAAAAGGTTTCTTCATTTAGATGCCGAATGGATTGTAATGCTTTTACCTTTTCATTCCGAATAGATTCTGCGTTAGAGTCAATAGGTGGTTCCATAGCTACTAACGAAACAATTTGTAGAAGATGATTTTGAAACATATCACGTAAAGCACCTGAACGATCGTAATACCCACCCCTGGAACCAACACCTACACTTTCTGCATTGGTAATCTCAATATGGCTAATGTAGTTTCTATTCCAAAGCGGCTCAAAAATACTATTAGAAAAACGTGTTACCAATAGGTTTTGAACCGTTTCCTTTCCTAAATAATGGTCTATTCGATAAATTTGACTTTCATTAAAATATTTTTGAAGACCATTATTTAGTGCTTTAGCGGTTTCTAAAGTATAGCCAAAGGGCTTTTCAACAATAAGTCTTTTCCACCCTTTACTTTCGTCATTTAAATTTTGTTCTTTAAGATTTTTAGAAATCAATTCATAAATACCAGGAGGCGTAGATAAATAATAAATTACATTATTATCTAATTCAAATTTTTTATTTAATGTATCTATGCGTTTTTTAAGATTTTCATAAGGTTCTTCGTAGGAACCTCCAAGGTCTTCATAAAATAAACGTCCCGCAAATGAGGTAATGAATTCTTTGGCCTCATCAGAAATTGCCTCTTTTAAAAACTGACTCTCAGTAACTACTTTTGCACGGAATTCTTCGTCAGTCATATTACTACGACTAGTTCCTAAGACAGCAAAATTTTCGCAAAGATGTCCTTCTTTGTATAAATTTAAAAGCGCAGGAACAAGCTTTCTTACCGTTAAATCGCCTGAAGCACCAAATATTACTAATAATTGATTATCTACTTTTTTCATGATTTTTTTTTATTATCTGCTAAAATACCTAAGTAGTCAGAATAAAATTAATCCCATAGACCAATAAAACGAGACAAATTACATACTTTTGCACGTATTATTGAGATACAAATACTTACGTATTAAGCTGCGAATATAGAATATATTGCCCTTTTTATGTACGTTTTAAAAGTCTTTTATAGTTAAATAAATTAAAAACATTAATTTTTTGAAAATGAGTGATAAAAAATACGATTTTGGTTTAATTGGTCTTGGAGTAATGGGGCGTAACTTTATACTTAATGTCGCAGATAATGGTTTTTCAGCATATGGACTAGACCTTAGTCAAGATCAAGTAAATGCGTTGAAGGAAGAAGGAGGAGATACTTCAAAAGTTGATGCTACTACTTCTACTCAAGAGTTTGTATCAAATTTAAGCACTCCAAGAAAAATTATGCTTTTAGTACCTGCAGGAAAGCCTGTAGATATAGTTATTGATAGCTTATTGCCTTTTATAGAAAAAGGAGATTTAATTATAGATGGAGGAAATTCATTTTATACAGATACGGATCGTAGAGAGGCTTATCTTAATGAAAAAGGAGTTCACTTTTTGGGAGTTGGGGTTTCTGGAGGAGCTAAAGGAGCACGTCGTGGTCCTAGTATTATGCCAGGAGGATCTGAACCTTCCTATAAATATATTAAACCAATTTTTGATGCTGTAGCAGCCAAAGCACATGATGGAAAACCATGCGTAGCTTATTTAGGACCTAAGTCAGCAGGTAATTATGTAAAAATGGTTCATAATGGAATTGAGTATGGAATGATGCAGTTAACATCGGAAATTTATGATTTACTACGTAAGTCGGCTAAATTTACTAATGATGAGTTACATGCTATTTTTTCGAAATGGAATGAAGGTCGTTTACAATCGTTTTTAGTGCAAATTACTTCTGAAATTTTCTTACAGGATGATGATTTAGCTCCGGGTCGTATTGTGGATGTTATTTTGGATAAAGCCAAACAAAAAGGCACAGGTAAATGGACTTCTCAAAATGCTATGGATTTAGGTATTCCAGTTCCAACCATTGATATTGCAGTAAGTATGCGTGAAATTTCTGCATTAAAGGATGAGCGTATTAAAGCGGATGCATTATACGGTAGACCAGAAGTGGAGGCTATAGAAAAAGAAAAATTAGTAGCCCTTGCAGAACAATCTTTATATTTTTCTTTTATTACTGCTTATGCTCAAGGATTAAGTCAATTGGCAGATGCTTCTAGAGTATACGGTTACAATTTGGATCTAGGGCTGATTTCTCAAATATGGAGAGCAGGATGTATAATTAGAGCAGGGTTATTAGAGGATATTACTATCGCTTTTAAAGAAGATAAAGAATTACCTAACTTATTATTGGCGCCTACTTTTGTAAATAGAGTTCAGGATGCTGTACCAGCAGTTAGAGAAGTTGTTGCTTTTGCTGCTAAAAATGGAATTCCTGTTCCAGGACTTTCAAATTCATTAACGTATTTTGATGCGTATACTTCTAGTAAATTACCTTTAAACTTAATCCAGGCACAACGGGATCATTTTGGATCTCATACTTATGAGCGTACGGATAAAGAAGGAATTTTCCACACAGAGTGGGGCGCTTAATTTGTTAGAAAATTATAATAGCTTTTATAAAAAAAAGTCTGAGATTTATTCTTAGACTTTTTTGCTTTATGATATGAAAAACAATACAATTTATTCATTATTGTAATGAGGAAAAAAGTATGTGTTTATATCGTATCCAAATAATCAATTAATTGACGAACTGCTTTTCCTCGATGTCCAATGGTGTTTTTAGTAGCTAGAGGTAGTTCTGCAAAAGTTTCAGTATATCCTGTAGGTTGAAAAATAGGATCGTAACCAAAGCCTTTATCTCCGTGTTTTTTAGTGGTGATTTTGCCTGTACAAATTCCTTCAAACAGCATTGGATTTGTTTCCAATCCAACCAAAGCAATTACGGTTTTAAATTGAGCAGAACGATTGGGTTTTGTTTTGAGGTTGTTTAAAAGTTTCTGCATATTATTTTCAGCATCTCTTTCAGGTCCCGCATATCTGGCAGAAAAAATACCAGGCGCTCCATTAAGTGTTTCCACTTCTAAACCTGTATCGTCTGCAAAACAGGCATGGTGGTAGTTTTTAAAAACGTACTCCGCTTTTTGTAATGCATTTCCGGCTATAGTATCCGAAGTTTCAGGAATATCTTCTGTACATCCAATATCTTTTAAACTCAATATCTCAATTGAATCAGGCAGCAACGCTTGGACTTCTTTTACTTTATTAGCATTATTTGTAGCAAAAACAATTTTCATTTTTTTAGTGTTTAGTAAAAAGTTTTTTTTGATATTACCGACAACCGACAACCGACAACCGACAACCGACAACCGACAACCGACAACCGACAACCGACAACCGACAACCGACAACCGACAACCGACAACCGGAATATAGATGCTTGAAGCGAATAATTGAAAAACAGTCAACTGACCACGTACTCCGTATCTCTAATTTTGTATCTCGTAAATACTTAAAAGCTATTTCTTAGCACGTTCCACTAACTCCAATAAATCAATATTTACATTGGTTGTAAAAAGGCCGTAATTAACAATAGCTTTTCCTTTTTCAATTTTATCGATAGTACCTACTGCTTTACCATCAAACATACGAACCCTGTCATTAAGTTTTAAGGTTACTTTTGGTTTTACTTCTTTTTCTTTAGCATCAACCTCGGCTTTTTTCTTTTCTTTTTCTTTACGAATGATGTCTACTTTTTCAGTAATTTCTTTTTCAGCTTTCTTTTTCTTTTCGGTTTCTACTTTGCGTTGCTTTTGAGTTTGTTTTTTGATTTTCGAATTTTCGATTTCAATAATTTTCATAAACTCATCAACCAAAGGACGCTTCTTTTTATTTCGATAATAGGTTTCACTTAATGTTTTAACTTTATTTCCTAAGTATATTAAACGCTGGTTAGCATCGTATAGCTCTTGGTAGCTTTCTAGTTTTTTTTGAACACGCTCATTCGTTTTTTCAAGTTTATCTTTTTCATCACCTGCTTTATTGGCTTCATGGGATAATTTAGAGCGTGTCTTTTCTAATTTAGAGCGTTCTTTTTGAAGGTTTGCTATACTTTTATCAAAACGGATTTTACCACGTTCTACTTTCTTTTTTGCTTTGTTAATTAGACTAAAAGGGATTCCGTTTTTTTGAGCTACTTCAAAGGTAAAGGAGCTTCCAGCTTCTCCTAAATGTAGTTTAAATAATGGACGTAAACTTTGTGCATCAAAAAGCATATTAGCGTTGGTAATTGCAGGCAATTCGTTGGCTAACATTTTAAGGTTTGCATAGTGTGTAGTTATAATACCAAAAGCTTCTCGTTCATAAAATACTTCTAAAAAAGCTTCCGCTAAAGCACCACCCAATTCTGGATCGGAACCTGTTCCAAATTCATCAATTAAAAACAAGGTGTTTTGATTGCATTTCCTAAGGAAATAATTCATGTTTTTTAAACGGTAACTATAGGTACTTAAGTGATTTTCGATGGATTGATTGTCTCCAATATCCGTAAGTATAGTATCAAATAAACACACGCGACTGTATTCGTGTACAGGGATTAAAAGTCCACTTTGGAGCATGATCTGTAATATGCCAACTGTTTTTAAGGTAATACTTTTTCCTCCAGCATTGGGTCCAGAAATAACTATAATACGACTCCCTTCTTTTAAATGAATGGTTTGAGAATATGTTTTTTCTCCTTTTTTCTTATTGTTTAAATAAAGGAGTGGGTGGTAAGCATCTCGTAAATACAAGTCCCTTTCTTTGGAAATTTTAGGTAAAATACCGTTCATACTTTCGGCATATTTTGTTTTTGCAGAAATCAAATCCATAGCACTCAAATACTCTTGGAAATCGTCTAAAATTTCCGAATAAGGTCGAATAATATTGGTTAAATCTTTTAGAATACGAACAATTTCTTCACGCTCTTCATATAATAAATTGCTTAATTCGTTATTGTATGTTCGTGTGGCTTCAGGTTCAATATAAACAATACTTCCCGTTTTGGAGCTTCCCATTACTGCACCTTTTACCTTTCGACGATGCATTGCTTTTACAGCTAAAACTCTACGATTATCGACTACAGATTCTCTAATTTCATCTAAATACCCTTGTGAGTTGTATCTACTTAAATCCCTTCCAAAACTGCCGTTAAGTTGCGATTGTATGTTTAGGATTGCTTTTCGAATTTGATTTAACTCGTGAGAAGCACTATTTTTAACGATCCCAAAACGATCGATTATAGCTTCAATATTTTGAATAATATCATTAGTAAATGTTATTTTTAATGCAAAATTAGCTAAAGTAGGGTAGAGCTCTGCTTTCTTTTTAAAAAAAGTAAGCATATCATTTACATTAATATTTAGGGAAACAATTTTTTTTAAACTTAAAGCTTCTAAAAAAGTGTTTTCAATACCTAAAAGCTTAATTTCTTTATCAATAATATCATAGCCATGATTTGGAATTTTTCCATCTTGTAAAAACGAAGATTTATATTCATTTACTTTAAATAATTCATCTCGTAATATGCTTACTTCAGAAAAAGGAACGATTTCCAATGCTTTTTGAATTCCTTTTTCAGTAGTACAATATTCTGACAATTGTTCCTGAACTGTTTTGAATTCTAAATCTTGTAGTGTTTTGGAGGAAATTTTAATCATGTATAAATAATCACTTTTTACGAGTACTAAAATAACGAAAGCCTAATAATCTAATGTTATTAGGCTTTGTATTATATTATTTTTATGATTTAATTAGTAAAATACATACGTTGGTATGTTGGAGAATTTTCTTGACTCCCACCAATATCAATCCCAAAGTTTTTATTTATCTTTTTTGCACTTGGTATATTCTTACCAGTAATAGCATTGATTGCTACTTTTAGTAGGGGTTCGTTTACGTCTCCTAAAACACCTAAGTTTTCAAAACCTTCTTCAGCAACAATAAGGTTAGGTTTAATCCCTTCGATTGGGATGCCTACGCCATTACTATTTACAGTTTCAATAACTAAAGGCTGCATAACGTAATTATGAGATGTATTTGATTTTTCTTTTAAAAAATCAGGAGAATCATATAAAGTAATGGAACCTTGGGATTTACCCACAGTACCTTCTGCTTCTCCAATTACGACTACTTCAATGTAGGGTTTTAAGCTATTTATGACTAATTCACTAGAGGAAGCTGTTTCTTGTTTACTAGTAATAACGTATAATTTTGATAAACCCAATGTATTTATTTTGGTACCTTTTAGTGTTGTGTTCTTAAATTTTTCTACTAATTCTTCGGGGTTGTTTTTTTTTAAAACTTCTTGAATTTCTTTATTCCATTTTCCTTTAGAGAAAACTTTATCTGTTAGGTTTCCTGTGATCATACCACTTAAAATATTTGCGGTATCTACAGAGCCACCTCCATTATACCTAACATCTAAAACAAAGTCAGTAACTCCTTCAGTTTTAAACTTTCCAAATTCATTATTTAGCTCTTCTTCAAAGTTACTTAAAAAGCTATTGTACATCAAATATCCAATCTTATGCGAATCAATATCGATAACCTTTGCCACACCAATAGGATTTTCCGTTAATGAAACTTTGGTTAAAGAAATTGTATTTCCATTATCAATAATTGTATTGTCAACTATAATTGCTTCTTCGATAGTGAAGCTATTATCTTCAAAAAGTTTAGCTTGATTATTAATGTTCATTTGTGTGCCATTAATTTTATTAAATAACATCCCCCTTTTTATACCAGCATTGGCTGCAGGGCTGTTTTTAATAACATCGGTAATAATAATAAATAAATCATCTCCATCATATTGTATAAGTCTAAACTTTAATCCATTATTTAAAGATTCTCCCTTAAAAGAATCTTCTAAAATATTAAAATCGTCTACAATAAAACTAAATCGATCTTTATCATACAATAATTTGTCAAAAAAAGCTTCAGGTCTTCCTCCATTTGAAGTGAAATTATTTTTTTCGTTTATTGAGCTAAATCTGTTATTAGCTAAATCAGGGGACTTTTCTTTATACAAGTAAAATTCATTTAAACCTCGGTATATAAATGAGTTTATTTTACTATTTATAGCATCCTTTACTGGTAGGGTACTGCCAACTGTAGTCTTTACATCTGCTGATTTATCATCATCCTTACAATTTGTAAATAAAGAAGAAGCACAGGCAAGTAATAATAAAAATTGTTTTTTGATCATTTTTTCTTGCAATTTATATTAATAATGTGTGGTATACAATCATTTTTTGTTTCAATTGAAAAAATTAAGGGTACTATACATACGTTGGTATGTTGGTAAAAACATTGATTCATTACCTATAATTTTACTTAACGGGGAATTTAATTTTTTTACACTTGGTGTTGTCTTGCCCGTGATATTATCAATAGCTATTTTTAACAAAGGTTCGTTAGGTTCTCCAAGTGTACCTAAGTTTCTATCATCTTCTACTGCTGTAATTGTTGGTAGTATACCAGATTCAGGAATTCCAAGGTCATTTTTATTTACAGTTCTAAATATTAATGGTTGCATGGCATATTTGTGAGCTGTATTGATGTTTTTTTTTGAAAGCGAAGCAGAATCATAAAGTGTGTTGGAAGCTTGGGATTTACCAACAGTTCCTTTATTACTACCAATAACAATAACATCAATATATGCACTAAGGCTATTAATAACTAGCTCACTAGCAGACGCCGTTTGACTTTTAGAAGTAATTACATATAGCTTTTTTAAACCAAGGATATTTAAAAGGGTTCCTTTTCGTGTTGTTGTTACAAAATTATCAATAAGGTCGTCAGGAGATTCATTTTGGATTTGTTGTTGTATTTCCTTATTCCATTGGCGTTTGCTGAATATTTCTCCACCAAATTCGCCTGTAATCATACCTGATAAAGCATTGGCTGTTATTATGGCACCACCACCATTATAGCGAAGATCTAGTACAAAATCAGTAACCATATCTGTTTTAAATTTGGCAAATTTATCATTTAATTGTTCTTCAAAATTAGCAACAAATCCATTATATTGTAAATACCCTATTTTATGTGCGCCATTTGTAATTGTTTTAGCTAAGGCAATTGGATTTTCAGTAACCTCTACTGGAGTAAGTGATATTTCGTTTTCAACATTTATTAAAGCATCCCCTTCAAATTTGGCTTCTCCAATTGTAAAAGTGTTGGATCTGAATAAAGTTGCAGTATTATTTACAGTCATTGGATTTCCATTGATTCGATTAAAAACCATTCCACGCTTAATATTTGCAGCTTGTGCAGGACTTGTTACATTATCTCCTTTTACAATATCTGTAACTACAATGTATCGGTCAATACCATTCTTCTTTTGCCTAAGGTTAAATTTCATTCCAGTACTTAAGGAAACTCCTTCAAAAAAGCGTTCTAAACGTTCAAAATCATTAATAATAAAACTAAATCGATCTTTACTTACGGTTAGTTTTTCAAAAAAAGCTTCAGGAGTTCCACCTTGGTTTATAAAAGAATTCCGTTCGGAACTATTAGTAAACCGGTCATCGGCTAAATCAGGAGCTTCATCTTTATATAAATAAATGGCATTTAACCCCCGATAAACAAAAGCTTTTATTTGCTCAGCACCTGCTGCATCATCATCATCATCATCATTTTCGCAACTAACAAATAATAAATTTGTTAGCGATAAAATAATTAAGAGAAACTTTTTCATATAATTTTTTTGTTTAAAATTAACTTTTTTAGAATTATAATGGGTGTTGCTGTATTTGATTTCAACAATTTAATTCATCTAAGGTTTCTAAAATAATTTGGCAGCCTTTTTTTATTTCTTTTTTGGAAATAGTTAATGGAGGTGTAATGCGAATGGCTTTTTTTTCGAATAATAAAAAGAATAGAATCAATCCTTTGCCTTTACACTTCATAACTAAATCCAAAGCCATTTTGGGAGTAGGAAGCATAATTATTAGCATTAAACCAATTCCACGGATTTCGCAAATGTGTTTATGTGCTAATAATTTACGAAATAATTGTTCTTTTTGAAGCGTCGCAGGAATTAAGTCGGTGTCTATTACTGTTTGGACTGTAGCTAAACAAGAGCTTGCTATTACCGGATTTCCTCCAAAAGTGGTAATGTGTCCTAACATAGGATTATCCGATAATAAATCCATATGCTTTGCGGATGCTGTAAAAGCTCCCACAGGTAATCCGCCTCCCAAACCTTTACCCATAACTACAACATCGGGAATTACATTGTAATTTTCAAACCCAAATAACTTCCCTGTACGTCCAATACCTGGTTGGATTTCATCTAAAATAAGCAATGCTCCGACTGCTTCACAACGCTTTTTTACTTTGGTTAAATAGCCATTAGTTGGTTGAATAAAACCTGCACCACCTTGTATGGTTTCTAAAATAACTCCGGCGGTTTTAGTGGTTATTTTAGCTAAATCAACTTCATTATTAAATTCGATAAATCGAATGTCTGGAATTAAAGGTCTAAAAGCTTGTTTGCGTTCCTCATAGCCCATTACACTTAATGATCCCATTGTATTTCCATGATATGCTTTGTGTGCTGAAATAATTTGGCTACGACCCGTTACTCTTCGGGCTAATTTTAACGCACCTTCAATGGCTTCGGTACCCGAATTGGTTAAATAGGTTTTTTCTAAAGGATCTGGTAAATGTTTTGCTAATAATTTAGTGAGTTCAATTGCTGGTTTTTGAATGTATTCTCCATAAACCATTACGTGCAAGTATTTGTCTACTTGCTCTTTTATAGCGTTAACCACAGCTGGGTGGCAATGCCCAATACTACAGGCGGAAACTCCTGCCACAAAATCCAAATGTGCTTTTCCTTCACTATCATAAATATAACTTCCTTTTGCACGTGATACTTCCATAGCTAATGGAAAAGGAGTGGTTTGTGCTTGATATTTGAAGAAATCGGATTTCAATAAATTGCTGTTGTTATTGTTTGTTTTTTTTTGACTCTTTTTTATTCTTTTTCTTGAAAAGTTTCCATTTTTTTTTCTTCTTACTAAGATTGTTTTCCGTTGAAGGATCTACGACTTTTTTAATAATTTCATTTTCAACCTTCTTCGTTTCTTCGGAGGGAGCTTTTACGATTTCCTCAGCTTCTTTAGTCAGATCTGTTTTTGTATTTTCCTCAATAGTATCTTCTACAGTTTCTTTAATTTCTTCAGTTTCCACATCAGGAATTATTGTTTCGTCCTCTAATTTTAATTTTACGTCCTTAAAACGCGATTGATCGGAGCGTTGTTTCAAAATTCGCTCTAAAGTTTCTTTGTCAAAAAAGTCTTTTTCTTCTTCAGGTAAAGGGAGTCCCTGTATTTTTGGAAGTATAAAAGGTTTTTCGTTTCGGAATAAATCCTTTTTACTTGCAATACGTTCTTGACCTCTCCACTTTAATCCTTTTAAAACACGCTCTTCTTCACTAATATTTTCTTCTTGAAATAAAGTCCCCTCTACATTATCGTAATAGTAAATATCGGTCATTTCTTTTTCTTCAAAAAGAATCTTGATTTTACTACAAATCACTTTATTAATACCTACTAATTCTTGCTTATCATTGCGTTGAAAATAAACGGTTTCCGTATTTTTATCTACATCAACCTGATATAGATTGTTGTCCTTAAATAGTCCATATAAAATAGCTCCTTTAACTTGATTGAAACCTGATTTTAAAGTGTCTTGCTGTACTAAAAAGCTATTGTTATATACTTTTAAGGAGTCTAGTTTATTGGTTACTTGGTTGGATATTAATTGAATGGTATCTCCAGTCATTTGATTTTTACCATTCCATAAAATAGGTTCGCGAATCATTTTAGTAAACCCTGTAATTTGGTCTACACTTATGGAATCGCATTTGCCACTCATATCGGTTTTAAAAATACGCACATCATAAAACCCTCGTAATAATCGTTTTTCAGGAATACCCGTTACCATTAAAGTATCACTATGTATAAAAATAGTATCGTTTTGTTGTTTGGAAATTGCTAAAGCACGTTTGGTAATAAATACGGAATCCTTAGCTTTAAAAACTTCGGCATAATGTCCTTTTATTAAACTTTGGTTGGCGGTATCTAATACACGGATATTGTTTGTAGCAGAGGCAAAACTTTGGTTACTATCGTAGTAAATACTATCGCCATATACTTGACGATTGTCATAATCTACACGTGCATTTTTAATGGCATAACCAATAGCAGTATTGGTATCGTAATAACCACGCTCACAATACAAGCTACTTTCTTTTCCTTTTACAGTAGAAGGGCCATAGAGGTAGGCTTCTCCAATTTCATTAAAATAATCTAAGCGCTCGGAATTTACTGTATTTTCAGGATTTACAATACTTACATCTCTTGTAAAAATAAATTTTTTCTTTTTAAAAAAATAGCGTCCAATAATACTTTTCAATGTGTTTTGAGCAGTATCGGTAACCGTTCCACCACTTCTAAAATAGGCTTGTTGCTTCAGTTTATCAAAAAAAAGGGTATCGGTTTCTAGGGTGTTTTTTTCAGGGGTTTCTAAAAACACATTGGTACTTGCATACGCAAATTCAGTAGCACCATTGTACTCTGCATACTGGCTTTTCATTTTTATTGTATCGCCTTGATTCATGCGTACATTTCCAAAGGCTTTTACAAACCGATCTTTGGAGTAATGGACTGCTTGGTCACACCAAATTTCGATCCCATTGTGTTTTAAATACACTTGATTATCTACTTTGCTTAGTAGTGTAGCACCAGGGAATTTTTCTTCGTCTATTTCCAAACGATCAGAAATAACCTCAATAACCTTTGACTTTGGCCCTTCTTGCGCCAATAAATTACAGGCCATTAACAAAAAGAAGGATATAATAATTTTATGAAAATTCAATGTTATGAGTTTTATGCAAATTTATTTATAAATAACTAGTATGTTGTAAAATTGTTACTTGTTTATTCAAAAATTATAGAGGTTACTAGATAAAACTTAGACTTAAAGTTAATAATATTAGTAGCTAACAACGTCGTATTTAGTTTTATTAGTCAGTATAGAATAGTATAGTATAGAATAATAATAAAATGAATAACGTCTAATTTTACTAATAAAGCGATTATTTACAGTGTAAGAATAATATGCACACATTTACTAATCTTTATAAAATTATAAGTAAGTGTTATTTTTACTAAATCCTAATTTCAATATTGTGTTTGAATAATTAGTAAATTATGTTTGATACCGCTTAAAAAGTGTCTTTATTTGCAACACTTTATATAAAAAGTTTATTTATGCGTCAGTTATTTATTATTACTACATTAATTTTAAATTGTTTTATTTTCAACGCTTTTTCTCAAAAAGGATTACCTAATTTAGTTGAAAAACCAATATCTAAAGAAGAAAAAGTCACTGCTTTTATGAAAAAAGCAACTGAGGCAGGTATTAGTGAAGCCAAAGCAAATTTCATTGTATTTTTATATGAGGCTTTTCAGAAAAAAATGAAAATCGTATCAGAAAAATCAAGAGCTATAGCATCTGCATCATTAATATATATGAATGATGGCAATACAGCTCGAAATTTTATTAGACGAAGTTTTTTTGATGAAATGCTGAGTTTTTTATCTCCAAAGGAGTTTAAAATTTTGTTTTACGAACAGTTTGAGTTTAAGATTGAAGAAGAACAACGAAAGGAGTTTTTGAAGTATACAAAAGACAAAGGATTAAGTATAGAGCAGAAAAAAAATATTAGAAAAGCTACGGACGATTATGCGGAAAAAAAAGTAGTAATTCTTGAGTATTATTCCATTTGGAAAGATCGATCTCGAGAGTTAGAAATTATAAATAACGAATTGAAAGTGGCTTTAGATAAAATTAACCCCACAATAACCAGTGAAGGGATGCTGAATAATAATGAAAAAAACTTAGAAAGTTTTATTGCAAGAGCTCAAATGGCAGGAGTTAGTTTAGATAATTTAGAAGCTTTGAAACGGGCTTATTATGAACGAGAAAAAAATATTAAAATAGCCGAAGAAACAGTAAGAGCAAATTACTTAAATGAAATTGTATACTTCCATGACGATGAAAAATCTAAAAAAAAGGCTTTAGACATTTTTAAAAGGCAAATGGCAGGGCTAATTACTTTAGAGCAATTTAAGGCAATTTTTAAAGATCATTTAAAAGAAAGAGTAAATAGGGAAGCTTTTAGAGCTTATGATAACATAGTTATGGGACTTGAAAAAGAAATAACGCAAAGTCAAAAAAACGAATTATTGGAATTAATTAAGGAACAGAAGTTGAGCGAAACGGTAGCAAGGCAATACTACGGATACGACCATAAACTTTCCATACAAAAGCTAAAAACCCAGCAATATAAATTTAAAGCTATTTTAAAGGATAAAATAGCGGCTTTTAATTAATTAAACAAATATCTTAGTGTGACTTATTTTTAATTACCTTATTTAACAGTAATTGAGCTTCGTTTTTTATACTATCAGCTGTTTTGGAAGGGATTTTTATAGGGAGTTTAATCAAATACTGTAGTGTTTTACAAGCTTGTTTTTTATTTTGTAGTTTATCCTGCAATATTGCTAAATCTAGCCTAGATTTTAAAAGATAAGGCCTATTTCCTACATTAAAACGCATGAGTTTTTCTGCCTCCTTTAAATTGCCTGTGTGTGCGTAATAAAGCGCTAAATTTCGAATATCATCAAAGTTTTTATTTCTATTTACCCCCATATGCATCAATCGCAACCCTTTGCTTTTTTTATTTAATCTATGGAATAAAATTAAACCATGGTAGTAAGCGTTGTGCCCTTGGTCTTCTATAAAAGGAAACCAATCGCTCAACTTTTTTGCCGTGCTATTGTTTTTTTGTTCTTTAAGAATGTTAATTCTGTGACGGGCATATATTCGTGTTGTACCATGCGCCAATAAGGTGAATGATAAAAATAAAAAGAATCTTTTATATAGCATATTACTTTTTATATTTATCGGAGTTTTGGGATTAACATTTATTAACAAACTCCCAAACAGTAACAACCACGCAAAAGTACTGTTAGCCACTAAGGAAGCAAACATACTAGCAATTATTAAAAATGCAACTATACTTAAGCCTATTATGGATTTTTTGTTGGAAAACGAGGTGTTTTTGATACATACAATTAGTATGAAAATAACACCTCCTAAACCAACTAATCCCAATTCATAAGCTGTTTGCAAAAAATCATTAAAGGCATGGGAGATATGATCTGCAATCTTAATTTCTTCCCAATCCCTTTGTTTAGTTAAAAAATAGTTTGATTTAGCGGCGTTATAGCCCGATTCAAAAGAGGTTAAGCCATGCCCCAATAAAGGTTTTTTAAAAATTTCTTGCGTAGTAATTTTAGCGGTAAATAGGCGCCCTTGCGCAGAGTCTTTTTTTAATTGATATAAAAAATAGCTCCCCCCAAATACCAATATCACAGCCAGTGCACTTATTGCTAGTTTAGTCCCTAAATTTAATGTTTTTAACTTTTTTACTAAAGTGGTTTTGGTAACCACCAAGAAAATTAAAAATACAATTAGACCTAAAATAGCAGTTCGTGATTTTAAATATATAATTAGAGTAAGTGCTACCACAGCAAGAACGATCCACAACATTTTAATAACTGTAAGTTGTTTTGGTTTTAAAAAGTAATTGAGACCAATAATTACAATACCTATTGAAAGTAAAAAAGAGTAATGATTGGTTGATGTTAAAGTTCCTACGACATTAAAACTATCGCTTAAAGTTGCTTTTATTACATTAAAGTATTGCAGAATTCCAAGAGGTAATTCAATAAGAAAACGAGCTAAAATAATATAAATAACTGTTTTTTTTAGTTTTTGAGGTTCAGTTATTGTGCTAAAGCTATAATACAAGAAAAAAAAACTAAAAATCCTCCAAAATTCAATTTCATAAACTTTTGCAGGACTTAGTTTTATAAAATGGATAAAAATATATAGTAGAAAAAGAGCAATGTAAGTATGAATTTTATTAAAGTAAAACACCAAGGATTCATAAGATGCTAACCAATAAAAAGCTCCCCAAATACCAGTAATTAAGATGTGGTAAGCACTTTCGTCAAAATTAATAAATAAACGAGCAATAGGGAGGAGTATAAAAACACCTAGCAAGTAGGTTAAAGTAATTTGGTAGACAAATTTATTTTTAGAATTTTCTTTTTTAAAGTGGCTTAAGCTAATTACTGTTTTCATAAAAACGGTACTTTTACACAAAAGTAAATTAATCCATATGAATAGAACACAATTAATTGCGTTTTTAGGGCTATTTATCTCCCTGTATACACAAGGACAATCTATAAAAAATTATAAAAAAAATTACGATATTGAAATTGACAAAGTGCTTAACTATTTTGAAGGTGAACAAGATCCATTAAAAAAGAAGGCGGCTCTTTTTTTGTTAAAAAATTTACCAAACTATGGTTCTTGGATTTTAAAATTAAAAGATGCTAGTGGTAACGAAAGCCTCTTGAATGAATTTGAATTTGAGAATTGGGACGAAGCAGAAAAGTATTATAACGAGCAATTATCATGCAATTCCGAACTGGTTCAAAAACGGATTAATGATATTGCAAAAATAACAGCAGAAGACCTTATTAGCACTATTGATCACTCTTTTAGAGTATGGAAAAACAGTCCTTGGGGTGCTACCTATAATTTTAATACATTTTGCGAGTATATATTGCCTTATCGCAGTAATGAAGAGCCTTTTGAAAAAGGCTGGAAACAAAAATATTATAACCAATATAAACGTGTGATTGAAGGGGATAGAAATGCTGTTGATGCTTGTTCCAGCCTTGTACGTGCAATGGGAAAAAAATTAACCTTTTTATTTGAAAGGCCATTTCCTCAACCCATATTAAGTTTAGACCAAATACATTTTAGAGCGCAAGGAAATTGTACGGATTTGGCCAATGCAGTTCTTATGGTAGGACGGTCTTTGGGCTTAGCAGTAACCTATGATTATACTCCCTATTTTGTAGCCTCTTCAAATTCGCATTCGTGGAATACTATAATTAACAAGGATGGGGTACCTGTTCCATTTAATGGTACAGGAGCTTTGCCTTATGTTTTTAACCCAAATTATAAAAAGCTGGGTAAGGTATTGCGACTTACCTATTCGGTACAGGAAGAAAGTTTAGCTAGGAAAATTCCTCATAACGATATCCCCTCCTCCCAACTTACTAATGTAAATACTATTGATGTAACACAAGAGTATGTGCAAACAGCCAAGGTAACCTACACTTTTAGTAGTCCACTTAAAAAAAACATAGGCTATTTAGCCGTTTTCAATAAAGGAAAATGGAGAGCCTTGTGGTGGGGAGATTCCAACGGGAATAAGAAGGTTACCTTTGAAAAAATGGGACGAGATGTAGTCTATTTACCTTCGGCTACTAGAGATACCATTGTGAAAAAGCAAAAATTTGCAATTTTACAGCCAGAAAAGTATCCTTTATATATTAATAAAAAAGGGGAACCCCATATTTTAAAACCCAATTTTAAAAGTGTTTTTAATTGTAGCTTATCTAGGATAAACGAAGATGTTGGCAATGAAGATGGAAACCACAATTCGCTAACGCTTGAGGAAGGTAAAAAATACCATTTGTACTATTGGCTAGATAAATGGATGTTGTTTGGAACTCAAACGGTTAAAAACAATCAATTGGACTATCAAAAACTACCTGAAAATGCATTATTTAAATTGTTGCCAGAAAAAGCAGATGACTTTGAGCGTATTTTTATGCTGGATCATAAAAATTGTAAAATTTTATGGTATTAAGTCAATTTTTTAATTTTAAATCATTAGAATAAGCGTTATTTTTGAATGATTAAAATAACCTTTACCGTTTTATGACGAAATTTTATCGTTTTTTACTAGGTGTAACAGTACTTGTAGCCTTATCTAGCAGTTTATTAGCCCAAAAGTTAGTGTATAAAAAGCTGTATCACCATTTAGATCTTGAAAAGCAAGCCAGGGATTTTACAAAAAAATTTATTGGTCAAATATTTGAAGCTAGAGGTGGAAATGTGCAATTTTATACTAATGAAATTTATCCAAAAATAAATTTTTCTACTTATACCAACCAAGTTACTAAGTTATTAGCAACTTATTATACCGAGGCAGAAGCTTTAAAAATATTAACCGATAACAATATCCCCTTAAACTCGCCCTTTTCTTTAAATAAAAAAGTAACCAGATACACTTCTAAATTAGCAGCCAACAAAGCAATATACGAAGCAGCAAAAAAGTTTGGAGCTAGTTTGGTGCCTCGGATGGAAAAAGCACTAGACAACAATTTAATTGAGCCTGACGGAAATTATAGCAGTTTTGAAGGGATTACAAACCAGAAACTTACAAATAATAAAGCTTGGTATTTAAATGATAGCAATGGCCAACAAATAGCTTTGGTATTTACACCATTAATGTGGGATGAAATTGAAAAAGATATTGACCTTGAAGTAAGAGGGTTTGCGCTTCGAGAGTTTACTTCAGATTGGTATACCGTTACAAAAAAAGATGGTAAAAAAGTAAAGCGGAGGGACTGGAAAAGAGTAAGCCCCCCCTATCCAATGCGGAAAATTCAAGCACGCTATTTTGAGAATAAAATTTGGACTACGATCTTTAGTAGTTATAATGGTGAACGATGTTTTAGATATCAATATTATTCCTCTCCGTCTAGGGGGTCATTTAAACTTCCTGAGCTTTTGCACGTTACAAAATGTATTTCAAAAGAAGATTTAAAGAATTCACCAATACTTTATAAAAATTTAGAAGATCACATCCAAAAAAGAATTGAAGCCGTACGTAGAAATCGAAATGAAGATCTTGATTTATATGTTTTTGAAAAGTCGTGGAAAGAAAAAATAAAATATTATTTATCGCAAACACAACAGCCTTTTTCTAAAATTAAATTTGCGGAGTATCAAAAAAAAGTATATCCTAATACATATTACACAAAAAAATGGAAATATATTATTACTGAAAAAATGGGAGTTATTGAAATTTTAAACAGTAAAGAAATATTTGATTATGCTACCCCGGGGAAGCAAAAGCAACTTTTAATAAATTGGAGTAATAAAAATTTAAAAAATGCTGTTTTATCAGAAAAACCTTATAAAGGAAAAGTAAGAAATATATCAGGTTGTTTCACTAGGATTTCAGAAAAAGAATGTCCTCCAATAGAAGGCTATAAAACATTTTTTAATTTTGAAAAATGCCAATGTGATAAAAAAACAATTTTACAAGTCAAAATTGATCAATCTAATATAGATTTAGTTAGACTGGAAAATTTAAGTGTAAAACTTAACTCTAACAGTCAATTAAAAGATCAAATAGGAGAACTAAAAACCTATGTTAATTACTTACAGTCTTATATGGCAAATTCTCAAAAGGACTATTACGTAAATAACATAAAATATGACGTTAAAGCTAGAAAAATGATAGCCCATGACCTACTTCAAACAACAATAATTATGAGTAAGCTGCCAAGAAACAGGGATCCGTACCAAGCGGCGAGTTATAGCTTTAAAAAGTTTTTTGCACCACGGATTGGTAATTATAAGCTAACAGACTCCGAAGTATCCAAGTTATATAAAGAATTTAAGAAGTATGAGGAGAGCCATGATTTTATAGAAAATTTAAATTATCAAAAAGCTAAGGAACAGTATGAAAAAGAACTTTTTTTAAAAGAAAAACGTTAACTAAAAATTACAATTCCTTTATTTAAAAGAAACTAAGATTAATGAAACACCTATACATATACATAATAGCTTTATTTTTACTAAGCACTAGTATTAGCGCACAATACTCGGAAGTAAAATGCTATTTAGCACTCACAAAAGCAACACAATATTTTTACGGCACCGATGTAATAACCCAAGACGTAGTTAAGGCACGAAAAATTTTAGAAGTAGAAGCTGAAAAAGGTTGTGCCGAAGCAATGTTTAGATTAGGATATAATTATTATAAAACTGGCTACGACTATACTATTTCAGACGTACCAATGGCAAAAGAAATTGCGGTAGCTTTTCAAGATAACACAAAAAAAAATGCCTTTAAATACCTAAGTGCATCCTATAAAGCAGGCAACCTAAAAGCTATTGCCTTTTTAGGTAATTTATATCAGGAAGGCATAGGATGTAAATTGGATTTTGATAAAGCAATTGAATTGTACTTAGAATCTCACAGTTATAATATTCCTAAGGCAGCTTATAATTTGGGATACTGTTATTTAAAAGGGCTTGGAAATATAGAGCAGGATTATGAAAAAGCTATTGAATGGTTTAAAAAAACAGACTATTCCATGGCAAAACATTGGCTGGCAGTATGTTATTATTTTGGATACGGAACACCTGTAGATAAGGAAAAAGCATATATGTTACTTAATAGTGTTAAGGTAAATACAAACAGTCCCACATTGCTAAAATATTTAGAGGAAATTGCCGCTAGTAAAGGACAGGGGTTGCTTGACGCAGTTTCAAACCAAGAAGTAGTTGCACAAACTAACGAGGTAAATACTATTTTAACAACCGATGAGTTTACCGCATCCGAACAAATTACTTTTAAACAATTAAATATAAATAGTAACCTTAAAGGTGAATGGACAGGTAAATTAATTGATTTAGATTTTGCAGGAGAGTTAATTACAAGGGACTTTCCTGTAAACTTAACGTTTAAAGCCAATGCAGGTAAAGGAGCAGTAGGATATACACTTACTATTAACAATGTAGAGCAAAAAGGTACGGCGACCACCTTTGGCGAAAGCTTGTATTTTGATAACTTAACTATTGAATTGCCCCGTAGATATAAAGACCACGTAAAAATACCAACTTACATCCATGCCATTCAAAACATGGATATCGAGATTAAAAGCATGGATTACGTTAGCTACCTTACAGCTTATGTAGAGGCATTTAACCAAGGTAGGAATGAACCTAGTAGCCCTAAATTATTAGTTTTAGTAAATAATAAGTTTGTAACTGAAAACGGAGTAGAATTATCTAAATATTTTTTAGAACAATTATTAGCACAACAAGGCGATAATTTTATTTCATTATATCCCAATCCGTTTAAAAAAGATTTATTAATACAATACGAATTAGCAAGCGCAAGTACTGTTGCTGTAGAATTGTATAGCTTGGATGGCTCTTTTTCCGACACCATTACAACCAACCAAACACAAACTAAAGGAAAAAAAATGTTTCATTACGATGGTAGTACACTTAATAAAGGGTTATATGTAGTAAGGGTTATGGTAGATGGGATAAAACATACCAAGCTAATTGCAAAACAATAATTAACTTTACAAGAGCAAAAAAAAAATGAAACTCAATTATATAAAAATACTAATTAGCTTAATATGCATTTTTGCTTCATTAAAAGCATATAGTAACCCTAATGAAAATACA
>Ga0209595_100168_pt1 | contig 22505 bp, 17 predicted proteins | sample Porto_4metaG_FD_187427 | JGI IMG/M metagenome (GOLD analysis project Ga0209595, IMG submission 187427) | Marine algal microbial communities from Porto, Portugal - Porto_4 metaG (SPAdes) (version 2) | ecosystem: Host-associated > Algae > Red algae > Unclassified | place: Portugal: Porto...
TGAGGCAAATAAAGATAATTTCTTTGAATTTGCGCTTCAAGGAAAATTTGTTCACATTAGTTCAGATGCCTGCTTCAACAGGGCAGACAAAGACAATTGTTATATTCAATTTGGCAAAGGCATAAATGAGCGACTTACATTACGCGATGTGCAATCTCTTAAATTGAATGCCTTTTTAGTCGTATTGAGTTGCTGTAATACAGGAAAGGGGCAACTCCGAAGAGGGGAAAGTATGTTGGCGTTCAACCGTAGCTTTGCGGCAGTAGGCGCACAGAATATAATCTACACATTGCAAATGGTGTCGGACACAAAAGCTGCACAATTGATGCAATTCTTTTATGAGGGAGTGGTGAAAGAACAATTGCCGCTTGACGAAGCACTCCGACAAGCTAAACACCGACTCATTGTAGAAGCGGCAACTCCCGCCGACTGGTCGAGCTATCAACTGATTAGTTGATGTCAGGCTTCAATTCTTTTTGGATATAGAAAATTACGAAATCCTTGTTATTTTCGTCATCAAGACAGAGGCAATATACACCCGGCTGCAAATTTGAAGTATCTACATGATGTTGATTGGTGTCAGCATCTATATTTTGCCCATACATCTCGTCGTTGGTATTATCCACTATTCTTATATTGGTTTTATTATCAATTGGTTGATTGAAAACAATTAGTAATTCATCTTGTACATTTTGCTCATATACAGGTGATTGAATGTCGAAATCTCCCCCTCTGAAAGCATATTTAGGTGTTCCCGGTGACGGAATGAATTTTTCCCATGAAGGAGGAATTTTGAAACGCTTGGTTAGATATGAAGCTGAAAAAGCCGATTTGTTTTTAATATTTCCAAGTATATTTTTACGGATTATTTCTAACTCTGTATTCAGTTTTTCTACCATCACCTCTCTATCACGATTTGCCGCTATATAGTCATCCTGCACCCCTAATACGAAATCCTTGAAATCCTCCGAATCCTTGATTTTTTGACGTACCTCCTCATGTAAATCATTGGGCAAGAAACCATCCAAATAATCCAATACTAAATCTATTTCGTACATATCATCCATTATTCAGCATTTTTATGTTTTTTTATACAATCATTGAGTTTATTCATATACCTTCTCTTTTTTTGTTGCAAACTGTTACGACTCGGTGCGTCAGGGTACATTTCCAGTAAAAAATCATAAGTATAGTTTTTAGTATGTCTCTCAGCATATTTTTTTTCGTAGAAATGTCGTAAAAACTCCATTTGCGATTTCCCCAAACACTTTTCCAATAATTTGTAGAACCTATCTTCTTGGTCTGTTTTAGGTTCGATATCGATTGATTTTATCTCTGCGAATACATCCTTTTGACGTTGCTCTAAATCTTTCTTATACTCACTTTCACGTTTCTGTTTTCTCTGATGACTTATAAAACAGTTATTCAATGCACGCATCAAATAAGCCTCAATATTGTCAATTGATTTGCTTGATTTCATCGCATTCGTAAATACCTCACTTACCAAATCTTTGGCTTCTATGTGGAGTTGACTACGTTTCAATAGCCAATTAGCTTTATAGAAAAGCCTATCTGCCATAGCATAGTACACCCTATTAAAATCCACTTTATTTCTCTTAGTGAGATAATCATTCCAGCAATCCGTTAAAGACTTTTCGTGCTCTTTTTTCACAGTATAGACGTTCTTAGTTTATTTTTCTGACATTGTTTTAATGTTGTCAAACATAAGACTTTATCATGTAAGTCAAAAAGGTATTGCAAAAGATTACCCCAATTCTTCTTCATCGCTGAAATATTGTTGAGACATATTAGCAAAAGTGTTAGCCATTAATCTGGCTGCTTCATCAACTGTATGAAGATTTACTCTTCTATTAGGAGCAAGCCTCGCATTTTCTATTCCTTTTATTGTTCTTGTAACTGATGAACTAATACGCATCCGGTTTTGCCTAAACCCTTCTGATAGCATGTGCATATTGTGTTCAAATTCCTTTCTACTTTTAACCGTCATCGTAATTTTATTTCTTTTTGTTCAAAAAAATCAATGTAAATTGATTTGTGGTTATGATATATTTGTAAAATTAACTTGTATTCGGGTTCGATTGTTGTTATTTGCTCCTTTGGAATTGTTGTATAATAGCCTGTTTTTTCAGCTATGCCGCGCCTACGTTGATTCCAATTTCTTCCTCTTCTCCAATAGTTGGATTTTATAGAACTTTTTAATGTCTCCGGTAATTTAGCTGAATAAGTATTGAGAATAGACGGAACTAAGTCACTTCCAGTAATGTTACTTGAAATTTCACTTCTAACAAATAGTGGAGTCATCTCTTCATAATTCTCAATCTGAGAAGCGTCTGGAAAACTGTTTGCAGGAAATCTCAACCAAGGATATGAATAACTTTTAGAAGAATGTTCTGCTATAGGAATTAAATATGAATTCAGTTCAATTCGGTCATACGAATGACTACGAGATTCTTTGTGTTTTCTACTGTAATAATTTAATGGGATTTCATTGCCTATCAATAATTTAGCAAAATCAATTTCATTTTTTTCAAAAATATCTTTTACTGTGTTCTCAAATTCTTCCCCTGTACTTATGTGCGGTGTCAATCTATTTTCAGGAAATGTAGGTTGGTAAAATCGTAAAATATTTGCAACCTTTTCGCTATCATCATGTGTTACACAACAAGTGACTGCAACGTTTAAAGCATATCTCAAAAGAGCATAAAAATCAGAAATTAAATCAATGTTGTTATGATCATTAAAACTCCTGTCAATATACTTGCTTGCTTTTTGACTATCTTCTATGGATAGTGGTGCTAATTTCTCTATCTGACCAAGAAGTGTTTCAGCAAATTGTCTTGTTAATATTTTCAATTCATTTAACTCATATATATAATCATCAATTGCTCCTGTGTAATCTTTTTCTATAATGACTTCGCCTTTACTCGTACTGATAGGTTTGAAGGTTTGTTGAAATTTTAATACCCAATCATTTACATCTACTCCATGTTTTTTTAGCTCTTTAAGTGCTGCAATGATAGAGTCTCGAATCATAAAATGGTTAAGGTTTATCAAATCTTCTTCATTTTGTTCTAATGTTTGTAGTAAAACATTCGCATAATTTTCTGGATTTAAGTTCGATAATTGATGTATGATTGATGCGGAAAGTTCCTTTGAAATTTTGTAGCCTTCACTAAGTATCTCTTGTATAAGCGCATCGACAATAAACTTAGGAGTTATTGTTCCAAGCCAAACTAAAATCTCTATCGTCCTATTTTTAACGACTAAAGACGGATGATTTAAGAACCAAATAAGCAACTCTAAAAGCTGCTCTTCCTGCGAAGCGCAACCGGGGGCATCCAATTGACTACTTATCCATTCATATTTACTATCAATATGTTGGGGTGTTCTCACCATTAAGTCAATATGTTCAAGTATCGCGGCTAATATTAGTTGTTTCTCTTCTTCGTCACCTATGTTACGAAGTATTTTGACTATTTCATTTGCAATAATCCATTCTTCAAAATACGGTTCATTAACAATCAGCTTTTTCAAATCCCTGATAAAGTCAGCGGTATTGGTGTACGTTTCTGAGAGAAGATTTCTGATGTCATTGATTTTATTTGAGGACATAGAAGACCATATCCCATATTTTTCATTTTGAACGTTCTCCAAAGCCTGAACAATTATTTTTCTTGCTCCTGTTTTATTTTCCACATTGAGTTTTTCTTGAGCTTCCTGTTTTGCTGTAACCAATTTATCAAATGGGTCTTCACTCTCTATGGCATCATTTGGATATTCCTCATTCTCATTTTCCTCTTGTTGCTGTTCAGGACGCATCCCAACAGCTTTCAGATAGCTTTGGGCTTTTTCAAAATTTGAATCACTTAATTTATCAAATAATTTGCGTATATACTCATGTCTGAATTCATCATTAATCTCGGTAATCACAAAACGAGAAAAACGCTTTAGCAACGCATCTAATTTATCCGGCTCATTACTTTCTATGTAATTCAAGATATTAGCTTGTATCTCCGTATAGTCGCTTATATATCTATCGTCACCCAAGACAAGTAGTTCGCTGAGTCCCCACGCAACCAGACTTCCTTTACAGTCAATATTATGTAATAGACTTGAGATACCTGACTGTTCTTCAATTGCTCTAGCCCCTAAGATATATCCACGAGATTCATGAGGAGCATCTACGACACTTGATTCGGCATTTGTAATGACAGTTGCGTGGTCAGGAAGTAATAGGTATTTAAAGTATGTAATAGATTTATCTAAAAATCCGATTTTGGCTAAATCTCCAACAAATTCCTCTTGTTGTTGTCTGATATATCTTTGGAAGGTCATCTCGCCGGATGCACAATGAAGTTGTGCTGCAAATTTCTGCAAATAAGATAAATCACCGTTTTTAGGAAAGATATTGGAAACCGCAGTGTTGATAATTCCCAATTGGGCTTCTTTGTACCAAGAGGGACCCATTGAGGTAGCTATCATCTCCTTAAATACATCATTTGCTTTATCCTCATTCTCTAACGTTGCATATATCTCGACCAGCCTCAACAGATATTCGTTTCTATCCCAACGATTCTCAACCGTATTTAAGACATGCTCTTCTAATACTTTTGTTACTTTAAAGGCAGAAACATGTTGGTCGGTTTCTTTAGATAGTTTTCTGGCAATTACGAAAAGACTATCTGTGTAGCCTTCAGTATATAAACCTAATTGATAATTCGTTTCTCCGACAATTTCATCCACAAAAATTGGAATGTAATCCGGGAAATTATCAATCAATATCTGTATTAATTTCTTATAAATTATTGGGAATATCAATTCCGGTAAAGCATAGCTACTTTCCCAGTACATTCTATGTTCCAAGCCGGGAATCATGTTTTTTATTAATTCAATTAATTTGGGTTTGAGAACTTTTATATCTTTTTTGTCGATTGCATAACGCTTTGCTTTGCCTGATAAAAAACAAAGGGATGTGAAAAGCTCTTTGATATTTTCCTCCCAGTCATTATAAGAATACCTGTAACCAGAGAACTCGGGAAATTTATCGGCAGTATCAAGAAAGCCTAAACATTCTGCATAGAGTCCGTAACGGAGAATTTCAGTATGATTCAAATCAACTCCATTTTTATCTCTAAAATCAAAATTCTCTATTTCCGAATAAAATTTATCAAATATTTTTTTAATTAGGTCAATTCTGGTTGATTGTCCTACCAATACATAGAGCACCGAAAGATAATAGTCAGTATGTACACCGTATTTGTCAATAACATACTCTAAGGCTTCTATCCACTCGGAGATATTATCTTCTCTTTTAGATTTTGGGCTTTTTTCCTGAAAGTCTAAACCCTCATAAATGCTTAATGCAATTAATCCACATAATTTTTCGTTAAACTCAAATTCTAATTCTTTTTCGGCAAACTTGATTGTTGGGGGCATGTTGAATCTCCAAATAAAATACCCTGAGTTGTAAGAACCAACAGCATCTAAAAAATTATCAATTACCTCTTCAGGATTACCATTCTGTTCAAGCATTTGAACTGCCGTATTTTTTACATGATTGAATTCTTTAAAAGAATTTTCAAAACCTGAATTTGCAGAAAGCGTAACAGCACTAAACTTCAGGTTAGCAAATCGCGTGAAAGAATCTGAGTTGAGTTTAGGTTCAAGTATATTGCTACATCTTCGGTTAATTGCATCCAGTAAAATTTCAGCCTCCTCGTCAGCACCATATTCGTAGAATCTTTGAAGGAGATATAATGCATCTCCGTCCTGAACTATCAAATTTTTATTACGCTCTACATATCTTATTGCCTCTTTCGGTTTTTTTAGGGTGAGCAAAGCGTTGACCAGAAAGACGACATTCTCATAAAATAATGTGTTATATCGAAAATTTACTCGTTGTGACAAGAGTAGTAAGGAAATAACTTTGTGAGCAATTCCGAGTTCTGCGGCAAGTGCAATGACATTTTTAACATCTGCTAAAACTATATCCGGATTTACACTATTAAGCGCACAATCATCTATCCATATTTGATTACATTCTGTTAACGCCTGTCTTTTATTCTGTTCATTCCCATTAGATAAATGATATATTTTTTCGGAAATACTGAAATTATCTACGGGATTATCTTGAGTGTATTGAGCGATATTTGCGTGAATTTGCTCATTTAAGGTTCTCGTTTTTTCATTAGTAAAGTCAGAGAAAGAAGTATGATAGATACTCACTTTTTCCTCATTTCTGAGTAAATGCTGTATTTTTTTGAAGCTGGACAGAAAACTATATTTAGTTTCTTCAGGAAGCATTTTGGATAGAATATTTTTATCTACGGGAATTCTAAGTCTGGATAATGTGGCAGCTAACCATGTTTCATCTACTTGATGTTCTAAGTCGAGCCATATTTTATTGTAATAACGTTCAATTTCTCCACCAATTACGGGAATTGAATTTATCCAGTCATCAATAGCCGAAATTTCATCAATCTCTGCGATATATTGAGTAAGATATCGGAGGTATAGAGGATGTCCTTCTGATTTTTCAGCCAAATCAGATATTTGAGTTGATGTCAGGTTTTCACGCTCTAAATTTTCTGTCAAGTATTTTTTCGCAGTTCGAATGGGCAGGGGAGTGACTTTTATTTCTGTATCGGTGTTAATGATAGCTTTTAGTCTGTTGGGTAATACAGCTTTCGATGTGCATGAAAAAATCACTTTTAAGTTTGGGGGAGGACTATCAGGTAATAGAGAAATATAGTCCTCTATTTTAGTTTTTTCTACGTCGTCCAATCCGTCAATAATTAGGAAGGCTATTTTCCCCTGACTCTGATAATATGCAGATAATTGTTGGATACCTTGACGAATTTCTAAAACTCTTTCATTCAGGGATTTTTCTGACTTAGGTGGAGGCGCATTGTATAAAATTCTGTGATATACCTCCTCAAGCCATTTCATAAAAAACTCAGGAGTTGCCCTAATTTGAGTTGGGATAACTTCTTCTTCCGGAACTTTTACGAAAAATCTATCACATATAATATGGTTTGCATCTTCAAATTTCAGTTGGGCTACAATTGTGGTCTTGCCGGATCCGGGATTACCTGTAATTAAGAAATAACTGTTAGCGATTTGCTCATTAATAACATCGTTTATTTTTTGCAGTACTTCCTCATTCGTAGTAGTGGTTGAAATGTCTTTCTCAATTGAGTCCGGTATTGAATGTTTTACTTCCTTTTCTACACTAATGTTATGTTTGTTGAGGGTTTCTATTATACTTAAAATGCTCGTTGCTCCAAGTGTACCTGTATTATCATAACCCATTACGCCGATAACAAAACCATTAGCAACTAAAGCGGCACCGGATAGTCCGTCAAATTTTTCGAGGTTATTATATTGCTCACATTCTAAATCAATATCCCATTTTGTATCATTATTTGTACGAGACACATTCCCATTATATCGACCTCCTGTAGTGACTCGCATACTTGGAAATCCATAACACTCCCAAGACTCATTATAAGGAACTTCGGTGCATTTTAGAGGGAGGGTGTTAATGTCCTGAATTAAGTTGTTTTTGATTGTCAATAAAGCAACATCCTTTTCTGGAATTCTTTCTAAAATTTCTGCTTCAATCTCTGTTTCGTTGATAGTCAATTTGATTGGCTGTTCATCAATTATGTTGTGTTCGGAAGTCAAAAGTATTTGATTTCCGTCTTCAGCCTCAATGAAAAAGGCTGTACCACACTTGTTGCCACAACTGAGTCGTACAGTAGCGGTTTCAATTTCTTTAGGATGTAGTATTTGTGTCATAATTCTATGGTATATGAGGTTTTATCAAGGTAATGAATAGAATAGTTGTATTTTTTCATCCAATCAGTTCTGTTAAAATATTCCGAGTTGTCTGTTACATAGTTGAAGTACAGGACTCGATGAAAATCGACTTTCCTATTGATAATATGTGCTATCGTTTCTTTGTCGGGGTGACTGTGCTTTTTCCCGTTTGTAGAGAAGATATATTTATTTGAGTCGATTTTATCCATGAGTTCTTGACTGATATTCCTAAAACTTCCATGATGCGAAACTTTTATCATGTCGAAATATATCTTTTCTGTCGTTTGGTACTCTTTAAGAGATTTGACTATCAAATCTGGATGTGCATCAGCAAGAAAGAGTAGTCTTTTATTTTCTACCATCAAGACAAAAGCAATGGAACTTCCATTAGTAGCTGTCTTATCTTCACCAAAAGGTCTTTTTAAGAGTTCGTCCAATAACTCAGTATTTGACGAGATTTTTTGAGACTGTTTAGGAATTACTTCTTTTTCCCATGCTGCAAGCATCTCAAAGGCATCGTCATAAAGTTGAGAGGCTTCGTGATTATAGTTTACACCATACCTTTTTAGTTCGTTTTTCCAATATTTTTTTAACTCATTTAGCTTTTGACTGTCCGGCGATAAAAGATATATATGAGACTCGTGATTTATTGGAATTTCTCTTCTATTTTCGACACAAACTGATTTATTATAAAAGTCATTATTCCATAGATAATCTCCTTGCAAAATCCGCGCTCCAACGGTCGTTCCTTGTTCAGCACTTATAACTTGTTCGCCTTGTTTACTTTCATCTGTTGGATAGCCTCTTTGGACTATTCGTTTAAGAATCGACTCTTGTTTTTTACTTATCCCTTGCAATCCTTTTTCAAAAAGATGTCGAAAGGTATTATGCCAAATCTCTTTAATCTCAATAAATTTTTCTGAATTATTATCCTTTAAAAGTTTAATTGCTCCTTGGATATGGTCAGCGTCAACATGAGTTAAAATGAGTCTTTCAAGGCATTCTCCCACTCTTGAAATCTTTAACAGATCACCTTTTAAATAATTGGTAACAGTATGTGTATATCCACAGTCAATAAGTAGGTGATTCTGCTTGCTATCTGTTTTTCCAAAACTTATCAGGAAGCAATCTCCATTTTTTGCGGGATATACATTGATTTTGATTTCCAATACGTGCTGTTTTTAAATATGTTTTTTTATTTGAACATTTAGAGAGTTTCGACAAATGAAAATAAGAAGAAAATCTCTCTGAAGCTATCCAATCAGCGAAAATAAATTATATATTTAACTTGTCCAAAATAAATACTAAAATTCGCAAAATGAAACGAAAGGAATAGAATAGTGATTTCAGCAAAAAACTTGAAATCTACTTGTTGGGGGTGCTATCTTTTATTTAATCGCTTGTAGTGATAAAACTGTTTAGGTCAATGGTGTTTTCAGGTGGGGAAGAAAATTAGACAAACACCACCACATCTGCAATAATACCCTCAACAGAAGCAACAAGGTCATCACAGCATATCAAGGACAGCCTTCTGTCATCTTTATGCTGTTGCCTCAACTCACTCGCGCACATCAAACGATATTGGCAAATGCCCGTACCACCGCCGGGCGTTTTGCTGAACTCGGAAAACCGGATAAAAGCGAAAAAAACCTCCTGCCGTACATCCACCAAATACACAGTGCGTATAGTAGTTTACTGGCAACAGTACACACCAATTTAGGCACCACGACCACTCATCAAATCGGCAAAATTAATCATCAAATCACCACAGCCAACAAAAAGCGATTACAAAAAGACCTACGCCAATTACAGGAAGCCGGACGGCAAGAAAAACTTGACGGCGGCGTGCCGGACTACACTGAAGTCAAGATTCGTTTGGTATTTGCGTTCTTGCTTTCAGGCTTGTTACATATCGGCGAAACCTTCTTCAATATCAGTGCCTTTCAGGTCTTTGGCGATATGTGGTTGGCATCGGCGGCTTTGGCTTTTGCTTTGTCGATTGCGTTGTTTTGTTGGTCACATGCGCTGCCTGTTTTTGTAAGAAGGGAAGTGGAAAAGCGGCGTAAAATCCTTGTTGCGCTTGGCGGTATCGCTATCGTGACGGTGATATTTACGGTCTTGGGATTATTGCGTTCACAGATGTTGACACTACACACCGAACAGAGTGTTTCTGCGGTGTATTTTGTGTTGTTGAATTTGTTTGTGTTTATCGCTTCGGCAGTGGTGTCATACTTTCTATTACCAGAATGGGAAGCAATAAAAGCCTTGATTCAATCCCGCAAAAAACAGCGTCAACAAAAGCAACGTCAGCAAGCCCACAAAGCCCTAACTCAACAAGAAAAACACCTCCACACCCAAGCCGAACAGCACGTCAAAAATCGCATTCTCAACGTTGGTCAGGCGTATGATTTGGAGCGTCAAATTCATCTTTGGTATAGGGAAGCGGTAGGCGTATTTATTCAAGAAAATCTTATACGCAGGTCAGACGGTATCACGCCCAAATGCTTTGCCAATGAAGCCCCGTCACTCAAAGGTATCTATTATTTGCCCGAACAAAATTAATCCAAAAACCCTATGAAATACCTCACTACCACACTCATAATCATTTCATTTTTTATCGTAATAAAAGCTATTCTACGGACGACTTCACCACCCAAAAATGCAACTACAACGACTATCTTATTCGACATCACCAATCCAAATCAACAAAACAAAACCGTTCTTTCCGAGCAAGAAATACAAAAAATCACCACACAAATTGAAACTGATAAATGGTCAAAACACCAATTCAAAATTCGGTATATCGGCGATGTCTTATATACCGAAAGCCTTATTAAAAGTCTTACGTCTGCCAAGCCGACCACCTCTAATATTTATCTCCGAAATACACTTATCAAAAACTACATCAAAGATATTCAACAAGACATCCAAGAGGCTCAAAATCTACCATTCGACAAAAATCATTCGCTCGTTTTTGAGACAATTACACATGAATTACAATTACTCCAACAAAGTCCGGCAGCACGAAAAACGCTTATTATCACAAGTGATTTAATGGAAAATTCAGCTTGGTTATCACTCTACGAAGCTGAGAATTACCACTTACTTCTCCACGAAACGGAACGCATATTTGAGCTATACAAAGAACGATTCACTCCAATGGATTTAAGTGAAATTGAGGTCTATTTCACTTATCAGGCAAACGACTATAACGAAGGTAAAACTTACGAAAAACTCGTTTACATTTACAAAAAGCTACTTGAAGAAAACGGAGCTAAAGTCCATATCGGCAGCTTATGATGTGGATTAAAAAAGTGTTTTCTGTACTCATTGGCGTAATCGAATATATCTTTGAACAACTCCTTGATTTGCTCACAGGTAAAAAACCTTCACACAAATACGAAGCACGTTTTATTTCCGAAAAAAGCGTCCTCTCCAAACGACATAAAGGTTTCTGTATCAATGGAAAATACAATCTTCCTCTCAAAGATTCATACCAAAATGCACTCATCATCGGCGGCACGGGAACGGGTAAATCTTCTGTCACGCTGATTCCGTCGATTTATACGATGCAGGGCAGTATGATAATCCACGACCCAAGTGGCGAGTTGTTTTTGAAAAGTAGCGGACGACTCAAAGAACGTGGTTACAAAGTCCAAATTCTCAACTTCGCCGATGCGCGTTACAGTGTCGGATTCAATCCATTGGCACGGGTTCATTCACTTTCTGACACCAATAAATTAGCGTCGCTTTTAATTCGTACTGCGCTCGGTAATTCAAAAGAAGCCTTCTGGAATTTTCAGGCAACTTCATTACTGAGCGTACTAATTCGCATCATCAAATTGCAAGAAAACCGCTATCACACCTTGAGTAATATTCGTTATTTGCTGCAAATTATGAGTGCGAAACCGGATGATATATTGCGTCTTCCAAACGTCTATCAAGACGAAGAATTGACCACCGCTTACCGTTCATTTACGGCTTATGATGAGAAATTATTAACCAATATTATTGCGACCTGTTTATCGGCTTTGAGTTTGTTTGAGGATAATGTAGTCGAGCAAATCACAAGCATTGATACGCTTGATTTAGAGCAATTTAGATACACAAAGATTGCTTTGTTTATCCAAAATGGCATTAGCGAACAAAGCTATTACAGCCCTCTGACGAATGTGTTTTTTGAGCAAATGTTTAGTCATATTTTGCAACGATTACCAGACAAAAACGACCTAGATATTTTCTTTTTGATAGATGAATGTGCCTCGCTATATATTCCAATTTTGCCGCTTGCTGTGGCGAATGTGCGGAAGTATCGCGCCGGAATGTTATTGGTCTTGCAAGACTTCAATCAACTCATTCAATCTTACGGCAAAAACGATGCACAAAGTATCCTCTCCAACTGTCGAACACAACTTTATTTCACCGGACAAAGCCTTGAAACCGCCCGTTACCTCGAACACATTTTAGGTAAATACCAATACGAAGATGAAAAAGGAGACATCAGAATCAGACCTTTAATGACTGCCGATGAAATACGCACCATGAAATCCGATAAAGCGATTTTATTAAGCGGAAATCAACGTCCGATACTCACCAATTTAAGACCATATTTCAAGTATAAAAAATGGCAAAAATACGCCCGACTTACCCCTCAAATTATTCCGGGAAATATTCCAAAAATCACACATCGCATCAGCATCCCAGATTAATAACTGACCACATAATTTCCGTATGAATCAACACCAAACCATGCCTTCATTAATCGAATACCTCGACCAAAGCGGCGTACTCGAACTCGGCGACGAACTCGCCATAAAAGCCGCAAAAAAAGCCTATCGCAAAAGCTATCAAAGAGCCTACAAACGTCATCAACGTAGTCAACGAAAAGAGTATCAAATTCAACTTTCAAAAGACAAAAATAAACGCATTTCCGAAGCAGCAAAAAAGCACCAATTGAGTCCCTCCAAATTTATCAAAAAGGCAGTTTTGGCATATCTTCAAAACGAATACGTAGTGCCTGATAATGAACGAATTGCACAATTAGAATACTTACTTTCGGTAGCCTATTCATCCATTAACCAAATTGCAGAAAGCACGCCTCAATTAACCCTTGATTACGAGCGATTAAGCAAAACAATTGAGCGATTAGAAAGAGAAGTCACACAAACCCTTCGATACCCGCCAAGCCTTGAAATGTTGATTGTAAAAACAGTCAGAAATAATCCTGATTTCCGAAAAATACTTACTCACATTCTCAACTCCACCGCCTCTTATGATAATCAAAATTAAAGCGATAAAATCACCGGATTTTGAACGACTGATTCGATACATTTTGCCAAAAAGGCATCATCGTTCAAAACGAGATATGATGTTTATTTTCAAACATAATTTAAAAGGAAATCGGGTAGAAGATTGGGTAAAACAGTTCGAAGAAAATGAGGCATTTCGCATCCACAAGCGAACGGGAAATACAATTTTGACTCACGAAATTATCTCTTTTAATACAGAAGATTCACCGTATATTGATGTAGAAATGATGCGAGATTTTACCAAAAAATATATCGAATATCGCGGACTTCGTGGCATGTACATCGCCGTTCCTCATTTTGATACGGACAATTTTCATATTCATTTATGTTGTTCAGGTGTGGAATATCGGACGGGTAAGGCGATGCGTTTGTCGCACAAAGAGTTTCAGAGTTTGAAAATACGAATGCAGGAATATCAAATGCAAAAATACCCACAACTCCAACATTCGATAGTGCGACATGGGCGCGGAAAAACACATCAAAAAGACCGCGAATATCAAGCCCAAAAACGAAGCGGACAAGCAAGCAAAAGAACACGAATTAAAGAGAAAGTCCGAGATATTAGTTTACGCGCTGATTCGCCTGACCAATTCATCAATTTACTCGAAAATCAAGATTTGAAGCCCTATTACAGAGGTAGAAAATTAACCGGAGTGATAAGCGGTAAACGGAAGTATCGTTTTAAAACGTTGGGTGTGAGAGATGAGATTGAGCGCATTTTTGAAAGAGAAAAAAGACGAAATTATGAAAGAGAAATTGACCGATAAACGCCGCTGAAAATGCGGTGTTTTTTCATTCTCAAAAAGACAAAAAAACACAAAAGGGGCTTGGGGAAAAGCTCCCCAACAAGATTCGCGTGGGTAGGGCAACCCTGTTGACCGTCAACACGCAATCTTGCTTATATGACCTTTCCCCGACGGTAAAAATTACCCTATAGAGTTCCAACTTTCGCCACGAAACAAAACCCCGCTTTTAACTAAAAACGAGGTTATTGTACATTAAGATAATGCTGATAAGTATCGGAAAATTTCATTGTAGTAGTGCCGTTAAGTGCATGAAATTATCCGCAACATCAAGCAAAATCAGGCATGTCCTGAAGCATAAAGTTGACCGCTTTTTGGGCTTCGGCAGCGGCACGAAAGATGAAGCGTTTATCCTCTTTCAATACGCCTAACCAACCCTGAATATAAGCAACATTATTTTCCATTAATGAAGCCCGGTCAATACCCGTAATTCCCGCCAAAAAGGACGCGCCAATCTCGGCAACTAACTCTTCTTCGCTGTATTTTTTCTTACCAAATCCGTCTGATTCCACAATACCCGGACGAGCCAAGCGCGACTCGTGACCAGTACCATGAATCAACTCGTGAAAAGCCGTATTATAGTAACTTTCAGACGATTCAAATTGACTCATCGGCACGACATTTATGACATCCCTTGAAGGTACATAAAAGCATCGACTACCTTCAGTCTGGACAAATTCAGGCATATTTTTGAGCGAATTGAGAAGCGTATCACAGCGTTCAATCGACTCGTTTTCACGTAAGGTGATTTCAGGAAAAGTAAAATCAATTCCTTCAATATTATCCACATTAAAGACGTTGTAATATTTTAAATATTTCAACACTTTTATATCCTTAAACTCCTGTTTTTTAGCTTCTTCGTAAGTCAAGTTGTTGCCGTCTTTGTCTTTGTACACGAAATTGAAGTACATAATTTGCTCGGCTTTTGTACCCTTTTTGACCTTACCTCCCAAGTCATTTGCTTGCTTCATGGTGAGAAAGTAGGGAATCGGAAAAGGAGCGAGTGCGAGTAGCAGCGCGTTGATGCCCTTGTACACATTCATGCTGGCATAATTACGAGGCATCCCGTACCTGCTCCATGTGCAACGCCAGGGCGGAGTTCCCGCTTCGAGGTGGCTAATAATCCGGTCAGTGACCTTTTGATACATGTCGATTTTGGGTGGCTTGGTAGTCGTTTCTGTTGCCATTTTTACGATAATTTTTGTTAACAAATATTGTTATAAATCATTGTCAATCAGAGTAGTAGTTCATCTGCAAAAGAATAGTAAGCATTACGTGTTACGATGATATGGTCTTGAATCGGTAGGTTCAAAAACTTACCGCCTTTGGATAATTGTTTGGTGAGTTCCTTATCCAATTCGCTTGGCGAAAGTGCGCCTGATGGATGATTATGTCCCAAAATAATCGCCGATGCGTGCGCCTTTAATGCTCCCGCAAAGACCACTTTTGGGTCAACAACGGTGCTGGAATAACCACCTTTTGATACCGATGCCACACCAAGTACACGTCCGCGTCGATTGAGATAGATGACCTTAAATTCTTCCGAAAAATCGAGCGTTTTGTCATCCCAAACTCGTAAAAAGAGCTTGTAAGCATCCGCTGATGACTGGATTCTTGGGCTGTTTTCAGGTGGACGATTGGCTTTGTACCATAACTCCACCTCCGCTACATCGTAGAGTTTTTCATAATCCATGTGTAAAGTATTTTATGTAATTTTTGATTTGAAAAAATAAGAAGTGAAGTAGGGCGAGAATAGGTATTTTTTTCAGGCTTATTTGTCAATGAACTGCCCAAATAATGTGTATGAAATCCATTGAAAATTCCGATAAAACCTATTCAAAAACCTTGATTGAAGGGAGTGTACCTTAATTGGAGAGAAAAGGGAAGGCAGAAAGGGGTGATTTATGACTTAACCGAATATCAAAATATTTATTTAGCTTTATGTCAATACTTTACAATCGTAAAATTTATACACATTTGTGTATTGACAAATTAAAGGACTTGCGTATAGTTCCTTTTGGTGTACACTATTATTAGCAGTTTAATCACAGACAATTTATGCTCGTTGCCCAATTTAGGGTCATTATCAAACCAACAACGAGAGCCTTGTAGTCCAGTGTAAATTGGACTACAGAAACGGCTTGCTGATTGGTTTGGCGAGCCGTTTCTGTATGAATTTAAAAAAGGGAATAGAGGTTTATTTGGCATGGAAAGCAACCTACGCAAAAGCGGCAGCCCGTAGCTACCGCGTTCGCTTAAAACATTTGCTCTCCTTCATAGGTGACCTCAAAATAGCCGACCTGCGGGGAGAACATCTCGTAGCATACCACCAAAATCTGGAAAAGGAAGGGTACAGCACCGCAACTATCGCTTATGCGACTTGGATTTTGAAGGATTTCTTCTGGTTTTGGCATGGTCGGGATGAGGTCAATTTGAACCCGAAGGAAATCAGATCACCCAAGTTTTATTCGCCACCAACAGCCGTAGTTACACAGGAAGATTTTGAAGATATGTGTGATATTTTGGACGAGAGAATTTTCAGTGATTTGACCAAAAAAGTGCTAATTCACATCCTCTGGGATACCGGATTGCGCGTTTCGGAATTGTGCGACATTAATATTTCTGATGTCGAACTTTCACCTTTAGATAAGGACGGATTTAGGGCTGTGCAGGTGCGTACTCGTAAAACGATGCGTTATAATCAAGTCGTTTTTAGCCCAAAAACCAATAAATTATTGGTAAAATATTTGGCACTGAGAATTTGTGTTGATACACCGACAGATGCACTTTTCATTCCGTCCAAAGCCGAAACGGGCAAAGGAATTACCACGAGAGGTGTACAACGTTGGGTAAAGAAAATCGCTGAAGAAGCAATGCTTGATAAGCTGATTACGCCGCATAGTTTCCGACATGGAAAAGCCCACGCAATACTCGACCAAGGCGGCAATGTACGTGACGTTCAGGCGATTCTGAGGCATCGAAATCCTGCAAGTTCCTTTAATTACCTGACACTTAATCGTCAAAAATACGTCGAGACAGCCAAGAAATACATCTAAATATATCTAATCATAAACACAAAAAGTCGCACTAAAAGCGACTTTTTGTGTGGTGTAATTTATGGAAATTTGCATAAAAATCATTTTAGGGTTAAACTCGGTGCAAGCCTATATTTTAGAAATCAAAATGAAGCCCTACGTGATTTAAAATTATTGAACTGTGATTAAGCTGCTACTTATCACATTTATTTTTTTAAGAATTATATGTCGCAAAAGATATAGACAGCGACATATAATTTGTTGAAAAATAAGGCTCATTTTGATTCGGAATAAGGTTTTAAAATTAGTCGTAATAACCGAATTAAACAGTATGTCTGCATCAATTTTCTGGGATGTCTGTACGAAAAAAACCGTCGAAGTCGATGGTGAAAGCAAGGATATTTGGCTCAAAGCCGGGGTTATCAAGGTCACGCCGTATGGCAAAAAGTACCTTCAACTTTATCAGCAACCTGATACCGATTTCTTCATTTTTGAACCTCGGGAAGAGGAAATTCCTGAAATCAACTAACAAACACAAGTTGTGATAAATCACCAACTTACGAAAATCTCAAATTCCAAATTCCAATTTAAGCATGTCTTTGTGCAGTATTTTTGGAATTTGTTTTTTGGAATTTTCAAGTTGGTGCGTCTTCCGTATGCCGCCCAACAGCACTCCCGTACCCAACTGCCTGTTTGACAGTATTTTACCGACCCTCAAACCCGCAGAACTCAAAATATTGCTCATTATCATCCGCCAAACTTACGGTTGGATAGACCCTCGTTTTCCGAAAAAAAGGAAACAGTCCGACTGGATTAGTCAGTCGCAATTTCAGCATAAAACCGGCTTGTCGCGCAAGGCGGTTTCTACTGCGATTGCTTCGCTCATTGGGCGTAAACTCGTGTGCGTATATGATGCTCAAGGACTCGCTGTGGACGGCGGTGGAAAAGGCAGAAAATTTTACGCATTCGCCTGCCCGAATGAGCAAAATATACCCGAAAATGGTGTAAAAAACGTCCTACAAAACGGGAACTTTTTACCCTCTACAAAAGAAAATATTACAAAAATAACGCTACATAAATTTCAAAAAGAAATGGAAATGGCAGGTGGTTTTCGTCAGTTGATGGCGCAGAAGGGAATTATCAGAATGACAGATAATGAAGTGGTCATTTTAGACACGAAAGGGTATCAATATTGGCGAGAAGTGGAGAAGCAATTAAGTTGATTTATCCGCTTATGACCTCACATAAAATTCATTATGAGGCAGCAAAGGACTTACAAGGCATCAAAGATGAATCAATAGATTTAGTCGTCACCTCACCACCATATCCAATGATTGAAATGTGGGACGACATAATGGGAAAGCAAAACCCGGCAATTAAAAAAGCCCTTCAAAATGGCGAAGGAATGACCGCTTTTGAATTGATGCACAAGGAATTAGATAAAACTTGGAAGGCTTGTTATAGGGTGTTAAAAGAGGGTGGCATTGCCTGTATCAATATCGGCGATGCTACGCGAACTCTCAACGGAAATTTTGCACTTTACCCGAATCATGCGCGAGTCATTCAGAGTTTTATCAGTGCTGGCTTCCAATGTCTCCCACACATCATCTGGCAGAAGCCAACCAATGCTCCGAATAAATTTATGGGTTCGGGTATGTTGCCACCGAATGCGTATGTGACGCTTGGGCATGAGTTTATTTTGATTTTTAGAAAAGGGAATAAACGCACGTTCAAACCTTCTGAAAAAGCGAATCGAAAACGTAGTGCCTACTTTTGGGAGGAACGTAATCAGTGGTTTACCGATATTTGGAATATCAAAGGTACTTCTCAAAAACTCACCGATAGTAAAACCCGACAAAGAAGCGGAGCGTTTCCGTTTGAAGTCCCGTATCGGCTTATCAATATGTTTTCGGTGCAGGGAGATAGGGTTTTAGACCCTTTTGTCGGTACGGGTACGACTTCGCTTGCGGCTATGGCGGCGGGTCGTCATTCGATTGGTTTTGAGATTGATGAGGGGCTTGCTGATACGGTTACTCAAACGCTTTCTGATAAGGAGGGGTTTATTGATGATGTTGTTCGGCGGCGATTGGCGCGGCATGTGGAGTTTGTGGAAGCTAAAGGGGAAGGGGCTTTTGGGTATGTGAATGAGGTTTATGGATTCTCGGTGAGGACGAAGAATGAAGAATTTATAAGACTGTAAGCGTGATTAAGTGAAAATACATACACGTAAGTTATCCACCAAAATCTACCTGTTATCGCTTCAAATCTACAATTTATACATTTTTTATATCAAAATTTGGAAATATAATTTTATTTACCTAATATTGTGAGGTTCAACACATTATTTTTCAATTCACTAAAATAATACAACAACAAAACACTTGTCCTAAAAATTAAACACCGAAGCAGACTTGTCTGCCCCAATGCTCCCACTCATTTCTTTTTTACTTCATACTCTTGCTTCTTTGATAAAGCAAGGGCTTTTCTACATACCATTATTTAAACCGTGTATCATGAAAAAAACAAACCTACTCTTCATCGTACTTTTTACAACTTTATCCCTCCATGCCCAAGAGGTATGGCTCAAAGATTATTCAACCGTATCGCATCGCTGGTCGAGTACCACAGGTATAGATGCCATTTCCGAAGCCGATAAAATGCCCACACTCGGACTTATCAACTTCCACCCCGCACCGCTTTTTGATGGCGAAAATGACGAACTCAAAATTTCCTATAACGCAGACGCGATTGATGCCCTCACATTTTTCTCTGTATTCCTCACCGATGCGACCAACGAAACCGCTATCTGGACTTCTCAAAATACCACGCGAGACATCGGACTCACCACCCACCAAGTCGCCGGACCGGGCGGTGCAACGGGTTATAATCGCGGTCAAAATATCCCCGTAGTATGCAGCATCACGCAAGAATGGGAAGATGACGTACAAGCCTCCGGCGAAGCATACCTCACACTCGGTGCCGCGACTGACGACCTGCCTTCATTCAAAGGTTTGATGCCCGAATATCTCATTTTTGAACATGCTTTGAGTGCCGATGAAAAGCTACAAGTCGAATCTTATTTGGCGATAAAATACGGGATTACATTGCAATTTTTAGATTATAAAAATTCGCAAAATCAAACCGTTTGGAGTGTTTTACATCATCACGATTACTACCACCGAATAGCGGGTATTGGGCGCGATGATGATGCACAGTTATATCAAAAACAATCGCATAGCACATCGGATAATACCGATTTAGTGACCATAGGTATCGGCAAAATTGCACCGACTAATGCTACCAATGTTTCTACGCTCAATGATGGCAGTTTTTTGATGTGGGGCGATGATAATCAGTCGCTTACATTCACATCATTTCAAAATGATGATAATGTCGCGTACTCTGTATTACACCGTAATTGGTTGATGAATATTACAGAAAATACCACGCACACCATACCTACCGAAATTCGGTTAAATACACAACACATAGAATTTCCGGAAGGCACATATCCGTGGCTCGTCATAGACCGTAGCGGTACAGGCAATTTCGCGGCGGATGATGTGGTCTATGTACAAATGAAAGGCAGTGTATCACCCGAAGGCTATGCCTTTTTCGATAATGTTCAATGGGATACCGATGGTTCGGGTACGGATGTATTCACCTTTGCTCGCGGACCAAAACCCGAAAATACACCTACGATAGATTTTATGGTTTATCCGAATCCTACCAACGAAGATTTCAACGTCAGCATTACACTTGATGAACCCGACGATGTGACCGCCACTATTTTTGATGTAAATGGCAAACAAATCGCTACGCAATTTGCCGAAAATAATACGCGCTTTTTATTCAATTTTAAAGAAATAATTGTCGCAGGTGCGTATGAAATTTTAATCAAAACAAGTAATGCTAAAGGTGTGAAACAACTGATTATTATTGAGTAAATAATACCGTACCGACGACTTTAGCCGTCGAATGAATCAAAAATTAAAACAATAATATCTACCTGACGGCTAAAGTCGTCAGTACAGGTAAATTCCCTGTATTCCTATCTACTAAAACAAACGAATTATGAGAATCCTCTGCACTCTTTTTGCTTGCCTTATTGCGAGCTTCATTCATATTAATGTTGTATATTCAAATGCCCCTGTATTAGACGAAAATGGCTGTGAAATCTCCGCGCCTATTATCAAAGACAATTCCCTTTTCTATCCTTCGGGCAATAAAGAAGGACTTATCGGAACAACAAAAGACAAGCCCGTTGACAATCCTGCCGACAATGTTTTTCATGTTGCTTTAGATGAAATACCGGACGATTGCAAACAAATTTGGTTGGAGTATGACTTGAATGGTGTATCGAGTCATACGGCGGTATCACGTAGTATCAATGACCAACTTTCCGCAGGTGGTTATTTGGTACAGACCAACGAAAAATGGACGACACAAAGAGAACTTATCCGCACCGATTGGTTGAAGCGAGGGGATAATGTCATTCGATTTGCCGTACCGAAAGGCGCATCGTACAGCTATAAAGTACGCAATCTCGGCTTGCGTGTGACGGAAGTAGAAACTGAACAAGCTCCCGATTTTATCATCCAAAATACGGATGGTGTTTATTATAAAAATCAAGCCTATTTGAAAGGTATTATTCAGGCGGAAGATGAAGCTACGGTAAGCGTATGTATTGACGGTGAGGAAGTTGTAGTAGCGGATGGCGAATTTGAAATATTGGTCAATAAACCCGAAACACCCCGTAAATGGTGGTTTCAAAAACCGGAGAAAAAGTGGTCGGTAGAGGTAGAGGTAGCTTATCCTTCGGGTGAAGTGAAGTACGAAACCGTCCGTTTTGACCAAGCGGAGAAAGCGGATTTTCATAGAAATTTAAATAAGAAAATAAATTATACAGAAAAAATATTTTCTCCAAAAACCGCACAACAAATTCACTTGCAAAGTGCGATGTTAAATGTGCCTGCGGATGCTTTGGAAAAAGCCGAAATCATCTCGATTACTGCCTTGCGTACCGTCGATATACCCGCCTTGAATCCGGGCATGGTAAATGTGACGGCGTATCATGATGCGTATCGAATGTTGCCACACGGCACACAGTTCAAAGTACCTGTCGAACTCACTTTGAAATACGATAAATCCAAAATCCCAAGTGGCTATACCGAAGCCGATATTCGTACTTTTTATTTCGATGAAATCACCCACAATTGGGTGCCTGTACCACGCGACTCGGTAGATGCTGAAACAGGGCGCGTCTTTTCGCGCACCACGCATTTTACGGATTACATCAACGGCATCATTCAAGTCCCCGAATCACCTGAAACGAATGCCTACACGCCTACCTCAATCAAAGACATCAAAGCTGCCAATCCCTCCGCAGCTATCAACGAAATACAACCTCCTTCCGCCAACAATATGGGTACTGCCAACCTCTCTTACCCAATCAATATCCCCGCCGGACGACAAGGTATGCAGCCTTCGCTTGGTATTCAATACAATAGCGGTGG
>Ga0209595_100169_pt1 | contig 22436 bp, 17 predicted proteins | sample Porto_4metaG_FD_187427 | JGI IMG/M metagenome (GOLD analysis project Ga0209595, IMG submission 187427) | Marine algal microbial communities from Porto, Portugal - Porto_4 metaG (SPAdes) (version 2) | ecosystem: Host-associated > Algae > Red algae > Unclassified | place: Portugal: Porto...
AGTGAAAGAAATTAAATAAATTGTTCCATAATGCGCCGTAATTTTTTCTTCTAAAGAATTCAAAAAATCGTTGCATAGCCATAGCTACGGAACTATTTTTTGTGTTTTTTAGAAGGGAAAAGAACAGGGTGCATCTCAAAATGTCGTATTTTATTTTTTATAAATTAAAAAACAAGCATGCTTTAGGGCTAAAAATCAGTTTTTGTTTAGAAATTTAGCCCAAAATCATAAGAAATCGCTTTAAAAATAATTTACACTTTTCAATATGCGACATTTTGAGATGCACCCAAAGAACAAGCATAATGGGGCAAGTTATTTATTTTCTTTCACTTAGCGAAGAACTGTTCGCATTAGTCTCCCCCTTTGGAGGGGATGGGGGGAGGAATAGCGTGAAAATCAGAATAAATGCTCTAATTTATTTTTTTGCAAAAATTATCAAGAAATCATTTTATTTAGCTGTTACCCTTACTTTGTGCAACGATTGTAGGCAATAATTTGTCCTATTATTAGGTACTTTACATGAACGGAAAATTTTATGTCACAAAATACGTATGTAAAAAGTAGACACTAAGGGATGAAAAGATAATAACTCCCCTATCCGGAAGACTTCTTTTGTCTTTATTTTTCCTTTGAAATCAATCATTCCTGTATAGCTATCGGAGAAGAAAAAATAAGAGTATGTTTAAATTTTTTCTGTCTGAAAACCAATATCTTGTGAACTTGACTTCACATCAAATCAGTTGTTTATCCCGATATAACGCCTTCTTTGATACCTCGCCAAAAACATAAGCTATTGATTATCAGTTTGAAAAAATTTGAACATGCTCTAAGCTCGCCGAAATGACGGATTTATTATTTCGTCGTTACCAAGTCTTTATTTATCTTCTTCAAATATAAGAGATGTTCGAGTAAAGTAGGGAACAGTCGCAAGGCGAATGTTTTTATGAAAAGGGATTCGCCTTTCGACTCGCGTATAATAGCTCACCCTATTTTTGTCGAACACTGCCCAAATATAAGTACTTAAGAAAATTGGTTCTTCGACAAATCCAGTGGAAAATCTTTGATGTGAGTTTCTTGCTCCAAACTTATAAGGTTTTTAAAACCTTATAGGTTTATAATCAGCAAGTTATCGTTTATTTTTTCTAATTTTAAAGAAAAAAAATACAGCTAAATAACTCAACAAATAGTTATCACTGCATTTATCAAAGAACCAGAAAATTTAATTACAAGTAGCCCCGCATTTAAATTTTTTCTACAAAACAACTTATTTATAATGAATAAAACTAAACTATTCTTAGTCGCTATTCTTGCTATTCTCTTTACCAATTTATATGCACAAGACGGTATAAGTGAGGTTCGATTTACCATCACACAAGCTCCTATTTGCGAAAACCCTTTCGGTGTCTTGATTGATATTGAGGTCAAGTCTGCTTCGGACCCTGGCTTTTTTATGAGTGAACAAAATTATCGTTTCTCTTTCAATCGTGAAGCACTTGCCAACCCTTCCATCGCAGAGGAAATATTGACAGGCTTTATTCCTGGGGGTCCCGGACCGCTTGGTTTTACACTCTATTCACCGCATAATCTGACGGGTTCTCTCGATACCGTAGTCTCATATAATATAGAATTGCAAGGTGGCGATGGCTTGTTTGTAACCAGAGAAACATGGATTCCGGTGGGACGTGTAGCCTTGGATGTTACTGACGAAACCGAGTGTTTTGATATAGTATTTCATTCACAAGATATCTTTCCACCTACCTTCGTAGGTGAGGTTTTTGTAGAGAATGATGTTCCTATCAGAATTATTACCGCTGAAAGCAACTATGGTAATTTGTCAAGATGCTTTAATGAATTGTGTGGTCTTCCCGTAGAATTAATCAGCTTTGCAGGCGAAGAACGCAACTGCCAGATAGACTTAAATTGGCAAACCGCTACTGAGATTAATTCAGATTTCTTTGTGATCGAACGCAGTTATAATGGTATTAATTTTACAGAAATAGGACGCCTCAATGCCGCAGGAAATTCGCAAGCTGTTGTTAATTACGACTTTAGCGATGCCAATGCAAGTGTTCAAAATTACTACCGATTAAAGCAAGTAGACGTAGACGGCACTTACGAATATTCGGATATTATCAGAATCAACACCACTTGTTTCGATGGCACGGTGAGCGATATTCTTGATATCTACCCAAATCCTGTCAACAGTTCAGGGGAGGTGAATCTGAGTATTTTCTCCAAAACCAATCAATCCGCAGATATTATTATTCTAAATATGGAAGGAAAAGTTTTATTCAACAAACCAGCTAACCTTGCAGAAGGTGCCAATTCGCTTAATTACTCCGTCAAAGGACTTGCAGCAGGTACCTATTTCCTACGATTAAAAGGCAAGAACTGGCATTCAAGTACACAGAAATTCATTAAGATAAATGACTAAGGAACAGGGTTTTAATAAATGCAGGTTCTTGACGCCGTTATTTTTTTCTTTTTTAAGGCATGAAAACCGCGCATAGCCAAGCTGTACAAGGATTTTCATAACGCAGAAAAAGGGAAAAAGAACAAGTCAAAATCTGAATTTATTTTTGCGTCGTTCCCAAGTGAGTTGCGAGCCAACGAGTTATTTTCCACATAACTAGTTAACTCGCAACCCACTAACCCGCTTCAACAAAAATGAAACCCTGCGCCTTGTCCTCCTGCCTTTAACAAGCTGATTAAGAACGAATTATAAGTTTCATCTCCGGTGACTGCGCCTTTTTTAGCGGGATTGTATCGTCTGGTGGTGGTGCTAAATCCGTTTGGTCCTTCCACTTCAATATCAATGATGTGTGCGTCATGTTCTTTTTGAGCAATAAGGCAACCCTGTGTACCATCCAAACCAATATCGCTGCCTGCCAAAGCGAGACAAGTCATCGTATTCACATTATTGGGCGCGAGTGCCGCGAGGTCGCGGACATTGCCCGTATACAAAACCAATTCGTCGGTATTTTTCGATTGAATATAGGCGTCCAATTCGCTTTTCAACGGTGCTTTCAATCGTAGCGCATCCGCATTAAAACGCATCGTGACACTCAAACTGCGTAGCGTACCAAGCGCATTCATCTTTTGTACATCGTGAATGCCCCACGCTGCGCCTGCGGGCAGGTACACGCCGAATGTGTTAGCTTTTTTTCGGAGAATTTTTTCCGTATTCGCATCCGCTAATGCCGTAATAGATGCCACATACAAATCCGCATATTCCAAAAACAAAGCACCACAATCGCGTATTACATTCGGATGCGCGACTTCTACTATCATATCAATTTCGCCGTCATTTCCAACGTAATTTTGAAATGCCTCGCCCGCATCTTCGCCACGCAACCAATATTTTTCAGGTACGACGTCTTTATCTGCTGCCAATTTCTCAATACTTCTATTCCACACAAAAGCCAAGTCAAATTCACGCGAATACTTCACATCCGTAAGTATTTTTTTGCACAAAAATTGCCCCGTATTTCCGTAACCTATAATACCTATTTTTTTCATAGTGAAAGTGTTGACGTGTTGACGTGTTGATGCATTAACGATTTTTTTTGCTTCGCAAAAACCTTAACGTCAACCCATCAATTCGACAATTCGTTTCAAATCCCATTCTTTACCATCATGATTTTCGCATAGATTCATCAAAATTTCATCCTGTCGGCGTCCCTTATTTCTTGCTTCTGCGTAGCTTAGGTTTTCATTGAAAGTGACGAGCGAATACTTAGAATAATAATCGGGAAAAGTCTGTTCCAATTGCATTTCGAGTTGGCGTTTTTTCAGAAAAACGGGATTGGCTACATGGTCTCGCATTTCATGGAAATTATCTACTGCGAGTTCGGCGATAGCATTGGCGTCGGGCTGGCGGGTATCTTGAAATTCAGTAAAAACACGTTTCCAATCTCCTTCATGTTTATCCAAAATACCATCAAAAACCGTTACATCCTCAAAAGAAGCGTTCATGCCCTGTCCGTAAAATGGAACGATAGCGTGAGCAGCGTCGCCCATGATAAGTGCCTTGCCAAAAGCTTGCCACGGATAACATCGAATCGTACCCAAAGTGCCTACGGGATTGGTGAAATAATCGTCGAGCAAGGTAGGTGCGTGAGGCGGCAGGTCGGGAAACTGTTCCTCGAAAAACTGCTTTACTTTTTCGCGTGTATCCAGCGCATCAAAACCATAATCGCCGCCATAAGGATGAAACATCGTGACGGTAAAACTCCCGTCGAGATTGGGTAGTGCGATAATCATAAAGTTGCCACGGGGCCAGATGTGTAGCGCGTTTTTTTCGATACGATAAGCCTTATTTGCCGCAGGCGGAATGGTCAATTCTTTATAACCGTGTCGCAAAAAATCTTGTGAATAATTGAATAATAATTCGGTCGTATGCGACATCATACCACGTCGTACTACCGAGCCTGCACCATCGGTTCCAATGATGACATCTGCCTGAATATCAATGCTTCTATTGAATGTTGCCCGCGCATTTTTCAAATCTACATGGCTACAATTCATGTCGAATCGTAGGTCGATATTATCGTAAGTTTCGGCGGCATTGAGGAGCGCAATATTCAAGCCGCTACGCGAAACGGAGTTGATGTATTCATTGGGTCTGCCGCTATATTTAGAAAGGAATTGTTCGCCTGTAAGCGTGTGTATCATGCGCCCGTGCATGGGAATGCACTCGTCGCGCACGATATTTTCTAAATCAACAAGTTTTAATGCTTTTAAGCCGCGATTGGAAAGCGCGAGATTGATGGAGCGACCTGCCGCGAGGTCGGTACGGCGCATATCAGGGCGTTTTTCGCAAAGTGTAATATGGTAACCGCGCTGCGCCATTCGGATGGCGAATAGTGTACCACACAAACCCGCGCCAATAATAAGTACATGGTCGTTTTTCATAGGACAAAGTTAGACAAAAAAATGAGTAAACGTAGCGTAGACATTTCTGTTTGTATTTCACGCTGCACAGACAGGAATGTCTGTGTTAGGGAAGAGGAAGAAAATAATCTACCCCAAATGAAGAAGTTATTTATTTTCTTTCACTAAGTGAAACATATAAGAAAAAGAACAATTCAGACGGGTAGATTATTTTTTTCGTCTTCCCTTACGTTACGAGCGTCCCTATTTTTTCTCCTAAGATAATGCGCTCTAAATTATTCGGTTTATTGATGTCAAAAACGATAATGGGGCGGTTGTTTTCACGGCAAAGCGTGAAAGCGGTCATGTCCATGATTTTCAAGCCTTCTCTTATCACTTTATCGAAAGAAACATTATCGTATTTGATAGCATCGGGGTCTTTTTCCGGGTCGGCAGAGTAGATGCCATCTACGCGTGTGCCTTTGAGAATGACGTCGGCGTCAATTTCATTGGCACGCAAAGCAGCCGCAGAATCGGTCGTAAAATACGGATTTCCGGTTCCGCCGCTAAAGATAATTACCCGTTTTTTTTCAAGGTGACGCACTGCCCGGCGGCGAATGTAAGGCTCAGCAATTCTATCCATTTGAATGGCAGAAATGAGGCGAGTAAAAATACCGTGTCCTTCGAGCGCACTTTGTAGTGCCATGCCATTGATGACGGTGGCGAGCATACCCATGTAGTCGCCTTGCACTCGCTCAATACCCGAATCTTGGGCATTTAAGCCGCGAAATATGTTGCCACCCCCGATAACGATGGCTAATTCTACTTTCTGTGCTACTATTTTTTTGATTTCTTTAGCGTAATGTTGCAGCATATCTGGGTTGATACCATATTCTTGGTCGCCCATCAGAGATTCGCCGCTGAGTTTGAGTAAGACTCTGTTGTATTTCATACGAAATTAATGATTAACGCTTAATGATTAATGATTAATATTCTAAGCATCAGGAACAAAATAGATGCATATCCTTGATACTAACGGATGCGTTTTTTCGCTGCGCGAAAAAAAAAGAAAAATTAATCATTAACTATTAATCATTAATCGTTATTGAGTTGGTATAAAAAAAGAGCGAATTAAAAAATTCGCTCTTTATAAAAATAATTAACTTCCAAGTCCGACGTGTCGGAATGCTTTGACCGTCAAGTCTTTATCTACTGTTTTGAGATACTGACCAACGCTTTCTTTATTTCCTTTGACGTACTCTTGGTTGAGTAGTGTCATTTCTTTATAGAATTTATTGAGACGTCCCATAGCGATTTTTTCGAGCATCGCTTCAGGCTTGCCTTCGTTTCTGGCAAGTTCTTTTCCGATTTCGACTTCTTTCTCTACTACTGATGCGTCAATATCGCCTTTATCTACTGCTACAGGATTCATTGCAGCTATTTGCATACCTACGTTTTTACCTGCGTCTGCAAAGTCACCTGCTTTATTCAAACCCACCAATACGCCTCTGCGGTATCCTGCATGTATATAAGGTATGACCATTTCAGATTCGAGGTTTTGGTATTGTTTGACTTCTACCTTTTCCCCGATGACACCCATTTGCTCGGTTACTTTGGCACCTACGGAAAGTCCGCCACCAAAGTCAGTTGCCAAAAGTTCTTCCAAAGTAGCAGGATAATTCGTCAATGCAATCTCAGCAACTTTTTTCGCCAAGTTGATGAAATCCTCATTTTTCGCTACGAAATCTGTTTCAGAACTGAGGTTGATAACGACACCCCTTGTGTGGTCTGCATTCGTTTTTGCGATAACTACACCTTCGTTAGCATCACGGTCAGCACGCTTGTCGGCGAGTTTTTGACCTTTTTTGCGGAGAATATCTTTGGCTGCTTCAATGTCACCGCCCGATTCGACGAGTGCTTTTTTACAGTCCATCATACCGGCTCCGGTTTCTTTACGAAGTGCGGCTACGTCTTTTGCTGAAATTTTAACTTCCATCTTACGTGAATAAGTTTAAGTAAATTCTTAATGAATGAGTGAATGTCCCGATAATTATCGGGATGAATGAGTGAATCATTTCTTGGCTAAAAAGCGTTTTTCCATTGAAAGTGATTATTTCATTCGTTGAGAATCTACTAAGTAAAAATTATTGATAATCAATAACTTAGTATCAGGAATTAAATAAATGTATATTCTCGACTTGTTCTTTTTCCTTTATTTTAGAATAAAGTCTACTTCACCAAATTTTCCTTAAATACAGTGAGTATTCGCGTCAAATTTGGTTCGTCTAAAGAAAAAATAACGACGCGAAGAATGTACATTTATTTAATTTTTGATACTTAGGTTGTTTTATGAATATATTTGTCGGCGGTTTATCAGTTCGTAGTCTGCTGCTGACGCGAGATACTTTCACGTTGAGGCGGTGGACTGCGATAGCTATCGGAGACGGATAAACCGCTGACCTAATAATTGGGAAGACTAAACTAAGCGACACTTTAAATCGTCATAATTCACTGAAAGTGAATTGTTTATTTAAACTTACACTTAAACTTGTACTTCCACTTAATTAAGCAGATTTGGCTGTCTCTGCTTTGCGTGATTCTTTAGCTTGTCTGCCTTCTTCCAATCCTTCTTTTATCGCTGCTGTGATAAATTCTGTAATGATAGCAATAGATTTAGAAGCGTCGTCATTTGCCGGAATCGGAAAATCGACAGTATTCGGGTCGGCATTGGTATCTACCATACCGAAAGTACGCAAACCAATTTTTTTGGCTTCTGCCAATGCGATATGCTCGTGTGCTATATCTACGATGAAAATAGCGGAAGGCAAACGGTTGAGGTTTTCGATACCGCCGAGTACTTTACGTAGTTTGGCTGTTTCGCGTGTAATCATCAAACGCTCTTTTTTGGTTACGTTGGTGAGTGTACCGTCTGCGAGCATTTTGTCGTTCATCTGCATTTTTTTGACAGATTTACGGATGGTTGCAAAGTTGGTCATCATCCCCCCCAACCAACGGTCGGTGACGTAAGGCATGTTGACGCTTTCGGCAGCTTCAGATACTATTTGACGTGCCTGACGTTTAGTGGCAACAAACAAGATTTTTTTGCCTGATTTTGCAATTTGTTTCATTGCCTTTGCTGCATCTTCCAAACATGCGGAAGTGCGGTTGAGGTCGATGATGTGGATGCCTTTATGCTCCATAAAGATGTACGAGCTCATCTTTGGGTTCCACTTTTTCTTTAAGTGACCAAAGTGTACACCCGCATTCAACATCTCTTTATTGGTTAGCGTTTGCATGTTATATATATTTATTTAGTGATTCGACTCGTGAATAGTTAATTTACGAGTCGAATCACGTATTTTTTTTTATTTAGTGAAAGAATATTTTTCAAAATAATACGAACCGTCTGTCCGCCGTTTGTCGTCCAAAACGTATTAACGTTTAGAGAACTGGAAGCTCTTACGTGCTTTCGGCTTACCGTATTTTTTACGCTCCACTTCGCGAGCGTCACGGGTCAGGTATTTTTTCGACTTGAGTGGTGAGCGAAATTCTTCGTTAATTTTGACCAAAGCACGAGAGATAGCCATGCGAGTAGCTTCTGCTTGTCCTTTGAATCCGCCGCCATGTACGTTGACTTTTATATCGTATAATGACTCTACTTCGGTTGTTTGAAGTGGTGCCACAACAGCGTCTTGGATGTGAGATTGTGTGAAGTATTCTTTATAGGGCTTACCATTGATGATGATATTACCCGAACCTTGTGTGAGGTACACACGTGATACGGATGCTTTTCTTCTGCCCAATGCGTTAATCATTTCCATAATAATATCGAGTGGAGAGTAGCGAGTACGCTACGCTTGATTTTATAATTCAAGTTTTTGAGGTTTTTGAGCTTCGTGAGAATGCTCTACACCTTCGTATACAAATAGTTTTTTGTACATGGCATTACCCAATTTCGTTTTGGGTAACATGCCTTTTACAGCGTTTTCTACGAGTGCGCGAGGCTTTTTCTTTATCAATTCGGCAGCCGTGATACTGCGTTGTCCGCCCGGATAACCCGTATGACTCAAGTAGATTTTGTCTGTCATCTTGTTGCCTGTAAGACGTACTTTATCGGCATTCAAAACGATAACGCAGTCACCACAATCTACGTGAGGTGTATAACTCGGCTTGTGCTTGCCGCGCAATACATGCGCGATGCGCGTACAAAGACGACCTAAAGGCACATCTTCTGCGTCGATGACCCACCATGCGTGTACTACATCTTCTTTGCGCTCCGATTTTGTTTTATATAATTTCGCTTTCATGTCTAATTTTCAAAGTTGTTTTCAAACCACCCGTGAAAGGAAAGTTAAACAACTTGTTATATAAATTTTGTCTGATTTGACCACCTCTTTCTCAAAAGGTTTGCAAAGGTAATTTTCTTTGTTGGTAAAAGCAAGGTTTTGGCGAAAAAAGTTCACTTAGCGTGCCGTAACTCATTGATAAACAGTCCGATTTTCGCACAGATATTTTATGGTAGAGGTTTTTTTAATGAAAACAAAGTCAAATAAATGAGGTTTCTTTTCCAATAAGGCTTGATAAATTTTGAAAAAACAATTAACTCGCATACATGACAATCACGATTAACATAGAAAATGCTGCCGAACGTCAATGGATTTCAAAATATTTGGAGGAGTTTAAACAGCATCCTACTGCAAAAATTGAGGTTCAAAAAAAGAATGATGCGACAGTTTGGAAAAGTAAAGTAAACGCTTTCCTTGAATTTGCTGATAAAATAGCCGTAAGCGTAGATAAAATCGAAATTCCAAACCGAGAAGAACGCAATGCAAGATAAAACGTAATTATTCAAGATTATTATCCATTCAAACCTTAATTTCCTCCGCGAAAAAAAAATTAATGATTAATCGTTAACCATTAATCATTATCTCCCATTTTCAACAACAAAAAACCTGCTTCCACATTCGCGCCTGCTTCCACAAAAACCTCCTCTACAGTGCCATCTTCATTCGCTTCAATCGTATTTTCCATTTTCATCGAAGAAAGAACGACCAAACCCTCCCCCGCCTGCACCGACTGACCCGACTGTACCAATACTTTGATGATTTGCGAAGGCATAGATGCTTCGTAGCCGCCTTTTATTTTTTCTGCAATTTTGATGGGAAACCGCGCTTTTTCTTCTAAATGAATTTGTCCTGTTTGTGTATGATGAATAAAAAATGAATTATCTTTTTGGGTAATAGAAAAACGGTATTGAATATCGTTTATCGCTACGCGAATGTGGTCATCATTAGCCGCGATTAATGTTGTCACGTATTTTTCAGCTTGAATATCGAATTGAAATGTGTCGTTTTCATGCCGATATTTGACGAGGAGTTCTGTATTCTCATTTAAATAGGTGACTTGCTGCGGCTCATAAAAATTATTGCGCCAACCGGACGGAAGTTCTTTCAACATTGTGCGTTTCGATTCCCTGTTTTTCCAATCAAAAAGCGTAGCCGCTATCGCGGCGTGTGCGTAGTCGATAGTCATTTTTTCTGCGAAATTGGTAAGGTTTATTTTATTTTGTATGAAATGCGTATCGTATTTACCTTCTTGAAAATCAGCATTTTGTAAAATGTGTAAAAGAAAATCTTGGTTCGTCGTCATCCCTAAGCAAACGAGGTGTCGAAGCGTGTATTGCATCTTTCGATGTGCGGCTTGTCGGCTTTCGTCCCACACGATGATTTTGGCAATCATCGGGTCATAAAATATCGAAATAGTCGAATCGCTTTGGATGGCGGTTTCTATACGAAGCCCTTCTACTTTGGGTGTATCGAAGCGCAGAATCGTACCTGTGACGGGCAGAAAATCATTGGCGGCGTCTTCGGCATAGAGCCGACATTCGATAGCATAACCGCGCCCAACGACCTCCGCTTGTGTGATGCGTAGCGGCATACCCTGCGCGGATTCTATTTGCATTTGCACCAAATCCAAACCCGTAATTTCTTCCGTGACCGGATGTTCTACTTGTAGTCGCGTATTGACTTCGAGGAAGTAAAAATCTTGTGTTTTTTCATCAAAAATAAACTCTACTGTACCTGCATTATCGTAGTGAAGGGCTTGGGCGGCTTGTACGGCGGCTGTGCCCATTTGCTCGCGCAAAGCATCGGTGAGGACGGGCGAGGGGCTTTCTTCGATGACTTTTTGGTAGCGGCGTTGGATGGTACATTCGCGCTCCAATAGGTGAATAATATTGCCCTGCTGGTCGCCAAATATCTGAAATTCGATGTGTCGTCCCGAAGCGATATATTTTTCGATAATCAACTCATCGTCGCCGAAAGCGGAAAGGGCTTCGCGCTTGGCAGCAGCTATCGCGGCTTCGAGGTTTTTAGTTTCGTGGACAATTCTCATGCCCTTGCCGCCGCCGCCTGCGGTAGCTTTCAGCAAGAGTGGAAAACCGATTTTTTTAGCAGCTTCGGTCAGCGTGTCAAGGTCTTGGGCTGCGCCTTGATAGCCTGGCACGGTCGTGACATCGTGGGCTTGCATCAAGGTCTTAGCCTTTGATTTTGAACCCATTGCATCAATCGCTTCGGGGTGCGGACCAATGAAAATAATGTCTTCGGCGGCGCATCTTCGGGCAAAATTGGCATTTTCAGATAGGAAGCCATAACCGGGATGTATCGCGTCGGTATTCGTTTTTTTTGCTGTCGCAATAATTTTATCTTGGTCGAGATAAGAAGCCGACGGACTGCTTTCGCCAATAAAAACCGCCATATCCGCCTGTGCTACGAAAGGTGCGTTTTTGTCGGCTTCAGAATAAACAGCTACGCTGCGTATGCCCATCTTGCGACAGGTGCGTATTATGCGCGAAGCAATTTCACCGCGATTGGCGATGAGTATGTTTTGGATGTTTTGCATACGAAATGGTTGTGCGCAAAGATAGAATTTGTTTGGGAAACTAATTCATAAACTCGTAACTCGCTCACTCGTGACTCGAGAAAGGCTTGTGGGGAAACGTGGTTTGGGCAAATAAAACGAAAAAATAACACAATTGATACTGTATCAAAAGAAATTAGAAAGTTAGGGGGAACGAAAAGTCATTTTTCTAATATGACAAAACCTTTGATTTTAAAGGGTTTTATCCATTTTAATGAAAAAATATAAAAAATCGCTTCGTAAAATTGGTTCTAATGATCAACGTTTTACGCATTACTAAAACGACTTTTCGTTCCCCCTGATTAGAAAGTAACAAAAAACTCACTATGAAATCATTATAAAACAATTAAATTCTAATTTGTAAAAATCGCACCAACTGTTCCTGTGATTATAGTGCGGATACCCGTAACTTGTAATCGTTATTGATATTTTTACAAAAAAAAGATTTACAATGAAAAAGATTTACTTGTTATTGATTTACGTTTTTTATTGCGGCATATTGAGTGCACAGTCCTGTCTGCCGAATGGAATAATTTTTAATACACAATATGAAATTGATAATTTCGCAACGAATTATCCGGGGTGTACCGAAGTTCTTGGAAGAGTGATTATTGATAGGGCATTGGGTTCTTCCCTTACAAATCTGGACGCATTGAATCAAATTACCGATATTCAGGGAGATTTACGTATTTCCAACGTTGGTACTATAACTAATCTTACCGCCCTGAACAATCTCACCGCTCTTGGTGGAAGCCTGATAATTTCGGGAAACTACTCCTTAGTTGATTTAAGCGGATTAGAAAACCTTACTTCTATTTCGGGAGAGATAGAAATTGTAAATAATAATTCGTTAGCTAGCCTGAATGGATTAGATAATTTAGATTATAACGGAATAACCTATCTATCCATTCACGACAACCCTAATTTAACATTCTGTTCTGTCGCTGGTATTTGCGGTTATTTAGCTAATGGAGGAGCTTCAACATTATATTTCAACGCTTTTGCCTGTGATGATGCAGATGATATAGCATACTCCTGCGTAAGTCCGCCACCTTGCCCTGAGCCAGGTATTTTATTCAGAAACCAACAACAAATAGATGATTTTCCACTAAATTATCCTACATGTACGAGTCTGTCAAATATTACGATAGTCAGTGCTGAAGGAGAACCACCTGTTACCAATTTGAACGGACTTAGTCAAATTACCTCAATCACCGGCGATCTTTACATTCATAACACTGACTCTTTACAAACGCTGATAGGTCTCAACAATCTCACTTCCATTGGCGGCTATCTCCAGATTGGGGCTTATTCAGATCTGTACCTCGGCTATCCTTTTAGAGGTGGAAATAAATCACTCTATAGTCTGGAAGGATTGAATAATTTAACTTTTATCGGAGACAGGTTGGAGATGTATGGGAATAATGTTTTAACCGACCTGACGGCTTTAAGCAACCTGACTTCAATAGGAGAACAATTAAAAGTGAATCAAAACCCTAACCTATTGGATTTCACAGGTTTAGAGAATTTAACTTCTATTGAAGGAACTATATGGATAAGTGAGAATAATTCCCTATCCAGTATAGCTGCTTTGAGTAATATTGATTATTCGGGAATAACCCATTTACGCCTTTATCAAAACTACAACCTTTCTGAATGTAGTATAAATAGCTTTTGTGACTTCTTGTATAATAACAACGAAGCATCATTATACGACAATGGTGTAGGGTGTAATAGTAATAACGAAATAATGGTGGGATGTTTAATAACGAACCCATGTGCAATAAGTAACCTATTATATGTCAATGACCAGCCTGTTGCGGATGGAGTTTATCAGGCATCTAATCAGCTTAATTCAGGGGGCATTATTCCTGATGGTGGTGCTGTTGATTTTAAAGCCGGGCAAACTATTCGATTAGATAATGGATTCAAAGTAGAAGTCAATGCCGATTTTTCAGCAGAAATAGATGATTGCAATTAAAATTCAAGAGTTCATCACTAGTGCTATAAATAGTGATTGGATTGGATTGGACTTGCCTTGCATTTTTGTAAATGCAAGGCAAGTCTCTTGAATTCCCCAAAAAAACAACACAAAAAAGCACAAGGCGGATTCAGTCGAATCAAAAAACCCTCCACTTCCCCATCTTCATCCACAATTCTCCAAACAGCAAAAACTACCTTTCAGACAAAAAAAAGTATAATTCTGTCGTTAAGTCTAAAAGCGTACTCAAATTGAGGCTCTTTGTGACTAACACCTCCCCCTTCAAAAGTCCCCTTCCCAATATTTTCAGCAAAAAATTACAATGCACGCATTGTATTTTGTAACTTTGCATCAAGTTTTAAACAAAATAATGGTGAATCATGTCTTATCTTTATTCATCATTCATACTTTAGTATCAGGAACAAAATAAATGTATATTCTCGACTTGTTCTTTTTCCTTTATACTTCACCAAATTTTCCTTAAATACAGTGAGTATTCGCGTCAAATTTGGTTCGTTTAAAGAAAAAATAACGGCGCGAAGAATGTACATTTATTTTATTCCTGATACTTATAGATCATCATTAATAAAACATGAATAAAAAAATTCGTAAAGTTGCTGTACTTGGTTCCGGTGTAATGGGGTCGGGTATTGCGGCGCACTTCGCCAATATTGGTTTGGATGTCTTGTTATTGGATATTGTGCCATTTGACATTACAGACGAGGAGCGCGAAAGTCCTGCACAACGCAATCGCATTGTCAACGCAGCACTCAAAGCTGCCACCAAATCCAGACCCGCACCTTTTTACCGCAACGATTACGTAGGACGTATCGAAACGGGTAATTTTGACGACGATTTGGCAAAAATCAAAGACTGTGATTGGATTATTGAAGTCGTCATTGAACGACTCGATATCAAGAAGCAGGTTTTTGCAAACGTTGAAAAACACCGCACACCGGGTACGCTCGTCACATCCAACACATCGGGCATCCCAATTCATCAGATGACCAAAGGGCGTAGCGAAGATTTCTGCAAACATTTTTGCGGTACGCACTTCTTCAACCCACCGCGTTATTTACGTTTGTTGGAGATTATTCCTACGGAAAAAACTGACCCTGCTGTGGTCGATTTTTTCATGGAATACGGTGATAAATACCTCGGCAAACGCACCGTACTCGCCAAAGATACACCGGCATTCATCGCCAACAGAGTAGGTGTATATGCGATGGCAAAAATCCAACAACTCACCACCGAAATCGGCTTGACGATTGAGGAAGTCGATAAACTCACCGGACCACTCATCGGGCGACCTAAAACGGGTACTTTCCGCCTCGGCGATTTGGTCGGACACGATACCTCTGTAAAGGTGACACAAGGCATTGTCGATAACTGCCCGGACGACGAGCAGGCAGGCTCATTTGAGATGCCTAAGTACATGAAATTCCTCATTGATAACAAATTTTATGGTGACAAATCAGGACAAGGCTTTTACAAAAAAGAACGCGATGCAGATGGGAATAAAAAGATACTCGCCCTTGATTTGAATACCTTAGAATACGTAGAGCAGCGCAAAGTCCGCATGGATAGCATCGGTGCGAATAAAAATCACGAAGAACTTGCCGATAGAGTTCGAGGCATGTTTGATGCCCAAGATAAAGGTGGTCAATTGGTACGCCAATCTCTACTCGGACTTTTCGCCTATGTGTCCAACCGAATACCGGAAATTGCAGACGACTTGTACAGCATCGACGATGCTCTCAAAGCGGGCTTTGCTTGGGAAATAGGACCATTTCAATATTGGGATATAATAGGTATAGAGAAAGGTATAAAGCTTTGCGAAGAGGAAGGTTATACCATTGGACGATGGGTAAAAGAAATGGTTGACGCAGGCAATACTTCTTTCTACAAAACCGTCGATGGCACACCGACTTATTATGATATTTCTAGAAAATCTTACAAAGCCATTCCGGGTATAGAAGACTTTATTGTACTGGATAATATCCGCGAAAAATCAGTTGTTTGGAGCAATGAAGGTTGCGCAATTCACGACATTGGCGATGGCGTTTTGCTCTGCGAATTTAGAAGCAAAATGAACTCAATGGGCGAGTTTGTATTGCGCGGTATGAATCATGCTATCGAAATGGCAGAGTCAGGCGATTGGAAAGGTTTGGTCATCGGAAATAATGCCACGAATTTCTCCGTAGGTGCCAATCTTGGTATGATTGGTATGATGGCGATGAGTGGCGATACTAAGCAACTTGATGAGGCTGTCAATATCTTCCAACAAACGACGATGCGTTGTCGTTATTCGAGTATTCCTGTCGTAGCGGCTACGCAAGGCTTTGTGTTTGGTGGCGGTTGCGAAACGATTATGCATTGCGATGCGGCGATTGTTTCTGCCGAGTCATATATAGGTCTTGTCGAAGTTGGCGTTGGGTTGATTCCCGGTGGCGGTGGTACGAAAGAGTTTGCGCTACGTACGAGCGATTCCTTTTTTGAAGGCGATGTGCAGATACCAACCTTGATAGAGCGATTCAAAACTATCGCGCTCGCAAGCGTAGCCACTTCCGGTCCGCAAGCCTTTGAAATGGGCTACTTGCGTCCGGGCTATGATAAGGTATCGGTCAATGCCTCACGCACGATTGCAGAGGCGAAAGCAGAAGTGCTCGCACTAAGCGACGGTTATACTCAACCCGTTCAACGTGATGATATTACGGTGCTTGGACGTACAGGTTTGGGTGCATTATACGCAGCAGCTTCGAGTCTTCAATTTGGTAATTACGCAAGCGAGCATGATATTAAAATTGCGAAAAAAGTAGCTTACGTCCTTTGTGGTGGCGACCTTTCTTATCCGCAGAAAGTAACGGAGCAGTACTTGCTTGATATTGAGCGCGAAGCTTTCCTTAGCCTCGTCACTGAGCCTAAGACGATTGAGCGTATTTCGCACATGTTGAGTACGAATAAGCCGCTTCGGAATTAAAACGTAGCACGGTGCTTCCAGTCCGTGTCTCGCGTTAGTTTTGTTTTTTTACAAGAAAAAAATAAAAAGCGCAATACCCGTTGGTATTTATAGTCGTTTGAGAAACATTCGTTTCGTTTATTTCGTTTATATTTACAAGAAAATACAAATTACGTGAGTTATGATTTATTTAGAAAATATAAATAAGCCGTCTGAATCCGAGCAAAAAGTTGCACAAGAATCTTGTCGTGCCTTAGCAGCTACGTTGAAGGGATTACAAATAAAAAATCCTGAAATCGAAATTGAATCTACGCAAGGCAAGATAAAAATACCACGAGCAGCTTTAGAAATGTTGGTGGATATTTTGAAAGCAACGAGTCAGGGAAAGCCGATTACAATCATTCCGGTTGATACGGAGATGACGACAGGGGCGGCTGCGGATTTGTTGGGATGTTCGCGTCCCTATGTGGTCAAATTATTGGAGCAAGGTGAGATTCCGTTTACGAAAGTTGGCAGACATCGTCGGTTGAAGTTTGAGGATGTGATGGCGTATAAAAAGCGCATGAAAGCGAGGCAGAAGGAGTTGATTATTCAAATTATGCAAGCTGACGAAGAAGCAGGATTGTACTCACAACCAACTATTTAATAATGCACCTTGATAAATACCAAACCAAGTCAGGCGAACAGAATCAGGTTTTTGAGTTTGTCAGCATCGGACCTAAAGGGCGAATTCCAAAATTAGTTCAGTACTTGCCTACGAACTACAAAAACTTATACAATCTTGGTTTCGGTGATAAACTTCTCTCTGGAGATTTTGACGATAAAGTTATTTCAAATAATGGTGATAGTGAAAAAGTTTTGGCTACTGTTGTCTCCACAATCTACAATTTCACCGATAAAAATCCAGAAGCATTAGTCCACATAAAAAGTAGTACAGAATCTCGAACAAGGCTTTACAGAATTGGTATCACAAAATACTTGGACGAGGTAAGAAAACATTTTGATATATTTGGTAAAACTGAAAACGGTTGGGAAGACTTTGAACCTAACACAAATTACAGTGCTTTTTTAGTAAAACGAAAAATTTAATCTTATGAATATCAACGAAATAGATACAATAAAGAAGCCTATAGTTATTATTGACAAATCATTGGATTTCTATAATGACAAAGTATTATTTCCCGAAAAATTAGCAGAAGCTAATAAAATGCTAAGAGAAGTCGGGCTACCCGATTTCACCAAATTAGAATTAGAAAGAAAAGAAAAAGAAGCCCAAAAAACATCTGCGGACAAATCAACGCCCACAGATTAATTTAAAAAAATAAGGACAAAAAGACGTTTTACGAAAAAAATCCCCGTCCACCGTAAGCCGTCCACCGTCCACCGTATAAAAATGTAACAAAATGGATGCATATATCGTAAAAGCATATAGAACAGCTGTAGGTAGAGCAAAAAAGGGCGGTTTTCGCTTTGTGCGCTCTGAAGATTTGGCTGTTGATGTCATCAAGCATATGATGTCACAAACTCCCAATTTAGACCCCAATTTAGTAGATGATGTTATCGTAGGTTGTGCGAACCCTGAAGGGGAGCAAGGCTTACAGATTGGTCGCCAAATTTCACTTCGCGCACTCGGTAAAGCAGTGCCGGGCATGACAGTGAATCGTTATTGTGCTTCGGGTTTGGAAACTATTTCGATAGCTGTGGCGAAGGTCAAAGCAGGAATGGGTGAAGTCTATATCGCAGGAGGTGCAGAGAGCATGAGCGTGATTCCGATGACGGGTTATAAATTGGCACCGAATTACGAAACGGCAAAAGACCATCCTGACTACATCGTTGGTATGGGCATCACTGCCGAACAGGTGTCAAAAAAATATGATGTTTCGAGAGAAGACCAAGATGAATTTTCATACAATTCGCATGTAAAAGCCGCAAAAGCAATAGACGCCGATTTGTTTAAAGACGAAATCGTACCTATTGAAGTTAAGGAGGTATATTTTGAAGATAATCAGCGTAAGGAACGTGAATATACGGTAGATACCGACGAAGGCGTAAGACGTAGTACGACAGCGGCAGCTTTAGGCAAACTTCGTCCGGTGTTTGCACAAGGCGGTAGTGTGACGGCGGGTAACTCTTCGCAAATGTCTGATGGTGCAGCTTTTGTGCTTGTAATGAGTGAGCGCATGGTGAAGGAATTGAACCTTGAGCCGATTGCGCGATTGGTATCTTGTTCGGTGGCGGGTGTAGAGCCGCTTTTTATGGGTATCGGTCCGTGTGCAGCGATTCCGAAGGCACTGAAGCAAGCCGGATTGAGTTTAAAAGACATAGAGCAAATTGAATTGAACGAAGCTTTTGCTGCACAATCTTTGGCTGTCATTCGTGAAGCAGGCTTGAATCCTGACATCATAAATGTCAATGGCGGAGCGATTGCTTTGGGGCATCCGCTTGGGTGTACAGGTGCAAAATTATCCACACAATTATTTAATGAGATGCGTCGCCGCAACCAAAAATACGGCATGGTAACAGCCTGTGTAGGTGGCGGACAGGGTATAGCCGGTGTCTATGAATTGTTGAATTAAGAGAGGGTTGAATCTTAATCTTCACGCCGTTATTTTTTCTTTACACGAGCCAAATTTGACGCGAATACTCATTGTATTTAAGGAAAATCTGGTGAAGTATAAGTGAAAGAACAAGTCGAGAATATACATTCATTTTGTTCCTGATACTTAAAAGGATGTGGTTTTAAATACAAATGGTTCTTTGACAAATCCCGTGCTTGTTCGTTTTTCTGCCTCGCGATTGTTCGTCCCTTGCGTAAGGGATAGTAGGTGTTGTTTGAACGTAACGTAGCGATAGCGGAGTGGAGAGAGTGCCGGATAGCCCGACCCCCGACTGATAAGGAGGGGGATACGCCCAAATTTTCATTCACTTCACTGGATTTGTCAAAGAACCATATAAATAAAAAACAGCTATCTTCTCAATGAGTTAGCTGTTTTTTTGTTTTTTTTGACTTTCTTTAGCAGAACAAAACATTTTGGGGACATTCTCTAAAGAAAAAATTAAATAGCTTGCTAAAAATCAAAATATTAAAGTAATATTTGCGATAATTATTATTATTTCAATGCCGTCGCAAGATGTCTTTATGAATAAAAGGCGTACATAAAATATCGAATCTCTCCAAAATGGTATACGACAAGGATTTCAATTTTAAATACAATTTGTTTACTTCTGATATCAGAGGTGCATTTAACCATTTTCGTGGTTATGAAGCTATTGAGGTAGCCGACGCTCTGTATGTAAAGAAGGACTTGAGCAATGCGGACTATTTTAAGATTGCATATTGGGGAATCACGCGTGCTATTGAGAATAATGATAAAATTACGGAGCTGAAATACATTCATGCTACAGGTTTTCATCATTACAAATTGGGTGATAACAAGGAGGCACTGATGTACTATGCACAGGGGCTTTACGTCAGCGAAAAAATAAATAATCCAGAATTTATTGCTCGTTTTCAGACTAGAATCGGAGGACTCAGTATCCAAGAAAGTAATTACGAAAAAGCATTAGATTATTATTTCAAGGTACTGCGAATAGATGATATACGTTATTGTTCAGAGGCTTATTCTAAATTGGCAGTAGTCTATAAAGAAAAGAGAGATTATGATATAGCGATTGAGTATGCCGACAAAGCCTATAATTATAACGTAAAAGAGGAGAACTTTACACTGATAATTCGGGACTTAATTAATATCGGAGACATCAATTTGGCTAAAGGAAAATACGGGCAAGCACTTGGATTTTACGCCAAATCACTAAAAATTAACTATTTATACCCCGCCCCGTTTTTCTCTACCATAGCCATCATGCATTCGGGGGATGTACTTTTTGAGCTTGGGCATTATAAAGAAGCACAAGCAAGCTATGAATATGCATGTGAAATAGCTGACGCTTATGGATTTAAATTCAACTCGGTACTTATTCAGCAGAAAATAGGGAAATCTTATTCCAAACAAGCACTCTACGAAAAAGCTATTCAAGCTAATAAATTATCCTTAGAAAAATCGCGTGAATTTGGTTTCCAGTTGTTGGAATTAAATATCATAAGAGATAGAATCGGCTATTATGAAGTAATCAACGAGTACGAAACAGCCAATAAGCTGTTGAAAGAAAGCCAAGAACTCAATATTTTTGTAGTAGAAAAAGAACAACGCGAAAAATTAGAAGAACTTGTCGAAGAAAAAGAAAAAGAACTCAAATTTTTTAGGGCGCAAGCACGTTCAATGTCAGCTGCAGGCAACGACCTTCGTCAATACGCCAAAGTCATTGCTCATGACCTCAAAGAACCGCTACGTACTATCGGCAGTTTCACTTCATTATTGAAACGTAAATACAATAAAGTCGAAGAAGAAGAAATTGATGAATATTTTGAATTCATCATGGATGCCACACATCGAATGGGAGACCTATTAGACGAGTTGTTGCGATATGTTGTGCTAGGAATTAAAGACAAAGCTCCTGCCAATGTCAGCCTAAACCAAGTCGTTGGGCAGGTACTTGAAGATCTTGAAGATATTATAACCGCCAAAAACGCGATTGTCAATGTTCAAGAACTACCCACAGTACTCGGTCAAAAACAACATTTTAAAGAACTTTTCTATCGTATTATACATAATGCCATCCGCTACAATAAAAGCCAACCACCAATTATTGATATTACCGTAAAACGGAATGAGGGAGAATACCTTTTCACCGTGTGTGATAATGGTATTGGTATAGATGAAGATTACTTCGAAAAAGTCTTCTTACTATATCATAAGCTAGATAAAGACGACAAAGAAGGTGTCGGTATAGGACTTGCAATAAGTAAAAAAATAGTAGAATTACACGGGGGCAGTATTTGGATATCTTCCACCGTAGGACAAGGCACTTCAATAGAATTTACGCTCAAAGATACCTAACTGGACTTTGAACATTAGGAAACCGGGGTATTGAAAAATCAGGTAAATTTATATTTGGCGACACTTCAAATAACTAGACTTTGGGTAATTAGGGAACTGGGTAATTAGGTAAATTGCTCATTATCAATAATTTACGTTGATTTGCATTTTATTTTAAATTAACTTTATTATAATTTTTATTATGCTGATAAATAGTGAATTATACTTTTGTTAGTCTAATTACCTAATTTCCCAGTTACCTAATGTCCAAAGTCCAGTCAAATAAGGGATGAAAAAACAATAAACGTTACTTCCCTAAGTGAAAGAAATTATTGTATTCTATTTATTTTTAATAAAATCAAAATATTGAATGTCAACTATTTACGGCATTAAACCTAGTTCCCTAATTCCCCAATTCCCATTCTGTCCCACTACTTAATCTATTTTGTCTCGTAATCTCTATTTTCCGTATCAAATTGCCTCACATTCTATTTTTTAGCCTTATCTTAGCGTTAGGATGCTCACTCTAAGGGAAGAGGAAGAAAATAATCTACCCCAAATGAAGAAGTTATTTTTTTTATATGTTTGGCTAAATTTGACGCGCATAGCCGAGCTACGTAAGGAAGATTTAGTGAAAGAAATTAAATAACATGTGCCATTATACTCGTCTTTTTTCCGTCTAAGAATCCTTTGAAATCCTTATCCCGAATCGGGGTTCGGGACAGGCTGTGCTAAGGCTATGTGCGGCTTTCAAAAAATCCTTAGACAA
>Ga0209595_100171_pt1 | contig 22405 bp, 19 predicted proteins | sample Porto_4metaG_FD_187427 | JGI IMG/M metagenome (GOLD analysis project Ga0209595, IMG submission 187427) | Marine algal microbial communities from Porto, Portugal - Porto_4 metaG (SPAdes) (version 2) | ecosystem: Host-associated > Algae > Red algae > Unclassified | place: Portugal: Porto...
GAACAGGATGTGATACGTTTTCCGGGTTAATCAGATTGGTTTTTATGATTGGCGTGTCGTCAGTTGAATATCTTTGCTAGTGGCTAAAATTTTTCAAATTAAGAGCATGTTTAAATTTTTTCTGCCGTTTAAATTTTAGTAATGAGTAAATAATAACTTCACGATTTGGACGGCTTCTTTTGCCCTTATTTTCCTCCTCGAAAACAGTCATTTATCCAGATAGACGCCTGTCTTCAAGAGAAAAACTAAGCACAAAATAACCTCGTCGAAATCGTGAACTTATTATTTTATCGTTACTAAATCAACTTTTTTTAACGATGCGGGAACTATTTTAAATCTAATCTCTATATAACGAGTTCTAATGACGTAGGTTTCATTTTCGAGAATTATATCTCCAAATATTATTTTGTATTTTTTTAGAGAATCGCAAGCGTCTAAATCTGATAATTTAGATTTTAAGCAGACAGACTTATCATATCCTAAAGCGTCTATAGCAACTTCTTCAATTTCACAAATTTTCCTGACCTGTTGATTACCAAATGAAATAGTCAATTTAGGTTTGATTTTTACTTAAATCTTTTTGTTTCTTAACAATATAAATATACCTCTATTTTTTATCTTCTTCTAAGCGTTTTCCCTCATTTTAATATTTTTACAAAAAATAATAGAAATCATCTGCCTGACGCGGAATCTGTTGCCTCTTGGTAGGCTTTCAGTCAGTAGTTTCGATTTAGAATGATGATCAACGGTGGTGCTTATTTTTCGACTTTTTGACTTGGGATGCTGTTGTGGTTGGTTGGTGTGCGACTTTTTGCTCTTATGAATATTTAGTCAAAAACCACTAACTTGCGAAGTAATGAATGACTACAAATTAGACCGCACCGCCTTCAAGATGTAAACTTTCGAGGAGGCAGATATGCAATACGAATATTGGAAAAAGCAAAGCATAGAAGAGCGTTTTCGGGCGGCTTTTTATCTGAATAGTATTGCCTACAATTTTGATTTGAATAACCCACCGCTTATGGATAAGACAGTTTTTTCTATGGGGAAACTCCCCCACTGATGTACGACTTTTTGCTCATTTGAATATTTAGCCAAAAACCGCTAACTTGCATACATGACAATCACGACAAACACAATAAAATGAGTACGACAGAATTAAAAGAAAAATTATACCAATACATTGACACAGCTTCTGAAGATGAGCTTCAAAAGCTGAATGCCTACGTAGAAGATGACCCGATTATCGGCTATACCATTGAAGGCGAGCCAATTAGAGCAAAGGCATTCAAGGAACGTGCAAGGGCAGCGAGGGCAGAGATTAAAAAAGGTAACTTCATCACGCTTGATGAACTCAAAGAAGATATGAAGACATGGTAGATGTCTATGAAATTGTACTTACGCCTCAAGCTCGTGAGCATATCGCTGATATTTTTCGGTATTTGCAGGAAAATGTAAGTGAAGATACCGCTCGGCATGTTGCGGAAGGCATCGCCAATGAAATTGAAAAACTCGAAAAATTTCCCACCGGATTACCTATCGTTTACGAAATCAGTAGCGAAGACGAGGTCTATCGTTTTGCCCTCAAATGGAAATACAAAATCATATTTTTTGTAAACGAAGAAGACAAAACCGTAGAAGTCATCGCTGTCACGCACAATAGTCAACATCCTGACAGGTTGGAAGGCCTTGTTTGAATATTTAGTCAAAACCACTAACTTGCATACATGACAATCACGATTAACATAGAAAATGCAGCCGAATATCAATGGATTGCCAAATACCTTGACGAATTAAAAAGTCATCCGACGGCAAAAGTGAACATCCACAATGCCGACGAAGCGGCTTGGGATAAAGCTGTTGACGGCTTACGCGACTTCATTAAAAATGATGCTGCGAAGGTTGATAAAATCGAATGGATGACAAGAGAAGAACGCAATGCAAGACAAAACTTTCTGGGATAGCAATCTTTGGATTTATGTGGCTTTGAACGTGTTGAGTCCACCAGAAATCGCCAAACCGATATCCTCAATGAATACGCCAAAATTCTCGAACAAGATCACCACAATCCATGCTACACTGATACGGTCTTAAAGACCATTCTCAACTTACCAAATATCAAGCGCGTAAACACTTTTTTTAGCTGGAATTTAATCCCGAATGATGCGGATGATAATAAATTTGTGGATTGCACCGTAGCTTGCAATGCTTCTTATTTGGTGTCTTACGACAAGCATTTCAACGTTCTTGCTAATATCGAATTTCCGAAAGTAAACGCTATTAAACCTGAGCAATTTCAGGAGATTTTGGAAATATCAACATCTGACGAATGATGCCTATTTTTCGGCTTTTTGACTTGGGAAGCTGTTGTGGTTTTTGTTAATAAAAAATATCAGAATACTTCTTAGGGATGAAAAAATTACAACGCATTATGGAACAAGTTATTAAATCGTTTTTACTAAGGAAATTCGCTTAGATGAAATAGACAAAAGCAAGGTCAGAAGAATTGATTTTGATGAGTATGGGAAAATAGGACAACATCACTTTTCTCATCGTCGCAACATAGAACTGAATAGCCTCGAAACCGGAGAAGGCTCAATTAAAATTAATTTTTCTAAAGTAGAAATCGACGTACCGAAATCTATGCCTTTTAGCGTATCTTCGCGTTATGAAAGAGGATAAAATGACATATAAAATCATTAATAAAAATTGTTTGGATGCTTTTGAGGACATCAAAGAAAGCATAGATTTAACTTTTCTTGACCCGCCCTTCAACCAACAAAAAAAATATGCTTACCATGATGATAATATGGACGAAGCGGACTATTGGCAATTTATGAAAGATGTTTGTGTAAACACCTTCAATCTAACCAATGAAGGTGGTGCAATATACTTTATGCAACGGGAAAAAAATGCAGAATTTGTCTTGCGTACACTACGTGAATCCGGTTGGATTCTGCAAAATGTTATCATTTGGAGAAAGAAAACCTCCGCCGTACCCGTTGCGACCAAATTCGGTAAACAATATCAGGTTATTGCCTACGCTACCAAAGGAAAACGTGCCAAAACCTTCCACCGCTTACGTATTGACCCCGAACTTCCGGCAAATTATAAACACAAAAGAGAAAACGGTATTTATGTAACCGACGTATGGAACGATATTCGGGAATTGACATCCGGTTTTTTCGCTGGAGAAGAAGCAGTTAGAGATGCAGACGGAGTGCGTTTCCACAAACAGCAAAGTCCGATTGCTTTATTATTGCGTATCATTTTGAGTTCTTCAAACGTAGGTGATATGGTGTTCGACCCATTTGCAGGAACGGGTACAACTTCACTTGTTGCTCACCAAGTCCAAAGACAGAGTATTGCTGCCGAAATTGACCCGAAAAATGCGGCACATATCGAAAAACGCCTGTCCAATATTCGGGATGCTGACCTTGTTGGAAAATATTACAAGGATTATATTTGTACAAAAGATTTATCGGATATTTGGGGAGAAAATTTGGATGAAGTTTTTATTCGGCAAAGAAAATCCGCACCACAAACACAATTATTCTAAAACCCAATGGCTTCCATTTATCACTTTTTTAATTCGCTGACGCAAAAAAGCGGACATTTCAAAACAACGGATAAATTGGCGAACTTTCCGTTTGACCAAACTTTATTATCATGTAATAATGTTGGCAGATTTCCTGACTTAACACTCAAACTAAATACTGAAAATGAGTTATTTGCGGGAGATGAGTTGGTTGAATTAAAAGATAATAACAGCTATTCGATTTCCTCCTTTAATTCTACGATTCCGACAGGACAAAAAAATATCAGCGACATTCTCTCCACAAACGTCAGCAAAATACAACGTCAAATGGAAGCCGCCGGAGACGATATTTATTCCCTTCCGAAAAGGGATGTTTTTTATCTGATCAGAGGGCGGGACAACAAAAGAAAGACTTTAAAAGTTGTTTTGGTACACGGTGCTTTTTTTGAGACAATTAGTGTAAAAAGTTTGATAAGCGGTTCTTTTTCACAAATTTTGGAAGAACGCATACGTGAAAGCGGTATTAAGGTGAATGATGATGTAAAAAAGACGATTATTGATATTTTTTCGGAGCAAAAAAGTTTCAGTAAAGTTCGTCATGTAGATAATGCCTCTGTCAAACTCCGATTTCGTGTGATGACGGAAGCTAAAGCCGAGGGCAATATTCTTAACCGTAGAAAATATCCTGAAATCGAAGATAATACACTCAATTTGGTTTTACCTTGCCATGATGATGAAATGGAAGAAATCTTGCGACTAAGATTTAAAACAGTCTTTGGAGAAAAGGCGATGACACAATTTAACATCTTCAAGTTTAAACACCATTTTAATGGATATTTCCTTGCTTTTCAACAAAAAATTTAGTGAATACAAGTGAGTCGCCCCCACTCCCACAATCAAATAACACGTGAAAATTTCCATAGCACAACTCAATTATCACATCGGCAATTTTGGCGGTAATGTCGCCAAAATGCTCGAAGCCATCAAGCAGGCAAAAGCCGAAAAATCAGACATCATCGTTTTTAGTGAACTTTGCGCTTGTGGTTATCCGCCGCGCGATTTTCTCGAATTTGATGACTTTATCAAACTCGGCGAAAAGGCAATCAAGCAACTCGCGAAAGCTGCCAAAGGCATTGCGGTGGTGGTTGGTTCGCCTACACGCAATCCTGTTATTGAAGGCAAAGATTTGTACAATTCCGCTTACTTTCTGGCGGACGGAAAAGTACAACACATTACCCACAAAGCCCTACTGCCGACCTACGATATATTTGACGAATACCGTTATTTTGAACCTGCCAATGAATTTAATATCGTCGAATATAAAGGCAAACGCATCGCGCTGACGGTCTGCGAAGACATCTGGAATGTCGGTAATGAAAATCCGATGTACACCGTATGTCCATTGGATGAATTGATGCCACAAAAGCCTGATTTTGTCTTGAATCTGTCGGCTTCTCCTTTTAGTTATGACCATGCGGCAGACCGTATTCATGTCCTCAAAGCCAATGTCAAACGCTATGGTTTGCCGATGTTTTATGTCAATCATTGTGGCGCACAAACGGAGGTGATTTTTGACGGCGGGTCTATCGTCATGTCGCCCAAAGGCAAGGTATTTGACGAACTGCCGTACTTCCAAGAGATAGTCAGAACTTACGACCTCGACGAAGTTATCTCCGGCAAACCGACCAAAGAAAACGCACATTACGGCGAACAGCCAAAAGAAAAAATCGAACTCATACATGACGCGCTCCTGACAGGCTTACGTGATTATTTCGGCAAATTGGGATTGAAAAAAGCGATACTCGGCCTGTCTGGTGGGATTGATTCGGCAGTGGTAGCGGTCTTGGCTCAACGCGCTTTGGGTGCAGAAAATGTACGGGTGCTATTGATGCCTTCTCAATTTTCGTCCGACCATTCTATCAACGACGCGCGAGAATTGGCACAAAACATCAATATCCAATACGACATCATTCACATAGAAGAAATGTACGACCAATTTTTGGATGCGCTTAAACCTCACTTTGCCGGTACTTCATTTAATATTACCGAAGAAAATATACAAGCCCGCACACGTGGCTTGCTCCTCATGGCAATGTCCAATAAATTTGGTCATATTTTATTAAATACCTCTAACAAAAGTGAAGCGGCGGTCGGTTACGGCACGCTTTACGGCGATATGGCAGGTGGCTTGTCGGTCATCGGCGATTTATACAAAATGGAGGTCTATGCCCTTGCCGAATATATGAATAAAGATGGCGAAGTCATTCCGCAAAATATCATTACTAAACCACCTTCTGCCGAATTGCGTCCTGACCAAAAGGATTCGGATAGTTTGCCACCTTATGAGCAATTAGACGAAGTGCTTTATCAATACATTGAAAAGCAGCAAGGTCCGAAAGAAATCATCAAAATGGGTTTCGACAAAAAACTCGTAGCACGAGTGCTTCGTTTGGTCAATATCAGTGAATTTAAACGCTACCAAACCGCGCCAATGTTGCGCGTCTCCAACAAAGCCTTCGGTATGGGACGACGTATGCCGATTGTAGGAAAATATTTGAGTTGATAAATATGAAAACCATAAAACGTTTGAGCATTCTATTTTTCTTGGCTTTACTCGTGTGGACGATGCTGAGTTATGTCGGTGCGAGATATGCCTCTCATCCTAATCTTGTGGACTTGCCTGATTCGAATCATTTTTTTGATATGGAAGTCGAGGATGTTGAGATAAAAACCGAAGATGGCGTTCGTATTGCGGGTTGGTATATTAAAGGGGATTCTGACCGAGCCGTTGTACTTGCCAATGGCATCAGAGGCAATCGAAGTGGCTTGGTGGATAGAGCAAAATTGTATGTGGAAGAAGGTTTTGGTGTTTTACTAATTGATTTGCGTGGTACAGGTGAAAGTGACAACCAGCCTGTTTCTTATGGTTGGTATGAGCGACATGACATACATGCTGCGACAGATTTTCTACGAAAAAAAGACTACGAAAACATCGGCGCACATGGCGTTTCGCTTGGGGCAGCAGCCATCGCGTATAGTTTGCAAGAGCAACCGAATTATGCTTTTATAATTTTGGAATCTTGCTATGGAAGTGTAAAAGAGGCATTGTATAATCGTTTGAAAATGAAGGGTGTGCCGAGATTTACAACGGTGTTGATGCAGTATTTTAATCAGCAACAATTGGGCGTAAAATCAGAGCAACTTCAACCAACAAAATATATGTCATTGGCAAAAATGCCTGTTTTAATTATGGCAGGAGATAACGAACGACGAGTCAAAAAACCAGAGACCGAAGCGATATATGCTAAATGTGGTAGCACAGAAAAACAACTACATTATTTTAAAGGTGCAAAGCATATTGATTTGCTCGGATTTGCACCGGAAGAATATAGAAAAGTATGGAGAGGATTTGTGAATCAATGAATTGAGGCATTAGTTGATTGGTTAATCAGGCTGAGTTTTAATGAAAAATATCACCCACGCCAGCATGATTAACTAATCAACTAATTCACGAATTGACTTTTAATTAATCCCAGCTTGCGTCAATCGACATTTAACCTTCAATATTTGTGTAATCTCTTCTAAGTCAATATCGTAAGGCTGATACATAACACTATTGTCAGAAATAAGTCGCAATTGTGTCACGCGATCATTCGTCTTAATCTGCTGAATACGCTTGGCAACGACTACGTCTGTGACAACTACATATACATTATTGTCACGTAGCGGTGCGCCACGTTCGAGCGGTTCGCAGACTACAATATCGCCGTTTGTAATAGTCGGATACATACTATCTCCACTAATTTCGAATGCTGTCATTTGCCCCGAATAACCCGGTACCGAAAATTTCTGAAGCGAACTCAGATACTCTTGCTCTCCGCGTTGCATCGCGTAACCTGCAACAGCTTTGTTTGGTACGAGGGTAATATTGCGTCGTCCTTCATATCCCAATTCACTAAGCAAGTGTGCGGGTACATCCCCATGCCCTGCCAACATCTCTTCACTGCAACCGAAAATATAGTTGGCATTGATACTGTATTTTTCAACCAATTTGTTGATTTGGTCAACAGTTATGTTGCGCTTACCTTTTAAAATGCTATTGATGACATGATTATAAGTGTCAAGATGTTTAGCAATATCTGATTTCCCTTTAATTAGATTATTTCTTTCAAGATAAGTGTAAACATCTCTAAACTTCTGATTTACAATGTTTTCAAAGAAATTAGACATACTTTTTATTTTTTTGTTTCAAAAAAAATGAAGATAAATTTGCTTTTTAAAACATTTTGTTTTAAAATTGCGTTATAAAATTACTTTTACGTACAAAACAATTGTTTTGAGTTTTGTAAATGTACAAAAAGTTTTCAAAAAAACAAAATTTGTGACAACAAATACGCAAATTTTTTCATCTATATTGTTTTTTTAGTTGTTGGATGAATGAATTTATAGTTAAATACATCCGTTAAAATGTAAAATTATGAGCACCGATACAAAAAATCAAATTGTGTTGAAAAGTAAAAGTCTTCCTAAAAAAAGCCACCAAACAATAAATATAGATTTGCGTAAAATACTGAATATGTTGGGCACTTATTTATTGGATAAAATAAAAGGTGCTTGGACTTATATTTGGTCAAAAATCAAGAGGAAGACATCGGGCTGGCGATTGCCTTGGGTCAGAATTGCGGTTTTGTGTGTGTTGGCTTATGTCTTACTGACACGCGACATGAATTTTAATTTTTCAATGAATGCTCCGATAAAGGCTATGCAGACTAATTATAAAAGTCATCGTACTTCTCCCGTTACCTTTCAACCTCCAACTGTAGTGGCGGATAAAAAAGCCGAAGCTGTGAGTAAAAAATCGTTGCAAAATCCAAAACATTTGGCATATATTCAACGATTTGAACAGGTAGCAACAGCCGAAATGACGAAATATGGTATTCCGGCGAGTATCCAAATGGCACAAGCATTGGTCGAAAGTGGAGCCGGAAAAAGTAAGCTCGCTACAAAAAACAACAACCACTTTGGGATTAAATGTTTTTCAAAAAAATGCCATAAAGGTCATTGTGCTAATTTTTCAGATGACCATCATAAAGACTTTTTCCGTAAGTACAATACGGCTTGGGAAAGCTGGCGCGACCACAGTAAATTTATCGTAGAAGGCAAATACAAAGACTTACTTCCACACAGGGATGATTATGAAGCATGGGCAAGAGGCTTGAGCAAACACGGTTACGCAACTGATCCCGCGTATGCCGATAAACTCATCGCAACAATAGAGCTTTATGATTTGTATAAATTAGATGCAAAATAGCAGGTAAATTTCAAATTAAAACTGCTTAATAAAAAAATGAACAGTTAAGTGCCAAGTCAAGAGATAACTTTAATTTGAATGATTCTATAGACCAATTCGGTATTTCACAAAAATAGAGCATATAGGGATGAAAAGATAATAAACACTACATCTTGACTTGTTCTTTTCCTTTATACTTCACCAAATTCTCCTTAAATAACCTGTTATTCGCGTCAAATTTGGTTCGTGTAAAGAAAAAATAACGGCGTGAAGATCTAGCGTTTATTATCTTTTCATCCCATAGAGAAAGTTTATGAATTTTCTCTATATGCTCAACATCCTAACAAGACGTGATGTGAGACATTATTTTGAGGTTTTTGATGGGTGTTTATGTCCGATTCAATCTAACACTACCACTTCATCCTTTCTAATAACATACTGCATAAACAACGCATCCGCTACAACTAAGCCTAGTATGATGGTGGTTCCGAATAAATCAAAAGGAGACGAAAGGTACATGTACAACACAAAGCCGAACACCAACAAATGTACAATACCAAAGAGAACTTTTAACAGGAGGAGATTTTGTGATTTTTTCATGACATTCTGTTTTTATTGTTATGATTACATTTTTCCATCTTAATATATGAATTCCGACGGGCAGTTTCATCTTTTATCGACCAATGATGAATCAGTATCGACGATTCAGGATTTTATAAGTTAGGAGTGTTTTTATTACGCTTTTTTTCACGACGTTCCGCTCTTTTCTTGCGACGCTTCTCCCTTTTTTCACGACGCTTTTGTTTTTCTTCCTCGCCTCTTTCGCCTCCACTCCAAAAAAGGAGTTCTAATAAAAGTTCAAAAAAAAATTCTCCAAGTGCTTCGAATAGTATCATGTTGAATAATTTTAGTGTTATTTTTTTGTCTATTAAATAATGGCACTGCCGAGATTTTCCAGAATATAAAATCCAAATACGACCAACCCGACTGTTGCCAAAATCAGGCAAGTCAATCTACCATACAAATATTTGAATGAGGCTACCCTAAAATAATGCAGATAATGAATGATGTCTATTTTACAACCAATGGCAGGAAATCTGCTAATATCGGTGACAGAAATTTTCTTTAATTGATTGTTTTGGTCATGGTATTGGAGAAAATATTCGTGGGAATACGAAGTGCCGTCAAAACGTGGCTCGTCTCCACTAAACCACTCATCTTGTACTTCAAATTTTGTCATATTGGTGACTTCGGCACTTGTACGTGTCCCTTTTGATACCAATTGCCGGACTTCAAGATATTCTTCAATGGTCAGTGCTAAGAGTATAAGCGCAGGGAGAAAGGCGATAATTGATAATCCAATAAGCATAAGCTATTATTTTTGTGTTAATGATTATTTCTAAAATAATTTTATTTAAAAACATTTTCACCTTTCTTCGACTAATCGTAAGCAAAATTCGACGCTTGTAGGCATAAAAAAAAGCGAGGCAAAATGCCCCGCTTTGTGTGTGTGTTTATATAGTATAAAAATTATTTAATCCCATGCATCCATTTGTTCAAAATCGGCGAAATTAGCAACAACAAGACCCCTGCACCGATAGCAATAAAACCTAATTGGTTGAATACTGCCAGACACAAATCCAGCGATTCTTCCGGTGAAGGATTACCTTCAATTGTAGTCATTTTAGCAATGTGTTTACCTGCCTGATGTGCGATAGAGGAGGATAAAAACCAAGTTCCCATTACAAAACCAACAATTTTGGCGGGTGATAATTTTGTTACCATCGAAAGTCCAACAGGAGAGAGTGTCAACTCACCAAGTGTATGAAAAAGATACAAACCGACCATAAAAATACCCGGAATCGCACCTGCTACGGCTGCACCTTTACCGAGTTGCAAGACCAAGAAACCGACACCAAGCAACATCAGACCCGCAGCAAACTTAACAGGTGCAGGCGGTTCAAAATTAGCTTTGGACAGCTTGACCCACAGCCACGCAAATATTGGCGCGAAAAGCATGATAAATAATGGGTTAAAAGACTGATAGTTGGCAGCAGTTAGTTCTACGCCGGCTATTTCTCTAATAACATTATTTTTGGTAAATACAGTCAATGCACTACCTGCCAATTCAAAGAAACTCCAGAAAAGCGTTGTAAAAAACAATAGTGCCATAATGACCCATATTCTTTGTTTCGCCACTTTGTCATAACTTGATGCCAGCCATAGTAAATAACCTAAGACCCCCGTACCAACTACACCAAGGAATATATCTACAATATCGTTCTTTTTGACCATAAAAATAATCAAGGGCAGAATCAAAAATGAACCGATATAGACTGCCATATTTACGGGCAATCCAGCAATTTTTTTGCCTTTGGCTTCTTCTGGTGGGTAACCGTGTTCGCCAAGTACGCCATTGCGTTGCGCAAACCAAAATACGATCAAACCAACGACCATACCAACACCTGCAAGCGAGAAACCGTAGTGCCAACCTTCCAATTCACCTATAGTACCACAAGTCAAACCCGTCAAAAATGCACCGATATTGATACCCATATAGAATATCGTAAAACCACCATCACGACGCGGGTCACCTTCAGGATATAGTTTGCCAATGAGACTCGAAATATTTGGTTTGAAGAAACCATTACCGAGAATCAATAATGCAAGTGCTGGGAAAAATAGCGAAGGTATAGCCATAGCCAAATGACCAAGTGCCATCAGTATCGCCCCCCACATAATCGCCTTACGATAACCCGTTAATTTATCTGCAATCAAGCCACCAAGTATCGGTGTGAGATAAACCAATGCGCCGTAAGCTCCATACACGCCATAAGCTGAGCCATCATCATAGCCCAAACCACTTTTTTCACTACCATTGATAATTTCTGAAGTCATGTATAAGACCAGTAAGGCACGCATACCATAGTAGGAGAAACGCTCCCACATCTCCACGAAAAACAAATAAAATAAAGCTTTCGGGTGTGCTTTTTTATTAGTAAAAATAACGAAGGCTATCCATGCAGCACAAAGTACCCATGCTAATGCCATCACCTGATAAGGACCCATAGTAATTCTTTTATAATTTAAAGTTTTGGTGAGTCGATAGTTGATAATCTACAGTTGATAGTTTAATTTGACCACCAACCATAGACCATTAACTATGGACTAATTCGCTAATGTACCACTTTTTTATACTTTGTACCGAAAAAATGACAAAATTTCATTTTGCGAAAAGCGAATATCCAATAAAAGTCATGTTTTTCCCAATATGAAGAGGCTATTGAAGTTTCTTATTCGTAATTTCACGTCCTAACACCTACATAACATTATTCCTTTTACTCACACAAATGCTGATTACTTATGAATTATTAAAAATCAACATTTCAAATTATGAAAAAAATTTTATGCTCAATTCCCCTATTGACCTTATTTGTAGTCACATTATATGGTCAAAGTAACTGTGCTATCAGCCCTGTTATCTCTAACACACCCGCCCCAATTTGTATCTGCGATAACGAATCTACTACTGCGCCCAGTTTTCTCGCTTTTTCTGACCAACCCAATACTGAATTTCTCATTCTCGACCTCAACCAAATGGGTGCTTACGGACTTGGTCCTGCCATCGTCGGTATAGACGATGACGGCGAATTCTTACCCGCCGATTTGGGATTGACGGGCAATCTTGACCTCGCCATTGTTCCTATTTCGTACAACATTCAGGATTTTCGCGATGTCATCGATGGTGTTTTTAACAACATGTATCTTGGCAAAACTTGTTGCGCCCACATTGAGTTTCTCATTGATGGATTCTGCGCTGCCATGATTGCAAAAGGATTGACCAACACCGCAAACATCAACAGCCTCGCCGATATTATTCGCATACTCGACTATGTAGATGCGACCAACGACACGTATTCTGTACCTAAATTAATCTCCAAATTTGTCTTGTTACAAAACTTGATAAAAGCAGCTCCTGACGAATGTCTCGAACCGATGAGTATATGCTATGCAGTTGGTCTCAACCAGCAAGAATATACCATAAAAGAAAGTCCTATTATTGGAAATGTAGTCGCTACGGGCAACTTCCAGATTACTGTAGATGCCAGCGTGACGAGTGGTACTTTAGAATATTCCACAGACCCAAATATGGGCTGGCAAAGCAGCAATGTTTTGGACAATGTACCGCCTTCCGGCATCGTGTATGTTCGCAATACAGCTACTCAATGTATCACAGCATTTCCTTATGAAACGGCTGCTTTGCCCGTAGAATTGTCTGAATTTAAAGGCAGAACATCGGGCAATGCCAATATTTTAAAATGGACAACCCAAACAGAAAAAGACAATTCGGGATTTACTGTATTACGTTCTAATGACGGAACTAATTTTGAAAAACTGGATTGGATATACGGCGCAGGAAATTCACTCTCCGAGAGAAATTATACTTACAGCGACGACGCGCCTTTGTCCGGAAAAAATTATTATCAACTCTCTATGCAAGACTTTGATGGTAGTCGTACTGTTTCAGATATTATCGTCGTCAATCGTATAGAGCGTACAGGTTTTGGTGTGATTTCGATTAGCAATGTCAAGCACGATGCCATTCAGCTGAGTATTAGTAATGATGAATCCGGCAACATGAAGTATCTCATCCATGACATGAATGGCAGAAACGTCATTATTGGCACACACGAACTCCAAACAGGTATCAATAATTTGACCATTGAGGTCTCTGACTTAGAGGCTTCTGTTTATATTTTTACAGCCACCAAAAACGGCTTACAAGTAACAGGGCGCAAATTTATCGTGTATTAACGTAACACAGGCTTCCAGCCTGTACTTCGTTAGATTTTATGAACGAGGTGCAAGCTGGAAGCTTGTTACATTAACCATTAATAAACGTTTTAATATAACCCACCGCAAGTTCTCCACTCTTTCCTTCGTATTCCGTGCCAACGGTACTATTATGATATTGTGCTTTTTTAAATACTTCTTTATCTTTTCTTTGAGTCTGATTTTCAATAAGCTCAGTTAGATGCTGCATGTTGTTTCCTTTTTCCACCAATTGATTTTTATGATAACCGTACATATCACTCACATCAGGCGGATAAGGACTAAATTCGTAATAAATACTCTCTACATTCAACAAAATAGCTTCCAGATGCGTCGAGGTATTACCTGCTATAATGAGGTCTTGCCTTTGCAAAAAATCAAATATTTTCTCCTCTTTTGTAGAACGAAAAACACCTTCCGGCAAATCAAATGACCGAGTATCCGCAGGGTGAGGACGGAAGGTAAATGTAATCTGTGGCAATCGCTCTTTGAGGTAAACCATCAGCGCAGTTACATCCTCCGCAACGTCCATTTTATTGCAACAAATACCTACGCGAGTGACGCACTCACTCGTATTGCGAAGCGATGAGAAAGCATCAAATTTGGGCATACCAATAAGGCGCGTTTCGCCATATACAGGTCCATTTTGACGATACCTATCTAAGGTAGCTTGACCTTCGAGCAGACTCAAATCAAATGCCAGTGGTGGAAAATACGGCGTTACACTCGCATGTTGGATATAAATCGTCGGCACATTGAGCGACCGCGCAGCAAGCAACAAAGCGCGCGGAAAAATACTATGATCATTGGCAAAAACAATATACGCAGGTTGGTGCTTTCGGATGAAATGACAACAGGCTTCGTACTGCCCCACAGACTTAAAAATATAGTCAATGTGCCACCATGCTTTTTGTCCATATTTTTTATAAAAATTTTTGAAAATAAATGGAAAGCGATACAAGCACAGCCATATTCTAGCGTGCATCAAAGGGACAATGTCTTCCGGTTCGGAAGTGGCTGCTTCATAAGTCAAATAAACCGATTCGGGGAGGCGTTTTTTTAAAATACTCAATACATCGCGGTTGTTTTTACTGGTAATGAGCAACCAAGGTTTGTTTGTTAATTTTTTATAATTGAGGTGCTGACGATATTTGAATGGATAATAAATCGCTTTGACCAATAGTGCTACAAAACGCCCAATAATATTAAAGATTCTTCGCGACCCACTAACGGCAGAAAACAATTCCCGTATAGTTTGTGGTGCTGTTTCAAGGTAACCGCTAAAGCCAAATTGCAATATTGAAAAATACACCTCCGATAGCGGTAATTTTTCATTATTAAAAGTATTTTTTGATGACTTTCGCTTGCTTTTCATTTAAATTTTGAATGAATGGATTTTTTACTAAAAATGGGGCATCAAGCCTTGCTTGATGCCCCATTGTACGAATTATAAATTCGTGTTATGTTATTGTTTTACAAATTTCTGCGACAAAACAGTGTCACCTGACACCAATTGTACAAAGTAAAAACCCGGTGCAAGGTCTTCGACATTCAATTGTACTTGCGTAGCATCATCTGCCAAACGCGAGTATTGACGAAGTGTTTTACCAGTAATATCTATCATCGAAATTTGTACATCGTCTGTACTATTTAAATTGTAATAGACATTCAAAACATCGTTTACAGGATTCGGAACGAGCTGGATACTTGTACCATTTTCGCCCTGAATTTGTTTTGCATAATCTGATTCCCAATCATCACCTTGCCACAAAGGAGCGACTCCACCTGTGAGGCAGAAGTTGCGCGTTTGTTGTGCGCCAAAAGCACCGCCACCGGAAGCAAGTGTCGTTCCACTGGCATCGGTTAAGCTGAAATTACCACACAATCCGGGCGAAACAACTGTGCCAAGCGTAGCGACCACACTACCGGAAGTGATTAGAGTTCCCGGTGTAATAAATGTACCGAGACTACTGGCAGTAGCGCGGAATGGACACATACCGTTACCGAGTGCATCAGAGAAAGTCAAGTCATAACAACCATCTGGCAGACAAACTATATTGGGCAAAGAGAGGTTGGTAGTTGCCAAATTTGAGCCATAAACAGTACCACCTGAAGTAGCAACAACAGTACCGGAGGCATCAGTAATTTCCCAACTGGTTTGTGTTGGGAAGCCGTCGAAGTTGATGTCAAGGTCAACTCCTGCACAAGCAGGTGTAGCATCGCATACGAGGTTGGCATTATTATCTTCAAATATTTGAATATTTCTAAATTCGGAAATACCATTGCCTGTTGCGTCATCGTCTGCTGTAAGGACAAGGTATTGGAAAGTACCTGTGAAATTCGCAGGAACGGTAAAGGTTTCCCAGTTACCACTACCTGTGTAAGTTGCATTTGAAAATGTACCTGCATAGCCTTGATTTCCATAGACTACAATACGGTGGTCGGGCGCAAATATTAAGTCATTATCAAAACCCACTTCATGGATTTCTCCTTGTAGGGTACTTCTAAATTCAAATGAAATGACTGTACTTCCTGTAAATGTATAATTGACAGGAATGGCTTTCCATCCATTTCCGGTAATGAGTACTTCATTGCCGGTTACTGTTGCTGTACCGTTGTCATTATCCGCAGCATCGTAAGCAACGATTCCTCCAAAATCATAATCTAAACAAGCATCTGCTGGACAAGCAGGGCAGTTGGTACCACCACAATCTACGCCAACTTCATCTTGATTGAGTACGCCATCGCTACAAGTTGGAGGTCCGCAAGCTACCGTAAAATTCTCTGCACCATCAGTATTGCTTCCCGAACCACCCTGTGTAGCTGTGTCACCGAGTCCACGACGACCAAAAGCCTCTCTGATGAGACATTGGTTTGCTCCATTATACAATGCTTGGTCGGCTTGAAGAATAGCATCACGCCCATCTACAAAACCGGGATTACATGGTTGTAATTTCAAACCTTCGATGACGAGTGCCATTGCGATATTATTTCCGCCTGTACCGTAATGCAGGTCAGGGTCAAAACCATAAGTATCAATCAGATCCCAGCTCATTTCCCAAAGCATAGCACACCATACAGAGCCTACGCCATGTGGCACAGCTTCACTTCCAATATCATTATAAGTGTGTAGATTGACGCTCATATCAGTTGTGTAGGGATAGGTACGGATACCACTCCCCGTAGTCGCTTGACCGAGTGCAAATGTACCGATAGGTCTTACATCGGTGCGCGTATCGGTGGGTTCGATGGTCATCATCAGACCAAACCAATCTGACCAACCTTCTCCCATTTGCTCATTATTGCCAAGGCAACTGGAGTTGTTTCTACCACCTGTAAGACGGATGGAGATACCATGACCGTATTCGTGTGCAACAATACCGTTATCCAAGTCACCATCTCTATCAGCCGAACCGCCAGATACGAGATTGACATTGACCGTAGGTATTTGAGCGCGAATAGTCGCACAATCTGCTTGCGTGATCATTACCGAGGGAATCGTGACACTTGCACCGTCGGCACCCGGTGCCATGGCAATAGCAGCACCTGCTACATTATTACAAACGATAACTGCGATAGCTCCTGCATTTTGTGCATTGAGGCATTTTATGCCAAATTCGCAACTACCTCTGTCAACTACGGCGATGTTGCCATTGATAGCCGCCGCATTGGTGAGTGCATTACAACCTTCTGAAGGTGCGCCACTGCCGTCATTGACAATAACAAGATCGCCCGTAACATTAAACGCACCTTGCCCAAATTGTGCCGATTCAGTAGAATAACCTCCTGCAATAGTTCCGGGTGAATTAACATTGAGCGTACCTGCTGATGCACCTGTCCATAAGTACATTTGCATGTAGCCGTTTCCGCCGTCTGCGGGAGTAGAGAAGTTGGCATTATTTGTCCCGCCACCGTCTTGGGCATCAGCGACTACGTAGTCTCCGCCTGTACCGCCTTTTCCGTAGTTGTTGGATTGAAAATTACCACTGGCTTCATCGAAGCCGTATTGATACCATACATCGTGTACAAGGTTATTCCAATAAAAAAGATTGGTAATACCTGCCGAACGTGCAGGGTCTGCATTGGGACTTGAATTTAGATTTAATGCGAAATTGAAGTCTAAAGAAGCTGTACCATCAGGACTGAAACCTGTGCCGTCGTTGCCATTGGCATCTTCCATTGCCCACACGTTATTTCCTCTTGTAATGGTGTATTCTGCACCATTTGCGCCATTGGTATCGTGCCAGCCAAAAGGCGAAGCATTGGCATCACCGGTAGTACTGACAATACTGCGACTACCATGAAGCGGACTTTCTACGGGTGCATCATATACATTATAGGTGTTCGCCAAGTTTGGTGCAGTCATATTTTTTTGCGGAGCTGCCGAGTGGTGATTGTCGGCATGGTCGTGATTGTGCGCCTCATCGTTACAGTCCCCATCGCCAAAGTCGCAATAGACCGTCCAGTTGACAGTATTTAAAATTTCACCAGTGAGCGCGTCTGCGCGTATGCTTAGGTAATCGTCATCTTGTGTTTCATCAATTGACATATCCCAAGCCAAGCGAAGTGTACCGTCGTCCATAGGTTGATACATCAATTGCATACGGATTTCCGTATTGGCAATACTACCCGGAGTAAAGATAGAGATATTACCTTGCTGCTCCTTAAAAACAGGCGGATTGGATAAGTCGTACTGTAGGGTTTGCGAAACGACATTTAATACTTTCTGTGCTTGCAGGTTAGGTGTTTGGGTATTGACTTTGGACGCAATGTTTCTTATAAACTGATTATGTAAAGCCACTACGCCACCGTTGGTATTGAGGTGAAGTCCAATAACGGCATTTTGAATCGGAACGCCTTGATGTGTTTGTTGAAGATAGTAATGTGTGACACCACTTCTCTGGCTGGTATGATAACTCGTTACTTCGTATTTCGCAATGTCGGTTTCTACCATTTCCAAAGCATTGGCAGATTCCCGTACATGGCGGTCAATCGTGTTTAGTTCGTTTTGACTTTGAGCGAATATGTTATTCGCCAATACTGTCAGCAGTAGTAATACAAGTGTTTTAAATGTAAATCTCATTAGTTGGTCGTAGTTAGTTTAAATTAGTGATGTAATTTTATTGATTGACAAAAATAGGTGATTGATAGTTAGTAGTTTAAATTGTCAATTTAAATTCAATATATATGTTTTAATATTGCAATAATACAAACAACAGGCACTTTAAAAAGTGTCTGTTGTCTTTAAATTATAGACTGTTTCGCATCCGCGAAATAGTCTTAATTCTTAATAAATTTCTTAGTTAATATATCTTTATTTGAAATCATCTGGACAAAGTAGTAGCCGACTTCCAAATCACTCACATCCATATCAATAGATGATGTCTCTGTGCTGGTCGTTTGACTGTGGATGACTTTACCCGTCAAGTCAATGATAGAGATTTGCACAATTTGTTCTATTTCTATACCTGAATACGTCACCATGATATGCTCATTGGCTACATTCGGACGAATGTTCATTGTTAAGCTACTCGTATTGTCAACTGTTGCTCCTGTGTTCGGATTGGGAGTTGCGATATTGGCTACACCGTTGGTTAAGCAGAAGGTGCGAGTTTGTTGTGCGCCAAAAGCACCACCGCCAGATGCGAGTGTTGTACCATTGGCATCAGTCAAAGAATAGCTGCCACAAATACCCGGTGAAACTGCTGCACCAAGCGTAGCCACGACACTACCGGGCGTAATTAAAGTTCCGGGTGTGATAAATGTACCGAGACTACTCGCGGTAGCACGGAAAGGACACATCCCATTGCCAACAGCATCAGAGACATTCAAGGTATAGCAACCGTCGGCAAGACACGCGCTTTGGCTTGCATTGGTCATACCATTGTTGTATGTACCATAAGATGATGCAACGAGGTCGCCATTATCATTAAATATTTCCCATGAAGTCTGTTGAGAATTATCATCAAAATTGATAGCCAAATCTACACCCGCGCAACCCGTGCGTGTACAAGGCGTACAGGTAGAACCACCACATTGAAGGTTTGTACCATTACAATTAAGTGTACCGTCTCCGCAGAGGTCGTATTTCAGAAGGAAAAGACCCTCAGTACGATTGGTTACAGCGATAACACCACTTTCAAAATAAGGGTAATTGCTCCATGTTCCACTGTACCCTACATTATTGTCGGAAGGATAAACATCAAAAAAAGCAGCTTCACTGAGAGAGGCAGATGCAATATTACTAATGTCATAAATTCGTAAACCTGAACTATAATTGGAGAGGTAAGCGCGGTTGCCTTTTATATAAAGGTTGTGATCGGTAGCAGCATTATTGCTATCAAAGTAATTCATATAGACAGGGGCATCAAGATCACGGATGTCCCATATATGTGTACGTGTATTGTGACCGTTGCCAGATTCATCAATTTCATCATTCATCAAATAATACTGTTGGTCTTCAGTTGCCCAGCCTTGGTGCGTATAGCGATGGGCATTGTAGCCTGTGCGCGAAATTTGAGTCATATTTGTTTTGTCTGTCACATCTACGATAGTGAGTGTGTTTTCGTTTGAATTCAGACAAATTTCTTTTCCGGCATAGGTAGCATCAGGTCCGATGTAGTTAAAGCATTGAGCATCGTGTGTATAACCATCTGTACTAAAGCACCCGTCAAAAGTAAGTGCATCGGGATTGCTGAGGTTGAGAGCAACCAATCCACCGCTACACGTATTTGCACCGACAGGATAAGCATAACCGCTACATTCATCAATAACGATATTGTGTGCGCCACTGGTACCAATGCCGTCAAAAGTAGTACGTGCTGCAAATGTGATAGGCGGATTGACGACATTATCCAATTGTAACAAATCAAAAACCTGAACCCCGTGGCCGCCAGCTTCACTGACAATATAAGCCTGATCTTTATAGGTTTTTATGTCACGCCATGAAGAGTTGTTGGTCTGAGTAGCAAGTTTACCGAGATAAACAGGAGCAGTCGGGGTGCTGATGTCAAAAAAGCCTGTACCGTCGATTAGTCCGATGAGTACATATTCTTTTCCGGTGACTGTACTTGTCCAACCCCAGATGTCGTTAGCACCCGGCGAATTACCCATATCCGCAAGCGGGACAAAGGAGTACAAATCTACATTATTGCAAGGGTAGCCCGCCGCCATACCACCAACGCAAGGCGTTTGTGATTGTACGGTGTAGCCTACCATCATTGAAATGATGAGTAAGATAGTAGTTTTAAATATATTCATGTTTAAGGTAAATTATAGACCACTTGAAATAGCCTTAGTAAAGAGTCAATTCTTGTTGTACGATTATGCGAGAAGGGGATGTTGAAACGGAATAATATTTCGAGAGTCTGTTTTATTATTTTTAGTAAAAATCTCACTTTTACAGTAAAGAGAGACAAAAATAGTACTTTTTGTCATTTAGATAAACATAATTTTGTCATTTATGTTCGACAAAAAACTACTAATGTAATTTACGTGACTTTTGGTGAGAATAGTTTGAATTTTCACAAAAAAAGAGTATTTTTTTTATAAAAATATTAACAATTCAACGTAATTGAATATGTGTTTTTACCATATTCTGTTGAGCTTTTGCGACAAGTTTGCCAGTTTCGTTGGTGACAGTACATGTTAAGTTGATGATTGTGCGTCCTTTGCGAATGACTTTGGCGCATACGTCCAATGTATCTCCCTCTCTTGCAGCCGACAAAAAGTCCACCACGAGATTAATCGAAGTAAAGTGATACTCATTGTACAAACTAAAACAAGTCATACCAATGACCTCATCACACATCAATGAAATCATACCGCCGTGTATCGTTCCTACCGGATTGGTCATTTCTTCTCTAACAGTGAACCTTACGGTGACTTCGCCTTCTTTGACTTCTTGCGTGGTTCCCGCTAACCAATTGCCTACTGAGGAAGGACCATCATTGATAACTTTTCCGATTTGCGAGCTAAACATTTCTACGATTGGATTGCTGGATGACATGATAGAATGAATGAGTGGTGAAAACACTTAATGAAAGAGAAAAATAACTTGCGTCATTCTACTTGTTCTTTTTCACTAAGGAAACTCAAATTTACGGTTTTCCATCGTATTTTTTGTAATTTTACACGATATGAAAGCAATTACTATCGGAACACGAGGGAGCAAATTGGCACTTTGGCAAGCACACTACACACAATCCGAGCTCAAAAAACACGGCATAGAGGCAGATTTGCAAATCATCAAAACGAAAGGCGATAAGATTCAGCATTTGAGTTTTGATAAGATAGAAGGTAAAGGTTTTTTTACAAAAGAAATCGAAGATGCCTTGTCGCGTGGCGATATAGATATGGCGGTACATTCGATGAAAGACCTACCGACCGAATCGCCCGAAGGGCTGTGTATAGCAGGAGTTTCGTATCGTGAAAATTGTGCCGATTGGTTGATCATTCGTAAGGATAATGTGGACGAAAAAGCTCTATTGAAATTAAAAAAAGAAGCAGTCGTCGGGACATCTTCGGCACGTCGAAAGGCTCTGATGCTTGATTTTCGTCCTGATGTGACATTTAAAGATATTCGTGGAAATGTACCTACTCGTCTGACCAAATTGCAAAACGGAGAAGCCGACGCGATACTCCTTGCGGCTGCCGGATTGATTCGTTTGGATATAGATTTATCTGATTTTGAAGTGGTTAAAATGAATCCGCGCGAATTTCCCTGTGCGCCGGCGCAAGGCGTA
>Ga0209595_100173_pt1 | contig 22198 bp, 10 predicted proteins | sample Porto_4metaG_FD_187427 | JGI IMG/M metagenome (GOLD analysis project Ga0209595, IMG submission 187427) | Marine algal microbial communities from Porto, Portugal - Porto_4 metaG (SPAdes) (version 2) | ecosystem: Host-associated > Algae > Red algae > Unclassified | place: Portugal: Porto...
TTATTTTGAAATGAATCGAATCAAAAATGACGCGAATACTCACTGTATTTAAGGATTTTTTGGTGAAGAGTCATTTTAAAAGAAATACTCAAAAAAGTAAATAAATTTGTGAAACAGTGTATTAAATACACTGTTTTATAAATTTATTTACATTTTTTGACGTTTATTTTGAAATGAATCGAATCAAAAATGACGCGAATACTCACTGTATTTAAGGATTTTTTGGTGAAGAGTCATTTTAAAAGAAATACTCAAAAAAGTAAATAAATTTGTGAAACAGTGTATTAAACTTAATTATGTTAGAAAGTTTTAGAAATCAGGTATTTAACAGGGATGTAATAGAGGTACTACGCGACTTGCCCGATGAATCATTGGACATGGTGTATGGCGATCCGGACTATGGTGTAGGCATCAATTATTCCGGCAAAAAATACGTCACAAAATGGAATGAATACATTGATTGGTACATCGAACTCACTCGCGAATGTATGCGTGTATTGAAGCCAACGGGCAATTTATTTATGATGAATTATCCGAAACAAAATGCGCACTTGCGAGTAAAATATCTTGACGAAAACGCTTATGATGTACAAGATTATGTGTGGGTGTATAATACAAATGTGGGACACAGCAAGCATCGATTTACGACGGGGCATCGCAGCATTTTACACGCAACGAAATCAAAAAATAATCATTTCTACAAAAATAACGTCGCCCTACCGTATCAAAATCCCAACGATAAACGCATCAAACAACGCCTCGCCGACGGGCATTTGGGGCGAATGCCATATAGTTGGTTTTATTTTGATTTGGTGAAAAATGTGTCGAAAGATAAGACCTTTCACGCTTGTCAGATACCATTGGATTTGGTGGAAATGCTCATCAAATCTTGTACGCACGAAGGCGATGATTGTTTTATTTTATTTGGCGGAAGCGGTTCAGAATTGGCTTTGTGCAAGCGACTAAAACGCCATTTTATTTCCTGCGAATTGCATCCCGATTATTACAAAATGATTACAGAACGCCTTGATAATGAAGGGGAAATAAAAGATGAATATCGTTTGCCATTTATTCAAAAAAAGAAAAATGCAGATGGCATACAATTGAAATTGATAGGCGGCAAAGATGAACGATTGGATTGATTTTTATGTCATATTTAGGCATGTTTGGATTTCCTTCGAAAATAGTTGACACTTTTTTATTTCGTTTTAGAATAAAAAACGGAATTAACCATTAATTGCGAAAAATGTTATATGACCTCGTTAGAGGTCGAATATTGGTAGAGTTTTTCAATAAAAATACGTCAAACGAGCCTTTAAGTGAAAGAAATTAAATAAGTATCAGGAACAAAATGAATGTATATTCTCGACTTGTTCTTCTTCCTTTATACTTCACCAAATTCTCCTTAAATACAGTGAGTATTCGCGTCAAATTTGGTTCGTCTAAAGAAAAAATAACGACGCGAAGAATGTACATTTATTTAATTTCTGATACTAGATAGTCAGGTCTGTTGAATCTAATAAAAAAAATAGCAGACATTTCAAAAATGTCTGCTATCACAAAATCGTAGGTACAAGGCATACCTTGTACCTACGATTTTTATCTTGACAATATTTTACCTCATCAGAAGTACATCCCCTGTCAATTGTATCGGGTCATTATTAAATCGTTCGATGACAATATAATATGTATATACATCTTGCGATTGCTCTTTTCCTCTGAATCTACCATCCCAACGGGCAATATTATTATCGTGTACCATTTCGCCCCAGCGATTGAAAACTCTAAAGGTTGTCACATTGTCAGAGATGCTTTCCGGTACGCCGAAAGAGTCGTTTACGTCGTCATTATTTGGTGAAAAGACGTTTGGCATTTCTGGTATTTCAAGGTCACGGATAGTAACGGTTACTTCATCGGTGACGGTGCAGCCTTCAGAAGTGACAGTGAGCGTATAAACTATTGTCCCAAACTCATCCGCCGTAATCGTAAATGCCGAACCTTCAAAAATAAAGCCATTATCGCCAGACCAGGTGTATTCCGAGTCGTCGGTCGAAGATTCACCGGTGACGGTGTAATCTGTACCGATTTCTACCTCTTGGTTGCCACCCGCATCTATGGTGAAAGGATTTACTTCGAGAATCGTTTGAGAGGCTGTACCCGTGCAGCCATCATCATCCGTGACAGTGACGATGTAAACATCTGCACTACTCGCCGAAATAGTAGAACCTGTATCGCCTGTTGACCATTCGTAAGCGGCATATTCTCCGGCATATAAACTCACACTCTCATCAGGACATATTGTTGGCGAGCCATCTAAAATGATTTCCGGTGAGAGGTCAGCCGTTTGACCAATGGTGGCAGTACTACTTGTTTCGCAACCGCTAAAGTCTTGAATAACAACATCATACGTACCTGCGGACAAATCTTCAAATGAATTGTTACCCTGAAAAGTCATACCACCGTCGATACTATATTGATAAGCAGGTGTGCCGCCGCTTGCCGTGATTTGAATAGTACCATCAGAGCCGCCGCAATTGGTGGCAGTCACCGCCAAATTGTCAATGATAGGCAAACCCGATGAAGTGATATTCAAGGTTTGGGTAGCCTGACAACCATTCACATCTTCTATCAAAATATTGTACGCACCGGACGTGAGTCCGCCGAAGATATTACTCGTTTGGAAATTTTGCCCATTATCAATACTATAATTATAAGGCATCACACCACCACTCGCAACGATGTTGATTTCGCCATTTTCACCATCACAAAGCGCGTCATCTATTTCCACATCATCAATCAAAACCATACCTGTATCGTTGATTTGTACTTGTCCGAATGCTTCGCAACCTGCGGCGTCTTGCACTACGATGTCGTAAGCGCCATTGTCGAGGTCGGCAAATGTAGCTGCCGATTGGAAGGTCGTACCGCCATTGATGCTGTACATATATGGTGAGGTACCCGCTGTGGCAGAAATGGAAATAGAACCATCTGCCGCACCGCAGGATACATCCGAAGCATCAATAATAATTTCGGGGGCGTTCGCGCTATTGACGGTCACTTGGTCGGTCGTTTGGCAGCCTACGGCATCCACGATTACGATGTCATACACGCCGCCGCCCAGCCCGTCAAATGTACTGGTAGCTTGGAAGGTCGTGCCACCGTCGATACTGTATTCGTAAGGCGGAACGAGTTCTTCTATCGTGATTTCGATGCTGCCGTCGGTTGCGCCGCAATTGGCATCCGTTGTAGCGATATTGGTAATTTCCGGTTCGTCGGCAGGTCCGATTAATTCGACCGATTGTGTATCAATACAGCCATTGGCATCCCGAATGACGACATTATATGTACCAGCCATGAGGTCGCTAAAATCGCCTGTCGCTTGATAAGTCATGCCATTGCTGATGCTATATTCGTAGGGGGCAGTACCGCCATTTACACTAATAGAAATAGAACCGTCATCACCATTACAAACGGTAATATCGCTTGTTTCTACATTAGAAATAACCGCTATACCATCGGTTGTCAGTTCAATATCCATCAAAGCATCGCAACCTTCCGCATCGCGCACAACGACGGTGTACACGCCTGCTGTTAGGTTGGGAAATGCTGCTGCTGCTTGGAAACTCGTACCATCTAAACTGTAGGTGTATGGTGTTGTTCCGCCTTCGGCGAAAATATTTACCGAACCATTATTATCACCGCAAGTTGGGTTGGTCACTTGGATATCACTAAGCACGGGTGCGCCCAATTGGGTGAGAACAACCAAGGAATTAATTTCACAATCCAAAGAGTCTTGCACTATGATTTCGTAAGTACCACCTGAAAGGTTTTCAAAAATATTATCGCTTTGAAAAGTGTCTCCATTATCAATACTATATTCAAAATTCGGACTACCGTTACTTACCAAAATTTCTATCGAACCTGTATTTTCACCACAAGCGGGGTCGGTAAAATTGATGTCATTAAAAACGGGTGAAATTGGCTCGGTCAGCACTGTAATTAAGGTGTCAAAACAGCCGAGTGCATCTCTGATCACGAGATTATAGGTATTGTCGCCCAAATCTATAAATGAAGGGGAGGTTTGGTAATCCATGCCATTATTGATACTATAAGAAATAGGCGGTGTGCCGCCTATGGCTACTATCAAAATTGCGCCATCAAAGCTACCACAAGAACTTGGGTCAGTAACAACGGAATTGCTGATAGATGGAGCATTGCCGCCATCCAAAGTAACTTGCTCGATAGAGCTACAACCCGCAGCATCATTGACTAAAATATCGTAAGTACCGCCGCCCAAATCTGGAAAAGTCGCATCTGTTTGGAAGGTTGTACCTCCATCCAAACTGTATTCGTAAGGAGCTGTTCCACCGCTTACTACGAGGAAAATAGCCCCATCTTCCACATCACAGGAGGCATTAATAATTTGTACATCATCTATGCTTGGGCTATTACCAATGATGATAGTAGCGATGGTCGTGCCGATACATCCGATGGCATCTTGTACAGCTATATTGTATGTGCCTTGCGGCAAATCGGTAAATATACTGTCGGTTTGGTAGGTCATGCCATCGTCGATACTGTATTGATAGGGTGCTGTTCCATTTGTTCCAATTACACTAATTTCGCCGCCCGTGCCGCCGTCACAATTTCCACTGACGGTCTGTGCCGTAGCGATTGGTAAGTTGGGCGAATCAATCGCGATTTGTACGGTTTCCGAACAGCCGCCGGCTTCGGTGATGGTTACGGTGTATATACCATCTGCCAAACCTGTGGCGTTGGCGGTATCGCCGATATTTGGTACATCCCAAGCGTAGTTATAGGGTTCTTCTCCGCCAGTGACGGTGAGTTGGATTTCGCCGCCATTGCCTGCGCAATCGGGTGGCGTAGCCACGCTACTTACCATAGGCGATGTACAAGCAATACAAGTCACTAAACCCAATGAGTAGACCACATCTTCTTCGCAAGCCGCACTGTTCCAAGAGCCAGTTTCGCTATCTCCGTAAGTATCTACGGTCATATTGAGTGAGCCAGGGTCGCCTGTACAGTCTTCACTTACAGCGATTTGCCAACAAAATTCCCACTGACCGAGTTCGCCGGAACAGTTGTCACCAAAGTTATTTTCGCCATTACCATCCAGTGGACCGCCCAAGTCAGAATCGTAAACAAAACCCGGACCGACTGTACCTACATTCGATGAGACAATACTTGTACCCGTGATACTTTCCTGCCAGAGCCATTCACCAGCTGAATCACAAGAGTTGGCAATAACAGTAGGCGTGAGTGTACTCAAATCCCAACCGGGTCCAAATTCAGGCACAACAGCATGAAACCAATTGGCAGCGGTTTGATTCCATTCAGTAACACTAAAACAAAAAGTAACCGTATCGCCTGGAGGGTAAGCGTTATTCACGGGAGTGGGCATAGCGGTAAGACCTGCCGTAATCACACAAAAATCACAGTTGTTAGAACTTTCGATAATAAGGTTGATTTCCCCTTGGTCGTTTTCGTCTGCGCCCGAAATTTGAACATAATAAGTACTATCAGGTTGGATGCCTACGGCAAATAAATCGACATTTCCCGTTTCGCTATTATTACAGGCGAATGGCAATAAATTTCCACAACTACTGCCTTGGTAGAGTCCTATGCTTGCGGCACTCAGTTCACTTTGGATATCAATCGTCAATTGATTGGAAGAAGCCACGAAGCTATACCAAACATCGGCAGCAGGGCTTGGTACGTCTGTACCATCTTGACAACCAACTTGTCCTTCAAAAAGTGGGTTGGCGGTTGCGTCGATATTATTGATACAAAAACTTTGTGCTACTCCGGTAGAGCCGGGGCAAGGTGTAGGCGAGTTGAGTGTTCCCAAATCACAAGCATCGCTACAGTCATCGGGTAAATCGCAAGTCGGTGTTTCGCCGAGACAAGGAGGTATTGTACCACATTCTACACATAAAATATCTGCTATCCAGCCAGAGCCGTTTGTACCACCGTCCGAATCAAATAAGATAGTCAGGCAGCCGCCACTTGCTATTACTGCGCCGGGCGATTCTGTTCCTGTGTATTCGCCGATGAGTGATGCGTCCGTATTTTCTCCATCATAAATAAATAAATCGTCAAAGCCGTTTTCTAATTGAAAAGCAGTGAAATTGAGGAGTACGCAAGTCGTGTCGTCGGGTTCGGGGCATATCGTGGTGACAATGAGTTCGCCACTGCTATAATCATCTGCTATGCCGCCTGTATCGGTGAAAAGGCTGTCTGCACAAGTTAATTGAGCTTGAATGGGGACGCTACAATCTGTCGAACTTTCGATTTCAACATTGATTTCGCCCGTATCATTCTCGTCTCCGCCTGAAATTTGGAGGTGATAGGTGCCGCCAAGTTGTATACCTGCGGCAAAAAGTACGGCATTACCATTTTCACTACTAAAGCAATCAATAGGCGTGAGCATGTCGCATACATCGCCTTGATATAGACCTACATTGACGTTGGTTAATTGACTTTGTACAGTGATATTCAATTGGTTAGAAGAAGCAACAAAACTGTACCACACATCGGCGGCAGGAGTTGCCATTGTATCGCCGATGGAGCAATCCGTTTGTGTGATATAAGGCATTGACGCAGTAGCGTCTACATTAGTAAAACAAAATGACTGTGAAGCTGGGTTGGTAGACGGGCAAGGCGTAGGCGAATTGAGCGTATCTAAACTACAAGCAATTTCGCAATTATTTGGTAAATCGCATTCGGGTGTGAAGCCGAGGCAAGGGGGGATTGTACCGCATTCTACACATAAAATTTCGGCAACCCAACCTGGACTCGTCACACTTCCATCTGATTGGAAAACTACAGTAAGGCAGCTATCCGAAGCAATGACAATGCTAGGCGAATCGGTGCCTGTGTATTCTCCGATGAGTGGTGCATTGGTATCTTGTCCATCATAAATAAATAAATCGTCAAAACCGTCTTCTACTTCGAAGGAAAGGAAATTCAGCAATACACATTGCCCGACGCTATCTGGTTGAGGGCAAATGACGGTCTGGATGTTTTCCCCACTTTGATAGTCATCATTTTCTCCACCTGAATCTGTAAATAAACCATCGCCACAATCCAACATAAATATAACTGGCACATCGCAATTTATAGAAGCCGTAATGTCAAGATTAATTTCGCCCGTATCGCTGGCATCTTCGCCTGAAATTTGGAGGAAATAAGTATCTCCGGGTTGTATGCCTTCGACGAAAAGTGTTACGGCGCCGTCTGTGCTGTTATTACAGGCTAAAGGGACGAGTGTTTCGCAAGAAGTACCTGCTTGATAAAGTGCCACGCTCGCGGCACTGAGGAAACTGGTGATGTTGAAAGTCACTTCATTCGACGAGGCTTGGAAGCTGTACCAAACATCAGCGGCAGGGTCGGGCATGTCGTTGCCATCTATACAAGCGGCTTGCGCGATGTAAGGCATAGCGGGACTCGCACCCGTATTATCCAAACAAAAAGATTGAATAACGGGTACAGTAAACGGACAAGGTGTAGGCGCATCCAAAGTACCCAAATCACAAGCAACATCGCAAGCATCGGGCAGGTCGCAAGTCGGCGTAAATCCCGCACAAGGCGGCGGTGTACCACAGGGTAAACAAGTAATTTCAGCCACCCAACCCGGGTCGGCTGCACTTCCATCGGAATCAAAAACTACTGTAATGCAACTGTCAGAAGAAAAAACCAAGCCCGGACCATCGGTACCGGTAAATGAACCGATGAGCGGTCCGTCAGCAGTTGGTCCATCATGTATAAATAGGTCGTCAAAGCCATTTTCGACTTCAAATTCTGTAAAATTCACGTACACACATGAATTTGTACTATCGGGGTGCGGGCAGATAATCGTCGTGATTTCTTCGTTATTGCTATAATTGTCGTCTGGCCCACCGCTATCGTAGAATGTACCCAAACAGGTCTGAAAATCAGGCGGTGGGGTAGGACAGGTGAGTGAACATGTCCAAGTCAGCTCAAACCCCGCGCGCTGTGCGCCACCATCTGAGGTGAACGTCAGCGTGACACATTCTGTGGTAGGGATATTATAAAATTCATTTTCTGCTATACCATCAATACTTGCAATGAGTGGTGCGTCAGCATCTGCACCGTCATAAATTGACAAATTATCAAATATCGGCTCAATATCGTAACTCACCAAATTGAGCGAAATACACCCATGCGGTTCACTCGGACAAATCGAGTATTCAAACGATTCGAATGCCCCATAATCATCGTCTGGTCCGCCTGTATCGTAGAGCGTACCCGTACAATTGCTTACGGTTACATTAGAGATAAGTTCGGAAGAAAACTCGTCAATGCACAATTGGAATGTACCATCGCTGCCCGTAGTCGCGGCATTGATACGAATATAATAGGTTTCCGAGGGGTCAAGTGCCAACACATCGAGCGTTGTATTATTCGTACCTGCGTCGGCTTGCACACAAGTCAATTCGGCGAAGCCAGTACAATCACCGCGATAGACCGCGATTTGTGGCTGCTCCATCGTCAAGCCTATCACATCAACCGTTACATTGATAACACTTGCGGTGGTCGAGAAGGTAAACCACACGTCGTTTTGGTTACCATCCCAAGCTGGAAAACAAAATATTGGAATTCCAAATCCCGCACTCGTAGTGGCATCTGCGGTGGTAAATTCTTCTGCGCCCGAACAGTAGGCTTCTATCGAAGCAATATTGATGGCATCGGCACATTCGTCGTTAGCAGGTTGACTAAATAGGTTGGAATTGACCAGTAGGATAGTCAATAATAGCATCGTTATAGTTCTCATAATTAAGTTCAGGTTCAGGTTCAGGTTCAAGTTTAAGTCCGATTTGTCTTTATTTAAACTTTTAGTATCAGGAACAAAATAAACGTACATTCTCGACTTGTTATTTTTCCTTTACACTTCACCAAATTTTTCTTAAATACAGTGAGTATTCGTGTCAAATTTGGTTCGTCTAAAGAAAAAATAACGACGCGAAGAATGTACATTTATTTAATTACTGATACTCAGATAAATTATTCGACCAAAATAATTCATTTTGAATAATTAAAAAAGAAATGAGACAAATTTTGAATAATATAGTGCAATAAAGCTGTTAAATGGTGATATTTTGATGTTTATTCATGTTTAAAGTAGTAAATTTGACGTGAGACGAGAGAAATGAAAGACGCAAAAGGCATTATTAGGTATTGCCGTTTCTCTTGTTTTGTATTAGACTTTATTTAGAAATATTTTGTATGCAGCTAACATTGTCTTTTTCCGATACTCTTCTCCTATTTTTCGCTCCATACCGTAGGGTTTGCAGCTCAAAATGAGGCTCGATTATCGAAAAAATACAAAAGTTCCATGCATACAAAATATTCCTAAATAAAGTCTGTTTATTTAATGGGTTCTTTGACAATTTTTGCAAAAAAGAGAAATTAGCAAGTCTATTCTAATTTTAGGAAATTCTTGAACATTAGTTTTTCACGGGTGTTCCTCCCCCCAACCCCCTCCAAAGGGGGAGACTAACGCGAGTAGTTCTTCGCGAAGCGAAGAATCTCCCCCTTTGGAGGGGGTTGGGGGAGGAACACGCAAGGCACAAATCTTTAATTTTATTCTAATACAAAAGTTGTGAAAGAACCTATTTATCTAATAAAAATATTATGCAAAAAATAATTTTCACCCTACTATTAATGAGTGTTTTAAGTATTTCATTTGCCCAAAATTTGAATGTCGAATTATTTGATGTAGCCAATCGTGGCGACCAACGATATTCGGGTTCGTGGACTTATGTAGGGGCAAACGGCGCAGAGTACGCGCTCGTGGGTGCGTATACGGGTTTGGCGGCATATAGTATCGACGAAGCACCGATTACGGAAGTTGGTTTTGTCGGCGGTCCGGGTTCCAATTGGCGGGAAATCACCGTCGTAAAAGATCATGCTTACGTGACTACCGAAGGCACGGGCGGCGGGCAAGGGCTGCAAGTCATTAGCCTTGAATATCTGCCGGATAGCTTGCATTTGGTGCGGACTTATGGGAATTTCTTTTTTCGCGCACATATCCTACAAAGCGATGTGTATAATCCTGATTCCGAATATATTTATGTCAACGGTTCTACTACACTCGGCACGCCTACGGTAGATGGCGTGATTATTTTTGATGTGTCCAATCCTGCTGATATTCAGGTCGTTGGGGGCTATCATCCGTATTATATTCACGATTGTCATGTACGCGGCGATAGGTTGTATGCTTCAGCGATTTATGAGGGGACGCTTGATGTGGTTGATATTTCTGACAAGTCGAATCCGCAACTCATTACACGCATCAGTTATCCGACGCCTTTTACGCATAGTTCGTGGACTTCGCCCGACCACAACTACATATACGTATGCGATGAAGTGGACGGTTTGCCGATGCGAACTTTCGATATTTCGGATGTGGAAAATATCACAGAAATCACTCAGGCTCAATACACTGCCAACTCCGCCGCACTCGTCCACAACCCTTATGTACGGGGCAATTTTTTGTTTGTTTCGCATAATACGGAAGGTTTGCGAGTCTTGGATATTAGCCGCCCGGATGTGCCTGTCGAAGTGGGTTTTTATGATACTTATACAGGACCGAGTGGCGGATATAATGGCTTGTGGTCTGCCTGTCCTTTTCTGCCTTCGGGCAAAATTATTGGCGGCGACCGCAAGGAAGGTTTGTACGTCTGGCAATTCAATGATACCAAAGCAGGACATATTTACGGCATCGTGCGCGACGAGGTTTCAGGGGCTACGCTTTCTGCAACTTCGGTGACTTTGACAAATACCATTCTAACAGATTTGGACGGAAAATACGCCACAGGAGCTTCGCCCGGCACGTACTCAATGACTTTTGAACGGGCGGATTACGAACCTCAAATGGTAGAAAATATTGAGCTGCAATCTAATGACAGCCTTTGGATAGAAGTGGCATTGACGCCAATAGACGTGGGCGTAAACGAACCTCTATACGCCGATTTGATTGAGGTTTTTCCCAACCCGTTTGATGATAAAATTACGGTAGATGTTTCTAAATTGCCTATGTACGTAGAGCGATTTGTTTTATATGATTTGAACGGAAAAATAATTAAAACATTTGTTTTAAATAATTCATTATCAGGACAATATAATACTAACGAATTGAACGCAGGTATTTATTTTTATAAAATTTTAAATGAAAAAAATGAAATGATAAGTTATGGGAAAATGGTCAAATGAGAGGCTATGGATTTTAATCTGAAATCCGCTAATCTGCTCCCCGTGCGTGTAGAGAAAATTCATGAATTTTCTCTACACGCACGAACGGCGTAGTCCGCCCATTTTACGCCATTTTCCTCAAAATAATGTTCAAAAGTCATTCTGGTTTTTTTTAATATGCTCTAATATTTCAATTTGGCGAAGACATTGATAGGGATGAAAAGACAATAAACATTACATCTTGACTTGTTCTTTTTCCTTTATACTTCACCAAATTCTCCTTAAATAACCCGTTATTCGCGTCAAATTTGGCTCGTGTAAAGAAAAAAGGTTCTTTGACAAATCCCGTGATTTTTCGTTTTTCTGCCTCGCGATTGTTCGTCCCTTGCGTAAGGGATAGTAGGTGTTGTTTGAACGTAACGGAGCGATAGCGGAGTGGAGAGAGTGCCGGATAGCCCGACCCCCGACTGATAAGGAGGGGGATACGCCCAAATTTTTATTCACTTCACTGGATTTGTCAAAGAACCAGAAAAAATAACGGCGTGAAGATGTAACGTTTATTATCTTTTCATCGCTAAGGGATGAAAAGACAATAAACATTACATCTTGACTTGTTCTTTTTCCTTTATACTTCACCAAATTCTCCTTAAATAACCCGTTATTCGCGTCAAATTTGGCTCGTGTAAAGAAAAAATAACGGCGTGAAGATGTAACGTTTATTATCTTTTCATCCCATGTCTACTCCTTTCAACAAAAAAAAACGCTTCGGGGAAGCCCGAAGCGTTAAAAAATAAATTTTCATGCTTTTGTAGAGTGCTTTGTTTTACGTATTTCGCTTGACTAGTCCTACAATAAACAGTAAAACAACTGCGCCAATGACGGCAGTAAAAATAGAACCCAACATACCGCCTCCTGTAGAAACGCCAAGCTGACTGAATATAAAACCGCCGAGGAAACTACCGAGAATACCTACGATAATGTTGCCCACAACACCAAAACCACGTCCTTTCATGAGTTGACCGGCTATAAAACCGGCGATGGCACCGAGTGCCAACCAGATTAAAATATTTACTGGATCCATAATAATAAAAATTGATTAGTTAGAAAATATCGGATGTAAGATACATTAATTTGACTAATTCATTTTAATAGGTAACTAACTTTTAAGTTAAAGTTTATCAGAAATTTATAATAAAAAAATTGAATGGAGTGAAACAAGTTGCTTATATTCGCTTTGACGGAGAAGAATATCCGTACTACATTATGAAAAAAATACTCATACTATTCTATTTACTATGCCCCCTACTAATTTTTGCGCAAGAAGATGACGACGCCTTTAAAATACGCGAAATCTACGATATATCACTCACACAAGGCGATGCTTACGAAACGCTCGAACACCTTTGTACAAAAGTGGGTGGTCGCCTAAGTGGTTCGTCGGGAGCGGCGGCGGCAGTGGATTATGGCAAAGCCAAATTTGAGACGATGGGCTTTGATTCGGTGTGGTTGCAGCCTTGTATGGTGCCGCATTGGGAACGTGGCGATAAAGAAGTTGTGAAAATTGTTGCTTCACAAACCCTTGGTACGCAAGCCCTTAACGGAATCGCTTTGGGTGGTTCGGGGCGTTCGGGCAAATTGGGCGTGGCAGGCGAGGTCATCGAAGTACAAGGCATCGAAGAACTCAAAGCACTCGGCGCAGCGAAAGTACGCGGCAAAATCGTCTTTTATAATCGCCCGATGGATCCGCTTCAGGTGAGTACATTTGCGGCTTATGGGGGTGCGGTAGACCAGCGGGTATACGGACCCGAAGCCGCAATGGAACTCGGCGCAGTAGCTACCCTCGTGCGTTCAATGACGACCAAATTGGACGATGTACCGCATAGCGGCGTGACCTATTTTGAGGATAGAAGTAAGGCGATTCCGGCAGTAGCTATTAGTACAAAAGACGCCGAACTGCTAAGCACTTTATTGGAAAAAGAACCGGTGCGCGTATATATAAAAACGGACTGTCAATGGATGCCCGACAAGCTCTCTTACAATGTCGTAGGAGAGATAAAAGGCAGCACTTTTCCCGATGAAATTATTGTAGTCGGCGGACACCTCGATTCGTGGGATGTCAATCAGGGCGCGCACGATGATGGCGCAGGTTGTACACAGGCTCTGGACGTGATAAATACATTTAAAAAGCTGAAAATCAAGCCACAACGCACTTTACGTTGTGTATGGTTTATGAACGAAGAAAACGGTCAGGAAGGCGCGAAAGCCTACGCCAATTGGTCGAATGACAAAGGCGAAAAACACATCGCCGCCATCGAGTCAGATAGGGGCGGATTCACCCCACGCGGCTTCACAACAGAGGCAGACGAAGCAGTGTACAAAACACACATCAAAAAGGCTAAAAAATGGGATAAATTGCTCTCACCTTACGGCATTGTGATAAAGCCAAGCGGCGGAAGCGGAGCTGATGTGACGCGACTAAAACCGCAAATGGGTTTGCTGTTTGGTTTGCAACCGGATTCGCAGCGATATTTTGATTATCACCACGCACCAAATGATAATTTTGAGGCAGTCAACAAACGCGAACTCGAACTCGGCGCAGCCGCGATGTCTTCATTGGTCTATTTGCTGGATAAATACGGGATGTAATGATCAATGGTTAATGTATGATGATTAATCTAAAACTAAGGCATAAAAACTAAAAACAGCCACAACGAATACATTGTGGCTGTTTTATAATTATTAACGATTAATCATTATTTCTTCACCATAAACTTTTTAGAACGAGTGCCTTCTGCGTCTGTAATGATGTAGAAATATACGATGTTCTTCAAGCCATTGAGGTCAACTGTCTCGGTATAATCGCCTGCGGTTTTGTACGCATTGGTAATGGTGCGGACGATATTTCCGCTTCTATCATGCAATTCGATTTTTACGTTACCCGACTGATTTACAGTGTATTGCAGCGTATTGTTAGTCGCTGATGGATTAGGGAAAACCTTTATGCCTTGCGCTCTCCTACTTTTGCGCTCTGCTTTATTTACATCCATCAGTAGGAAAGCGACTTTATCGTTTTTACCTCTATGATGCCCTCTTTTTCCTTCGTTTCGGCTTCCTTTTTGCCCTTTTCCTTTGTGGTCGCGTTTTTCTTTACGTCCGGCTTTTTCTCCGTTTTTTTCCTTATGTCTGTCCCTGCCAAGCTCCTCTTTGATGTCACCAAAATACTTGTCTTTGATGCCTTTCATATCTCCTTCCCATTGCCCTTTTTCGTCTTTTACTTCGCCGAGCAATGTGGTGATTTGAGCATCGTATTTATCGGCAAGGGCTTTGGCAGCTTCATGCTTTTCAGCGTATTTATCTTTAATGGAATGAATTGCTTTACGCCCTTCATCGCCACCTCGTTTGCCTTCCCCTCTTGTGCCTTTATACTTACCTTTTACAGCTTTGATTTCAGCCTTTGCGGCTTTCATCGCTATGCGCAATTCTGCGATTTCGGCTTGGTCAGTGGCACTGATTTGTGGTTCGAGTTTTTTGCGTTGCTCTAAGAGTACAGGCTTGATATTCTCATCTTTATACACCTTCATCTCGTCTTTCATGGCAGATTTATCAACGCTTTTCATTTTGTTTCTATACGCTTCTCTTTTGGCTTTCTTTTCAGCTTTTTTTTCGTCAAGCGCAGCGACTTGTTCGGCAGTCAAAATCTTTTTAAATGCTGCTTCTTGTTCCTCACGGAGTTGGTGCATTTGTTCGCGTTTTGTATAGCGATCACTGTCTTTTTCGTCCAATGCTTCCATTTTTGTGCGGTAAGTTTCGCGCAACTCTTTTGCTTGTGCCTTTTGGGTATCCGAAAGATTAAGTGTTTCGATGAGGTGTTTCATGCCACCATGTCCGCGTTCTCCGCGATACCCTTTATGTTGGGCAAATGTAGGGGCAGTAAAGGCTATCGCCGCAAATAAGGCAAATAATAATTTTATATTTTTCATTTTTATAAATAATTTATTTGAAAATGCTTTACTTAAATATTAGGAATTGAATGACTACTTAGGGAAGAGGAAGAAAATAATCTACCCCAAATGAAGAAGTTATTTTTTTATATGTTTGGCTAAATTTGACGCGCATAGCCGAGCTACGTAAGAAAGATTTAGTGAAACATATAAGAAAAAGAACAATTCAGACGGGTAGATTATTTTTTTCGTCTTCCCTTAGTAATCGTTGTGATATACGATGATTGGACGACGAGGGCGTGGAAAGGTTTAATTTTATTTTTTTTTCCTTGAAACAACTGTTTTTTAAAAGAAATTGAATAAGTAACGATGAAAAAATAATCTACCCGTCTGAATTATTCTTTTTCTTATATGTTTCACTAAATTCTCCTTATCCCGAAACGAGTTCGGTACAGGCTGTAGCTCGGCTATGCGCGTCAAATTTAGCCAAATATATAAAAAAATAACGACTTTATTGAGGATAGATTATTTTCGGGTCTAAGACAAATTTTTAATTTTGGAGAAATCTTTCGCCTACTCCTAGCTTCTAAGTATCAGGAATTAAATAAATGTACATTCTTCGCGTCGTTATTTTTTCTTTAGACGAACCAAATTTGACACGAATACTCACTATATTTGAGGAAAATTTGGTGAAGTAAGTAGTGGGACAAAAATATCCTTACTTTTTGACGGTTTCTTTTTCCGCTATTTTTACCTACAAAAATCCTTACGTAGCGTAGGCTATGTGCGGTTTTTGTAAGAAAAAATATCGAAAAAATAATCACGTCAAAATTGTAAGCCTATTTTTGTCCCACTACTTATAAAGAAAAAAGAACAAGTCGAGAATATACATTTATTTTGTTCCTGATACTGGGTTCCTAAGTGAAAGAAAATAAATAACTTGCCCCATTATGCTTGTTCTTTTCCCTTCTAAAAAACACAAAAAATAGTTCCGTAGCTATGGCTATGCAACGATTTTTTGAATTCTTTAGAAGAAAAATTACGGCGCATTTTGGAACAATTTATTTAATTTCTTTCACTAAATCCACATTTTTTCAAAATATTTTAATGAATAAAAAAAATCATTCAATTATCTCAGAAATGTGTACACATTTGCGTGCTTTTCGTGTATTCGAGGCGGTATTGTGGTCTTTATTCTTTGGAATAATGACGGCAGTATTTGTATATCTTTTTGAAGAAAACACCCAATTTATCGCTACCGTTTTCGGCGGAACTTTCGCTGTTGCTTTATTGATTTTTTTACAAAAAAAAGCTTTAGGTAAAATAAATGAAAACTATATTGCTTCTTATCTCAATTTCAATTACCCGACATTAGAAAACAGTGCCGATTTACTCCTTTTAAATGAAAATAATTTACCTCACCTTGCTCAAATTCAACGTCAAAAAGTCGCCTTGTCACTAATCGAAATTAAACCTCAAATCAAACTGCCACATCAAGTAGAAAAAGCATTTTTTAGTTTCATTTTAATCAGTATAGCAGCCCTGAGTATTTTTTTATTGAAAAATAATTTTATTGAAAATAATGATTTTTTTACGGAAAATATTCCGACAAATAAAAATGAATCTATAAAAGATACTATCGTAGAAAAAACGGTTTACAAGGAAATTATTTTACAAAAAATAAAATTACATGCAACGCCCCCACCATACATGCGAACGTCGTCATTTACCAGCGAATCACCGAGCATCAAAGCCCCTGTTGATTCCGACATAAAATGGTCGCTTCGTTTTTCCGGTTCAATAAAATCCGGTTTTATTCGCTTTCAAAATGATAAAAAAATGCCTTTAGAAAAACAAAACCGTCGCAATTATACCGCTTCATTTACCCTAAAAGAAAACATAATTTATAACATAGAATATGCTGATAGACAGGGGAATGTAAAAACAACCGACTACTACAAAATCGAAGCTACGCCCGATTTTCCGCCCGATATTCGGGTAGAAGGCTTGGAGGCTTACGCTCAATATTTGTATGATACCTTACAAACCATTTCATTCGCTGCCAATGTAAAAGACGACTACGGCATCAGTGACGCACGAATGATAGCGACCTTGAGTAGAGGAGAGGGTGAAGCCGTCAAATTTCGCGATGATACGCTCTTTTTCAATCAAAATTTTGTCGAAAAAAATACGACATATCAATTAGCACATAAAATCGAATTGCACCAAGTTGGCATGCAGCCCGGCGACGAACTCTACCTCCACATCGAAGCCACTGATAACCGCCAACCCAAGCCCCAAACCGCCAAAACTTTCAAATACATCATCGCCTTTGCTGATACGACCGAAGTCGATTTTGAAATGGAAGGTAGCTTGGCATTAGACCGTATGCCCGCCTATTTTCGTAGCCAACGACAAATCATCATCGACACTGAAAAACTCATCGCACAAAAAGGTAAAATATCCGAAAAAGAATTTAACGAAACATCCAACGGAATAGCCGCCGACCAAAAGATTTTGCGCCTACGCTACGGCAAATTTTTGGGCGAAGAATTTGAGACCGTAATCGGCGCAGTCAATAGCGCAGCACCCGAAGATGAACACGACCACGAAAACCACGAAGAAGGCAAGCATGACAACCACGAAGGTCATGACCATGAAGCCCACGACCACGAAGAAGGCAAAGAACATGAACACGATGAAAACTGCGAACATCAGCATGAAGAAACGTCAGCACATCAGCACGTCAGCACGTCAGGACATGGGGGACACGAAGGACACGATCACGCTCAGCAACATGCGGACGGTGAAGCCGAAGACCCACTCGAACCCTACATCCACGCGCACGACCAGATGGAGGAAGCTACCTTTTTTGATGCCACGACAAGCGGTAAATTGCGCGCGGCACTCTCTAAGATGTGGGATGCCGAATTGCACTTGCGATTGAATGAACCGGAAAAGGCATTGCCATACGAGTACGCTGCCCTGAAATTGATAAAAGAAGTGCAGCAAGCCTCGCGTGTATACGTGGAGCGCATAGGCTACGATACTCCAGTAATAAAGGTGGCAGAAAAGCGACTGACAGGCGAACTTAATGATGCGATAAGTCTTTCACTATTAAGGGATAATGCGCCGAAAGATGCCTTTGTTTCTATGCGTCAAGCTGTTGATATTTTAGAGCGATTGAAGCAAGAAAATCGCCGCCCGAATCGCTCCGAAAAAGTCGTTTTGAATGATGCCGGTAATGAAATCGCTGCACTGGCACTGACGGGCGAAACGGGTTATTTTCGTACCTTGCGAGCGTTGAAAATATTGACGGAAAATGACCTCGAAAGTGCGTATTTGCAAAACTATTTATCGGATATTCAAGGCAAAATTTTACGAATATTGCCAGACACAAAAAGCGAACCGACCCAACGTACTTATCCCAAAAATCAACTCACGAAAATGTATCTAAAACAAATTCGATAATCAAAGTAGACCCTAGCGTAACACTTCTGGCTTGCGTCTGCATAATACCCGTAACGTAGAGAAAATTCATAAATTTTCTTTACATTACGGTGACGCAAGTCGGAGGCATTACCCTATGGTTTATTATGAATACACTAGACAACATATCATTCCTGACCAACGCCGCACAACGAGATGCCATACTCGCGGCGGCGGCATTGCTATGTGTGGTGCTGTTATTTTTTACAATTCGACGACAAGATAAACGGCGACTGTGGCTGCGTATTCCTGTGACGATTTTGGCAATTTTGTGTTTTCTCTTAATCGGATTGCGTCCCTACCAATTGGTGAATGAAAAGGCGTTTAAAGCGACTTTGTTGACGGCGGGTTTTGAGCGTGGTGTGGTGGATAGTTTGTTGGTGGAAATGCCTGATATTCAGTTGTTTTCGACGACTGCGGTGCTTGGCTTTGATAAGCAAGTGAGGCAGATTCCCGATGCGAATTATTTGACACGAAATGAGCCGCGATTGGAAGAGGTTTTTGTGGTCGGGAATGGTATTTCACCTTACGAACTCGCGGCTTTCGATAGCTTGAAAACAACTTTTTTATTGAATGAAATTCCCGAAGGAATTACGAAAATAGGCTATCGAAAAACGCTGTCTGTGGATGAGGTGTTCAGCGTTCAAGGCGAATATCAGCACACTAATGACTCGACATTTTGGCTGGTCTTGGAAGGGCAAAGCGGTGCAACAGATTCTCTGAAAATAGATGCCGCACAAAGCTATTTTTTCGATTTAAACCAAACTGTAAAAAAGAAAGGTCGCTACCTGTTTCACTTGGTCGTAAAAGACGCAAACGGGCGCGAACGTCAGCGCGAACATTTTCCTGTTTTTGTATTGCCGAAGGAGAAATTGAACCTTGTTATCATCAATCTCGCGCCTTCGTTTGAATCAAAGTATCTGAAAAATACCTTGTCAGACCGAGGGCATCGGGTGGCGGTGCGTTCTACTGTTACACGGGGTAAGTTTCGGACAGAATTTGTGAATCAAAACGCCGTAAATCTCAAGGAAATTAGCCGCGAACTGCTCGCTAAAACGAACGTTTTTATCAGCACGACAGCCGCATTAGAAAAAATGAATTCGAGGGAACTCAACGACATTCAAGCCGAAATAAAACGCGGAATGGGCTGTATTATTTGGGGCGATGATGCGGTGTTTGATTCCAAATTAACAAGTGGTCAAAAGCGGTTTTTTCTTAATTTTTCATTGATAAAAAGTCAAGAAAAAACAATGCAATTTATTGATAATCAAAAAACTACAAGCGAAAAATTTAATTTACCCGTATCAAAATTCTCATTTTCTTCAAAAGAAAAAACGTTCGCCGAAGGCGCAGCGGCATACACCCAAAAAGGCGAGGGCAGGGTCGCGCTTTTACGTTCCAATCAGACGTATAAAATGCGTTTGGATGGCAAAAACGAACTGTACGATGCCTTGTGGACAGAGATTTTAAGCACCACCAATCGCCCAAAAATAACAGGCGATACATGGACGGCAAATGACGGTGGTTTTGCCTTCACTACGCAGCCGATTGACCTTGAATTGACGACGACTACCGCCCCCCCAACCGGAGAAATCACCGACCCAAACCAGCAGTCCACCACTTTCTACCTCGCCCAACATCCGTACAACCCCGAACAGTGGCAAGGTCGCGCCCACCTACGAGAAACGGGCTGGCACACACTGTACACACGCAGTCGCCCACGCGACACGCACACGCTATACGTACACGATCACACTCACGACTGGCAAACGCTACAAATCGCTCAAGGCATCCGGGCCAATCACGCACATCAAGCCCAAAAATCGCCCGAAAATTTCCGAAAACCGACTTTACAAAAAAATGTCGTGCAACGGCTACCGCTTTGGTGGTTTTATATAGGTTTGCTGGTCTGTTGGACGGTTTTGTGGTTGGAGGAAAAGGTTTGATATGGTTAACGGTTAATAACAGACGCGAGACACAGAAGCGGTAGAATATTTTTGTATGTAAGTGAATTTTTTGCGCTCAAAATTTGTTATACTCTCATAAATAAGCGTATCTTTGCGTTCCGTTATTAGGGTTTAGGCGCGAGTTTATTTTTTTAAACTCAAACTTGTTCTTAAACTTGAACTTCTCTACCCATGTGACGGAATTGGTAGACGTGCTAGGTTGAGGGCCTAGTGTCCGATTATGGACGTGCTGGTTCGACTCCAGTCATGGGTACTTATAAGCGCAATTCATTTTTAATCAATGGGTTGCGCTTTTTTTATGCGGCTTGCCTCCTCGCCTGACATTTTGAAATGTCCGCCGAGTGGGGCTGGCTTGCGGTGAATCGTCGGGCATTTTTGGACATATCAGAAGATAGGGCTTTAAAGTCGAATTCATTTATAACTGTCAAAAGTTTTCTTGCTGCCAGTTTTGCGGAAATCCCATCTCTTTTAATTGTCCTTTAGGGCAAGTATTTATCAGTGTCAAAAGATTTTTTTTGAATGTACTTTCTGGGGCAATAATATTGATAACATAAGTCATTGCACACAAACTTGCATATAGTGGTTCTTTGACAAATCCGGTGATTGTTGGTTTTTGTGCCTCGCGATTGTTCGTCCCTTGCGTAAGGGATAGTAGGTGTTGTTTGAACTTAAGGGAAGAGGAAAAAAATAATCTACCCGTCTGAATTGTTCTTTTTCTTATATGTTTCACTAAATTCTCCTTACGTAGCCCAGCTATGCGCGTCAAATTTAGCCAAACATATAAAAAAAATAACGGCTTCATTTGGGGTAGATTATTTTCTTCCTCTTCCCTAACGTAGCGATAGCGGAGTGGAGAGAGTGCCGGATAGCCCGACCCCCGACTGATAAGGAGGGGGATACGCCCAAATTATTATTCACTTCACTGGATTTGTCAAAGAACCCATATAGTTTGTACGGATAAATTTGCTTATTGGTGCTGCAAATGTAATGCTACTGAATCACTAAGGACACCAAAGACTCGAAAACTAAACAAACGTAGAGGAAACAAAGTTCATATAAGTAATTAATAATGAGGATTTTACATTAACTTAGTTTTCTTTTTTCGCTAATTTAGTTCATGTTCTTAGTGCGCTTAGTGGTTTCAGCATTACATGTATAGGACTACCAATTCCTGATACTGAGACCAGTAGAAAGTTAAAGAAATAACTAATGTCAAATTTTTAGTATACGTAACTATGGTGGTGGAAGAAGTGTATATCAGTAGAGGGTGTAGGTTTTTTCTCCATCAAATTCCCCACCAAATAAGCCCCACCACATCATTTTACTCAAATTAAAAATGTAAGCATTTTGTAATAAAACTAAGAAAATATATTGAGGTTATTCTTTGGTGCAAAATAAAAATTTCAATTTAGTATATTTCGCGGATGTATAAGCTGACTTGTGAATATATTAAGCCTCGTATCAAATAAATGACATTTATCTGACTTCTAACCCGAAATAAAATACCTACATTTGAGTATTCTAATGAAAAAACCGAAGAATTGACTTTGTGCCGTTGACGATCAT
>Ga0209595_100174_pt1 | contig 21997 bp, 23 predicted proteins | sample Porto_4metaG_FD_187427 | JGI IMG/M metagenome (GOLD analysis project Ga0209595, IMG submission 187427) | Marine algal microbial communities from Porto, Portugal - Porto_4 metaG (SPAdes) (version 2) | ecosystem: Host-associated > Algae > Red algae > Unclassified | place: Portugal: Porto...
GGTAGCTGTATGCAAGATTATTGATTCAAGCAATTTGGCAGCAGAAGAAAAAAGTGATATTTTGAAACAAGGCAAAAAATTGACCGACGCATTTTATATGTTGGTGAATAATTGAAAATCAATAATTGAGTACCAACCGAAAATCCCTTATCTTTACAATCATTTTGATACAATATGATGCCCTTTGACGCATTTGAAGAAAATAGCAGAGGACGGAGAAAAGGCAAAAGAAGTGGGGCAGATTGCTTTGAGTTTGTGAGAAATGGGAAAATGTTTAATATATATAATTTTTTACGTAAATTGCTCCAAATTAAAGTGTAAAAGTGGAATTTTGAGAGTGTTTGTGTTTTGAAGTTTAATGCCATAAAAAATATGAAATATGAAAATAAAAAACTTGCGATATTGGCTTGTAGTCTTAGTAATATTGTTAATCGGAATAGGTTTATTGTATATAGATGAAGCTTTCGTTGGTGAAAACAATAAGTTGGTATCTTCAATCTTAAATAAAGCGGCAACCGCAGTTATAATAACGGGTCTCTTCTCTCTCCTAAATACGATAATACTAAGAAAGAATCTAATAAATCTCATTCACAATAAAATCAAGTTAAAACAAGGCATTGATGAAGTTGGCGTAATTGATCTATTCACAGATATTAGAGATATAGACTTTAGAGATTACTTCAAAAACTGTAAAAATGAAATTGATATATTACATGTTTATGGACAAACTTGGACATCAAATCATGAACAGGCAATTGTAGATGCTTTAAATAAAAAAAAGTGTAAGATTAGAGTGATTATTTTATCAGAGGAATCACCATTTATTAGTGGATTAACAAATTATTATGGCTACAATGAAGAACAACTTAGAAAAAAAATCAACGAAGTAAAAAATACATGGCAGAATATTCTGGGAAGAGTTAATGGTAAATCAACCAAGAAAAGGCTTAAAATTTACGAAGTAAATATGCTACCAGCTTATGCTCTATACAGATTTGATAATACTTTAATCAAAATTGATACAAGGTTAATTAGCAAAGCGAAAACGAAAGAATTAAATGCCTTGATTTGTATAGACAACGAATTTGATCCTTCGTACTTTAGCAATTACATGCGAGATTTTAATCTTCTATTATCAGACAACGCAACAAATGAATTATTTAAATAGTATGTCAATGAGTGCAAATAAAATACATATAACAAGGTCCGATTTAACTATTGACGAACTTAATAAGATAATATCTCAAGACGAGTATGTTTCAATTGATACGGAAACTACTGGTCTTAATAGTAATAGTTCTGACATTAAATTAATTCAAATTGCATCTAATGAAGAATTCTACTTACTAAGAATTGATAGAAGAAAGAGCTACCCTAATTTGGAATCTTTATTAGCAAACAATGCATTGAAAAAAATATTTCACAATGCGATTTTCGATTTGAGATTTTTAATTAAAGATTTTCCAGAAGTCAAATTTGAGAATATAATTTGTACTAAAATATCAGAAAAAATCTTAACCGAGAGTAAGGATAATACTTCCTTAAAATTCCTCGTTGAGAAATATAAAGATATTGAAATGGATAAGACAGAAAGGTTATCTAATTGGAGTGCATTAAATTATTCCAGAAATCAAATTAGATACGCTGTTGAAGATATTAAGTACTTGAAAGAGATATGGATAAAGCAAAAAAAGAGATTACTGAAGCAAAAGAAATACGATATGACAATTGATAGCTTCAATTTTATTACGACTCAAATCAAATTAGAAAAACTAAATTTAGAAAACGTGTTTAAATATTAGACTTTATTTAGAAAAAAATTGTATTTGCGCGCACGCGCGTCTAAGAAAAATTCCTGAATAAAGTCTATTGAATATAAAATAGCACACTCCCAATCAAAAACAACCAACACAATACACACAATAGAAACAACAAACAAAGAAATCCCCACCACCTCGCCCAAAGTTGGATGATTTTAAAAAACAAAAAATATTTACATATGATGAAATCATTTAGAAATTGGACGCGACAGGAAATTGCGGATAAATTTGGTTTGGATGTAAAAAGTTCGTGTCAAAAATTAGATAGTTGGTTGGAAGTAAGTGGTAATATTCCTAAAGCAATTGAAATTGAACTAAAAAGATTGCAGTCCAAACTGAAAGAAAATGTCGATACTTGGAACGAACAAGAGTTAATCATCAAATTCATAGCCTTATTGATAGATAAAGTCGATTACGACAGCGCAGATTTCAAATCATTCGCCAATAGAAGACTGAAAGGTGAGATAGACGGTGAGGAAATTGCCGGCGAAGTTGATTTAATGATAGCTTCCGGAAAATTTGAACCTAAGAAACCTTATTTTTGTCTCCACGAGTATAAGAAGGAAAAAGGAGTCGATAATGACCCTTTAGGACAATTAATAATTGCGATGATGACGGCTCAAGCATTGAATAATAATCAATTTCCGATTTACGGTGCTTATGTGATGGGAAGAAATTGGTTTTTTCTTACACTGGAAGACCGAAAATATTGTATAAGCGATGAGTTGGTAGCAACACGAGAAGACATATTTACAATATATGAAATTTTACAAAACCTAAAGGGTATTATTAAGAAAATAATAGCAGAAAAAAATAGTATATGACATACACAATAGAAAGAGCAGACAAAGAAATTCTCATCAAACTCCCGTTAGGTTCCACACCAAAGCAAGTGCAGAATATGCTCAACCTTTTGCGGTATTTGGAGTTAGGTCAGAGTAATAAAATCACCCAAGAGCAAGTCGATGAACTTGCTAAAGAAACCAAAGAAAAATGGTGGGGGGAGAACAAGCACAGATTTGAAGGCGTTGACGGATTTCAAAACTAAAACAAAACAAACATGATAATAGCCAATCCGATATACGACGTAGTATTCAAGCGACTCATGGAAAACGAGCGTGTAGCCAAGTTTTTCATTAGTACGATGTTGGATAAAAAAGTAGAATCTGTGGAAATGAAACCGCAGGAAATGACTTATGACGACGAATTGATTGGCATACGTTTGTTTCGCTTAGATTTTTTAGCCATTATAATAGATGAAAACGGCGAACCACAAAAAGTATTAATCGAAATACAGAAAGCTAAAAACGAAATTGACTTAATGCGTTTTCGCAATTATCTTGCGGAGCAATACAAAAAGGAAGACACCGTAGATGATGAAAAAATCGCATTGCCTATTACGACCATTTACATACTCGGCTTCAAACTACCGGAAATAAAAACCGCTTGTATTAAAGTAGAAAGACAATATAAAGACTTGATTAACAATAAAATAATTGAAGCTAAAAGCGAATTTGTAGAAAAACTAACACATGACAGTTACGTTGTTCAAGTGAGGCGCATTACTGGCAAATACAAGTCAAGATTAGATAAATTACTAAGCATATTTGAACAAAAAAACTTTACAGACGATACAGAAGTTATAAAAGAATATAATTACAAAACAGACGTAGAAGAAGTCAAATTAATGACAGACATTTTATATCATTCGGGTGCTGACCCTGCAACGAGAAAAAGAATCGAAGCCGAGCGCGAAGCATGGCGCACGTATGAAGCAATGTATGGAAGAAAACTCCAAAAACTTCAAAAGCAATTAGAAGAAAAGGATAAAGCAATTGGCGAAAAAGATAAAAAAATTGACGAAAAAGATAGAGTACTTAATGAAAAGCAAAAAACATTAGAGCAGCTACAAAAACAAATACAAGACTTACAAAATAAATTAAAAAATAACTAAATACAATGTCAATACAAAACGGCACAGCTACCATCCAAAAAAACGCCAAGCAAGACCGCTTTCGCGGGCACGACTACTACAACATTGACGACTTGCTCGACACCGAACACATCCTCGTGCGCGATGCAGTACGCGAGTGGGTCAAACAAGAAGTCTCGCCCATCATTGAGGAATACTCAGAACGTGCGGAAAACCCACGTCACTTAGTCAAAGGATTAGCGGAAATAGGCGCATTCGGTCCCAGTTTACCGGCGGAATACGGCGGTGGCGGCATGGATGAAATGTCCTACGGACTCATCATGCAAGAATTGGAACGCGGCGATTCGGGAGTACGCTCGGCAGCATCCGTTCAGGGGTCATTAGTCATGTATCCGATATACCGATTTGGTTCGGAAGAACAACGCAAAAAGTACCTGCCCAAGCTCGCCAGCGGCGAATTTATCGGCTGCTTCGGACTCACCGAACCCAACCACGGTTCCGACCCCAGCAACATGATTTCCAACTTAAAAGACGACGGCGACAGCTACATCCTCAACGGCGCAAAAATGTGGATTACCAATTCACCAATAGCCGATGTCTGCGTCGTATGGGCGAAAGACGAAGAAGGCGTGATACGCGGAGTCATCTTAGAAAAAGGCATGAAAGGCCTATCTGCGCCCGAAATTCACGGCAAACTTTCCTTACGTGCCTCCTGCACAGGCGAATTGGTTTTTGAAGATGTGCGTGTACCAAAGGCAAACGTACTGCCCAATGTCACAGGCTTGAAAGGACCACTTTCTTGCTTATCCAAAGCCCGTTACGGTATCGCTTGGGGAGCGATTGGTGCGGCGATGGACTGCTACGATTCCGCATTGCGCTACTCACAGGAGCGCGTCCAATTTGGCAAACCCATCGGACAATTTCAACTGACACAGAAGAAGCTCGCCGAGATGATTACCGAAATCACAAAAGCGCAACTCCTCGCATGGCGACTCGGCGGACTTGCCAACAAAGGCAAAGCCACCCCCGCCCAAATCTCAATGGCAAAACGCAACAACGTACATATCGCATTACAGATCGCACGCGAGGCACGTCAGATACACGGCGGCATGGGCATCACCAACGAATACCCTTGCATGCGCCACATGATGAACCTCGAAACCGTCCTCACGTACGAAGGTACGCACGACATTCACTTGCTCATCACGGGCATGGATGTCACAGGGCTAAATGCGTTTAAATAAGACAGTGGACGACTGACGATAAACGGTGTAACCACGAGGTCGGACGCGAGATTTATTTCATGTAGTTCTTTTACAAATCCAGTGGTGAACATATTAATTCGGAATTGACCATTAATTGGGCAGCACTGTTAAGTGCAAAATATTGGTAGCTTTTTTAGGATGAAAATTTCTTTCACTAAGGGATGAAAAGATAATAAACGTTACATCTTCACGCCGTTATTTTTTCTTTACACGAGCCAAATTTGACGCGAATAACGAGTTATTTAAGGAGAATTTGGTGAAGTGTAAAGGAAAAAGAACAAGTCAAGATGTAGTGTTTATTATTTTTTCATCCCTAAAGGCTCGTTTGACGTATTTTTATTGAAAAACTCTACCAATATTTGACCTCTAACGAGGTCATATAACATTTTGCCCAATTAATGGTTAATTCCGTATTAATTAGGGCGTGCCCCCCTCCTTATCAGTCGGGGGTCGGGCTATCCGGCACTCTCTCCATTCCGCTATCGCTACATTACGTTCAAACAACACCTCCTATCCCTCACGCAAAAAAACAAACCAACAGACGAAAAAGGAGAAAAAGAACAATTCAGACGGGTAGATTATTTTTTCGTCTTCCCTTATTTAAATCCCAAACATTCCCTTACTTTTACGTTGACAATGCTTAAATATTTTATCTCCATTCAAGCATTTCAACATTTCAACAATTAAGCATTGTTTTCAATGAAAATACTCAACATCGTAGGCGCACGACCCAATTTTATGAAAATCGCCCCCCTACATCGTGCCTTTCAACAACACTCGCACGTTGAATCCAAAATCGTACACACCGGTCAGCACTACGATGAAAAAATGAGCAACATCTTTTTCAATCAGCTCGAACTGCCCAAGCCTGACTATTTCCTTGGCATTGGCGGTGGCACACATACGCAGCAGACTGCCAAGATAATGATGAAATTTGAGCAGGTGGTCAATGACGAAAAACCGGATTTGATTCTCGTCGTTGGCGATGTCAATTCGACCGTAGCCTGCACGCTCGTAGCCGTCAAAATGGGCATTCCGCTCGCGCACGTAGAGGCAGGCTTGCGTAGCGGCGACCGCACGATGCCCGAAGAACTCAACCGACTGATGACCGATGCTGTAGCCGACTACCTTTTTGTGACCGAACAAAGCGGCATGATTCACCTCGCCAAAGAAGGCACACCCGACGAAAAGATATTTTTTGTGGGCAATGTGATGATAGATTCGCTAGCATATTTTCGTCAAAAAGCAGCCGCGAGTGACATCCTAAAACAAGCACAAACGACTGAAAAAGAGTACATTCTAATGACCATGCACCGCCCTGCAAATGTCGATAACAAAGCAGGCTTAGAAAGCATTTTGCAAATCATAGAAGACGCCACGAAATACAAAAAAGTCATCTTTCCGATGCACCCGCGCACCTCCAATAATATCAAAAAATTTGGTTTGGAAGACAGGTTGAGTGCTATCCAAAATTTTGTTTTAATGGGTCCGCAGGGCTATCTCCAATTCCTCAAATTGATGGCAAATGCCGCGCTCATTATCACCGATTCGGGCGGTATTCAGGAGGAGACGACTTACCTGCAAGTGCCTTGCCTGACCTTCCGCGATACCACCGAAAGACCTATCACCACCACACTCGGTACGAATCAACTTTTAAAAGACCTCAACCCACAAACCGTACACGAAAAGATGGTCGAAATACTGAATGGCAAAGCCCGAAAAGGCGTTGTGCCGCCGCTTTGGGATGGTCATGCCGCAGAGCGTATCGCGGAAATTTTAGTTAGTAAAATCACAAAATCATAGAAATACAATGTAGGGACAGGGCATGCCCTGTCCCTACATTGTTGTGATGCAGTGTTCAAGGGAAAATGAAAAAAATATTCCTCTATTACCACACACTCAAATACCTGAAATCCAAACAGGTACGCTATCGTGTATACTACATGCTACGTGCGCGATGGCGTAAGTTGACCAAGTTTAAATATGATTTTAATTCCGAAAAAATATGTACAGTAAATTCTCTGACGCTCCTTCCTTCCATTCAAAATTACACCTCATTTTTTCCAGATAATACGTTTTCTTTTTTGAATTTGGAAAAAACATTTAGTAACGAAATTGATTGGAATTATAATGAATATGGCAAATTGTGGACGTATAATTTAAATTATTTTGAATATTTAAATCAAAAAGAAATTGACCCTGAAATTGGCGTACAACTTATCCGTAATTTTATCAAAAAAATAGATACTGCAAAAGATGGTCTCGAACCCTTTCCTATTTCTTTACGGATAATAAATTGGGTGAAGTTTCTTACAGAAAATAATATCCAAGATCCGGAAATCGACCAATCGCTCTATATTCAGACCGAAATTTTAATGGGTAAATTAGAATTTCATATTTTGGGCAATCATTTATTGGAAAATGGCTTTGCACTTCTTTTTGCGGCGTATTATTTTTCGGATGAAAAATTTTATAAAAAATCTACCGCTATTTTACAATCTCAATTAAAAGAACAAACGCTTGCAGATGGCGCACATTTTGAGTTGAGTCCGATGTATCACTGTCTGATGTTGTACCGAGTTTTGGACTGTATAAACTTGGTTGATAGAAATACTTTACATCTTGAAAATGAAAGCCATTTATCGGAATGTTTACACGAAAAAGTAGCTTTAATGTTAGGCTGGCTTCGCCAAATGACTTTCCAGAATGGCGACTTTCCTCGCCTTAATGACAGCACATCGGGCATCGCCCCTACGTCAAGCGAATTATTCGATTGCGCTGCCCGTTTGAATGTAACAACCAAGACCGTAGCTTTAAAAGAAAGTGGCTACCGTAAATTTCAATCCACTGATTATGAGTGTATTGTGGATATTGGGCATATTGGACCGGACTACATTCCCGGTCACGCTCATTCGGATACGTTCAACTTTGTCATTCATGCAAAAGGACAACCTTTTATCGTTGATACTGGGATTTCAACCTACGAAAGCGGCGATAATCGACAGCGTGAACGAAGCACTTCCGCACATAATACAGTACAGGTTGGCGAGGTGGAGCAATCAGAAATTTGGAGTAGTTTTAGAGTAGCCCGACGCGCTAAAGTTATAGATTTAAACGAAACTAAAAGTACGATAAAAGCCTCACACACAGGCTACGCGCGTACAGGCGCGACGCACGAGCGTGAGTTTGTGTTTTCTGAAAAAAAAATTGTCATAAAAGATAATATTAACACGAAAAAAAATACGTCAGCGAAAGCATTTATACACTTCCATCCATCTATAAAAGTCGAAGTAAAAGGCAAAACCATTCACACAAATCTCGGAAAAATTCAATTTGAAGGTAGCGAAAGCATCGAACTGACGTCTTATATGTATGCAAAAGGTTTTAATGATAGGGTAGAATCTCGCAAAATTATTATTACCTTTGAAAACGACAGTTTAGAGACTCGAATTTTAATATGAAAATCCTTTTTATTTCTGACAATTTTTTTCCCGAAGTCAACGCACCCGCTACACGGACGCATCAACATTGCCGCGAATGGGTAAAGCAAGGTGCAGAGGTAACGGTTATTACTTGTGTACCTAATTTTCCACGCGGAAAAGTTTATGAAGGCTACAAAAACAAACTGTATCAGGTCGAGGAGATTGATGGAATCCGTGTGATTCGCGTGTGGAGTTATATTGCTGCCAACAAGGGTTTTTATAAGCGAACCTTGGATTATATCAGTTTCGCTTTCATGGCTTTTTGTGTAGGTGTTTTTCGGAAAACAGATGTGATTATCGCGACCTCTCCACAGTTTTTTGCAGCAGTCGGCGGTTGGTTTTTGAGCTTCTGTAAACGCAAGCCGTGGATTATGGAAGTACGTGATTTGTGGCCCGAATCCATCAAGGCTGTGGGCGCAATGCAAGAGGGGCGCATGTATCGAATGTTGGAACGAATGGAGTTGTTCCTGTACCATAAAGCTACTAAAATCATAGTGGTTACAGATAGATTTAAATATAATTTAATAAATAGAGGTATTGCCGCTGAGAAAATTAATGTGGTCAAAAATGGAGTTGTTCTGGACGAATATATGCCACAGCACTCTAATGTGATATTGCGTAAGCAATTGGGTATAGATAAAAAATTTGTGTTTACCTATCTCGGAACTCACGGCATGGCACACGGCTTAAATTTTATATTAGAATCAGCCGCTAAAATTAAAAATGAAGAGGATGTTCATTTTCTATTTATCGGCGATGGTGCGGAGAAAAATAACCTCATTGAAATACAGAAAAAATTGATATTGAACAATGTAACTTTACATCCGCCTGTTGCAAAAAAAGATGTACACAAATATATCTCTGCTTCGGATGTTGCACTGGTTTGTTTGAAAAAATCGGATACTTTTAAATCTGTCATTCCATCTAAAATATTCGAAAATGCAGCTATGCAATGTCCTATTTTGCTAGGTGTGCAGGGCGAATCTCAACAAATTATAGAATCCTACAATGCAGGAGTGTGTTATGAGCCGGAAAATGAGCAGGAATTTATCGAAAAAGTGATACAAATGAAAAATAGCAACGGCGAATATAAAATGTATCAGCAGGGTTGTGAGCGATTGGCGAAAGATTTTAGTCGAAAAAGACTTGCCGAAAAAATGTTAGATATTATTAAAAGCGTTGTCACAAAATAAATACCTTTTTGAAGCAAAAAAAAATACTCATTACAGGCGGTTCGGGTTTTATCGGCTATCATTTTCATTGTTATATGAATGAGCATCAAATCGTGAATTTTGATTTGGTAGAACCCGATTTTGACTACCAATCCATCTACCATAAAGGCGATGTACGCGAGTCATCGCAAGTTGATGAGGTCTCATCAAAATACGACATTGATTGCATCATTCATTTGGCTGCCGAACATAAAGATTTTGGTATTTTGGAGGCAGATTATTTTCGTACCAATGAATATGGCATAAAAGTGCTGACCGAAGCTGCAACAAAGCACAATATTAAGAATTTTGTGTACTACTCTTCGGTAGCAGTTTACGGTCAACATAAAGCACCTTCTGATGAAAACACATCGCTTGCACCCGACAACCCTTACGGTGCTTCCAAGCAAGCAGCGGAGCAAATCTTGAATCAGTGGAGTGAAAAAGATGGTAACCGTAAAATATTGATTATCAGACCAACTGTAGTGTACGGTGTGCGCAATTTTGCAAATATCTATCGACTAATAAAACAGATAGATTCCGGTTTGTACGCCAACGTCGGCGAGGCAAACAACATAAAATCTATCGCTTTTGTGGACAACCTTGTACAAGCCATGCTCTACCTCATGCAAGATATGAAAACGGGTATTTCAACCTATAACTATGCCGATGAAAAACAGATGAGTACGCGAGAAATTGGGCAAGTTATTTCCGCTGCATTGGGCAAAAAACAACCCATGACACTGCCTTACGGATTGATGTATGCGATGGGTATTCCTTTCGATATTTTAATAAAATTGACAGGAAAAGACCTACCGATTTCGACCAATCGAATCAAGAAATTATGCACTGAAACTTACCATAAAGCCGACAAGATACGCACCGCAGGATTCAAACCAAATTATGATAATAAATATGGTTTAGAAAGGATGGTCGAGTGGTATTTACAAGAAAAAAATAAATGAAAACGCCGCGCGTCACGATAGTTACGGTTTGCAAAAATGCAGTCGATACGATTGAAAAAACGATAAAAAGCGTTGTCACACAATCCTATCCAAATATCGAATACATTATCATCGACGGCGCATCGACAGACGGCACGCAAGGCATTATCAAAAACTACGAAAAACAGATTACATATTTTCAAAGCGAACCCGACAAGGGCATATATGACGCCATGAATAAGGGCATCCGACTCGCAACAGGCGATTGGATTAATTTTATGAACGCAGGGGATTATTTTTGTGATGAAAATGCGGTGGGAAAAATAATTTCACACGTAGAGACGCAAAATTTTGTGTCTCTACGTGTGAAATTATTGTATTGCGATGTTTTTGTGCAAAGAAATAACGAATTAAATATCCGAAAACACAAACTCATTTTCCAATATGGTTTATACAACAATATATGCCATCAAGCCGTATTCTATAATTTGAAAAAATTGGGTATTCTTCAATTTGATACGCAATATAAAATATCCGCTGATTTTGATTTTTTATTGAAATTGGCGACTAAAGAGAAAGGTAGATTTTACCAGCATATTCCCGAACCTTTGGTCGTATATCAAAGCGGCGGACTATCTGAAAATCAAGCATTAAAGGCACTCGAAGAACGAAAAACACAATTTAAATCACACATCAAAAATCCAGTTATTAAATTTTGGAATCAAGTCAATCTGTATCGTCAAATTCGCAAAAAGTTCTAATACTTTCGTTGGGGCGTTATGGCGGTTGCGTGCGTTATGCGACGGAAATTGTTAACGCGATGGAGCTTGATTACGAGGTGTATGTGTCCAGTTATTCTGAAGAAAAAGTTCCGAAAATACATCGAAAAAATCTTACCTACAAATCTAATATTCAATTCCTGTTTAGCCTGTTTACTGTCTTTCCTCTTTTATGGTTAAAAATTCTCTACGGACTTCTTCGCGGTCGATATTCGGCAGTTTATTTTCCATACAAGCATTATTGGAACCTATCTTTTTTGTGGCTATTTAAATTATTTAGTAAAAAAACTGTGATGACGGTACACGACGGTATTTTGCACGAAGGCGAAGAAAATCGCTTGCAGCAAATCCTCCTCAATCAGTGCATCAAACACGCCGACGAATTGATTTTTCTAACAGATTTTGTGCGGAAAAATGTGCAGGCAACTATCGGGTTTACAGCGAATTATACGATAATCGAACATGGTATGTTCACGGATTGCGTACACATGCAGGGGCGTACACATAAGCATAAGCCGCGCTTGCTTTTCCTCGGACGCATCGGCAAATATAAAGGTGTAGAAATGCTCGCCGAAGCCGTCAATCAACTACTTGAAGATAATTATGAAAGCCTGACGATTGCAGGGAAAACCTTGTACGATTTGGAAATTAAAACGGAAAATCCGAAAATAATTTCATTGGATAAATGGTTGAATGATAATGAGGTATCACAACTTTTAAAAGAAAGCGACATCCTTATTTTACCTTATAAAGAAGCCTCTCAGTCCGGTGTCATTCCGATGGGCGTAGCGGCGGCGATTCCGATGGTCTGTACGCGAGTCGGCGGTTTGCCCGAACAATTGAAGGAGGATGAAGCCATACTTGTAAAGCCGAATGTGGAAGCATTGAAAAAAGGAATCAGCCGACTAATTTGTGACAGCGATTTATACGAAAATTTATCAAAAAAAATGCTGAAAAAGCAATCGGAATTAACATGGAAAAGCATTGCGAAGCGCATCGAAAAAGTTATTTCTAAGTAATAAAGATAGCAGACATTTTCAAAATGTCAGGCATCAAGGCATTCCAAGTATTGCGTATAAATTTTCTCATAAACAATTTGATTTTGAAAACGTTCCTCTGCCAATTTTCGACTATACGTACCCATTTCTTCCAAATCTTTTCTGACTAATACTTTCCGTAGTGCATTTTCTGTTTCATCTACCGATTTTGGAGGAATGAGATAACCGTTTTTTCCATCCTCTACAGTCAGCCGGCAACCAGGCATATCCGTCGTGATGATGGGGACGCCCGTAGCCAGCGTTTCGAGTACAGTACGTGGCACTCCTTCGCGATAATAACTCGGATAAACATACACATCCGTAGCCGCCAAAATCTCCGAAATATCACTACGCAATCCTAAGAAAGAAATTTGCGAATATGCTTTGTATTTTTCAATAAATTCTTTGGATATAGATTCAGGATTTTCATTATCTATTTTTCCCACAATTAGAAGGTGAAGCGAAGGGAAATCATTAAAAAGTCGTTCGCTGGCTTTGATGGTTTCGCGAACGCCTTTTTGCCACACTAAGCGACTGATAAATGTCAACACCGTTTTGCCCTCAATGCCCAACTCGCGTTTAATTTTTTCAATATCATAATTGCGCTTGTCAAAACGCTCAATATCGACCCCGCTACCTTCAATTACACAGTGTTTTTTACGAAAAAAACGGGTCAACCAAAGGTCATTTTCATCGTCAGGATTTTGAAAAATGAGGCGATCAGCAATTACAAAATTCAATAGGAAAATACAGCGACTGACAAAGCGTAAAAAACGAATTTTGAGTGTATTTTTATATGTAAATGCAACGCCGAGCCCCGTAATATGCAGTACTAATTTTATTTTTCTCAACAATAATTTACCCAATGTCGCATAGAAATTAGGTTGGAATTTAAAGGAATGAATAAGGTCAAATTTATGCGCCTTAAACAAGCGGCGAAACAGTAAAATACTTTTCAAATTGGACAACGGACTCTTCGTATTTCTATCGTAAGGATAAGTCAAAATTTGTATGCCTTTTTCACTAATATCATCATAATATTTTGTGACATCATTTTCTGGTAAAAGGGCAAAAACTTCATGCCCTTTTTCTATGAGAAAAAGCCCTAATTGCAGCCGAGAAATAACAAACTCGGCTGTCGTATGTTCTATCAGTAAAATTTTTTTGCTCATCGGTCACGAAGTTAGAAACCTTTGTCGAATTACAAGATTTTTAGGTGAACAATTCGGTATCTTTGATGAATTTTATTTATAAAAAAGTTACGAAAAATGGCAAATACAACCTTATGGACGGGTTCAGATAAATATATATGCGATGGCGAACTCGCGCAAGCATTCCACATGTCGCGTGTGTTGGGAATGCCGCTTTTGATTGAAGGCGAACCGGGAACGGGAAAGACGGAATTGCCGCTACAATTTGCGCGCGATTTGGATTTGGAAATGTTTGTCTATCCGGTTGGGTCGAAAAGTTCGGTGGAGCAATTTGTAGCGAAATTTGACCACGTAAAATACCTCCGCGACTCCCAAATCGAAGTCCTCAACGCCCAACGCGACGAAAAAGGATTGGACAAAAAACTCTCCACAGGTGGGCGCAGCACTGAGCGTTTGGACGATTACGTGTTGCTCGGACCGGCGGCAAAAGCCTACTCCACGCCCAATTCTGTTTTGCTGATTGACGAGATTGACAAAGCACCGCGCGAGTTTCCGAATGACCTTTTATACGCACTCAGCCACCGCAAATTTGTGTTGCCCGAATCAGGGCGCACCATCGAGGCTGGCGAGGACGATATGCCCGCCATCGTGATTACAAGTAATCGCGAACAGGAGTTGCCAACGGCGTTCAAAGGGCGTTGTGTGTACCACTATATTGCATTTCCACCGCCAGAAATGATGCACGAAATTGTACAAAAACATTTCCCGAAAACGAATGAAGAAATCGTTGATCGTTGTATCAATTTGTTCTACAAATTACGCGAATTGCGGCTCGAACGTGCGCCTTCTACTCGCGAATTGTTGAGTTGGTTGAAGTATTTAAATACCTTTAAAAAGAATGAAGCGATAGAAAAAGTCGTGCGCTTGGACGGTATGGGGATTTTGTTGAAAACAGAGACGGATTTGAAAATGGTGCAGCGTGTGAAGTTGAATTGAGGTCGCAGCGATTTCCTTTTGTTGTTTTTGATGCTGTTTTTTTGTATTTTTGAAGAAATAAGGGAAGAGGAAGAAAATAATCTACCCCAAATGAAGCGGTTATTTTTTTTATATGTTTGGCTAAATTTGACGCGTCCCGAATGCTTTTGGGATAAGGAGAATTTAGTGAAACATATAAGAAAAAGAACAATTCAGACGGGTAGGTTATTTTTTTCGTCTTCCCTAACTAAAACAATTTATTATGACCGTAGCAGAAGCATATAGCGAAGTTGCAGAAAGATTGGCGAGGGTAAATCCGTTGGAAATTTCAAATTTACCGTCTTTAGAATCTATGTCAGAACGCGTAGAAGAATTGGTTTATAAGAAAAAAGATGGTAATATCAGTGTAGATGAGACAGTAGAATTGGAGCGTTACCTGTCCTTGGATTTGTTGATTAGTTTGGCGAAAACGAAGGCAAAAGATATGGTTACGATTGGCGATAACGGACATTCCTCTGTGAGTTACAATGAGAAAGAACGAGCGTTGATTGGGCAAGCACAAGAAGGTTTACCCAAAAATAAATGGCAGCGTTTCCTCGAATTAGAAAACAAACAGCGAGCAGAAACGATTATTAAGTCGGAAATGGAGGAATTGCTACAATTGAGTGATATGCTTGAGGTGAAAGATTCAGAACGCATTGAAGCGATGATGAAATTAGCTGATATATGGAGTATTTCATTAGAGGAAGTAAAAATTAAATTGAATATCCAAACACCCGAATTATATGTCTGGTAGATACGTTTCCGTCATAATCAGGCACAAAGTATTTGCCCGTGCAAAAGGACGCTGCGAGTACTGCCGATGTTCTGAGGAATATGCCTTGCATACATTCCATGTGGAACACATACATCCGTTTAGTAAAGGCGGTAGAACAATACTGGAAAATCTCGCATTGGCTTGTGACGGTTGTAATAAGAGAAAAACAAACAAAATACTTTTTATCGACTCGCTACATGGTGAACCTGTTGTCATTTTCAATCCAAGAACCGACAATTGGCACGAACACTTCAAATGGAGTGACGATAGCCTTCAAATGATTGGACTAACTGCTATCGGACGAGCGACGATTGACTGCCTGAAACTCAACCGCAAAGGCGTAGTCAATTTAAGAAGACTCACCAAATTGGACGGCGAACATCCACCAAAAGACTAGTCAACTAACAGTAACACGAAAACACTATAACACAGTAACACGAGTTTTATGTTTCAAAGCCTACCACATACATTTCGCAAGCACCACATCCAAGCTGATGTGCGAGTCTTGCTGCAGTTGCGTCGCGCGATAGAGAAGGGATTGGTCAATACGACGGGCGATTTATACGTCGTATTGAAGGGCTTGCTGACCAATGACCCGAAGGAATTTGGACCATATACGACCGCATTTTACGAGTATTTTTTGGATGTAGAAATTGGTAAAGGCGAGAGCCTCGAAACGGCACTCCTACGCTCCCAAACCTTTCAAGACTGGAAAAAAGAACGCATTGACGATGACCTTATTCCCGATATTAAAGACTTGATAGACCGATTTTTAGACGAAGTGCATCTCACGACACTTGACATCAAAAAAGTAATAGACGGCGCGGATATTCTCAACCAAGACAATCCCGACGCACCCGATACCCAAACGGACGAAAACCCCGAAATACCCACCAATCTCGACAAAGCCGTAGATTACAGCAACATCCCCTTAGAAGAAATTTTGGAACGCATGAAGCGCGTGGCGCAGCAGCAGCGCGAACGGCATTTTGGCGGCAGTCATTGGATAGGTAGCGGCGGCACATCGCCTTATGGCAACAACGGTGCAGCTCCCGGCGGCGTGCGTACAGGCGGCACAGGCGGCGGCAAAATGGCGCGTGCCATACTCAACGACGCCAAATTTTTCCCCGTCGATACCCACAGCATCCTCAAAGACGACAATATCGACGCTGCCCTCGCAGCCCTCAAAGGCATCGAAGACGAATCGGCAGAGGTCATACTCGACATCCCGACCACGATTACCGAAGGACTGAAACAAGGCGGTATTTTCCTCCCCTACGAGCGCGAAAAAATTACGCAAAAGGTGCAAGTCATCCTCATGATTGATAATGGTGGTTACTCGATGACGCCTTATATTCGCCACGTTCAAAAGCTGTTTTCTAAGATGAAAACCCGCTTTGCCCACGACCTCAAAACCTATTATTATCACAACACGATATATGGCGGAGCGTACTCGGATGTGCGCCGTCGCAATTTTGTTTCGATGGATAAAATCACTTCACTGGACAAAAATTATAGCGTATTCGTCATCGGCGACGCAGACATGGCGCCCTACGAACTCGGGAGACAAAGCCTCGACACTTGGCAAGCCTTACGCGAGCGTTTCAAGCGCATCGCATGGATGAATCCGCTACCGGAAAAGTATTGGTATGGCTCGGATACGGTGCCGGTACTGGGTAGTATCGTGCCGATGTATCCGCTTACGCCGCATGGAATTGGTGAGGCGGTGGTGGAGATGAATTATCAGAGGAAGTACGCGAAAAGGTGAGGGTATTTAACTTATTCGTGGAAATATGTCTATATTTATACGTTCCATACCATCAGAAAATAAAACGAATGTTCAACTTTACGGAAAATATAAAAGAAGTAATTGATGAGATTAAAAGAGGAAAGGGTATTCCGATAAAAAAGGTTTCGCCTGATTATGAATTGGTACTATATCTAAAAGCTCATCTAATAAAGTTAATAAGAAATGAAGGAAGTGTTTCTAAAAATTTAGGCTCATGGGTTTCTCTCGAACTAAATGAAGGCTACTTTGAAGAGGGAATAAGGAAGTGCTTATTTTTTCTTGACGAATTAAATATCCATCAAGATGAGGAAATAAATCATATCCTAAAAGAAGTAGTTGAAGAAAGATATTTACATTCAAGAAATTACGATAAAACACGTGGAATTGAAATGGACTTCATGGAATTTATCGTAAGCTGTACTTTAAATTCATGGGGTGAAAATGCTACTGATAAAACTCTAACGTATGATTATTGTAAGCAAAGGTTTTTAATAAATTGGGATTACAGAAAGCAATGTTGGAAAGTAAGTGGACTTGGGGAAATAATTTTAGATTTTACACCATTAAAAGCAGTAATTTTTCTATTAAGTATTGATTTAAATTTTAGTTCTAGCGAATATGATAGGGAATATTTTTCAAAGGAACTATTAAACGGATTGCTCAAATTAAAAAAATCCAAAAATAAAAATGATAAAACATATTACGGAGGCAGGTTTTTAAATTCTTTGAATATCACTCTTCTAAGAAAATTAGGAATTATTAAGGGTAGAAATCCACGAGAAATCACGTTAACACCTCTTGGTGAAATTGCAATAAAAGAAACTTTAAAACCAGATAATCCTATTCAAGAAATGATTAATACAATTGTTCAAAGTGAAGAACAAGGAATTGCTTTTGAAGGAGTTTTGTCTGAAACAGAAGAAGTTGTCAAATTATTAGAAAACTCAAAAATTACAGAAAGTATTGCTAATTCTATAAAAAGTGGTTTGAAGTTATTTAAGGAGAAAAAATACTTAGATGCCGTAAAATTATTTTATCCATCAATTGAAGGTATAACTAATGTAATGTTGGTTGAACAAGGCGAAGACGCAAATAACTATAAGAAATTTTCAGGACTTTTCAAGAAACTGGACAAGTTAGAAGAATTAGGAGTTTTACCATTAGATTTGACAAATTCAATTAATGTAACTTTTAGTAGAAACAAAATTTTACACGGCGAATATCAACCAACAGATGAAGAATACGTTTATCCACTCTGCATATCCTGTATTGTGTTCTTGAAACGAATGATAAAAGAGAAAAATAAAGAAGGCGATATGGAATAAAACGTAGTCATCAAACTGCCCTAAATGGGTAGTCTGTGGCTATGCAAGCCGAATTTATTCCTATTATTTTTTTTCACTATGAATAAACCCCCAATGATTTAGATTTTATTTTAGAATCATTAAAATACACCAAAAAGAAATCCAGACAATGTAAAACAATATTTCTATACAACTACAAACCATAAAATCAAAAATCCTCCCCATCCTCCACAAGCATGACATCAAACGTGCGGGGATATTCGGCTCTGTGGCTACGGGCAATGTCACGCCTGGTAGTGATGTAGATATTCTCGTAGAATTGGGTACGCCGATAAGTCTGTTGGATTTTGTTGGGATTAAATTGGAGTTGGAAGACGCTTTAGAAAAGAAAGTAGATTTGGTGGAGTATGAAGCCTTAAAAGTAGGATTAAAGGAAAATATTTTGAACGAAGAAATCCGTATTTATGGCTAAGAAAAAACGAGATGAACGGGTATTTTTGGATGATATTTTGGAATGTCTTGATAAAATAGAATCTTACGTGAAAGGTATCAGTGAGTAAGAGTTTGAGCAGAATACTGAAAAACAAGATGCTGTTATTCGTCGCATTGAAATCATAGGAGAAGCTGTAAAAAACCTTCCTATGGATTTACGTGATGAAAATTCGGACATCCCGTGGCGACAAATCGCAGGGATGCGAGACATTGTTATTCATCAATATTTTGGTGTGACAGTAGCTTTGGTTTGGCGAGTGGCAACATCTGATTTACCAAATTTGAAAGACCGAATTGTGGAGATTAGAATAGGAGTGGATAAGAATAAGGGTTGATGGATGCAGGGCAAGTTTTCTCCTTATTTGTCGGCACTCGGTAGTATCGTGCCGATGTATCCGCTTACGCCGCATGGAATTGGTGAGGCGGTAGTGGAGATGAATTATCAGAGGAAGTACGCGAAAAGGTGATTTTGTTGTTGATTACCGGTAGAAAAAATGGTACTTCTGTAGTCCATTTTTTAACCACAATTTAAATTTATAATTATGTCAACTGCATCAGCTATATCAAATCCGATTACTATTTGTATGAGCATTTTAAGGGATGAAGAAGCTAGTAATGTTTCTTTAAAAAATGCTTTTGATGCGTTTATTAATTCGTTGAGTGGTGGGATTCAAAGTAAAAACATTAATAATATTTCAGAAGAATTGAAAGAAATGACGTTTGAACTTAGATTAGATTTAATTATATGGCTTGCAGAAGAAAATATAAGCACGGAAAAGTATTTTGATATAATCAACGAAGAACTCACAGAAATAGACCATAGTGAAAGTCATATTATTTTGCACGAAACAGTCCGGAAGACTTTAAATAGTTTTCAAAAAATTGTTGCTTCAATCTATGCTAAAGAAGGGGTTGGAGGATTTGATGAAGCGCAAGATGTTATCCAAAATGACAGATTAAACTATAATGTATTTCGATTTCTGGAATCACATCCGCATCCTCAATTCAAATATTTGAAAAAATGGATAGACGAATCACTCAAATTTGATATAGCACTTACGATTGCTATTTTGGTAATAGAAAAAGAAATCAATCTCAATCAAAAAAGAATCCAACACGAACTCATCCCCTTTCTGAATAAAACTATAGACCAATACGGAGCGTATTCCATTTTCACAGAGTTTTGGAAACCTGATAAAGACGACTTTTCGCCCGAAACCTATAAAATGCAAATTCTTGCCGATACCATTCGCATGAACAATGGTTTGCAACCTTTATTCCTTGAAAATGAGGAGGATTTGGAGGATGTGAGCTTGGGACTTGCTATGGAAGCTGTGAGTGCAGATAAAGAATGTGTTGATGTTGATGAATTTCTTAAAGAACTGCGAGGATGAATGCAACCGTCAGAAAGTCCTTCAAAAAAGATATATCAAAAGTCAGGGACAAAAAACTAAAATAACGTGTGGCGAATGTGATTGAAAACGTCCGAAATGTGGATAGTATAGATGACATTCCCAACCTCAAGAAAATATTAGGCTATGAATTTCAGTACCGAATCAGAATAGGAAACTATCGTGCAGGTCTCGAAATCATTGAGGATGATGTTGCTTTTGTTCGCTTCGGGCATCGAAAAGACTTTTATAATTTCTTTCCATAGTCACTCTAATAAATGACACAATTACAAACCATAAAATAAAAAATCCTCCCATTCTCCACAAGCACCATATCAAACGTGTGAGGGTATTTGACTCCATGGACTATCGTCTATAGACTATCGACTTTCCACCCATTCCACCCCAATTTCAAATTAATTTCACAATTATTACACATTAGATTTTTTTCGTTGCACGAGAAGTTTTACCTTCGCTTGCTTTTGAGAAAAAATGAATTGATTTGACGACTAAAGATATTCTACGACAAATTATTGAATTATCTAATCCGAAACATGCACGGATTTCAGACGAAGACTCGAAAACTTCGGATAAAATCTATGCAGTCGGCTTGATGAAACTGCGTGCTATTGCCCGCGCTGCCGGGCGCGACCACGAGCGTGCGCTTGCCTTGTGGGATAGTGGTGTGCATGAAGGAAAATTGGTGGCAACCCTAACGGAAGAACCTAAAAAAGTGACATCAAAGCAACTGGATAAGCAAGTGAGGGAGGTTCGTAGTTTTGATTTGGCAGATTATTTTGCGAAAAATGTAGTCGCTAAAACAGATTTTTTACTCGAAAAAGCCAATAAATGGACGGGCATGAAACAACCCGCATTTGTGCGGCGCGTAGGTTACGCCTGTGTGTGCGTATTGGCAAAAAGCAGTAAAACATTAGACAATAATTATTTTGCCAAGCACCTGACTATCATTGAAATAGAAATAAAAGACGCCTCAAATTGGGTAAAAGAAGGACAAAATCACGCCCTTCTTGCCATTGGCTGCCGCAATCAGGCATTGAATACAAAAGCTCTAAAAGTAGCGGATGTCATTGGAGAAATTACGGTTAAATATGGTGATACTTCCTGCAAAACAACGGACGCCTTTCATATATTGAGCAGCGAAAAAATTCAACGAAAATTGTGAGTTAGGTGATTAGGAAATTAGGTGATTGGTGATTAGGTGATTAGGAAATTAGGTGATTGGAAATTTCCCAATTTCCTAATTACCCAATTTCCCAATTACCCAATCAACCCAATTACAACCTCGTGATATTAATTTTCTTAGTCGCTTCTCCGCCTTTATTTTTCGCTTTGATTTCGATGGTATTTACGCCTTTCTTCAAATCATAAGTGCCTTTGAGTACGCCTCGCTTTGCATTAAATTCAAATTCGTTCGTTTTTTTACCATTCAAATATATTTCTATATTGTCGCGTGCGGTACCGGTGAGTTTTAACTCTACTTTCGCAGACGATTCGCGTGTAGTTTTGCCCCTCAAACCTGCTGGACTTAGCACTTTAATTGTTGGTTTTGAGACAGTCGCTGTGTTTGCTTTTTTACCGGAAGACTT